>ENA-UOOM01000172-UOOM01000172.1-fermentation-metagenome-genome-assembly--contig:-NODE-172-length-80651-cov-10.623641_pt1 | contig 80651 bp, 61 predicted proteins | sample MGYA00245781_ERZ724031 | MGnify/ENA primary metagenome ERZ724031 (study PRJEB28704, sample SAMN03018317) | fermentation metagenome | biome: anthropogenic terrestrial biome; feature: soil; material...
TGCCTGCGCCGCTGCCAGTCTTGCAATCGGTACGCGGAATGGTGAGCAGGATACATAGTCCAGACCAAGTGTGTTGCAGAATTCTACAGAACTTGGGTCTCCACCGTGCTCGCCGCAGATTCCTACATGCAGCTTCGGATTAACCGGTTTTCCTAATTCGACTGCCATCTCCATCAGCTTGCCCACACCTGTCTGGTCAAGTTTTGCAAATGGATCGCTTTCGAAAATCTTAGCATCATAGTATGATTCCAGAAACTTGCCTGCATCATCACGGGAGAATCCGAATGTCATCTGTGTCAAGTCATTTGTACCGAAGCAGAAGAAGTCAGCCTCTTTTGCAATCTCATCAGCTGTGAGTGCAGCTCTTGGAACCTCAATCATTGTACCTACCTGATATTTCAAATCGCTTTCTGCTGCTGCGATCTCAGCGTCAGCTGTTTCAACAACAATTTTCTTCACAAACTTTAACTCTTTGATATCTCCAATCAACGGAATCATGATCTCCGGATTAACTTCCCAGTCAGCGTGTGCTTTCTGTACGTTGATAGCTGCACGGATGACAGCTTTTGTCTGCATCTTTGCAATCTCCGGATATGTGACTGCCAGACGGCATCCACGGTGTCCCATCATTGGATTGAACTCATGAAGAGAATCAATGATTGTCTTGATTTGCTCTACTGTTTTGCCCTGAGTGTCAGCAAGTTTCTTAATATCCTCTTCCTCTGTAGGAACGAACTCATGAAGTGGCGGGTCCAGGAAACGGATGGTTACCGGATTGCCTTCCAGTGCTTCATACAATTCTTCAAAGTCCTTCTGCTGTACCGGAAGAATCTTCTCCAGTGCCTTTTCTCTCTCTTCTACTGTATCTGAACAAATCATTTCACGGAATGCATCAATTCTGTCACCTGCAAAGAACATGTGCTCAGTACGGCAAAGTCCGATACCTTCTGCTCCCAGTTCACGTGCCTTCTTAGCATCCTCAGGTGTATCTGCATTTGTACGGACCTTCATAGTTCTGTACTTATCAGCCCAGCCCATGATTCTTCCAAACTCGCCGGCGATCGTAGCGTCTACGGTCGGGATTATGCCGTCATAGATGTTACCTGTGGAGCCATCCAGCGAAATTGCATCTCCTTCGTGATATTCTTTCCCTGCAAGTATAAATTTCTTGTTTGCTTCGTCCATTGCGATGTCACCACATCCGGATACACAGCATGTACCCATTCCACGGGCAACAACAGCAGCGTGTGAGGTCATACCGCCGCGTACTGTCAGGATACCCTGTGCAGCTTTCATACCTTCAATGTCTTCAGGAGATGTCTCAAGACGTACAAGTACAATCTTCTCTCCTCTTGCAGCCCATGCTTTTGCATCGTCTGCTGTAAATACAATCTTACCACATGCAGCTCCAGGTGACGCGCCCAGCGCACGTCCGACCGGCACGGCAGCTTTCAGAGCAGCAGCGTCAAATTGTGGGTGAAGTAATGTGTCTAGGTTTCTCGGATCAACCATTGCAACAGCTTTTTCTTCGGTAATCATTCCTTCATCTACAAGATCACATGCGATTTTCAGAGCAGCCTGTGCTGTTCTCTTACCGTTACGTGTCTGCAGCATGTAAAGCTTTCTGTCCTCGATGGTAAACTCCATATCCTGCATATCTCTGTAATGATCTTCCAATGTATGGCAGATGTCTACGAACTGCTTGTAAACTTCCGGCATAACCTCCTGTAACTGGGCGATCTTCTGAGGTGTACGGACACCGGCAACAACATCCTCGCCCTGTGCATTCATCAGGAATTCTCCCATGAGCTTCTTCTCTCCTGTGGCAGGATCACGGGTAAATGCAACACCTGTACCGGAAGTGTCTCCCATATTGCCGAATGCCATCATCTGCACGTTGACAGCTGTTCCCCATGAATACGGGATGTCATTGTCACGGCGGTAAACGTTAGCTCTCGGGTTGTCCCATGAACGGAATACAGCCTTGATAGCTCCGATCAACTGTTTCTTTGGATCCGTCGGAAAATCTTCGCCAATCATCTTTTTATATTCTGCCTTAAACTGTCCGGCAAGAACCTTTAAGTCCTCTGCTGTCAGGTCAACGTCCTGTGTAACACCTTTTTCTTCTTTCATCTTGTCGATAAGCTCTTCAAAATATTTCTTACCGACTTCCATAACTACATCGGAATACATCTGAATAAATCTTCTGTAGCAGTCCCATGCCCAGCGGGGGTTGCCTGACTTCTCAGCAAGTATATTGACAACTTCTTCATTTAAGCCAAGGTTCAGAATGGTATCCATCATACCCGGCATGGAAGCTCTTGCTCCTGAACGTACGGAAACAAGAAGCGGATTCTCTTTATCACCGAATTTCTTTCCGGTAATCTCTTCCATTTTAACAATAGAGTCCATGATCTGTTCCATGATCTCATCATTAATCTTCTCGCCGTCCTCATAGTACTGAGTACACGCTTCAGTTGTAATTGTAAACCCCTGGGGTACCGGAAGACCTAAATTTGTCATCTCTGCAAGGTTACAGCCTTTACCGCCAAGAAGGTTTCTCATGGTTGCATTACCTTCTGTAAACATATAAACCCATTTTGCCATGTTCCAATGACCTCCTAAATAATTTTTTCAAGTCAAATACTCTGCAGCAAGCTGCGGGGTATTTGATCCTCGCGGCAGTCGTCAAATGGAAATGCAAGCATTTCCGCTTGGTTCGTTGCTCGCGGGAATAAAATAGCATCATGTCGCATATAATAGTTTACTGGTTTTATTTACCCCCGTCAAGCATTTTGTCCACTTATTAACGTTATTTTTCCAATCCCATTTCGCTTCTTACTTCTTTGAAGCATTTTATAATGAAATCTATATCTTCTTTTGTGTGGCTGGCGCACACCTGCGTACGGATTCTTGCTTTTCCTTTGGGCACAACCGGATAGGAGAAGGCCACCACATATGCCCCTTTATCCATCATGCGCTCTGCGAACTCTGCGGCTGTCTTCTCATCGTAGAGCATGACCGGCACACAAGGATGAGTACCGGAAATAATATCAAAGCCGTTGTCCACCAATAGCTTTCGATAATATAGGGTTACTTCCTCCAAATGATCCCTAAGCTCTGTGCTCTCATCCAGCATGTCAAAAAGCTCAAGGCTTGCACCCACAATTGCGGGAGCCACTGAATTAGAGAACAGGTACGGCCGGCTTCTCTGCCTCAGAAGATCAATAATTTCTTTTCTTCCTGAAGTATATCCGCCGGATGCCCCTCCCAAAGCTTTTCCCAGAGTTCCCGTGATAATGTCCACGCGTCCCTGTACATCACAGTACTCCGGAGTTCCCCGGCCTGTCTTTCCGATAAAGCCTACTGCATGACTGTCATCCACCATTACAAGGGCATTGTATTTATCAGCAAGATCACATACGCCCTTTAAGTTGCAGATGATTCCGTCCATGGAAAATACACCGTCGGTAGCAATTAACTTCACCCTTGCACCTGCGCCATCTGCCTCTTTCAGCCTGGCTTCCAGATCTTCCATATCATTATTTTTGTAGCGGAACCGCTTTGCTTTACTCAAGCGCACTCCATCAATAATAGATGCATGGTTCAGCTCGTCGCTGATGACGGCATCCTCCTCAGAAAGAATTGTCTCAAACAGACCCCCATTGGCATCAAAACAGGAGGAATACAGGATGGTATCATCCGTTCCCAGGAAGTCGGATATCCTCTTCTCCAACTTTTTATGAATATCCTGAGTTCCACAGATAAAACGCACAGATGCGACTCCGTAGCCCTTCTCATCATAAGTCCTTTTCGCCGCCTCAATCAGACGCGGGCTATCCCCCAGTCCCAGGTAGTTATTTGCACACATGCACAGAAGCTCCCTGCCGTCTTCCATTTTTACTCTTGCCCTCTGGGGAGAAACAAAGGGTGCTTCCCCCTTAAAAAGGCCTGCTTCCTTAATTTCCTCCACTTCTTTTAAATAGATGTTTAAGATATCGTCTTTACGCGCCATTAATTATATCCTTCTTTCTTTGTATTTAACTATGCCTTATTGTTAACCATTTACCCGAGACCAGTCTAATATGACCTTGCCAGACTGACCGGAAATCATTGCTTCAAATCCCTTTTCATAATCCCTGATATCAAAGTGATGGGTAATAACCGGTGAAATGTCCAGGCCTGCCTGCAGCATTGTAGACATCTTATACCATGTATCCCATACCTTTCTTCCATATATGCCGCGTATATTGAGTCCATTAAAGATCACCGTCTCAAGATCTACAGCAGCATCTGCTCTCTGCAGGCCAAGAAGAGCAATCTTTCCGCCGTGTTTCATATTGTGAATCATCTCGCTAAGCCCCGCCTGTGCACCGGACATCTCAAGTCCTACATCAAACCCTTCGGTCATCCCGATTTCTTTCATAACATCCGTCAGCTTCTCCTCTTTAAGATTTACAACTCTGGTTGCCCCCAGCTTCCCGGCAAGCTCCAGGCGGTAAGCATTAAAGTCTGTCACAACCACATTCCTTGCACCTGAAAATTTCACAATAGCTGCTGCCATACACCCGATCGGACCCGCACCGGTAATCAACACGTCCTCCCCAAGAGAATCGTAGGACAGTGCTGCATGGGTAGCGTTCCCAAAGGGATCAAATATCGCATACATTTCTTCCGGAATTGCAGGATTGCACGGCCATACATTGCAGGAAGGAATAACGAGATATTCGGCAAATGCACCATTTCTGTTCACTCCTACTCCTTTCGCATCCTTGCAGTTCTCCTTATGCCCCTCCAGGCAATTCCTGCATTTTCCACACGTAATATGGCCTTCTCCGGATACAAGGTGACCCGGCTTGAATCCCCGCACTGCCTCCCCTGTTTCCACAACCTCTCCTACATACTCATGGCCTGCTGTCAGGCCGATTGGTATGGTGTGTTGTGCCCAATCATTCCACTGATAAATGTGTACGTCCGTCCCGCAGATTGCGGTTTTGTGAATCTTGATTTTGACATCATTGGGCCCAACCTTTGGAGTCGGAACTCTCTTCATCCACAAACCTTCTTCCGGCCTCTCCTTTACAAGAGCCCACATCAACCCATCATTTTGCGTTTCTCTCATGACAATAAACCTCCAATTTTTTTGTTTTATCATATTCCCCAGATGATGATTTCTTTTCAATTATAGCATTCCTCTCATTCATATACAACGCTGCAGCGTATATTTTATTGTGCATTTTTTATTGTTTTGTCTTTATCCTTTCATTTTATACATTATTTTTCACATCCTGACATTGTTAAAATATAATTTATTGTGGCATTTCCCCCAATCTTATGTAATAATAATTTATGTTGGGGAAAAACAAATCTAAAAATGAAAGAGAGGGATGTGGATATAATGTGTTAGTATATCCGCGAAATGAAAAATGAAAAAAAATTTTAATCCTGTTATCAATGTCATTAAAAAGTGGAACAGTATTAGTCTTATCAAACGAATTATCTGTGGATTAATTGTCGGTACCATTCTCGGACTGGCTGTTCCTCAGGCATCGGCAATCTCCATTCTGGGAAACTTGTTTGTTGGGGCGCTGCGGGGCGTTGCTCCTCTTCTGGTATTCTTCCTGGTCATGAGCGCACTGTCTCAGATGAGAAAGGGGCAGAAGACCAACATGACCTTTATTGTCATGCTTTATATGCTTGGGAACCTGCTGGCAGCCCTTTCCGCAGTATTAGCCAGTTATATATTCCCGATTACACTTACTTTTTCAAAAAATACGAACACTGCTGATATTGCACCTCCAAGCGGTGTCACAGAAGTGCTGACCAACCTTCTGATGAATGTGGTAGATAATCCTGTAAATGCTCTCGTAAATGCAAACTATATCGGAATTCTGGCATGGGCTGTCATTCTCGGACTCGCTCTCAAGAAAGCGGGAGACGGTACCAAACGTGCACTGGAAAACATATCCGATGCAATTGCTACAGCTGTTAAGTGGATTGTCAACTGTGCTCCTTTTGGTATTCTGGGACTGATTTTTACCACCATTTCTGAGCAGGGACTGAATGTTTTATTAGACTATGGAATGCTGATTCTCGTTCTGGTCGGAACTATGCTTTTCGTAGCACTGATTATGAATCCCCTCGTCACTTTTATCTGCACACGGAAAAATCCGTTTCCTCTGGTATTTACCTGCCTGAAAGACAGCGGTATTACCGCATTTTTTACCCGCAGTTCTGCAGCTAATATTCCGGTCAATATGGAGTTGTGTAAAAAGCTGGGGCTCAGTGAGGATACTTATGCTATCTCTATACCTCTCGGCGCTACTGTAAATATGGCCGGAGCTGCAGTCACCATCTCTACAATGGCTCTTGCCGCCGCCAATACTCTGGGCATACAGGTAGACTTCTTAACCGCCATTATTCTCTGCGTATTATCTGCCTTAAGTGCTGCCGGTGCGTCGGGAGTAGCCGGAGGATCACTACTTCTGATTCCACTGGCCTGCAGCCTGTTTGGTATTCCAAATGACATTGCCATGCAGGTAGTTGGTGTCGGCTTCATCGTAGGTGTTATTCAGGATTCCTGTGAGACTGCCCTAAATTCTTCAACTGATGTTCTGTACACAGCCTGTGCAGAATTCAGAGACAGACGCAAACATCCTGAATTATATACCACAAATGCACCTTCAGGAGAAAACCAGGGACAATCTGAGGTATATGCGAACAGTGTAAAATAAGCGGGAATCTTATAAATAGCTTATCTCAACATGAGAACGAAAGTCAAACATTACAAAAACGGTTAGCCTCTTTGGGTCAACCGTTTTTTATTTTCTTTTTCATAGGACACTGTTTGATTGACAGGGATTATGCCTCTTTCAGGAATGCAATATATCCCTTCAGTGCTTCATAAATATCTGCTTTGCTGGATACCTCCCAGGGTGCATGCATATTCAGTACGGGGATTCCACAGTCGATTACATTCATACCGTAATTTGCCATGATATAGGCTATAGTACCGCCTCCCCCTTTATCCACGGCTCCCAGCTCTGCGGTCTGCATGACAACCTTATGTTTGTCCATAACCTGCCTGAGCCTTGCCATATATTCAGCATTTGCATCATTTGCACCGGATTTCCCGCCGCTTCCCGAATATTTGTTAAACACAAGTCCATTCCCCAGATAGGCAGAGTTTTTCTTCTCATAGTACTCGGCAAACATAGGGTCATAGGCTGCACTTACATCCGATGAGAGCATATTGGAATTTGTCATGGTCCTGCGAAGCTTCAATGCCGAGTAACCACCATACAACTCTAGCAATTCTGCCACTGTATTCTCAAAGAACTTAGAATGCATTCCGGTAGCACCCACACTTCCGATTTCCTCTTTATCAACCAGCACACAGCATGATGTACGCTTCGTCATTTTCACTTCCAGAAGTGCAAGCAGGGACGTAAACGCACAGCTTCGGTCATCCTGCCCGTATCCCAGTATCATGCTTCTGTCCAGTCCACAGTCCCGGGCTTTTCCCGCAGGCACTATCTCCAGCTCCGCCGAAATAAAGTCCTCTTCTCCTACCTGATATTGTTCCTGAAGCAATTTTAAAACCGTCTTTTTAACTACTTCAGGCTCTTTTTCGTTTTTCTCAGATGCTGAAGGAAGGTTTCCTACCAAAAGGTCCATTTTTTCAGCATTAATAAAATCTTTAACCTTCTGTTCATTCTGCTCCTTTCCAAGATGAGGAAGCAGATCCGTAATGACAAAGGCAGGATCTCTTTCCTTTTCCCCCAGTTTTATTTCTGCTTTTGTACCGTCTTTCCTGACAATGATTCCATGAATTGCCAAGGGCAGTGCCAGCCACTGATATTTTTTCACACCTCCGTAATAGTGTGTATCCATGTAAACGTTTCCCTGCTCTTCATATATAGGAATCTGTTTAATGTCGATTCTCGGAGAATCAATATGTGCGCCCAGAATATTCATTCCCTTTTCAAAAGGCTCTGCGCCAATCTGGAATAACGCCACAGTTTTGCCCATATGACAGGCGTATATCCTGTCACCAGACTTCAGAGTTCCACCTGTTTCTATTATTGTTTCCAGATTTTTGTATCCCCGGGACTCTGCAAGTCTGATCGCAGAGGCTGTACACTCCCGTTCTGTTTTACTACAGTCCAGGAAATGGCAATAGGCGCGGCTGATATCCTCCACACGTTTTCTTTCCTCTGTACTGTAATAATTCCAGGCGTTTTTTCTCTCCATAATATCTTTCCTTCCTCTCTCCACCAGATTGCGGGAGCACAAAGTGCGGAGCAATCCGTAGGTATCAGGGGGCAAAATACCTTTTGACCCCCACATCATAGTATGGATGATTTTCCCAGAATCTATTCCATCAAAAAGAGACGTCTGATAACTTTTTGCTATCAGTCCGCCTCTTTTTCATTGTCTATATATATCTATTTACCTCATAGCTTTTAAAAACGCGCAATATCCGCGGTATGCCTCATACACATCAGCCTTGCTTGCAACCTCCCAGGGAGCATGCATGCTTAAGACTGCAACACCGCCGTCAATAACCTCCATGCCGAACTGTGCCAGTATGTATGCGATAGTGCCGCCTCCGCCTACATCGATTTTTCCCATCTCCGTCATCTGGAATGAAACCTCATTATCATCAAACACTTTTCTAAGCTTTGCTATGTATTCCGCATTTGCATCGTTAGAGCCGTTCTTTCCCCTAGCTCCGGTGTGTTTCTTAATAACAAGTCCATTTCCAAAGAAGGAGGAGGATTTCTTATCATAAGCGTCTGCATACATTGGATCATAAGCTGCGCCTACATCAGAGGAAATCATAGCGGAATTTGCCATTACATGGCGCAGCTTTAACTCAGAGAAGCACCCCATTTTATCTATTAGATCTGCAACCGCATTCTCAAAGAACCTAGAATGCATACCTGTTGCACCAACACTGCCGATTTCCTCTTTATCCACAAGAATACAACAGGATGTGCGCTCTACATGATCTACTTCCAGCATGGCAGCGAGGGAAGTATAAGCACATACACGGTCATCCTGGCCGTATGCCATAATCATACTTCTGTCCAGGCCACAGTCTCTTGCCTTTCCCGCCGGTACTACCTCCAGCTCTGCCGACATCAGATCTTCCTTTTCTATATCATAAGCTTCCTTGAGCAGCTTCAGAATCTGTGCGGCTGCCGCATCCTTTTCTTCCCCTGCCAGCGGTTTACTGCCTATCAAAATATCAAGGTTTTCTCCCTCCACAACTGTGGCGGCCTTCTTTTCCATCTGTTTGCCGGACAAATGAATCAGCAGATCAGTGACCACAAATACAGGTTCTTCTTCTTTTTCTCCGATAGATATTTCAACTTTCGTCCCATCCTTTTTCACGATTATGCCGTGAATTGCCAGTGGCAGCGTTACCCACTGATATTTCTTAATTCCACCGTAATAATGGGTGTCAAAATACGCAAATCCGCTTTCCTCATATAAAGGGTTCTGCTTCAGATCCATCCTGGGAGAATCAACATGGGCACCGAGTATGTTCATGCCCTGCTCCAGGTCATTTTCTCCGATGTTAAAAAGTGCAATAGATTTTCCCATCCACGCTGCGTAAACCTTGTCACCCGGATTCAGCCGCTGTACAGAAGAAAGCTCCCTATAGCCGCCCCTTTCAGCCTGCCTGATAATTTCTGTAACACATTCACGCTCTGTCTTTCCTGCATCCAGGAATTTTTTATAATCCTCGTTTAAGGAATTCAGTTTACTTAGCTGCTCATCTGTGTAAACTTCCCATAAATTTTTATCCATAGTAAAATTACCTTTCTAGTTGCAGCGCATTTCTAAAACCGCATCTTTTCTTCAAAATAAGCTTTTAAGTCTTCGATCTTTACTCTCTCCTGCTCCATTGTATCTCTGTCACGGACGGTCACTGCGTGATCTTCTTCTGATTCGAAGTCGTATGTCACACAGAAAGGAGTTCCGATCTCATCCTGACGGCGGTAGCGCTTGCCGATATTCCCACGGTCATCAAATTCACAATTGTACAGCTTTGACAACTCTGCATAAACTTTTTCGGCACCTTCATTTAATTTCTTGGACAAAGGCAGAACACCGATTTTCACCGGTGCAAGAACCGGATGAAAATGCAGAACCGTGCGCATATCTCCGCCTTCCAGTTCCTCCTCATCATAGGCGCTGCAGAGGAAAGCAAGAACCATGCGGTCTGCCCCCAGTGATGGCTCAATTACATAAGGAACATATTTTTCCTTCTTTTCGTCGTCAAAATAGGACATATCCTGCTTTGATACTTCCTGATGCTGTGTCAAGTCATAATCTGTTCTGTCGGCGATACCCCACAGCTCACCCCAGCCGAAGGGGAATAAAAATTCCACATCTGTTGTGGCCTTACTGTAGAAGGAAAGTTCCTCCTTATCGTGGTCACGATATCTCACTTCGTCTTCTTTTAGCCCCAGAGAGCTCAGCCAGTCAAGGCAGAATTTCTTCCAATAAACGAACCAATCCAGATCTGTACCCGGCTCACAGAAAAACTCCAGCTCCATCTGTTCAAATTCCCTTGTGCGGAAAGTAAAGTTTCCCGGTGTAATTTCATTTCTGAACGACTTTCCGATCTGTCCTATACCAAAGGGTATTTTCTTCCTTGAGGTTCTCTGTACATTTTTAAAGTTGACAAAAATTCCCTGCGCAGTCTCCGGCCTCAGATACACTGTATTCTTAGCATCCTCGGTAACCCCCTGAAAAGTCTTGAACATCAGGTTGAACTGACGGATATCCGTAAAATTATGCTTCCCGCAGGACGGGCAGGAGACATTGTGTTCCTCAATAAATGCCGTCATCTGTTCCTGACTCCATGCATCTGCAGCACCTTCAATAGCAATATCATGCTCTGCACAGTAATCTTCGATTAATTTATCCGCACGGAACCGTTCACGGCATTCCCTGCAGTCCATCAGCGGGTCTGAAAATCCGCCCAGATGTCCTGATGCAACCCATGTCTGAGGATTCATCAGAATTGCACAGTCCACACCTACATTATAAGGAGACTCCTGAACAAACTTCTGCCACCAGGCCTTTTTCACATTATTTTTCAACTCTACCCCCAGATTTCCATAGTCCCAGGTGTTGGCGAGCCCGCCATATATTTCTGAACCCGGATATACAAATCCTCTTGATTTTGCAAGAGCCACAATTTTGTCCATCGTTTTCTCTACCATAATACGTCCTCACATTCTATTCTTTTCAATTGCTACCTATTATAACGGTTTAGCTATTCTTTTTCAAGCCTTAGAGCAATGCCTCCAGTATTTCCAGCGATTTAAATCTTTTTTCTACATAAACTTCCCTGTAATGGTCCAATACGTAAGCCAGTTGTTCCAGTACTTCATCTGTCACTTTAAACGTATATAATTTTTCTACCTTGCTGCTCTCTATGTATTGCATACTATATAATGTAGACTGCTCCAACGAAACTCCGTCTATCACATCCCCATCACATTCGCTGCAGACAAGGCCGCCCTTTTTTGTACTAAAAACAGCCGGTCTCTCCTTGTCCCCACAGACAACACATTGGAAAACCTCCGGCCCTTCTCCATTAATGCAATAAGCTTTCAATTCAAATATGTATCGGATCAATCTATCGGGAATATGTTCATTGGCCAGGGCACGCAGAGTCTGATATAAAAGCTTCAGCATGTCCCGCTCATCATTAAATTCCTTTGTATAGTAATTGGTAAATTCGAGAAAATAAAAACCATAATATGCCCCAATCAGATCTTCCCTAAGCTCCTGAAAATAGTTTGAAATATCTGCAGACTGTATGGTATAGGAAGAACGGCCTTCGTACATGGTGAACTTCCCAAAGGTAAACGGATTTACTGCGCCTGCCAAAGGGCTGTTGGGGCGTCTTGAACCCTTGGCAAACGCAGCTATTTTCCCCTGCTCTTTCGTCAGGATGACGACTCTTCTGTCATATTCCCCAACGGGTGCCGTAGACAGCACCATTCCTGTCAGTACGATCTGATTCACTGCTGCTTACTCCCATGCTTCTTTCTTCTTTCTGTCCCGATTTCTCAGCGAATCCCCCCGCTTTGTAGGACAGATAATCCTTCACACTTCCAGTTTCCATAAATTTGTCCCAGTATCTCTGCTCCATCGGATCACCCTCTTCTTACGTTATACTATTAGGTTCTCCGATATAAAGCTGCATATACCTCGTAAAATATACCAGTAGATTTTTCTCAAAATGCCTTGACAAACTGATTTCAGGCCTTATATTTTTTCTTCCCTGTACCCAAAATTTTTCATCAGAAAGTCGCTGTCACGCCAATTTTTCTGTACCTTTACCCACAGCTTCAGATTTACCCTGCAATCGAGGAACCGCTCAATTTCATAACGGGCAGTGCTGCCGATTTTTTTCAGCATACTTCCCTGCTTTCCGATAATAATCCCTTTATGGGAATCTCTTTCACAGATAATTGTCGCATCAATGTGCATGACTTTTTTCTGCATTTTCATGCTGTCAATAGCCACAGCGATTCCGTGGGGAATCTCCTCCTGGAGACAATACAAAGCCTTTTCACGAATCAGCTCCGCCACAATCTGGCGCTCCGGCTGATCTGTGACAGTGTCCTCATCGTAAAACTGTGGCCCGTAAGGAAGATACTGGAATATCACTTTTACAAGTTCGTCTGTGTTGTCCCCGCTTCTCGCTGACGCCGGCACAATGGCTGCAAAATCATAAACCTTGCGGTATGCATCTATAAAAGTCAGAATTACTTCTCTTTTAACCATGTCAATTTTATTTATCACGAGAATAACGGGGGTACGGACCTTCTGCAGCCTCTGGATGATATGCTGCTCTCCCGCCCCTATAAATGTGGACGGCTCTACCAGCCATAAGATTACATCTACTTCATTCAGCGTCTTCTCAGCCACATTCACCATATATGCGCCAAGCTTATTCTTCGCTTTATGAATTCCAGGTGTGTCCACAAACACAATCTGTCCCTCTTCTGTTGTGAGAACAGTCTGAATACGGTTTCTTGTAGTCTGCGGCTTATTTGATGTAATCGCAATTTTCTGTCCGATCAAATGATTCATCAAAGTAGACTTTCCCACATTTGGGCGTCCAATTAAGGTAACAAAGCCCGATTTAAAATTTTCTTCCATTCATCCTCCTTAGAATAAAACCTTTACTTCGCCAAACATCTCTTTTTCTTCTTCTATTTTTTCCTCATTTCCGATAACACAAAACTGGCCCGCAGAGAGGACTGCCTCCACTACCTTAGAAAGCCTGCGGATATCCTCCTGTTCTGCCTCAAGAATTTCCATACGTTCTTTTTTAATCATTTCTGCTGTCACATGATTCATGTAAAGATTCATGGAACGGTCTCCTTTGGCTGCGGGAGTCATAGGCCGGTCAATATTGCTGATTGTTCCAATAATATATTTTGTCATATCTCTCTCATCAACTGTAAAGTCCTTGAGATAACCTACTATGCCTTCGTAAATTTCCATCGTTCTCTTCAGATTCGGATCCCGGTAAGAGATAAAGTATCCCTCTCCAATCCGGTTAAAGCTGCTCATACATCCATATGCACCGCCCTTTACACGTAGATTCTGCCACAGGTAGTCATAACTTAAAATAACTTTTAATATCTGCAGGGCACCGTTATATTCTGCGCCGTGATCAATGAAATTTCCCACCCTTGCGACATACTGAACCTTTGAGGATGTTTTAAGGCCTTCATTTCTTTTTTTACAGTGTATAACACAAGGCGCATTTCCAATCTTTTCTTCTTCATACAGGGATATCTTTATCTTTTTAATTTCTTCACAAACAGCTTTCAGCCCCTCTTCCTCTGACGTATAACTAACCATCATGTTGTCAGCCCGGAAAATGTTTGCTGCAATTTCCTTTAGATTGGATATCAATTCCTCTTTCTTTTCTTCAAAATTTTCTTCAACTTCCTTTACCAGCTGATAAAAACCGATTCCATCCGTATCATCCTTGAATTTGGCCAGAGGTGAATCGTAGGATAACGCGCGCAGGGCAGCTGTTGTATGGCCAGATGACTGGAAGCTCATCTGAAGCCGGGATTTCAGCATGGAAAGAATTTCCTTCAAACGCTTCTCATCCTCCAGCTTTGACTCCATCAGGATCTCACGCATCATAGCAAACAGCACATCCATCTTCGGATACAGGGCTTTTCCCTTCATTTCAAAAGTGGCCCGGAATTCCTTTTCTTTAACTTTTGTCACATCCGCATACAGCTCCAGCGAAGTGCCAATTCCACCGGTATGAACATTAATTTCATTAAAAAGATCACCATATTCATAGTTTGCCGTGTCAACCAGGCCTAATACGGACTGCAGCATTCCTGCGTAGGGAAGCTTTTGCTCAGGAACCTCGGACAGATCAAACATCAAGGTAACATACCCGATACCATTTGTATCCACATTGTGGTGCAGCAGCTTTATGCCATCCACTTCTTTTTCTTCATTATATATAGGCGCAATTTCTTTTGAAATGTCCTCCCTGCTCAGAACGGGAATCTTTTCCAGTTCTTCTTTCGGTGACTCTTCTTCCTGATAAGCCAGCAGATTTTCTGTAGCTTTTACCAGCTTGCCGATCTCCTCAGCGCTTAAGGTTTCTTTATATTTCTGCAACTTTTCTTCTAGTTCTTTGTCCAGACGTACTGTGCGTCCTTTTTCCGGCTTTACAACAACTATGGAGGCATGTGTATTATCAAGAATATAGGTCTGAATCAGAGCTTCAAAATATCCTGTGCCGATCTGGGCCTTCAGGAATTCAAAAGTGGGAATCGCCTGCATATGGATAAATGGCTTGTTCTCATCGTAAAGCCAACTGTCAAATATCTGAAGTCCATACATAAGCCCCTTTGGGAAATTACCGAAATCCGCCTCTCTGAACCGGAATTCATAATAGTTAATTCCAGCTTCCAGTGCTTTTTTATCCATCCCATTCTTCACAATATCTTTCAGTGTATCTTCTATTACAGAAATGAACTTTTCTTTCTGCTCTATATTTGCATTCTTAGCAACGACAGAAAAGATAGGCTGGTAAATCCCGTTATCATAGGATCCCATAATGTCCTTGCCGATTCCTGCATCCACAAGTGCTTTCTTCAGAAAGGCCCCCGGCGCCGACAAAAGTGCATAGTCCAGTATCTCAAAGGCCAGATAGAGCTTTTCATCAAGGCTTGTTCCAATCACTTTATTATAAGACAGATACGTATTGTCCTCTTCTGTCTCCTCACTTGAGATAGAGTATTCCATCTCAAATTCTTTAACTTTGCCAAAGGGTTTCTGATATCCAATCTCAGAATTCACTTCAATCTTCTCAAACGAGCTTAAATACTCCTTGTCCAGCCAGTTCAGCTTTTCTTCCATATCCATATTCCCATATAGATAAATATAGCTGTTGGAGGGATGATAGTATTTTTTATGGAAATTCAAGAATTGCTCATACGTCAGCTCCGGAATCACCTCCGGATCTCCTCCGGATTCATTTGCATAGGTAGTGTCCGGAAAAAGAGAATTCAGGATCATCCGGTCCAACACTCCCTCCGGTGATGAAAATGCGCCTTTCATCTCATTATAGACGACACCGTTGTACTCCAGCTTACCATCTGCGGAATCCAGCTTGTAGCTCCAGCCTTCCTGCCTGAAAATTTCTTCATGCCGGTATATATTGGGGTAAAATACTGCATCCATATATACATGCATCAGATTCTGAAAGTCCGTGTCGTTGCAGCTTGCAACGGGATAAACAGTTTTATCAGGGTAGGTCATGGCATTCAAAAAAGTATTCAGAGAGCCCTTCACCAGCTCTACAAAAGGATCCTTTACAGGAAATTCCTTTGAACCGCACAATACAGAATGCTCCATAATATGAGGCACTCCGGTACTGTCAGTGGTGGGTGTCCGAAAGCCAATTGAGAAAACCTTGTTCTCATCATCATTTTCCATCAGCAGAACATGAGCTCCGCTCTTTTTATGCCTCAGCAGATACCCTTTTGATTTCAAATCGAGTAAACCTTCTTGTTGTATCATCTCATATGTCGTTAAATCAAAAATACTCATACTGTATCTCTCTTTCATTCGATTTTCTGTAACTATTCATTGCTCAGGTATATGTCTTTCTAGGCTCGGGAATACCTCGCCAAGTAAGAGCATTATACCATAAATACTAAGCTCGCAAACACCTCGCTAAGTGTTTAGGTATATGTCTTTCTAGGCTCGAAAATACCTCGCCAAGTAAGAGCATTATATCATCTTCGGGAACACAATAAAAGGGGGGTGTATTTATTTACTCTTCTTCGTCTTTTGCCCAGTCATAGGAGTATCTCACGGCTTTGTTCCAGCCTTTTATCCTCTTTGTTCTTACTGTATCCTCAATTTCAGGCCTGAATGTACGGTCCACAGCCCAGTTTTTTGCTATTTCTTCCTTATTTCTCCAATATCCCACTGCAAGACCTGCCATGTATGCCGCCCCCATAGCTGTTGTCTCCACACAATGAGGTCTCTCTACGGGAACATTGCTGATGTCTGCCTGGGTCTGCATAAGGAAATTATTTGCGCTGGCCCCGCCATCCACTTTTAGTATGGAAACTTCTTTTCCCATATCTGCTTTCATGGCACTCAGTACATCATTTACCTGATAGGCTATGGATTCCAGCGTGGCGCGGATGATATGATTCTTATTTACTCCTCTGGTCAGTCCCAGGATGGTGCCTCTGGCATACTGATCCCAATAGGGTGCGCCTAAGCCCGTAAAGGCCGGCACGACATAGCAGCCATTTGTATCTTTTACCTTCTGAGCCATATATTCTGATACCTGGGCAGAGTCAATCAATTTCAATTCATCCCGAAGCCATTGTATGGCGGCTCCTGCCACAAATACGGAACCCTCCAGTGCATAGTTTACCCTGTCGTCCAGTCCCCATGCAACAGTGGTCACAAGACCGTTTTTAGAAAAAATCGGCTTTTCCCCCGTATTCATCAGAAGAAAACATCCTGTTCCGTATGTATTTTTCGCTTCTCCTTCCCTAAAACAGGTTTGTCCGAACAGAGCCGCCTGCTGATCTCCCGCTGCCCCTGCAATGGGAATCGGCGCTCCAAAAAAGCTCACATCCGCTTCACCGTAAATACAGCTGCAAGGCTTAGCTTCAGGAAGCATACACATAGGAATGTCCAGCTCCTTCAGGATCTCTTCATCCCAATTTAAAGTATTAATATTGAACATCATCGTTCTGGACGCGTTGGAATAATCCGTCACATGGACATTTCCTTTGGTTAATTTCCAGATCAGCCATGTCTCCACAGTTCCAAACAGAAGCTCTCCCCGCCCGGCCCGCTGCCTTGCTCCCTTCACATTATCCAGAATCCATTTTACTTTTGTCCCGGAAAAATATGCGTCTATAACAAGTCCTGTTTTCCGGCGGAACTTGTCTGTCAGCCCTTTTGACTTTAATTCATCACAATACTCCGATGTGCGGCGGCACTGCCATACAATGGCATGATAAACAGGTTTTCCTGAATTCTTGTCCCACACAACCACTGTCTCACGTTGGTTCGTGATCCCAATGGCTGCAACGTCCGCCGCCGTGGCATTAATATTTGCCATGGCCTGCCATGCTACCTCCAACTGGCTGGACCAGATTTCCTCCGCGTCGTGTTCCACCCAACCTGGTTTGGGGAAATACTGCGTGAACTCTTTCTGAGCCATACTGCACATCTCACCCTTTTCATTAAAAAGAATACACCTGTTGCTGGTCGTCCCGGAATCCAGCGCCATCACATATTTTGCCATAAAAAGCCTCCCTGTACCGCTTAAAGATTCTTTTACTATACCACAAAATGTACCTGAAAACAGGCTTTTTACTGAATTGGGGTTGAAAATTTAAAGACGACTGGATATGATGATAGTAACCTCATAGAAAAGGATGTTTTATAGTATGATAAAATATTTCTTAAAAGAAAAATTGATGCCTCTTTCAGAGACAACTGACTTTCCGGAAAAATGCGGAGCTATCACGGTCCTCACCTCCGATGAATATGATGCGCACTTCCGGGAAACAGAACATTACCGGATGCTAAAGGCAAGCCTTTCTCATATTCACTATTGCAAGGCCGATGTAATGAATGGTTTTACAATTGGCACCCTTTCGATTCCCCCCAGAGGAAAACAGCGGAAAGGCTTTTGTTCATTTGCCTTTTATATGACGGATTCTGAGCTAATATTTGTCGATGATCAGAATTTTACCATCCCTCTCCTAAAGCAAATGGAAGATTATCCTCTGTCAGACGCCAGATCAACCGCTCATTTTTTTCTTGCTTTTCTGGAGTATCTGATCAAGGATGATGTCTTTTTTCTTCAGCATTTCGAAGAAACTCTCACGAAGCTGGAAGAAGCCATCCTGGCGAGAAATGATTCATCTTTTAACCACAGGATATTGCTGATAAGAAAAGAACTGGCTGCCCTTGGTGCCTTTTATGAACAGCTTCAGGATATGGGAGAAGATCTGGAGGAAGGTCCGCTTTCTGAGATAAAAGAATCGGCTGCCCCTCTGTTTGGTCTGTTCACAGCCAAAGCCGGACGGTTGTATTCGAATGTACAGATGCTCAAGGAATATTCAATGCAGCTAAGAGAAATGCATCAGACCCAGGTCGATATGCATCAAAACCAGATTATGAAGTTTCTAACTATCGTTACCACCATCTTCATGCCGCTGACTCTGATTACCGGGTGGTATGGCATGAATTTTACCCATATGCCGGAGCTGGAATCATCATATGGCTACATCATCATCTGTGTCTTAAGCCTCCTGATCGTGCTAGTGGAAATCTGGCTCTTTAAAATAAAAGATTGGTTTGATTAACTCTTTAAATTAGTATTTTGAATACATTGGTTTTGGGCATAATTGTCCTCCTATATATCAAAAACAACTGTGTAAAGAAATATCCCTGTCTAGGAACCATTGTATCACAGTATCCTATACAGGGATAGTATCTCTTTACAGCTGTTTTATCATTTCTTTACAGGAGATGATTTACTACTTTTGCAACAGTCTCTTTACTCTTCTCCGTAAAGTGTTACAAGCTTCTGCAAATATGCATATTTTTCTTTTGCTATTTTCTCATTCTGAGTGAAGAGATTTTCAGCCTTTTCCGGATTTGCTCTCTTTAGAGCGTTGTAGCGGACTTCTCCGTTAAGGAATTCCTGATAATTCTCCATCTTAGGCTCTTTGCTGTCAAGGAAGAACTTATTGCCTTCTGCATCCGGATTAAATCTGAAGTTATTCCAGTATCCGCATTGTACAGCCAGCTGCTCTTCGGTCTGCGCCTTACCCATACCTGACTTAATACCATGATTGATACATGGAGAGTAAGCAATAATCACGGATGGTCCCGGGTAAGCCTCAGCCTCTGTAATAGCCTTTACAGTCTGGTTGTAATCTGCACCCATAGCAATCTGTGCCACATACACGTAACCATAGCTCATAGCAATTCCTGCAAGATCTTTCTTTCTGGTCTCTTTTCCGCCTGCAGCAAACTGTGCTGTAGCGCCCAGATTTGTAGACTTGGAGGACTGTCCGCCTGTGTTGGAGTAAACCTCTGTATCGAATACCATAATGTTAATATCCTCGCCACTTGCAATTACATGGTCCAGGCCGCCGAATCCGATATCATAAGCCCAGCCGTCACCGCCGAATACCCACTGAGATTTCTTAGCAAGGAAATCTTTTGCTTTCAACAATTCTTTCTTGTCTTCTGAATCACAGTTGCAAGCTTCCAGTGCTGCCACAAGCTTATCTGCAGCAATTCCGTTTGCAGCTCCTGACTTAAATGTATCAATATATTCCTGTGCCGCAGCCTTTACATCCTCATTGCCTGAATTCTCAACAAGGTTCTCAACATGAACCTTCATTCTGCTTCTGATGGTGTTCTGAGCAAGCAACATACCATATCCAAACTCTGCGTTATCTTCAAACAGGGAGTTTGACCATGCCGGTCCCTTTCCCGCCGCAGTTACGGTGTATGGTGTTGACGGTGAAGAGTTGCCCCAGATGGATGAGCACCCTGTTGCATTGGCAATATACATTCTATCACCAAACAGCTGTGTAACCAATCTTGCATACGGTGTCTCACCACAGCCTGCACATGCTCCGGAGAACTCAAGCAAGGGCTGTCTGAACTGGCTTCCCTTTACTGTAGTTACTTTAAATTTATCAACAACTTCTGGTTTTACAGGAAGCTGTCTTGCATAATCGAAATACTTCTGACATCCTACATTTTCTTCCATATTCTCGAGAACAAGGGCCTTCTCGCCCTTCTTTCCGGGACATACATTAGCACAGGAGCCACAGCCCGTACAGTCATAAGCAGATACCACGATAGAAAACTTCATGTTAGGCATAGCAATCATGTCCAGTGTGTCCATTCCTTCAGGTCTGTTGGCAGCTTCTTCTTCTGTCATTGCAGCCGGACGGATAACTGCATGTGGACAAACATATGCACAGCGGTTACACTGGATACAATTCTCCGGTTTCCAAACTGGAATATCTACTGCAATACCGCGCTTCTCAAAAGCAGAAGTTCCGGATGGTGTGGATCCATCTGCATATTCGGTAAATGCAGATACCGGAAGTGTATTTCCCTGCTGAGCATTCACTTTAGACTGAATATTTTTAACGAAATCAGTAACATCTTTATTTGCTTCGTGGCCTACATGAGGTGTTGCAAGACCTTCATCCGCAGCATTCTTCCAGCTGTCCGGAACTGCGATTTCTACAACCTTCTTAGCGCCTGCGTCGATTGCATCGTAATTCATCTGTACAATCTTGTCACCCTTCCTTCCGTAAGTAGCCTTTGCAGCTTCCTTCATAAGGGTAATTGCCTCTTCCTCCGGAATAATGGCTGCGAGCTTAAAGAATGCAGACTGCAGAATCGTATTGATACGCCCGCCAAGCCCGATTTCTTTACCAAGCCGGATACCGTCAATTGTGTAGAATTTAATACCATGGTTGGCAATATAAGCCTTTACCTGTCCCGGCAAATGCTTCTCCAGGCCCTCCATATCCCAAGAACAGTTCAAAAGGAAGGTTCCTCCGTCAACCAGCTCCTGAACCATGTTATATCTGTCAATATAAGACGGATTGTGACATGCTACAAAATTAGCCTGTGTAATCAGGTATGTGGATTTGATTGGCTTCTTTCCAAAACGCAGGTGAGACAGTGTGATACCGCCCGATTTTTTGGAATCGTAATCAAAATATGCCTGCGCATACATGTCTGTATTATCACCGATAATCTTAATGGAGTTCTTATTGGCTCCGACAGTACCGTCTGCTCCAAGTCCCCAGAACTTACAGTTAATTGTTCCTTCCGGAGTCGTAACAAGCGGTTCCTTTACATCCAGTGACAGATTTGTCACATCGTCTACAACACCGATTGTAAATTCGTGCTTCTCTGTGTTATTGAATACAGCAACGATCTGTGCCGGTGTTGTATCCTTGGAGCCCAGTCCATAGCGTCCTGACAGTACAGGTACGGCGTCAAACTTGCTTCCCTTAAGCGCCGCAACAACATCCAGGTACAGTGGTTCTCCAATTGCTCCCGGCTCTTTTGTTCTGTCGAGTACGCTGATTGTCTTTACTGTATCGGGAATAGCGTCGATAAGTGCTTTTGCACAGAATGGTCTGTAAAGACGGACTTTTACAACGCCGACTTTCTCGCCTGCTGCGCGCAGATAATCAATTGTCTCCTCAATTGTATCACAGGCAGAACCCATAGCAACAATGACTCTCTCTGCATCCGGTGCTCCGTAGTAGTTGAATAATTTATAATCTGTACCGATCTTTTCATTGACCTTGTCCATGTACTTCTGAACAACTCCCGGGAGAGCGTCATAATATGAATTGCTTGCCTCTCTTGCCTGGAAGAAGATGTCCGGATTCTGGGCGGAACCTCTGAGACATGGATGATTTGGATTCAGGGCATGTGCACGGAATTCGTCGATAGAGTCCATGTTCACCAGTTCTTTCAGCTCTTCGTAATCCCAAGTCTCGATCTTCTGGATCTCATGAGATGTTCTGAATCCATCGAAGAAGTTAATAAACGGAAGTTTACCTTCCAAAGCTGCGCAGTGAGCAACCGGTGCCAGATCCATAACTTCCTGAACGCTTGATTCACAAAGCATAGCAGCACCTGTCTGACGACAGGCGTAAACATCAGAATGGTCTCCGAAAATAGAAAGAGCATGGCTGGCAATTGCACGTGCTGATACATGGAATACCCCCGGTAATTGTTCACCTGCTACTTTATATATGTTCGGAATCATCAGAAGCAGGCCCTGAGATGCCGTAAATGTTGTAGTTAATGCTCCGGCTGATAATGAGCCATGTACAGCTCCGGCTGCTCCTGCCTCAGACTGCATCTCTGTCACCTTAACAGTTTGTCCGAAAATATTCTCTCTGCCTTCTGTCGCCCACTCATCAATATGTTCCGGCATAACAGATGATGGGGTGATCGGGTAAATTGCAGCTACTTCAGTATACGCATAGGCAACATGAGCCGCAGCCTGATTACCGTCCATGGTCTTCATTTTTCTTGCCATTTCTTGTTCCTCCTTAAAAATACATTATACAGTTATTTTATCACGTGTTTCTTTATTATATCCCTAAAAAGGCCAAAAGTCCATAGAACAAAGGGGGATTTTTGTTTATTTTCGGGTACAAAACGGAACACAGACTCCCAATTTAAGGGGGGATATACAGGTGAAAGTGACCTTTCTTCTGAATATCCCCCAAATTTGCAGTAACAGTTAAAAAAGATGAAAATTCACAACTAAACCTGCAAATACTATGGATACCATAGACAGCAGTTTAATCAGAATATTGATAGACGGACCCGAGGTATCCTTAAACGGATCACCTACCGTATCGCCCACAACAGCTGCTTTATGCGCCTCACTTCCTTTGCCGCCGTGATTTCCGCCCTCAATATATTTCTTCGCATTATCCCATGCCCCGCCTGAATTGGCCATGAAGATTGCCATTACAAATCCGGAGGCTGTTGCCCCTGTCAAAAGGCCTATCACACCGTTGTAGCCGAGGATCAATCCCGTGACAATCGGTGTTATAATTGCCAGGAGCGTAGGCAGGATCATTTCCCGCAGACTTGCCTTTGTACAAATGTCAACACAGGTCTTATAGTCTGCTTCCGCTGTTCCTTCCATAAGGCCTGTGATTTCCCGGAACTGGCGTCTTACCTCCACAACAATGCTCTGGGCTGCTTTCCCCACAGATGACATAGTCAGCGCAGCAAATATGAAGGGAAGGCATGCACCAATGAAGAGTCCCACAAGAACAGTCGGATTCATGACACTCATGTCAAGCTTCACTGAACTGCCGCCCACCTGCTGCACCTTTTCTACATAAGAGGCAATCAGTGCCAGGGCTGTCAGTGCTGCCGATCCGATAGCAAAACCTTTTCCTGTTGCTGCTGTAGTATTTCCCAGTGAATCCAGCGCGTCCGTACGTGTGCGCACCTCTGCATCCAAGCCTGCCATCTCAGCGATTCCTCCCGCATTGTCCGCAATCGGTCCATAGGCATCTGTTGCAAGAGTGATACCGAGCGTAGACAGCATCCCCACTGCCGCGAGTGCAATACCGTAAAGTCCTCTTGTAGCATCGGCAAATCCGCCTGAAAAACCATAAGCAGCCATGATGCACACTGCGATAATGATGATCGGCAGAGCGGTGGACAACATTCCCAGGCTCAGTCCCCCTATAATGATGGTGGCTGAACCAGTCAGAGATTTCCCTGACAGATTCTGTGTTGGTTTATATGTATCTGATGTAAAATATTCTGTCGAGAGCCCGATCAGTACCCCTGCCAGCAGTCCTGACAGAATTGCAAAATAAATTCCAATAAATTCTTTGCCTAAAATCACCCATACTAGCGGGAATGCAACTACCGCAATAATGACCGCACTGGTGTTCGTGCCTACTCTCAGGGAACGAAGCAGTGTACTCTGCCGGGTATCTTCACCTGTCCTCACAAGAAGTGCCCCGATAATGGATGCCAGCACTCCTACTGCAGCAAGAATCATCGGTATCATAACCGCACTTAACTGGTCAACAGACTCAATGTTTTTAAAAGCAACGACACCAAGGGCACATGAAGAAACAATAGAGCCTACATAAGACTCATATAAATCTGCACCCATACCGGCCACATCTCCCACATTATCGCCTACATTATCTGCAATAACCGCAGGGTTCCTTGGATCATCTTCGGGTATCCCTGCTTCCACCTTTCCAACCAAATCTGCCCCTACATCCGCAGCCTTCGTGTAAATTCCCCCGCCCACACGGGCAAACAAAGCCATAGAGGATGCACCCATACCAAAGGTAATCATTGCACCGGTAATATCCTCAATGGGAAGCTTGAATACTACACTTAAAATTAAATACCAGATAGAAATATCCAGTAGTCCCAGGCCTACCACTGTGAATCCCATAACAGAACCGGCAGAAAATGCCACATTCAAACCTTTGTTCAGACCTTTCTGGCAGGCTGCTGCCGTTCTTGCATTCGCCCTGGTAGCAATCTGCATTCCAACAAACCCTGACAACCCAGAAAAAAATCCGCCTGTAATAAATGCAAAGGGTACAAACCATGTGAGAAATCCTGCTGCCGCCATAATAAGCAGTATACAGAACATTCCCACAAAAAAGATAACCAGAATCCGGTACTGCCGCTTCAGGTAAGCCATTGCGCCCTCATGAATGGAAGCGGATATCTTTTTCATTGTCTCACTCCCCGCCGGAAATCTCAGAACCTTTTTCGCCCTGGTATACGCAAAAACAAGTGCTGCTACCGAGCCAATCAACGTTAAAATTGCCAACATACTGTCCATGATGTATCTCCCTCCATAATCAAATTTTTTCCTATTATAATTGTATAACTTTCTTGGAAAAATATCAATAAAAATCAGCAAAGGGCACAAAACTAATAAAGTATAAACTTTAAAAAGAACCGCAGTGGTTTTTACCGCTTACGATTCTTTCTGAAATAAATTACAAGTCCGCAGCAAAGGATTACAAGTATTGCTGCCAGCAGCTGGGATACCGGAAGTCCTATTTGAGGAATCAGCAGCTGGTCTGTCCTTAATCCCTCAATCCAGGCTCTCCCCAGCCCATACCCCAGCAGGTAGAGCAAGAATAATTCGCCTTCGAATTTTTTATGCTTTCTGTACAGGAACAGGACTATAAACAGTCCGCAGCACCAGAGAGATTCATATAGAAATGTGGGATGCACCTGAATATAGCTGATTCCATCCAGCACTTGAATATTCGCACGCATAGTTTCTGTCACATCACTGTTCCTTACCGCATCCAGAGGAAGCTGCATAGCAAAAAGACTATCTGTATATTCCCCAAAAGCCTCCCTGTTGAAAAAATTTCCCCAGCGTCCCAGCATCTGCCCGTTCACAAGAGCCAGAGCTACGGTATCAAATATCTGCATAGTCTTTAAATGCTTTACCCGTGCACACACAAGCACTGTGAGAACAGCTCCAATCAAACCTCCGTAAAATCCAAGACCTCCTTCCCGCAGGTTCAGAATGTCCAGCAGATTATCCTTATACATGTCCCAGGAAAAAACAACGTAATAGATTCTCGCTCCCAGAATCCCGCAGATGACCCCGATAATTCCCATGTCCAGGTAATCTTCAGGATTCTGCCTGGTTCTCTTTGCCTCAGATGTGGCAATCAGAAAACCAATCAGAATTGCACACCCGATAATAATCCCGTAATATGCGATTTCAAACCCAAATATACTGATGGATTTTCCTACATGCTCCAGGTGAATTCCCAAATGTGGAAAGTTAATATTGTAATGCATGCCTCACGCTCCTTTCTAATGTACCGATAGTCCGAAATCAAACATTAAACCTGAACAAAATGATGTCCCCATCCTGCACCACATAGTCTTTGCCTTCCAGCCTGACAAGACCTTTCTCTTTTGCCGCCACATGTGTACCGCACGCCATCAGATCATCGTAGCTGACAATTTCCGCGCGTATAAACCCGCGTTCAAAATCTGAATGAATCTTTCCCGCCGCCTGGGGCGCTTTTGTCCCCCTCTTAATTGTCCATGCACGTACCTCCGGCTCCCCTGCTGTCAGATAGCTGATAAGCCCCAAAAGATGATAGCTTGCCTTAATCAGTTTTTCCAGTCCTGATTCTTCTAAACCTAAATCTTCCAGAAACATTTTCTTTTCTTCATCATCCAGCTCCGCAATTTCCTGCTCAATCTGTGCACAAACCACAAAAACTTCACAGCCTTCCTCTTCTGCATATTTGTGGACTGCCTGTACACCTTCATTTGAAGCGCCGTCATCGACCAGATCATCCTCTGCTACATTTGCTGCAAAAATAACCGGCTTCGCGGTCAACAAATTGTAGCTTTCAAGCCAAATTTGTTCTTCTTCATCATCAGCAGTAAAACTTTTTGCCATCCGGTTCTCTTCCAAGTGAGCTTTCACCCGCTGTAAAAGTCCAAGTTCCTTCGCTGCCGTCTTATCATTTTTTGCTACCTTTACTGTCTTTGCAATTCTTCTCTCCAGAATCTCCAGGTCGGAAAAGATTAGCTCCAGGTTAATTGTCTCAATATCCCGCAGCGGATCGATGTTTCCGTCCACATGTACAATGTTGCTGTCCTCAAAACACCTGACTACATGCACAATTGCATCCACCTCACGGATGTTAGCCAAAAACTGATTTCCCAGTCCTTCACCTTTGGAAGCGCCCTTTACCAACCCTGCTATATCCACAAACTCAATTGCCGCAGGGACAATCTTCTTCGTATGGTACATCTCTCCCAGCACATCCAGACGCTTGTCCGGCACAGTCACGACACCCACATTCGGATCAATTGTGCAGAAAGGATAGTTTGCAGACTCAGCTCCCGCCTTTGTCAGCGAATTAAACAATGTACTTTTCCCAACATTTGGCAATCCCACAATTCCTAATTTCATTTTCTATATTCTCTCCTTATATAAACTTTTTGCACCTTAATCTCTGGTTTCCATCAGGATAACTACACCAAAAGGAAAGGAGATTTCCAGCTTGTCTCCCATAATCTCATTGCTGACACACAGGCTGTCAAATGCCGTCAGATCATGATGGTTCAAGGGATACTTTGCACCCTTAAGGTTAAAATCTTCCACAGTACCTCCAAGAGGAAAAACAGAAAAATATGGGCCGTAAGCCTCCTCTCTCTTCAACACAAAGTCTTCCTTCAGGAGACGTATCTGATTATGAGTATCCACAATTCTTGCATCAGCTCCGGCATCCAGTGCAATCTTCAGTGTCTGGACATTGGCCCATACATGATCCACTCTTGTTCCTGTTCCGCCCAGAATCCATATATTGTGCCTGTGAAGTTCCAGACACAGTCTCAGTGCAATTTCTGTGTCCGTCGCGTCTTTTACAGGGTTAAACTGCCTGACAGGAACCTTTGTCTTCTCTTTGTAATATGCAATGACCTTCTCCGGGACACTGTCAAAATCCCCAACAATATAATCCGGAAGAAGCCCATGTTCGTAGAGGAAAGTAAGTCCTCTGTCTACCCCGATAATCAATTCTGTTTCTTCATCTTTTAAAATGCCTGTAGCAAATTCTTCTTCCAGAAGACCTCCGCTGACAATTACTGTGCGCTTACTCATTTTTCTTTAAAATCTCCATGAATCCTCTGACATTTTCCCCAATATCTCCGTGGAACACTGCTGAGCCTGCCACAATCACATTTGCTCCGGCAGAAAGGACCTCCCCTACATTTGTGAGATAAATTCCTCCGTCTACCTCAATGTCACTGTCCAGTTTTTTCTCTTCCAGCAATACTTTCAGATCTCTGATTTTATTCAGAGACTGGGGGATGAACGCCTGTCCTCCAAAACCAGGCTCCACACTCATAATCAGGAACATTTCTGCCTGGTCAAGAATCGGGTACAATGCATCCACAGGTGTACCGGGTTTTATGGAAACCCCTGCCTTCATGCCACAGGAATGAATTTTATCCAGAGTCGCCTGTATATCCTCACATGCCTCCAGATGTACCGTCAGGAGATCGGCTCCCGCCTCCTGAAACGCTTCTACATAACGAATCGGTTCCGTAACCATCAAATGTACATCCATTACCTGCCTGCTCACCCCCTGGATGGATTTGAGCACAGGCATGCCAAAAGAAATACTGGGCACAAACATTCCGTCCATGACATCAAAATGAAGATATCCTGCCCCGTTATCCGCCGTCTGACGAATCTGCTCACCCAGAACTTTAAAGTCTGCCGATAATATGGATGGCGCCAATATGTTTTTCATCACTCTAATACCTCTTCCTTTCCTGTAATTCCCGGTACATTTCCAAATAGTCCTCATAGCGAATAGAATGAATCTTCCCGGCCTCTACTGCTTCTTTTACAAGGCAGCCGGGTTCATGCACGTGATTGCAGCCGACGAACCTGCACTTTCCTTCATAGGGAGCAAATTCCCGAAAATAATATTTCAGTTCTCCCTTATCAAACTCATTGACATACAGAGAACTAAATCCCGGGGTGTCCATAATATACGAGTTTTCATTTATAGCTATCAGCTCCGAATGCCTGGTAGTATGTTTCCCCCGGCCAATTTTTTCACTGATACTGCCTGTCTCCATTTGAACCTCTGTCTGTAAGAGGTTAATCAAAGAAGACTTTCCCACCCCGGAGGGTCCTGCAATGACTGTAGCTTTTCCCTCCAGCAGTTTCCTTACAGGCTCCATGTTTTCCTTTTTCAGTGCACTGGTAAAGACAACCTCATATCCGCAGGCCTGATAAATTTCCCTAATTTGAGCCAACTCAGGCTGTGCTGCAATATCTTTCTTATTAAAGCATAGTATCACAGGGATCTCCTTGCTCTCCATCATCACCAGAAATCTGTCCAGCAGATTAAAATGTGGCTCCGGATTGGACACAGCAAAAACAACCAGAGCCTGGTCAATATTTGCTGCGGCGGGACGAATCAGCTCATTCTTCCTTGGCAGAATTTCTACAATATTTCCTTCCTTTTCGATGTCATCAAGAACTTTGATGTCTACACAGTCTCCCACCAGAGGCTTTATTTTCTCTTTTCTGAAAATTCCTTTCGCCTTGCACTCATAAACACCGGATTCTACCACGTGAACGTAGTAGAACCCGGCAATTCCTTTTATGATCTTTCCCTGCATAAATTTGCTGATATCCCTTCTTATCTGTTCCAACCCTTAAGTCTGTCAAAATAATTACCCCAATAAGTTCACGGCTCTCCTGTACCTTCACCTGTACCATCTCCGTTGCCGCTGCCATCTTGAGATGAATCCTGTGCCTCACTTACTACAATATCTACTGTTGTTCCCTTCTCCAACTGGCTTCCCGGGGCTGCACTCTGGGAAATCACATACCCTGGCGTAACACTACTGCTTTGATAGGTTACATTCCCTGCAAGACCTGCATCTTCCAGAGCCTGTAATGCAGCATCCTCCGTCATATTTGTAAGCGATGGAACATTCACCATCTCCACTTCAGGGCCTTTGCTGACTACATAATCAACTGCGGTTCCCTTTGTCACCTTTTTATCCGGCTCTGTTCCCTGGTTCATTACAATACCTGCTTCATACTCATCGCTGTATTCTTCCGTAACATTGCCCCCGGCCAGACCCGCCGCAGCCAGTGCTGCATCCGCATCTGCGGCCGCCAATCCCGTCAGAGTAGGAACAGTTGCTTTCTCCACACCCAAGCTTACCACCATGGTAACCTTGGCCCCCTCTTCCACTTCGGCCCCTGCGGATGGACTGGTAGAAATCACCTTGCCCTCAGCTACAGTATCACTGTACTGTGCTTCAGAATTGGCCACCACAAGGCCTACAGCTTCAAGTGCCTTCTGTGCTGAAGCCTCATCCTGTCCTACAACATCGGGTACAGACACCGTCTTTTGTTTTTTCCCTGTACTGACAACAACATTAATCTGAGAATTTTTTGCCACCTTTTTCTTTGCAGCCGTTTCCTGACGGATGATAATCCCTTTATCATACTTATCAGAAGCTTCTCTTCCAGACACATAGTATCCCAGATTCTTCTTACTCAGAGCGGCTTTTGCTTCCTCTTCTGTCATTCCGACCAGATTGGGCACTGAAACCTTATTTTCAGTTTGCGTCTGGGCAGAACCTGGTTTTATCTTAAAGAGTCCTGCCGCCTTTCCCACCATGAAAATCACCCCGATGGCAATGACTGCCGCTGCTACTATCATGAGTATTTTCATGATTTTCTTCATATTAGGGTCTACATCATTTTTCTTTCTGCCGCCCTGTTCATCTTCTTCACTGTCATAATTTTCGCTGTCGTAATCGTAATCATCATCATAATCGTCGTAGTCGTCATCCTCATCATAATCACGTTCCTGTATACGCGCCATCTCTTCGGTAGGCATCACAATTGTTGTGTCAGTCCCCGAGCTGCGGGAAAACATATTGACAAAATCACCATCCGGATTTACCAGGGAGCGTTTCAGATCCAGAATCAAATCGTGACAGTTCAAATATCTGTGCTCCGGAATCTTCTGGGTACATTTCATAATGATACATTCAAGACTGTATGGAATATCCGGCACTTCTTTTGCCGGTGAAATGATTTCTTCCTGCAGGTGCTTCAGAGCTACGGTTACTGTCGAATCCCCATCAAAGGGCACATGCCCCGTTATCATCTCATACATCGTGACTCCAGCTGAATAGATGTCACTTTTTTCATCTACAACAGCGCCCCGGGCCTGCTCTGGTGAAGTATAATGAACGGAACCCATGATATTACCGCTGATGGTTTTAGTCGCCGTAGTCGCCCTGGCAATCCCAAAATCCGTTACCTTTACTTTTCCTTCTTTGGATATGATAATATTCTGAGGCTTGATATCCCGGTGAATGATGTGCTGATTATGGGCAGCCTGAATACCTGTCGCCATCTGTATAGAAATGCTGATAGTCTCCTTTGCAGTGAGTTTTCCCTTTTTCTCAATGTATTCCTTTAAAGTGATTCCCTCAACCAATTCCATGACCATATAATACAGACCCCTGTCCTGTCCTACGTCATAGACGTTTACCACATTGGGATGCATCAGCCCTGCAGCGGCCTGTGCTTCACTTAAGAACTTCTGTATAAAAACCTCATCTGTTCGGTAATCACTTTTCAGTACCTTGATTGCCACATACCGGTTCAGTTTATGATCCTTTCCTTTATAAACATCCGCCATTCCGCCCGAACCGATCCGGCTCAATATTTCATAACGTTTTCCTAAAAAAATCCCTTCTTTTAACATACACTCACCTCATCTGCAAACGGTTCTGCCAGCACAAGCCCTATGTTATCCGTACCGCCGTTTTCTTTTGCTGTTTCTACCAGAGACTCTGCTGCTTCCACGATGTCTCTGCCCCCCTGCACAATGTGGAAGAGCTCGTCATCTTCCACCATATTGCTTAAACCGTCTGTACACATCAAAATGATGTCTCCCTTTTTCAAACGGTGCTCATAAAAGTCTACCTCTACATTTTCTTTTGCGCCGATTGCCCTCGTGATGATGTTCTTATCCGGATGATGCTTTGCCTCCTCAGGCTTAATTCCCCCCAGACGTACCATCTCTTCAACCAGTGAATGGTCCTTTGTCAGCTGTACAATGCCCTGGTTGATAAGGTAAAGCCTGCTGTCCCCTACATTTGCAAAGTACATCATCTGGTTCACCATGGTGGCTGCCACTATGGTGGTTCCCATTCCTTTCAGGTGAGAATCCTTGGAAGCCGCTTTAATAATCTCCCGGTTCGCAGTCTTAATTGCCAGAACCAGGGCTTTTTCTATGTCATTCTCCCGGCTTTGTTTCAATTCTCTTTTTAAAACTTCTACTGTATATTTTGAAGCATAATCGCCGGCCTGGTGTCCGCCCATGCCGTCAGCCACTACAAACAAATTGGGGAGAGGTCCTAAGGGATGATTTGTCGTATAGACATAATCTTGATTTACTTGTCTTACCATGCCTACATCGGTAATGGAAAATGTCTTCATAGTTTACTCCTTTATTCTTTGTTTGTCTGGACAAACGTGCGTCTGAGCTGTCCACAGGCTCCATCGATATCTGCACCCATTTCCCTTCTTATAGTAACATTTATTCCGCGTTTTTCAAGTTTATTTTTGAAATTTAGCGCATTTTTCCTGTCCGGACGCTCAAAGGAACGTTCTTTTATAGGATTTACAGGTATCAGATTCAGGTGGCAGTTTCTGGGGGCCAATATTTTAATCAGGTCATTGGCATCCTCGTCCGTATCGTTGACTTTGTGTACCAGACTGTACTCAAACGTGACACGTCTCCCAGTTTTCCGGAAATATTCGTCACATGCCAAGAGCACTTCCTGTAATTCATACTGATTTGCTACAGGCATGAGGCTGCTGCGCTTTTCCTGGGTTGCTCCGTGCAGAGAAAGAGCAAGGGTTATCTGAAGATGCTCCTCTGCCAGTTCAAGCATACGCGGCACAATTCCGCAGGTTGAGACTGTTACATTTCTCTGACTGATATTAAGTCCATGCTCATCGGTCAGCAGACGGATAAAGCGCAGAAAATTATCGTAATTGTCCAGAGGCTCCCCCGTTCCCATAATAACCACGTTGGAAACCCGTTCCCCTGTCAGCTTCTGAATGTGATAGATTTGTCCCAGCATTTCCGAAGGGGAAAGATTCCTTGACAGGCCTCCGATTGTGGAGGCACAGAAACGACATCCCATCCGGCAGCCCGCCTGAGAAGAAATGCAGACCGAATTGCCATGCTTGTAGCGCATGAGAACACTTTCTATCATATTTTTATCGCAGAGCTGAAATAAAAACTTATTCGTTCCATCCAGAACGGACTCCTGTCTCTTTACCAGCTCCACGGGGAGAATTACATATTCCTCATCCAGTTTCTCCCGAAGATTTTTGGGCAGATTTGTCATCTCCTCAAAGTTGTCTGCAAGCTTTACATGAAGCCAGTCATATACCTGCTTTGTCCGGAATTTTTTTGCGCCGAGCAACTCCATTTCATTTTGCAGCTGTTCATATGTATACGCACGAATATCTTTTTTCATTATCTTGCGCCTTTCCTAATCAATCTTGCTATGAAAAAGCCATCGCTGTCATGAATTCCCGGCAGCAGCTGGAGACATCCTTCTTCCTGAATAGCATCCTGCAGCCTGGAGCAGACTTTATCCTGTACGGAGCCCAGAACGTAGTCGGGGTGTGTCTTCAAAAACCACTGTACGTTCTCCATATTCTCAGTGCAGTTGATCGTACAAGTGCTGTAAATCAACGTACCTGACCGCTTCACATACCGGCAGACCACACTAAGTATATTCCGTTGAAGAAGGGCAAGCTCTTCCAGCCGCCTTTCTGTAGTCTTATATTTCAGATCAGTTTTCCGTCCAAGCACTCCAAGTCCCGAACAAGGCAGATCTGCAATTACAATATCCGCTTTCTCCATGGAGGCTTTGTCCAATACCATAGCATCCTGTACTACAGTCGATATATTTTCCAGCCCCATCCTGTCAATATTTTCCTGGATTAGCCCTGTTTTATATTCTGTCAGATCCCTCGCCTCTACATGTCCGGTTCCATTCAGCTTTTCCGCAAGATGAAGAGATTTTCCCCCGGGGGCAGCACACACATCCATAATATAGCTGCCCTCCTCTGGGGAAGCGATTTCTCCTACAAGCATGGAGCTGATATCCTGTACGGCAAAAAGACCTTCCCTGAAGCTGGAAAGGCCGCCCAGATAATCATACCCTGCAATAGAAAGGGCGTAAGGCAGATATGGATGGCTTTTGACTGTCACTCCTTCTGTTCTCAGCCTTTGCACCAATTCCTCCAAAGTGAGGCGGCTTGTATTGCAGCGGACCGTCACCGGTTTTTCTTTCTGGAAATAAGTCAGTATTTTCTTTACTGTATCCATATCATATTCGGCCAGCCATTTTCTCAAAATCCACTCGGGCATGGAATATCTGACAGACAGTTCAGCCACAGGGTCCTTGGGATATTCTGTCCCGCCAAGTCCCCGGGCTGTACTTCGCAGCACTCCGTTTACAAATCCTTTCAAAGGCCCGAATCCTTTTTTTACTGTAAGCTTCACCGACTCGTTGCACACCGCAGAATCCGGTACACTGTCCATGTATTTCAGCTGATATACGGCACTCCGCAGAATATTTCGGATAACCGGCTTCATTTTTTTGACCTTTACTTTTGAGAATTGATGCAGGATATAATCAATCTCCAACATGTGTTCCAGCGTCCCTTCTGTCACTCTTGTGATAAAAGCACGCTCCTTTTTATCCAGATACTGGTATTTACTTAAGGTATTTCCCAGGGCAATGTGGCTGTACATATCGTGCTCTGTTACGTCCATAAGAATTCCCAGTACAATTTCCCGCTCATTTAAGGGCTTTGCCATTTAATATCCTCCGCTAATCTCTTCTGCGTCCGCCGATGAAAAGCAGCCTTAAAAGCTGCAGTATCATGGATGCCGCGCTTGCCACATAAGTCAGTGCAGCGGCACTTAAGACTTCCTTTGTAGCTCCTATTTCCTCAGGATAAAGCATTCCTGAAGTTTCCAGCGCTTTTACCGCTCTTCTGGAGGCATTAATCTCCACCGGAAGAGTTACAAGCTGGAATAGAACAGCCCCTGAAAACAGAAAGATTCCAAGATTAATCAAAAAAGCAGAGGCATTTCCCCGGATAAACAGGCCGATAATTACCAGCGGCCAGGCCGCGGCGGAGCCAAAATTTGCAACCGGGACTAATGCGCCTCTTATTTTCAAAGGAACATACCCCACACTGTGCTGGACTGCATGGCCGCATTCGTGGGCCGCCACGCCGATGGCCGCCACAGAAGCCGACTGATAGGTGGCATCTGACAGACTTAGCGTTTTGTTTCTGGGATCATAATGATCGTTCAGATTTCCCGATATGTGGCGCACCTGAACATCATAAATTCCATTTGACTTTAAGATACTTTCTGCCGCTTCACGCCCGGTCAGCCCTGAGTGGCTGCGCACCTGAGCATATTTATTGAACACCCGGTTTACCCGGCTCGATGCCAGTATACAGATGACTGCCCCGATTAAAACTAATATATAAGTAGGGTCATAATAATAATAAAACATAAAAATTCCTCCGTTGTTGAAACTGTAACTGTTCAGTAGGGCTAGTGCACTAGCGAGTGAACAGTGTGCCCTTTTTCAGTGTATATCCCCTCAAAAATGCACTTGTCTTCATTCTCTTTTTCCCCGGAATCTGAAGTTCACTGACGCGAAGCCGTCCGTCTCCTGTCTGCACTGTAAAGCTGTCTTTATTCACACCCAGCACGGTTCCCGGTGTTTGCTCTTGTGTACCCTCTGCCGCGGGTTCTGCCTTTGCCCTCCATACTTTCAGCACTGTGTCACCCCAGTGGGTATAAGCGCTTGGCCAGGAGTTCAGCCCTCGTACCAGTCTCTCGATCTCGCTTGCCGGCCGGCTCCAATCAATATTTCCCATCTTCTTATCCAGCATTTTCGCATAGGGAGTGGGGCTTTCCCCCTGTTTTTCAAATACAGCAGTGCCTTCTTCCAGTGCTTTCAATGTCTTCACGCAAAGCTTAGCCCCCGCCAATGCCAATTTATCGTGCAGGCTTTCACCAGTCTCATCTTCTGTGATGGGCACCTGAGTCTTTAAGATCATATCTCCTGTATCCAGGCCCTCGTCCATCTGCATGGTCGTGACACCTGTTACTGCCTCACCACTGATAATCGCCCACTGTATGGGCGCTGCACCTCTGTACTTGGGCAGCAATGACGCGTGGACATTGATGCATCCATAAGGTGTCATCTCCAGAATCTCTTTGGGAAGTATCTGTCCAAATGCCACAACAACAATAGCATCCGCCTGGTATTTCTTAAGCTCGGCTACGCATTCTGGCTTTCTCACCCTTGCAGGCTGATAGATTGGTATGTCATGTCTGACTGCTGCTTCTTTCACAGGCGTATACTGCATCTCTTTTCCTCTGCCCTTGGGTTTGTCAGGCTGAGTCACTGTCAGACACACATCGTGTCCGGTTTCTATCAGTGCTTCCAGAGTTCCCACTGAAAACTCAGGAGTTCCCATAAATATCACTCTCATCTTACTCCTCATCCTCCTCATACTGTACATCGTGGAGGCCGTCCTCCACTCTGTCCACATACAGCTCACCGTTGAGATGATCGATTTCATGACAAAATGCCCTTGCCAGCAGTCCTTCTCCTTCCAGCTCAAATTCTTCCATATCTTCATTCAGGGCACGGATCTTCACATGGTTCGGTCTGGTTACGATTCCCCATTTTCCAGGCACGCTTAAACATCCTTCTTCGCCTGTCTGCTCTCCCGACGCCTCCAGAATCTCCGGGTTGATTAACACAATAGGACCTTCTCCCACGTCAATGACTACAATTTTTTTGAGCACTCCAACCTGGGGAGCTGCAAGGCCTACTCCCATTTTTTCATACAATGTATCCAACATGTCATTGATCAGGATCTTTGTTCGAAGAGTCATCTTTGTTACTTCTTTGCTCTTTTTCGTCAGAATCTCGTCCCCAATCTCTCTAACTTCTCTGATTGCCATAGCTTCCTCCGTCTTGTAACTATTCTGAATAGTTACCTTTTTACTTTGTTCTAAAAAACATTCATCGGATTGAAATCAAATTGTATCCGCATTTTTCGAAATCCGGTGTTTATTTCAATGTATTGTTCAAGATAATTCTTTATCCTTATCAGTGTATCATATCTTTCTGCTTTCAGATAGAGAACTTTCCGATACACGTCCTTTACTTTTCCAATCCCAGGACTTGCAGGTCCAATAATCTCTATGCTTCTCCCTCTGCTGACACGGAGAGCATATTCCTTTAAGTACCCGGCTCCTTTTTCCAGAAGAGCTTCATCCTCACAGCTTATCAGCACCGCCAGCAGATTTTCCACCGGAGGGTATCCCATCAGCTCTCTGTAATGGATTTCCTCTTCATAGAAGGCTTCATAGTCCTGAGCCGCCGCCGTCACAATCCCGTAATGATCCGGACTGTAGGTCTGAATCACCGCTTCGCCCTTCTTACTGCCCCGGCCGGCTCTTCCCACCGCCTGGGTCAGAAGCTGGAAGGTCCGTTCCCCTGCCCGATAGTCGTCCGCATAAAGGGACATATCCGCAGCCAGGACACCTGCCAGGGTCACATTCGGAAAGTCATGTCCCTTTACAATCATCTGCGTCCCCACCAGAATATCCGCCTCCCCGTCCGCAAATGCCGACAATATCTTTTCATGGCCGTCTTTCTGCCGGGTAGTATCCATATCCATGCGCAGCACCCGGGCGTTTGGAAACTGCCTCTTTACAATATCCTCTACCTGCTGAGTACCCGCCTTAAATTCCCCTATATGGCGGGAACCGCACTCGGGACAATGCTGTTTTTTAGGCTCTTCATAGCCACAATAGTGGCACACCATTTTGCCGCCCCTGTGATAGGAAAGGGATACATCGCAGTGAGGACATTTTATCACATGCCCGCATTCTCTGCAGGAGATAAACCCTGCATATCCCCGTCGGTTCAAAAACAGCATTGTCTGCTCTTTCTTCTCCAGTCTGTCAGCAATAAGTTCCTGCAGTTTCCGGCTCAGAATCGAATGGTTTCCTTCCTTTAATTCTTCCCGCAAATCCACTGTATATACCTTAGCCATATCCTGCATCCTGGAACGGTTTTTCATTTCCAAAAGTACGTATTCTCCCCTTCTGACCCGGTACATTGCTTCCATGGACGGTGTGGCAGAGCCCAGAACAAGGCTTGCCCCTTCCATATCTCCCCGGGCTTGTGCCGTCTCTCTGGCATGGTACCTTGGAACCTGTTCACTCTTATATGTAGGCTCATGCTCCTCGTCTATCACAATCAGACCCAAGTTAGGAAAGGGCGTAAAAAGAGCGGAACGCGGTCCTATCATAACATCAATCTTGCCTTCTTTCGCCCGCATCATCTGGTCATAGCGCTCCCCTGCCGATAGGCGGGAATTCATAATAGATACCCGATCTCCAAAATTCCGGTAAAACCGCATGACCGTCTGATAGGTCAGGGCAATTTCAGGGATTAAAACAATGGCCTGTTTTCCCTGTGCGGCTACCCGTCGTATCATTTCTATATACACTTCCGTCTTCCCGCTTCCGGTGACCCCATATACCAGATAGGTGCCTCGTTTTCCCCGGCTATAGTCTTCCCAGAAAGCAGAAATCGCAGCTTTCTGTTCTTCTGTAAACGTAATGCAGCTTTCTTCCTTTTCCCCTTTTACAGGATTTCGGTAAACCTGCCGGGATTCCAGAACAAGAACTCCCTGTTCTTCCAGTGCACGCACGACAGAAAGTGTAATGTTAAGTTTTTTCATCACCAGTTCATATTCCAGTATATTGTCATCCAAAAGTGCGGCCATAAGTCTGGCCCGTGCCTTCTGGTTCTTTTCCAGGTAATGTTCCAGTTTCTGTCTGCCTTCTTCTTCGCTCAGCAAAAGACGTATCCGCTTCTTTACCTTTGCATTTTCCTTCTGTTTAATGGGAAGAACCGTCTTCAAAGCTTGAATCATGGTTCCCCCGTACTGTTCCTTCATCCAGGCTGCCAGAGCCACAAGCTTTCCTTCTATGGCTACGCCCTTCCGAGAAATATCCTGAACCTCCTTCACCTTCGCTTCGTCATATCCGCAGGTGTCCGATAATCCTATGACATACCCCTTCGTCTCTCGGTTTCCTCTCCCGAAAGGGACAAGTACCTCCATACCCACAGCAAGCTCTCCCTCCAGCCGGGAGGGAATTCGGTACTGAAATATTTTATCCAGTTTTTCATGTGTGATATCTACGATAATGTCCGCATACATGAAATATGCTCACCTACTTTGTGTTTTCTTCTGTTTTTTCAACTCGGTTAAAACTTCTTTAATCAACACCCTTTCATCCATGGGGTGCTTGACTCCTTTGATTTCCTGATAGTCCTCATGTCCCTTGCCCGCCAACACAATGACGTCCCCCGGCTGTCCATGCTCTATAGCGTAACGGATGGCTTCCTTTCTGTCACAGATTTCCACATATTTGCCATTCGTTTTGGAAATACCTGTTTTAATGTCATCTATGATATCCTGAGGTTCTTCAAATCTCGGATTGTCCGACGTAATAATCGTCAAATCCGCCAGACGTCCTGACACCTCTCCCATCTCATATCGACGCTCCTTTGAGCGGTTGCCGCCGCAGCCAAACAGGCATACCAGGCGTGCCGGATTATATTCCTTCAGAGTCGTCAGGAGACTCTCCAGACTCATAGCATTATGCGCATAGTCAATCATCAGGGTAAAATCATCCGATACCTTAATCATCTCAATCCTGCCCTTGACCTTTGCCACCTTCAACGCCTCCTGAATCTTTTTTGCCGGCACCTGAAAATGTCTGCATACTGCGATAGCCGTCAGAGAATTGTAGACACTGAATTTGCCGGGAATGTCAATCTCCACGTCAAAATCCAACAGACCGGTGACATGGTAGGAGACTCCAAGATAGCCGGGACGAGACATCAGATGCGTATTCACTGCCCTTAAATCTGCCCTCTCTGAAAATCCAAAGGTTTCTGTCCTGCAGGTCGCACCTGAGAACACCTCCTTAAAATATGGATCATCCACATTGGCGATTCCCAGCTTGCACTGTTTAAAGAGAAGTCCCTTGCATCGTTTATAATCTTCAAAATCCTTGTGCTCATTAGGTCCGATATGGTCTCTGCCCAAGTTAGTAAAAATCCCGATTTCAAAGGGAATCCCCGCTGTCCTGTTCAGCATCAGTCCCTGGGAGGACACTTCCATTACCACACAGTCGCACCCGTCCTCTGCCATCTTCGCAAAATACTGATGTATGGTAAATGACTCCGGAGTGGTATTTGACGCAGGTATCTTTTTGTTTCCGATAATTGCCTCTATGGTTCCTATCAAACCCACCTTATGGCCTACTTCCTCTAAAATAGACTTAATCATGTAAGTGGTTGTGGTCTTCCCTTTTGTCCCGGTAATTCCGATGATTCTCATCTTCTCCGCCGGATACCCAAAGTAAGCTGCAGACATCAGAGCAAGTGCATATCTTGTGTCCGCCACCCGGATGACAGTCACATCTTCAGGCGCCGTTACTTCCTTTTCCACAATCACAGCATAAGCACCCTTTTCTGCCACCTCACTGACAAATTCATGCCCGTCCGATACGGCGCCGGAAATACAGACAAATACGGAGCCTTTTTCTACCTTTCTAGAGTCATTAATCAGTGTTGTAATCTCAATTTCATCACTTCCCTGTGTCACTTCATATTCTAAACGTTCTAATAACTGATTCAGTTTCATCCATGTTCCTCCTTATGAAAAATCCTTCAAACGGATGTGTTATATAGAATAACACAAATAATCCCCCCTTGTAAAACTTCTCGGGGAAATTATTGTAACAACCATTTATGAAATATATTTCCCAAAGGGCAGTTTGCGGATAAGGTAAACACTTATAAGGGACAGAACTAGTATTCCCACAGCAAGCCCGGGAACGGCAATCCAGGCAGACAGCTGCTCCGGATTCACATATTTCTTGTAAGAGTCCAGAAAGATAATGTGAATGAGATAGATTCCGAAAGAACATCCGCACCATAAATCTATCCTTCTCCTTGTCCTGTCTTTCAGATGAATATTTCCGTTGTCAATCTGCATCAGCAGAGCAAAGAAGGATGCTCCGCTTATCATTATCAGCGGACAGCCATATTCCAGGAACCGTTCATAGTGATTCCCTGTCTGATACGTAAACCACAATGTCATTCCTATATTTAATGCCGTACTCCCCAGAAAAATTCCCATGAGCAAAGAAAAATGCTTCTTTAATTCATCCCTGTATTTGAAAATGAAATAGCCCAGGAAAAAATAAACCATATATGCCCGATCACCAATAATAGGCACATCAAGATAAGTTTCTCTCTCTGTAAAAGATAAAATATATAGGAACATAGTCGTCCCTAAACCTACAGCGAGAAGTGCTCTGTCCAAAGTCTCATTCATTCCTCTGCACATAACCTGAAAAAAGGGGATAACCAGATATATGGGAATAATTGCGTAAAGATACCAGAGGTGCGCTTCCACCGGGGTCTCAAGCACCTCCGCCAGGTTGTAAGGAGTGCCCATGAAGCGGGTATTGAAGAAGTAATAGATTATGCTCCAGAAAATCAGTGCAGTCAGGATGTGTATCAAGCGTCTTCCGTTTTTACGGAGAGGTTCATTTCTATTGAGCAGCAGTGCCCCGCTAAGCATAAAAAAACAAGGTACGCTGATCCTGGACACCGTATCCAAAATAAGTGCAAATACGTATTCTCCCCTGCCGATATCGGCATATGCTCTGCAATAGTAATTGGCAACATGAACGATAACCACCATCACAAATGAAGCAGTTCTAATAAGTTCCATATTATAATTCTTTTTTGTCATAGTACCTCCTAGCCTTTTTTTCCGTGCTTTTCTTCATCAGACTTGCCTTTACTACGGCGTCTTTCCCGTATTTTGTCCGTATTTCATCCATCGCTTTATTTAGTTTTTTGTGCTTTTCGTCGGGGGGTTTGGGCAGCTCAATGTCAAATATAGAAAGCTGCACCGGCTCCGAAGAGTCCACCAGCTTTGCAGTCCGGATTCCCAAAAGTCTGATTGGTTCTCCGCTCCAGGCCTCATCAAACAGCTGACAGGCAGTCTCATAAAGTACATTCTCTTCATCCGTCGGCTTTGTAAGCTGCTTTTGATGAGAAATGTCCTGAAAATCATAGTACCTGATTTCTGTACTTACCATATAAGCCTTCTGATCAGACTTTTTCAGCCTGCCTGCTACGCTTTTGGCAAGGGTCCTCAGGACCTTCTTTGCTTCCTCTGCCGTCACCGCATCCTCAGCCAGTGTAGTAGAATTTCCCACACCTTTTGCCTCCGCCTGCACAGAGTGCACAGTAGAATTGTCAATTCCGTTTGCAAATTCCCACAGCTTCTTCCCATGGCTTTTCATATGCAGACATATTAAATCAGGATCCGCCTGAGCCAGATCTCCTATGGTATAAATTTCCAATTTCTTAAAAGTTTCTACGCTGGACTTCCCCGCCATAAATAATTCTCCTATAGGCAAAGGCCACATTTTCTCCCGGATTTCTTCCGGAAAAAGCGTATGTACCTTATCCGGTTTTTCAAAATCCGATGCCATCTTTGCCAGGAGCTTATTCGATGAAATTCCGATATTGACCGTAAAACCAAACTTTTTTTTGACTCCATCTTTCATAATCAGCGCAGCTTCAACGGCTGAAGGATACTTCCATGCAATCTGTGTGAAATCCATATAACACTCATCCACACTGACCTGCTGGATGTCACGTGTAAAGCTTTTCAGATATTCCATCAGCAGCCTGCTTCTTTCCCGGTACATTTTATGGTCAGGCGGCTCCATGACGAGATTGGGGCACTTACGAAAGGCATTCGCAACAGGTTCCCCCGTGCGAATGCCATATTTTTTTGCAGGGATAGATTTGGCAAGTACCACACCCCGCCGGCTTTTCTGATCACCGCCGATAATAGCCGGTATCGTCCTTATATCCTGCTTTGCACCCTTTTTCAATTGTTCTGCCGCTGTCCAGCTTAAAAAAGCTGAATTGACATCAATGTGGAAAATAATCGGTGTCATGAAACCTTTTATCCTTTCACCCTTGCTACTAGTTTACCGTCAGCAACATCGATTAAGATGATATCTTCTCTTCCTACGTTTCCCTCCAGAATCAGCTTCGCCGCAAGGGTTTCCACGTTCTTCTGCAGATATCTCTTCAACGGTCTTGCACCGTACATGGGATCATAGCCCCCCTCTACGATGAGCATTCTTGCCGGTTCTGTCAGTTCAATGGAGAGTTCTTTGTCTGCAAGCCGCCTATTTACGTCTGCTACTAACAAGTTAATGATGGCATAAATATTGTCTTTCGTCAATGGCTTGAACATAATGATTTCATCCAGACGGTTCAAAAATTCTGGTCTGAACCTGGACTTCAGCTCATTCATTACCATGTCCTGACTGGACTGGTCGATTGTTCCATCTTCCTCGATGCCTTCCAGAAGATAGTTTGCTCCAAGGTTGGAAGTCATGATAAGGATTGTATTTTTAAAATCCACTGTGCGCCCCTGGGAGTCCGTTATACGCCCATCGTCAAGCACCTGCAGAAGTATGTTAAATACATCCGGATGTGCTTTTTCAATTTCGTCAAACAGAACAACAGAATATGGTTTTCTTCTCACTGCCTCGGTGAGCTGTCCGCCTTCATCGTACCCTACATATCCCGGAGGAGCTCCTATCAGTCTGGACACGGAGAATTTCTCCATGTACTCACTCATATCAATACGCACCATATTATTCTCATCATCAAAGAGGCTCTCTGCAAGTGCCTTTGCAAGTTCTGTCTTGCCTACACCGGTGGGTCCTAAAAACAGGAAGGAGCCTATAGGCTTGGACGGATCCTTGATCCCTGCTTTGGAACGGATAATAGCTTCCGTTACCAGTTCCACGCCTTCATCCTGGCCAACCACACGCTTATGAAGTGTTTCGGCAAGGTGAAGGGTTTTGCTCCGTTCACTTTCGTTCAGCCTTGCCACAGGAATTCCTGTCCAACGGGAGATAATTCTTGCAATCTCTTCGTCTGTGACTGCCTCATGTACCAGAGACAAATGCTTTGCCTTAGTCCTATCTTCTTCCACCTCCAGCTGTTTCTGGAGCTGGGGAAGACGTCCGTACTGCAGCTCTGCTGCTTTATTCAAGTCATACTCTCTCTGAGCCTTCTGAATTTCCTGATTAACCCGTTCAATTTCCTCCCGGACCTTCTGTACTCTTTCTACAGTGGTTTTCTCATTATCCCACTGTGCTTTCTTTCCGGAGTATTCTTCGCGGAGTCCTGCCAGCTCTTCCTGCAGATGCTCCAGACGTTCCCGGCTTAACCGGTCTTCCTCTTTTTTCAATGCCTCCTCTTCGATCTCCAGCTGCATAATGCGGCGGCGGAGCTCATCCAGCTCTGTGGGCATGGAATCCAGTTCTGTTTTAATTAGGGCACATGCCTCATCCACCAGGTCGATTGCCTTGTCAGGAAGAAATCGGTCAGAGATATAACGGTTAGAAAGTGTGACCGCGGCAACCAGTGCACTGTCCGTAATCTTAACACCGTGGAACACTTCATAGCGTTCCTTCAGGCCACGGAGAATGGAGATAGCATCCTCCACTGTAGGCTCCTCCACCATAACCGTCTGGAACCGTCTCTCCAGCGCCGCATCCTTCTCAATATACTGGCGGTATTCGTCCAATGTAGTAGCCCCAATACAGTGCAGCTCTCCCCGGGCCAGCATAGGCTTTAACATATTGCCTGCGTCCATGGCTCCGTCTGTCTTACCTGCTCCGACAATCAAGTGCAGTTCATCAATAAACAGAATAATCTTGCCGTCACTGTTCTTCACTTCTTCCAGAACAGCTTTCAGCCGCTCCTCAAATTCTCCTCTGTATTTTGCACCTGCAACCAGAGACCCCATGTCCAGAGAAAAAATAGTCTTCTCCTTCAGTCCTTCCGGCACATCGCCCCTCACAATACGCTGAGCAAGTCCCTCTACCACTGCCGTCTTACCTACACCGGGCTCACCGATGAGCACTGGATTGTTCTTCGTCTTACGGGAGAGAATGCGGACTACGTTGCGGATTTCTTCATCCCTGCCGATGACCGGGTCCAGCTTCTGCTCCCTTGCCTGCTCTACTAAATCCTGTCCGTATTTCTTTAATGTGTCATAGGTTGCCTCCGGATTGTCGCTGGTTACCCTCTGATTCCCACGGACTGTGGATAATGCCTGGAGGAAACTGTTGCGGTTAATGCCAAATTCTTTGTACAATCCTTTTAGCTCTCTGCCTGCATATTTTAAAAGTGCCAGGAACAAATGCTCTACGGAAACATACTCGTCCCCCATCTGTTTTGCCTCGTCCTCGGCGTGAATCAGTACATTGTTCAAATCCTGGCCGACAAATGCCTGGCCGCCCTGTACTTTGGGCCGTTTAGAAAGAGCTTCCTCCACACGGCTCACAAACAAAGTTCCCTGGATATTCATTTTCTCAAGTAATTTCAGAATCAAACTCTCATCCTGCGTCACAAGGGCATACAGCAGATGCTCCTGCGCAATCTCTTGGTTGCCGTAGTCGTAGGCAATCTTCTCACAGTCCTGGACAGCCTGGAGCGAATTCTGCGTAAATTTATTTATGTTCAAAAAAAGACCCCCTTTGTCATTTCATGCTATTTGTTCTATTAACATTATAACAATACCACGTACAGTTAGCACTGTCAATAGGAGAGTGCTAATTGGTTTATAAAAATGTAACAGTTCAGCCATCAGCTCGATTTCTCCTGCATTCGTATGTCTTTATATTTCATATTAGTAGTATTGATTGAGTTTTCCGCACTATATGTTGCATTTTGTTTAACATTACCACATAACTATAAACAAAGAATAAATTTTTTATAAAAAAAAGGAGGCACCTCTATGATTAGTTTTTTAATCTGTCTGGCGCTGCTTATCGGAGGATATTTTGTTTATGGCAAAATCGTAGAAAATACTTTTGAACCTGATGACAGAGAGACACCGGCAGTAAAAATTAATGATGGTGTGGATTATGTGGTCATGCCTCAGTGGAAGCTGTTTCTTGTACAGCTTTTGAATATTGCGGGACTTGGCCCTATTTTCGGAGCTATGCAGGGAGCTTTATGGGGGCCGGTGGTGTTTTTATGGATAACATTTGGAACAATATTCGCGGGCGGAGTGCATGATTATTTCTCAGGTATGCTTTCTGAAAGAAATAACGGTGCATCTATTTCCGAAGTTTGCGGAATCTATCTGGGTAAATTCATGAAAAATGTAATGCGCGTGTTTAGTGTTGTTCTTCTTGTTATGGTGGGAACAGTATTTGCTGTTGGTCCTGCAGGGCTCATCGTAACCCTGTTCAAAAATGGAAATGTAACAGGCCTTTTAGCAAGTCCCGAACTTTGGCTGTGGATTATACTGGCCTATTATTTCATTGCTACTTTTATCTCTATTGATAAAATTATCGGCCGTATTTACCCTGTCTTTGGAGTCTGTCTGGTTATTATGGCAGTAGGGGTATGCATTGGTATTTTCACAAAATCAGAATTTGTAATACCGGAAATCTGGTCTAATTTCAGAAACATGCACCCCAGTGCTACTCCTGTATGGAGTGTTATGTTCATTACCGTTGCCTGCGGTGCCATATCAGGATTCCACGCAACCCAGTCACCTCTGATGGCCCGCTGTATGAATTCGGAGAAGCAAGGTCACTTTGTATTCTACGGAGCCATGGTTGCAGAGGGTGTAATTGCCTTGATCTGGGCTGCTGCAGGCTGCTCCTTATATGAAGTAACCGGAGGCTTAAGCACTGGCTTAAGTGATATTCTTGCAAATGGGCAGTCAGCTGCAATCTATGATGTTTGCTCCAAGACCATGGGAGGGATTGGAATTGTACTGGCAATGATAGGGGTTATCGTTTGCCCGATTACATCAGGAGATACTGCATTTCGAAGTGCACGTCTGACACTAGCTGACTGGTTTGGAATTGATCAAACCAAATATGGTAAGCGGCTGATTCTCTGTGTACCTCTCCTGGGTGCCGGAGCAATCATCGGACATCTGGATTACACCATTATCTGGCGGTACTTTAGCTGGACCAACCAGACACTTGCAATGATCGTACTGTGGACTGCAAGTATGTATCTGTTCCAGCAGCAAAAGAACTACTGGCTGACAGCCGTTCCCGCAACTTTTATGAGTGCTGTTTCCATGACATATTTTGTATATGCACCGGAATGCCTGAACCTTGGAACGGCAATTGCGTACCCTGCGGGAATTATCCTTGCCGTTATTTTCCTGGCCATCTTCATACGTGCTACAAAAAGGCAAAAAAAGCAGCCGGAGCCAGCTGCATAAAAATAACACAGGTGTATCTATTCAGAGCCAAACAGCGAGGAAACCTCAGGTTCTTGAGCTTGGCTCTGAACAATTACCTAAATTTGTATATTGAAAGTGAGAATTCTTATGATATTCAAACCAACAAGGCTTGGAGCCTCCTCCCTGTCTGATACCGTTTTGATCAAAGATAAAAAATCCTGTATAAAGTTTGGTCCCTGTGGAGCCGGTGAAAAGGCCATCTACTTAAACAGCTTCTATTTTGACCGGAGATACTATGTTCCATTCACTTCCATAAAACGAATCTACAAACGAATTGCCATGAGCAAAGGGGGTTTTACAGGAAAGGGAATGTTTGCAACTATCCCCTATCTGGTTGTTGTATTTGAAGATGGGAAAGAAAAACAGTGCATTTTCAAAGCAGAGGAGGATGTGGACCATCTCCTGGACTATATAAAAAAGCTCCGCCCTGGTATAAAGCTTCACAGTGAACAGGCCGAAAAACGATTGTTGGAAAAAGAGAAAAAAAGAAAAGCAAAGACGGCTGCTCCCCTTTCTGAAAAAGCGTCGGGAAGCATCCGTATTTTGGAGGACTGTACTTCTTATCTTGACAAGCATTCAGACTTATGCCTGGAAATGAGTGCTTCTGCTAAAATGAAACGAAGCTATGAGAGAAGGAAGCCTGCCTATAGCTGGGCAGCTCTTTTTATTACGCTTCTAGGTATTGGTACTTTGATTTACGGGATCTATGCACTTATCACTCATGCCGGATTTGGAATTTACTTCCTTCTGTTCGGGCTGACCGCTGTCTTCTTCTTTTCAGGCTCTAGTGTACTGCCAACATCCCGAAAGCAGAAAAGGCATATAGAAGAACGTTTTGAAGGAGCAATGGACTCTCTGCAGTCTCTCGCAAGAGACTACCCCGCATTTCCCCTGCCCGCCCATTATGCTCATCCAGTAGTTTGCAGACGGATGATAAACATAATTTTAGACGGGAGGACAGAAACTATCGGTGAAGCTTTAGAAATCTTAAAGGAAGATCTACAGGCCGTAAACTCCGGCGTCTCTGTCGAACAGGAGGAATACGATGAAATCACGGCCATCAAGCCTATATTTCTTATAATGAATTACGAATAACAAGGACTTCATCATAAATACCGTTTTGCTTAATGGAGCCTCCTATTCATCGTCTTCTCCTTTGGGTAAAACAACTGTAAACCTGCTCCCTTTTTCGGTCTCACTTTCAACTGTAACTTTTCCACCATGAGCCTGCACAAGTGCCTTTACAATCGTCAGTCCAATCCCGGTTCCTCCCGTTTTACGGCTGCGGGACTTATCTGTTCTGTAAAACCTTTCAAATATCAGCGGGATTTCCTCCTGTGAAATTCCAATTCCATCATCTTCAACTTCCAATACACCGCTTTCTCCAAAATCATGTACGGAAATATGTATTTCTCCGCCTTCATAAGAATACTTGATTGCATTAGACAAAAGATTGTCCATGATCTGCCTGATCCTTTTTGCATCTGCATACACAGTACAGGTCTCACCTGTCATGGAGCAAGACAGACTTTTGGAAGCGAGTTCCTGCTCAAAACTATCACGGACGGTATATGCCAGCGTCAGAAGTTCCACAGGTTCTTTTTCCAGTGTTACATACTCCTTCTCTGCCTGGCTTAAGCCTTCCAAATCGGAAACCAGCCGGGATATTCTCTGGATTTCATCGTAGCATCCCTGCAGGCGCTCAGGAGTAGGTTTCCATACTCCCTCCAGTATAGCCTCAAGATGGGAGGACACATTTGCCAGAGGGGTTCTCAGCTCATGGGCCACATCTGTCGTCATCCTTTTTCGCAGCCTTTCCTGACGTTCCAGTGATTCTGCCATATGATTTACCGCCTGGGTCAATTCATGCAGTTCCCCTGTGCCAATTTGAGACTTAAAGCGAATTTCATAGTTGCCTTCCGATATTTCCTTCGTAATCTGCGTGGTTTTTGCAATCGGATTCGAAATATGCCTGGCAAATGCAGTACCTGCCAGTGCTGCACCCAACACAGATATAATCCCTATTACAAAAAGGATGTGATTAAGAGAATCTAAAAAGCGGAAGTCATTTTCATTTAAAAAATAGGGGCCGTAGTAGCTGATATCTACATACCCCACAGAGGTGCTGTCCTGATTCAGGTTATACCTGTGAGTAACAAAGTCACCATTCAGCCTGGGGCGGACTTTTCCCATACGTGCACGGATGGTATCCATAATTTGATGACAGCGTGCCATGTCATGATTCTCTGCATCCCAGACAATCCCGCCGTCCTTGTCATACACTTTCATGATATACCCATCGTTTAGCGCGTACATCCCCACACCGTGAATATAATCAACATTCCAGCCGTCTGTCCCTGAATCATACTGAAGGCTTAACCCCTCTGCGAGATTTTCGGAAAATTTCTCCTGCTGATTCTGGGCATACTTCTCGAATTGTCTGTTAATCAGAAGGTTTGCGGAAATACTCACCAAAAAAATAGATATCAGGGCAATAAGCGCAAAACCGGCAGAAATTTGCGTGCCAAGCTTTTGTCTCACTGCTTTTCATCTCCAAACCGATACCCCAGCCCATGAACAGTTTTCACATAAACTGGTTTCTGAGGATCGTCCTCAATCTTTTTTCTCAGATTTTTGATATGAGTATCGATCACACGGTCATTGCCTTCATAGCTGACATCAAAGGCAACGCCCAGCAAGTCATCTCTTGTAAATACTTTTTGGGGATATTTCACGAGGGCAGACAAAATCTTCCACTCTTTGGGTGTAAGGCTGATGGGCTCACCATTCTTTTTCACTTCTACCTTTTCAAAATCAATGCTTAAATCCCCTTCATTCCACAGGAATCTTGCCGCCAGAGGAACCGGACTCTCTGCCGTACGGCGCAGGATGGCTTCCATCCGGGCATAAAGCTCTTTCAGACTAAAAGGCTTTATCATATAATCATCTGCTCCCATATGAAGCCCTTCCAGCATATCCTCCTCCAGAGTTTTTGCCGTCAGCATAAGAATCGGAACTCTGGAACATTTTCGGATTTTTGTACAGACCTCCTCACCGGACAAATCCGGCAGCATCAAATCCAAGATGACAAATTCAATAGTCTCCCTGTTGAAAATATCCAGTGCCTCACTGCCAGTATCGGCAGTATATACTTTGTGAGCCTTACTTTCTAAATACGAGGAAACAACCTCCAGTATCTTTTTCTCATCATCCACTACAAGAACATTTTTTCCTTCGGACATTGCCTTCCTCCTAAATCTATGCATATTACACCTGACAAAGTGGTTTACCCACAACAGTGAAGATTATCTATGCTTTGCCGAAACCACAATTGGGAAAGGTGCATATGTCGCATGAGAGGCACAGTCCGCCTTCTCCCAGCACTGTGAAGTCTTCTGCCTTCAGTCTTTCGCCTGCCACCAGCCTTGGCAGCATCAAATCGAATATGGTTCGTTTTGAATACATAACACACCCTGGCAGCCCCATAATCGGGATATCACCATTGTAAGCAAGCATGAACATGGCTCCCGGCAGTACGGGTGCCCCATAGGTGATGACTTCATTTGAAGCATTGCGTATAGAAAGAGGTGTCATGTCATCGGGATCCACGCTCATTCCTCCAGTACAGACTACCATCTCTGCCCCCTGACGTATCCAATCCTGAATCGCCCCTGTAACCATCTCAGAGTCATCATCACAGGGCTTGCTTCCCAAGACCTCAACTCCATATCCTTCCAGCTTCTCTATGACCACAGGCGTAAATTTATCTGTAATTCTTCCATGGTAGACTTCACTTCCGGTAGTCACTATTCCGGCTTTCATTTTATGGAAAGGAAGTATCTGAAAAATAGGCTTATCTCCGCAAAACTCTTCAACCTTATTCATTTTCTCTTCTTCAATGACAAGGGGAACTACCCGCATTCCCACAAGCTTATCGTTCTTTTTAACAGGGAAATTTCCGTGCCTTGAAGCAATGACTATCTGCCCCATGCCATTGATCTGATTTAGTTTTTTTCTGTCCACCTTCAACAGACCGTCACAGTCCGCTCTCAGCTCGATTTTCCCCTCTTTTGCTTCCGTGGGGGTCATATAGTCCCCCTGGCATACCCGGCGCAGCACCTCTGCCGCATCATTTTCGTGAAGCATACCTTCCTGATTTTCCCATACATACAAATGTTCCTTGCCCACCGACAGCAGTACAGGAATATCCTCTTCAGTTACAATATGCCCCTTTCTAAATACTGCGTCTTTCGTTATTCCCGGAATAATCTGCGTAATATCATGACACAGAACACTTCCCACCGCATCTTCTGTTCTAATTAATTTCATCGAAAAGGTCTCCTATATTTTCCAAATCCTTCATCCAGGAATCTACGCATGCATCACTTGGCATCCTCCAATCCCCTCTGGGAGAAAGTGCCACTGTACCTACCTTCGGCCCGTCCGGGAGACAGGAACGTTTAAACTGCTGAGAAAAAAATCTCCTGCAAAACGTTTTCAGCCACTTCAAAATGGTGGCGGAATCATAGCTGTCTTCGAAAGTGTACAGCGCCAGCCTGTAGATTTTGCCCGGCTCATATCCAAACCGAATCATATAATACAGGTAAAAGTCATGAAGCTCATAGGGCCCCACCAGATCCTCTGTCTTCTGGGCAATATTTCCCTCTTTGGGCGGAAGCAGTTCCGGGCTGACCGGTGTATCCAAGACATCATAGAGCACCGTCTTCAATTCTTCATCTTCTGCCACATCTGCCGCATACTTCACAAGGTGCCGGACCAGGGTTTTCGGCACGGACCCATTAACCCCGTACATAGACATATGATCACCGTTATAAGTCGCCCATCCCAATGCCAGCTCAGACATATCGCCTGTTCCTATTACCAGCCCGCTGGACTCATTGGCGATATCCATCAGCACCTGAGTCCTCTCCCTTGCCTGGGCATTTTCATAGGTCACGCTGTGATCTTCAGGGTTATGACCGATGTCCCTGAAATGAATACTCACCGCGTCCGCTATGGGCACTTCCCGAAGCTGTGCCCCCACCTGTCTGGCCATCCTGCATGCATTCTGGTAGGTCCGGTCTGTAGTTCCAAAACAGGGCATGGTTACCGCAAAGATATCCTTTTTATCTCTTCCCAGCATATCAAAGGCGCGTGCAGTTACCAGCAGAGCCAATGTAGAGTCCAACCCGCCGGAAATACCCACTACCGCACTCTTTGCATGTGTGTGGGCCAGACGTTTCTTTAACCCCATTGCCTGAATCGTGAAAATTTCTTCACACCTTCGCTCTCTTTCCTGCTCATTGGGCGGGACAAAGGGCTGTTTTGGAAAATGTCTGGTCAGTACGGTTTCTTCTATTTTTATGGAAAATGGAACTCTCATAAGCTGACGCTCATCAGAAATTTTGAACGTTGTATTTTTACGCCGCTCTCCGAAAAGCCTGTGTATATCTATCTCCGAATAAATGATATCATTCTGAAATCTTTTGGCCTCCTGTAAAACAGCTCCGTTTTCCGTAATCAGATTATGTCCTCCGAATACCAGGTCTGTAGTAGATTCCCCCTCCCCGGCATTAGCATACACGTAACCGGCTATCAGGCGGGCAGACTGTCCCCGGATCAGCTCCCTGCGGTAATTATCCTTTCCAATGGTCTCATCACTGGCAGAGCAATTTACAATCAGCACTGCTCCCTCCATTGCAGCCCGGATACTGGGAGGCACCGGGGACCATACATCCTCACAGATTTCCGCAGACACAATCAACTCCTCCATTTCCGCGGCCTGAAACAAAATCTGAGGTCCGAAAGGAATGTGTTTCCCTTCAAACAAAATTTCCCTTGCGTTCTTAGGTCCGGGGGTGAACTGGCGCATCTCGTAAAACTCACCATAATTGGGAAGAAATGTTTTTGTTGTCAGTCCAAGCACTTCCCCCTGGTTCAGCGCTGCGGCCACATTGTACAATTCTCCATCCACACTGAGGGGAACGCCCACGAATACCAGTATATCCTTATCCGCCGTAAAAGCGGCAATCCGGTGCAGAGCCGATTTTGCAGACCTTAACAGAACTTCCTGAGTAAACAAATCTCCACAGGTATACCCAGTAACACACAATTCGGGAAATACCACGATTTTTGCTCCCTCTGAAGCTGCCTGTGAAATGCCCTCACAGATTCTTTCTGTATTGTACTCTACATCTGCAACCCGTATATCCGGTGTGGCTGCCGCAACCTTTACAAATCCATGTTTCATACCTGACCTCCTATGTCAAAGCGGAGCTTTAAGAATGCCCAGGCAGCATATGGTCCGCTTTTTTATTTTTAATAACTTCACAGCCTTCTGCGGCTACCTGCTTTTTTCAAAAGCTCCTGCAGCTCTCCAACAGTATAATTGTAGGCAGTATTGCAGAAATGACATTTTACCTCAATGGCCTCCCCGTCATCAATCATGGACTGAATGTCTTTCTCTCCGATACTGATGATTGCCTTTTCAATCCTCTCCTTTGAGCAGTTACAGTAAAACTGTGCCGGGAGCGTGTCCACTATTTCTACGTCCAGTCCTTCCAGGACTTCTCCCAGCATTTCCTCCGGTGTATGTCCGTTGTCCAGCATAGCAGTCACAGAACGGATTTTCTTAATGTTTTCCTCCAGCCTATTTAAGACCTCATCCTCAATAAACGGCATCACCTGTACAATAAAACCGCCGGCACACCGGACCGTATTATTTTTCTCCATTAAAACACCCAGGCCTACGGAAGAGGGTACCTGTTCCGATGTGGCAAAATAGTACGTAAGATCCTCCGCAATCTCGCCTGTCTGCAAAATAGTCTGCCCGGAATACGGCTCCCTCAGTCCCATGTCTTTAATGACATTAAGAAATCCCGGACCCAAAGCTCCTCCCACATCAAGTTTTCCATTTTTCGGAGGAAGGAGTACATCCGGGTTATTCACATATCCTTTCACATTTCCCTGACTGTCCGCTGTGACCGTCAGTCCCCCGATGGGGCCGCCGCATTTAATCTGCAAGGTAAGCATGTCCTGCTGATTCTTCATCATGCTCCCCATCATCACGCCGCCCGTCAGAAGCCGTCCCAAAGCTGCCGTGGCCACCGGGCTTGTGTTGTGGTGCTGCCTCGCTGTCTCAACCAACTCAGTTGTAATCACCGCAAATGCACGAAGCTGTGTATTTGCAGCCGTTGCTCTTACAATATAATCTGCCATTAAAAATCTCCTTTTCCTGCTATCACATAAATTCTTTCACTGTTCTCAGAAGGCGCTTCCCTTGTAAACGCATCATATGCCGCAAAAAACTTCATCCCTGAGGACTTCACCAGCTGCGTCATTTCCTTCAGGGTATAGCCCCGCTGAAAATGCGTCTCCTGATATTTACGATAAATATCTCCATTCCCCAATGAGAGTTCTTCATCCTTTATAAAAAGGCTCAACTCATACTCGTTGATCCGCTCCTCATTATAATAATAATTATCCCAGATGAAGCTGCATTCTTCCCTGTTTTCTGCGATGGTTGTATTTCCCAGAATCTCCCGATATTTATATTCTGTATTAAAATCAAAAATAAAGACTCCGTCCAAATCCAGATAATTATTCACCCAGTAGAACACCTGTTTTAAGTCCTCCGGCTCCGTAATATAGTTCAAGGAATCACAGATACTAAAAATTGCTCTTACCGTTCCATACAGCTCAAATTCCCGCATGTCCTGCTGCAGATATAAAATATCATGACCAGACTTTTCTTTCTTTTCAAGTGCCAGCTCCAGCATGTCTCCAGAGCTGTCCACTCCAATCATGTCATATCCAAGAGCAGCCAGGAACTCCGTCATAGTACCTGTGCCACATCCCAAATCCAGCACCAGTCCGTCTTCAATGTTGTATTCCTCCAAAAACCCATGTAAATATGCTCCCCATTCCTCATATGGAACATTATCCATAAATGTGTCATACACAGCCGCAAAGCTGCTGTATGCATTGGATTCGATATTACTATTCATCTTATATAATACCTCTGTCATTACCGTTTTTTCTTTCTAGGCCCGCAAACACCTCGCCAAGTAAGAGCATTATATCACAAAATTTATCAGCAGAGCACATTTAAAACATTAGACAGATATTTTATTGTTGTCAAGTACACTTAAGAAAATTTCCATACCCTTTTTATAATGAGAATATTCTGACAATGGTCCGCAAAAGGGTCTGACCCCTTTGCGACCCCTTTGCGGGGCAATTTCCCCTTGACACAGCCACCACAGCGTTCTAAAATAAACTAGGATATAATTTAATTTTTTCGGTAGGTGAGGCTACCACAGGGATCTGGATTTTCCTGAGATTGCTGCCGTGAGATTGTGGAGACACAACAAGCTGGTTAGCAGGCTATGTCGTGAAGGCGTAACCTAATGCAATTGATATGCCCTGTGATGCTAAAGCTTGGACGATGTATTATGGCGGAAGCTTTTAGCTCCATCATTGTTCAGGCAGTGATGGAGCTTTTTTCTATATAAAAAGGGAGGTGAGGTTATGGACGCAGATGCCGGTTATCACTCGCAGAAATTAGAAGATTTGCATATAGAATGGAGATATAACTATGATGGACAAGAATATTTTTGTAGAACTCCTTACCCAGCATCATTTCAAAGCAGTAAGGAATATTTTGGATGTCATGAACGAAGTGGACATAGCCTCGCTTCTTTCTGATTTAGATGACAAAGAACTGGCTCTTGCATTCCGGCTGATACCCAAGGATAAAGCAGCGGAGGTATTTGCTAATATGAACAATTCTATGCAGTCTTATCTGGTGGAAATGTTTACGGAAAAAGAGTTGAAAGAGTTATTAGATAACTTATATATGGATGATACAGTAGATATGCTGGAGGAACTTCCAGCAAATCTTGTCACCCGTATTCTCAACACTGTCAGTCAGTCTGATAGAAATATGATCAATCTTCTTCTGGACTATCCGGATGACAGCGCCGGCAGTATTATGACTACAGAATACGTGGGACTTCGGCGTCATATGAGCGTTTCTGAAGCCATGACGCACATTAAGAGGACGGGTATACACAAAGAAACTATTTACACCTGTTATGTTATGGACAGACGAAAACTGGTCGGGATTGTGACAGCAAAAGATCTGATGACCGCTGAGGATTATGTGGCGATTGAGGATTTGATGGAGACAGAAATCATTTCCGTCAATACACACACTGACAAAGAGGAGGTGGCGGAGCTGTTCAGGAAATACGATTTGATCGCACTTCCTGTACTGGATGCCGACAACTTTATGGTAGGAATTGTTACCTTCGACGATGCCATGGATGTCATGGTGGAGGAGGCAACCGAAGACATTACAAAGATGGCTGCTATGAGCCCCGGTGAATCGTCTTACTTTGAAACTTCCGCCTTTGTCCATGCAAAACGCCGCATCGGCTGGCTTTTGATACTACTGTTTTCCTCAACCTTTACAGGGACTATTATTACAAAATATGAAAATGCATTTGCAGCAATTCCTCTGCTCGTTTCCTTCATTCCCATGCTGATGGATACCGGCGGAAACTGTGGTTCCCAGAGTTCTACTCTGATTATCCGAGGGATTGCACTGGACGAAATCCACTTTAAAGATATTTTCAAGGTTATGTTTAAGGAATTTAAAGTTTCGTTCATGGTAGGTGTTGTTCTGGCTGCTGCAAACGGGGTCAGGATTCTGATTATGTATCACAATGCTACAATGGCCCTGGTCATCGGTCTTTCCCTGATGGTTACAATTATCATATCCAAACTGATCGGGTGCATACTGCCGCTTCTTGCAAAGAAAGTAAATCTGGACCCGGCAATTATGGCTTCGCCACTTATCACAACATTGGTGGATATCTGCTCACTCCTGGTGTATTTTAATATTGCAACACATATATTGATGTAGGGGTCAAAAGGTATTTTGCCCTCTGATACCTACGGATTGCTCCGCACTTTGTGCTTCACTCAATTACTTTTATCCATCCTTCCGGAGCCTCAATGTGCCCCATCTGGATGCCAGTCAGTGTGTCGTACAGTTTTTGAATGGTCGGCCCCATTTTCTCTACACCGCTTGGGAAACAGATTTCTTTTCCATGGTCAACTATTTTTCCTACCGGAGAAATGACTGCTGCTGTCCCGCAAAGTCCACATTCGGCAAAATCTTTTACTTCATCAAAATATACGGTTCTTTCCTCTACCTTGAGTCCCAGATAGTGCTCTGCCACATAAAGCAGGGAACGTCTGGTGATAGAGGGCAGAATTGTATCGGACTGAGGAGTAACGACTGTATTGTCTTTTGTAATAAAGATAAAGTTGGCCCCTCCTGTCTCTTCTACTTTTGTTCTGGTGGCGGAATCAAGATACATATTTTCATCAAAACCATTTGCATGGGCTGTCATAATTGCATGAAGACTCATGGCGTAGTTGAGTCCCGCCTTAATGTGTCCTGTTCCGTGAGGAGCCGCCCTGTCGAAGTCAGAGACGCACAGTGTGAGGGGTTTTGCTCCTCCTTTGAAATAGGGTCCTACCGGTGTAGTGAACACACGGAACTGATATTCATCTGCAGGTTTTACCCCAATAACAGGGTTCGTTCCGAACATATAGGGTCTTACATATAATGTAGCCCCTGAGCCAAACGGGGGGACATATGCTGCATTTGCTCTTATGGTTTCCACAACTGCTTCCACAAAACGTTCTACAGGAAATACCGGCATCTCCAGCCTTTTTGCAGAATCCGTCATGCGCTGTCCATTCAGGTCAGGACGGAAGGCTACAATATGCCCATTCTCTGTCGTATACGCCTTCAGCCCTTCAAAAACTGTCTGTGCATACTGAAAAACTCCCGCACATTCATTTAATGTGATATTTGAGTCTTCTGTCAGTATTCCCTCATCCCATTTTCCGTCCCTGAAATTGGCTACATATCTCTTAGATGTCGCCACATAGTCAAACCCTAAGTTCTCCCAGTCGATATTTTTCTTGTCCATCTGTAACTCCTCCGTTTCACTGCTCTTATTCGTCCGCAAAATCTATTTCTGTGTCAATTATAATACTTGCGGATTTGATTTTCAAGAATGCACTCTGTTTTTCTGTTTGTGCAATCTTACCGCTCCATCATGCTGATAGATTCTATCCCGACACTGCCGCCCCGTACAACTTCTATATTCTTAAACTCTTCTTTCATAAGCTGTACCACAGCATCATTTTTTGTTGCAGTCTGAACAAACTCTAAAAGCAGACTGTCCTTCCCATAATCAATAACTCTCGCCTTAAATGTGTCTGCAATCTGAAATAATTCCACCTTATCTGTCTGCGTGCACTTTGTTACCTTCACATATAAAATCTCTTTCATCCTAACAAATATATCTGTAAAATCAATAACCTTAATTACTTCCACCAGGCGGTTTAGCTGCTTCTTAATCTGCTCAAAGGTTTCATCATCACTGACAGTGGCAATGGTCATTCTTGAAATAGTAGAATCCTCTGTTGTTCCCACCGTCAAACTGTCAAGATTATAAGATTTACCGGAAAATAAGCCCGATATCTTGGATAAAACCCCCACCTGATTCTCGACATATAATGAAATCCATCTTTTTTTTGTATTATTTTCCATGTCTTTAAGCCTCCTACTTTTGCTAACCCATAATCATCTCTTCCAGGGTACCGCCCGGCTGGATCATCGGGTAAACCAGCTCCTCCTGGTCAATGATAAATTCAACCAATGTAGGAACCTTACTGCTCTTTTTTGCTTTCTCAAATGCAGCGCTTATCTCTTCCTTCTTTGTGACCCGGATGCCTCTGGCGCCATAGCTCTCGGCAAGCTTTACAAAATCCGGAGTATACTTAGGCATTTCTTTTCCATCTGTCCGACGAAATAGAGCGCCTGATCTCAAGTTAGTCATTCCATATCTTTTGCCATAGAATAGTTTCTGCCACTGACGCACCATTCCAAGATATGCATTATTAAACACACATACAATGATAGGCAGCTCCTCCAGAACCGCCGTGGCAAATTCTTGAATATTCATCTGCATTCCACCGTCTCCGGATATTACAACTACAGGGGTGCCCGGGCTGCCCAACTTTGCTCCGATTCCTCCCGGGAAGCCATACCCCATAGTGCCTAAACCACCGGACATAATCATTTTTTTCTTTGCTGTGATTTCCGCATATTGTGCCGCAAACATCTGATGCTGCCCTACATCCGTCACTATAATCAGTTCTTCAAACTGACGGTTCATTTCATCAATAATATCCTTCGGCCCCATCTCCGAACGAGGCTTCATATCCAAGGGGTGTTCGCCCTGCCATTCATGGATTTTATTCAGCCATTTTTCCGTATCACATGTTTCCACATACTCTTGCATCTTATTGATTGCCTCGCCGGCATCTGCGACAATCGGAATGTCCACATGAATATTTCTGGAAATTGCCGCCGTATCAATATCAATGTGTACAATCTTTGCAGAGGGGGCAAATTCATGGAGCTTTCCCGTAATCCGGTCATTGAATCTGGTTCCTATAGAAAACAGCAGATCACACTCGCTGACAGCCATATTTGCTGCATAGCATCCATGCATCCCGAGATTTCCAACAAATAAAGGATGCTTCGTAGGGATTGCCCCCCTGCCCATTACCGTTGTGACTACCGGTATATTGGTCTTTTCTGCTACCTCCGTAAAAATATTATTTGCTTTAGCTATGTTCACTCCTCCACCAGCCAGGAACAGAGGGCATCTCGCTTTATTGAGCATTTTAATTGCCCGTTTCAACTGTCCTATGTGGACATTTGTGTTTGGTTTATATCCCCGTATATTTACCTCAGACGGATATTCCGGACTGCCAAGCTCTGCCATCACATCTTTAGGCAGATCTATCAGCACCGGCCCCGGCTTTCCCGTACTTGCTATATAGAAGGCCTCTTTGATAATTCTCCCCAAGTCTTCCCTGTTCCGTACAGTTACCCCGTATTTTGTGATACTTCTTGTAATCCCCACAATATCTACCTCCTGAAAAGCATCATTTCCAATCAGATGTCTTGCCACCTGCCCTGTAAAGCAGACAAGAGGTACACTGTCATAATTTGCTGTTGCAAGTCCTGTCACCAGATTCGTCGCTCCCGGTCCGCTTGTCACCAGGCAGACCCCTACCTTTCCGGTGATTCTCGCATAAGCATCCGCCTCATGCACAAGAGCCTGTTCATGTCTTGGGAGAATCACCCGTATATCATCCTGCTTATACAACTCGTCACTGACATCAATTGTACAGGCTCCCGGGTATCCGAATACTGTATCTACTCCCTCCTCCTTCAATGCCTTCACCAGTAATTTATTGCCTGAAATCTTTCTCATTACATGCACCTCCTGAAAATGTTGAATTAAGAATCTGGCAAGCCAGACTTCCGCGCCAAAGCGCGACCGCCTTAGCGGTCTGTTTCCTTTTGTACGCAGTGCGCATTCCCCGGCGAACTTTTTATGTAATAGGAACAAATTTTCCTATTACATAAAAAGCCCTAAGCTATTAATAGCTTAGGGCGAATCTTCAATCCGTGTTACCACCTAACTTCAAAGAGTATTCTCTTTGCACTTTACCAGTACGGGACTTATGTCCGATACTGTCTCCCTGTAACGTGGGAATTACGTTGAATCCTACTGAGGGCCCGCCCGTTCGTTTCACTGCTCGAAAGCTACTTCCGCAACTCCGTTACGAAGACTTACACCAGCCGTCTTCTCTCTTGGCATCGGGTAATTGCGTACTCCTCCTTGTCATCGCATTTTACAAGTTTCTTTGTTGTTATAGAAATTATATTCATTATAGTGTGTGATTTTATCTATGTCAATGGCCAATTCTTGATATTTTTTATCATCCCAATGATTGAATAAATAATAAATGCTGCTATATTTATCACCACTACACTGGCTCCTGCCGGTGTCCCCCATAGATAAGAAATGGCAATTCCAAGAAATAAACAAATAGCAGATATTACTGCAGAGTTTATAATGACACTTTTAAATGTCTTACACACTCTCATAGATGTGAGTGCCGGAAAGATAATAAGACTTGAGATTAGCAAAGCTCCCATCATCCGCATCCCCAGTACAATTGTAACCGCAGTCAGGACTGCAATTAGGGTATTATAGAGATTGGCCTTCACTCCTGTTGCCATTGCAAAGGTCTCATCAAATGTGATGGCAAATATTTTATGATAAAACAAGACAAATAAGACCAGTACGACTGCCGAAAGAATAACGCTCAGTTCTACATCACTGCTGCTCATGGCAAGAATGCTTCCAAACATATAATTGTATACATCTGTATTCATGCCCGTCGTCATGGATATTACCATAACGCCAATTGCCAGAGCACTGGTTGAAATAAGTGCTATTGCAGCATCTCCCTTTATCTTACTGCTTCCGCTGATGCGCAAAAGAAGTACAGCCGCCAGCACAACTACGGGAATCGCAAATATCAGCGGGGCCACATTTGCGGCTGCTGCAATTGCAAGGGCTCCAAATCCCACATGGGATAGTCCATCGCCAATCATAGAATAACGTTTCAGTACAAGACTGACTCCAAGCAGGGCAGAACAGAGAGCGACCATGACACCTACCAGGATTGCTCTTACCATGAATGGATAGGAGAACATTTCAATCAATTTTTCAAACATGCACTTTGCCCTCCCAGAAATTCTTTTCCAATCTCACTTTTTTTATACTCTTCTGCCGTGCCAAAAAACAGGGCCGTTTCTTGAAGATGCAGTATATGGCTGGCATACTTTACGGCAGACTCAATGTCATGTGACACCATCACCACAGCTATTTTAGATTCTTTGTTGATCTGGTAAATCAATTGATAGAATTCCTGCGTTACAATCGGGTCCAGCCCAGTCACGGGCTCATCCAGCAATAACAATTTTTTCGTAGCACACAGAGACCTGGCAAGAAGGACTCTTTGCTTCTGTCCTCCCGACAGGTCACAAAAGCACTGCTTTTCCAGGTCGCGGATACCGAGGAGTTCCATATTTTCTCTTACCCGTTTTTTGTCTGCTGCAGTATAAAATGGTCTGAATCCCCTGCTGCCAAGGTTGCCGGACTGGACAACCTCATAAACACTTGCCGGAAAATCTTTCCTCACATCCTGCTGCTGAGGGAGATATCCTATCTCACGCAATTTTAAACCGTCGCCCAGCTCAATTTTGCCTTTCGACGGTGCCTTCAAGCCAAGAAGGCTTTTTACAAGCGTACTTTTCCCGGAACCGTTTTCCCCCACAATGTAGAGATAGTCGTTCTCTCCAACCTCAAAGGATAAATCATGCACCACCGTCTGGCCCTCATACCCAATTGAAACATGATATCCTGGGGCGTGGGTTCATATGAGTGGCTCTCCTCCCCCGGCTTCAAAAGCATTTTCAAATCTACCTTGTCACCTGCAATCTGACGCACAAAATCATACTGGGGGAAGATGGTTGACACTACTTTTAATTTTCTATCCGCACTATTGTGCACATCAGAGTTGTTCTGGAAAACCGTAGCTTTACAGCCGGTTATCGCAGTCCCCAACAATATCAGAAGCAGACAAAAGGGAAGCATCTTCAGGAATTTTTTTCTGCTTTCTGCATCTGCCTTATTATTTTTTCTTATATGTCGTAAATTTGTATTCCAAATCAAAACAAGTATTCTCCTCACTTGCCTCTGTCATTTTCCACTCTTTACTTTCATCCAGATTGGGGAAAAAAGTATCTGCCTGGAAAACATGATCAATCCTTGTAATATAAGCAGTATTACAGTAAGGAAGGAGCTGGCTGTAAACACTGCCGCCTCCGATCACAAAGATATCCTCAGAATTATACTTTTCCAGTTCTTTTAACAGTTCCTCTAAAGTATGGACAACAACTGCTCCCTTTACACGATATGCCCGGCTGGAGGTCAGTACAATATTTGTCCTGTTCTGCAGAGGTACTCCCCCCGGAAAGCTCTCCAGTGTCTTTCTTCCCATAACGATTACCTTTCCCGTTGTGGTCTTACGGAAAAATCTCATGTCAGACGGGATACTGACTAACAGTTTATTTCCATAGCCAATGGCCCAGTTTCTATCCACTGCTGCTATCAAATTCATAGATATTCCTCCTATTTCTATGTTGATTGCCTAAAATCAGGCTCCATTAGATTACACCGCAATCGGTATATTTTTTATCTGCGGATGCGTCTCATAGTTGATTAGCTTCACATCATCCCTGGTAAAGTCATAGAAATTTTTCACTTTCGGATTAAGCCAGAACTCAGGCGCCGGAAGCGGCTCTCTGGAAATCAGTTCTTCAATCAGAGGGATATGCCTGTCATAGATATGGGCATCTGCAATCACATGGATAAATTCCCCTGCATTCATATCACATACCTGAGCAAGCATATGTAAAAGTACAGCATACTGACATACATTCCAGTTATTTGCCGCCAGCACATCCTGGGAGCGCTGATTCAGGATTCCGTTCAAAGTAAGCTTATCACTATTTTTCTCCTTTGTTACATTAAAAGTCATACTGTATGCACAAGGATAAAGGTTCATCTCATGCAAATCCTGATGTACGTAAATATTTGTCATGATCCTCCGGCTGTAGGGGTTGTTTCTCAAATCATATATCACTCTGTCCACCTGATCCATCATGCCTTCCTTATAGACATGCTTCACGCTCATCTGATACCCGTAGGCCTTCCCGATGGAGCCGTTCTCATCTGCCCAGCTGTCCCAGATATGACTATTTAAGTCATGTATATTATTAGACTTCTTCTGCCAAATCCACAGCAGTTCATCCACACAACTCTTAATCGCCGTTTTCCGCAGCGTCAGTGCTGGAAATTCCTTCCGCAAATCATACCGGTTCACTACCCCGAACTTCTTAACCGTGTAGGCAGGCGTATGATCCTCCCACACAGGGCGCACCTTTTCGCCCTCCGTACTTGTACCATTTTCAAGAATATCCCTGCACATATCAATAAACACATGATCCGCATAACTCATATTACAACATTCTCCTTTCCTTCAAAAGGGGTCAGACCCCTTTGCGCTCCATTTATCCTCAATTCTGACAATTTACATTATGGATCTGCTATGTTATAAAGCACTTTTTCCAGGCCCCTGGCCAAAGCTGCGACTTCCTTTTTTGTCATGCCGCGGGTCATCTGCCTGTCCATCTTTTTACGGTCTGCCTCCATCCGCCGCTGGATATCGTACGCCTTTTCCGTCAGGTAGATGTTTTTCCTGCGCTTGTCACTGGCATTTGGAACGCAGAGTACGAAGCCTTTTTCATCCAGCCTTTTCAGAAGTCCTGTCACCGTTGGATTTTTCAAACTAAGATTGCGCTCCACATCTCTTTGATTCACTTCTTCCTTTTCCGTGCGAAACAGATAATCCAGCACTGCACACTGGGATGCTGTTATTCCAATTGTTTTCAGTCTTTCATTCAGATCCTTTTCAAAAACATTGTTAATCTGCTTCACCGTAAATCCGATTGGCTGGTTTCTTTGTTTCATGGCGTCTCCTTCCTGCAGGCTGATTATATAGCTTGCTATATACTCTACACATTGTTATACCATGACAAAAGGGGCGTGTCAACTTACACCCCCTTCAAACTTCAGCTGAGCTGCAACCCAGTTCAACTGCAACTCTGATTCTAAAGACTATTCTATTTTGCAAAATATCAATGAGACAGTACACTAGTATTCTCTGATGACACTGCTAATCTCCTTGATACTGTCTTTTTCTTTCAATTCTCTCAGTGCATCTTTTAAATGATATTCCTTTACCTTTTCTGTCACAATAACCAGCTCTGCCTCTTTTTCGTGTGCACGTTTCTGTACAACTCTGGCAATACTGACCTTGTGGTCCCCGAATACCGTTGCGATACATGCCAGCACTCCAGGTTGATTTTCCACCTGCATTCTGATAAAAAACTTATTCTTTACATCGTCAAAGTTTTTAATAGGGAGAGCTTTGTAGCATGTACAGCTGATTCGTCCTGTACAATGATACTGTAGGTTCCTTGCCACATCGATAATGTCTCCCAGCACCGCACTTGCGGTAGGCAGCTCTCCCGCGCCTCTCCCATAGAACATGGCATCGTCCACGGCATCTCCATGCACAAAAACTGCATTGAAAGAATCCCGCACAGAAGCCAGCGGATGTTCTTTATTTAAAAGCATGGGATAAACTCCTACCTCAATCCCGCCCTCTGTATTGCGTGCCACCCCCAGCAGCTTTATAACACTGTCAAATTCCTTCGCATAATGAATATCCTCAGCTGTAATCCCGGTGATACCCTCTGTGTAAACATCTCCAAACACAACTCTCGATCTAAATGCAACGGAAGCCATAATAGCTGCCTTCCTCCCCGCATCCAGCCCCTCCACGTCCGCAGTTGGGTCTGCCTCCGCATACCCGAGCTCTGTTGCTTTTTTCAGCGCCTCCTCAAAGCTGACACCTTCGTCAAACATCTTTGTCAGAATATAGTTGGTTGTCCCATTTACTATACCTATAACCGCTGAAATATCATTTCCCGCCAGGCACTGCTTTAAAGGACGTATAATCGGGATCCCGCCTGCCACAGCTGCTTCAAACAGAAAATCACATTGATTCTCTTCCGCAGTATCCAGAAGCTCCTTTCCATATTCTGCCACCAGATCCTTATTGGCCGTAACCACATTCTTTCCCGCATTCATTGCCTCCAAAATCATAGTCCGGGCCGGTTCAATACCTCCCATAACCTCTATGACAATTTGAATCTCTCCATCCTGCAAAATATCCTTCCAGTTGTCTGTTAAAAGGGAAGTATCTACGCCCTCCCTCGTCTTATTCATATTATGTACCAAGATCCTGGAGAGCTCCAGCTGTGCACCTATGGTATGTTCCATCACGTCTGCACGTCTCTGTATCAGCTTATAAACACCAGTTCCCACAGTACCCAGTCCCAGCAGTGCTATTTTAATTTTCTTTTGTTCCATAACCATACCTCATATTGCTGTAAATTTTTATAGGCTGCATTATACCATTAGTTTTTTCACAAGGTGCATCTATTTTATCTTGTTTGTCCCATCCCACATAAACTTCTCCAATTTGTTCACAGATATTCCCAAAACATAAGAAAGCTCACTGTAAAGAGCGTTCTCTAAAATCTGTTGATATTTCTTGTCTATACTAGTGATGCTCCCTGCACTTTCTGCCCTCTTATACAGTGTTCTTAATACTTTTGTCCATTCTTTCGGATCGTAATTTGAAATACATTCTTTGTAATCCTGCTCGCGCGCTTTTCCATTTTTCGCCCACGCGTCACCAATATTATCCACATCATGAATCAAATCCAGCGCCTCGTTTTTAGTTACAGGCTTCCGTATATTTTCTTTATCATCTATCGGAATATAAGCTCTTTCTTTAGAATCTCCCATAGACTGCAATGTATAATACTTTTTCTTCCTGTCTACAAAAGTAAAATCCAAAATCCCTACATCCTCCACCCTATATATTCCCCTGCTTTTGTATACTACGACATCTCCCGGATTGATCTGCATATTTCCTCCTTCACAAACTTTAACATCTTAACTGCATCTTTTTTATTTTTATATTTTCAGGCACTAACTACTCTTCCCATAGAAAACACCACCTTTTTAATTTTTATACATATATCTTAACATTTTTTAACCATTTTTGTAAGGGCTTTATAGGTTCCATTGATTTATATTCCCTGCATCCACTCCGTCAGTAGTTTTTGTAAGCCATTATTATATTGATGATTTACAAAAAAGGTATGTAATTTTTTAATTTTGTGAAACTAAGGATACTATAGAATCTAAAGAATTTAAGGCTCTGTTTACAGAAACGGCTTGACTCTGAATAGTTACAATTTGTTACAGAAAAAGTGCTGTGATCCTTGTAAAATAAGGCATCAAGCACTCCTGACAAAAGAGCGATAGACGGGATTCGAACCCGCGACCCCGACCTTGGCAAGGTCGTACTCTACCAACTGAGCCACTATCGCATATGTTGTATGTTTCCTGACCGGAACAATAATAACTATACCATGTACAGGAAACATTGTCAACATTTTTTTATTTTATAACTGTTCCCATGCTGATTGTTTTTAGCAAACTGTATTCTCGATCAAGCACCAGAATATCTGCATCCTTTCCCTTCGCCAGTATTCCCTTCTGATTCAGCCCGAATTCCTCCGCCTGATTTACAGAACCCATTTTCACTGCTTCTTCCGGGGAGGCCCCTGTAAACTCCATGACGTTTTTAAAGGCCTGTATAAAGGATAATACGCTTCCGGCTATAGTCCCATCCTCCAGCCGTGCCGTATGATCCTTCACATAAACCTTCTGTCCGCCAAGTTCGCTTATTCCCTCCGGCAGACCCTTCGCTCTCATGGAATCTGTGATCAATTCAATGCCATCGCAGCCTCTGACCTCGTAAGCCAGCTTCACCATTTCCGGTACAATATGTATTCCATCACAGATGAGCTCCGTCTTTACTCCCGGTGTCATCAGGCCAAAACCTGTTACTCCCGGCTCACGGTGTTTCAGTCCTCTCTGAGCGTTATACAAATGGGTGACATGGCTCGCTTTGCTCTTTAAGAGCTGCTCATACAATGCATTGGAATGTCCTACGCTTAACACGATGTTCTGAGATTTACACCACTCTTCAAACTCCGGCTCGGCTTCCTCCGGCGCATAGGTGACAATGCGAATCAGGCCGCCGCTTATTTTGTTCCATTTGTCCAGCACTTTTTCATCCGGTTTTTTAATATAAGCCGGATCCTGCGCCCCTTTAAATTCCTTTGAAACAAACGGTCCCTCCACGTGTATTCCCTGTATAATGGAAGTTTTCTTTGCCGCATCGGCTATGTTTTTCAAAGATGCCTCTATCTTCTCATAGGTCTGTGTCATGGTTGTGCAAAAGTAAGAAGTGATCCCTTCATTTTTTGCCATTTTATGAACCATTTCGTGGATTTCTTCAGGAGACGCATCCATATTGTCCAATCCGTACCCACCGTGACTGTGTATGTCAATAAATCCAGGAATCAGAATATCTCCCTCTGCCGCCTCCTCCACATCGTCCTTTTGAGCGACAAAGCTCTCCATGTCTCCAATCTCTGCAATCTGTCTGTTAAAACGGATATATCCATCAAAAATAACTTTTTCTCCGGTGTAAATTTTTTTGTTTTTTATCACTTTCATTTGTCTGTACCCCCTTCCTTTTCACATGTTTTGTTACAAATTCAGCTATCAGTTTTATTTTTCAAGCTTATATATTTCCAGCCCCAGCTCATGAAGCTGTTTTTCATCCACCTGGCCCGGGGCCTCTGTCATCAGGCAGGAAGCATCCTTGATTTTCGGAAATGCCATAACATCGCGGATACTCTCTTCCTTTGCCATGAGCATCACCAGACGATCCAGCCCGTAAGCCAAACCGGCATGAGGCGGAACTCCATATTTAAACGCATCCAGAAGAAAACCAAACTGGCTGTGTGCCTGTTCTTTTGTAAAACCGAGAACCTCAAACATTTTTTCCTGTATGTCATTCTGATGGATACGGATGCTGCCTCCGCCGATTTCATTTCCATTTAATACAATATCATACGCTTTGGCGCGGACCCTTCCCGGATCAGAATCAATGTACTGCCAATCCTCTTCCATAGGCATAGTGAACGGATGGTGCATTGCCAGAAAACGGTTCTGCTCATCACTCCACTCCAGCAGAGGGAATTCTGTCACCCAGAGGAATTTATATTCATCTTTATCCAGGATCTCCATCTGTCTTGCAATTTCCAGACGCAGATTGCCCAGCACATCCCAGACAACCTTATTTATGTCAGCAGCAAACAAAAGCAAATCCCCCGGCTCGCCCGACATGGCCTGAATCAGATCCTGCATCTCTTCCTCAGTCATAAATTTTGCAAAAGAGGACTTCACCGTACCGTCCTCCTGGATTGCAGCATAAGCAAGACCTTTTGCACCATAGCTTTTTGCAAAATCAACCAGCTTATCAATCTTTTTGCGGGGCATTGCTCCCTGTCCTTTTGCATTGATTCCCCGGACTGTCCCGCCATTTTCTACAGCACTCTTGAATACCACAAATTCACTGTCTTTTACATTCTCCGTTACATTAACCAGCTCCATGCCAAAACGGGTATCCGGCTTGTCTGAGCCATAGCGGTCCATCGCCTCCTGCCAGGTCATCCTTTGAATAGGAAGTGTTACTTCTATATCCATTACCTCTTTGAACAGCTTTGCAAGCAATCCTTCATTTACATCAATAACATCGTCTACATCTACGAAAGAGAGTTCCATGTCAATCTGGGTAAACTCTGGCTGCCTGTCTGCACGCAAATCCTCGTCGCGGAAACATTTTGCAATCTGGAAATAACGGTCATACCCGGAGCACATCAAAAGCTGCTTAAACAGCTGTGGCGACTGCGGCAGCCCATAAAAGCTTCCCGGGTGGATACGGCTGGGGACCAGATAATCTCTTGCGCCCTCGGGCGTACTCTTTCCCAGTATGGGAGTTTCAATTTCTAGAAAGCCTTCCTCTGATAAGAACTGACGGGTCAGTGTGGCAACCCTGCTCCTCATCATCAGGTTTCTCTGTAAATCCGGTCTTCTCAGATCCAGATAACGGTATTTCAGACGAAGCTCTTCCTTTGTTTTACTATTCTCTTCTATCGGAAAGGGCGGGGTTTCGGATTCAGAAAGAATACGCAGCCGTCTTGCCCTGACTTCAATTCCACCCGTTGCAAGGTTCTCATTCACGGCGCCGCTTCTCGCTTCCACTTTGCCTACAACCGCAATTACAAATTCGCTGCGTAGTTTTGCCGCCTTCTCAATCACTACTGCATTTTCTTCTCCCTCAAACACAATTTGAAGAATGCCGGAGCGATCTCGTAAATCTACAAACACAATTCCGCCCTTATTACGGTTTTTCTGCACCCAGCCCATTGCAGTTACAGTCTCTCCAATATTCTTTTCGGACAATTCACCGCACCGGTGCGTCCGTTTTAATCCCTTCATTGACTCTGCCATACCTATCATCCTCTCCAAAGGGGACAGTCCCCTTTCACACATTTTTCACAATTTTACTTAAACGTTGTCCCGGTAACACTCTATAATGTCGCCATATCCTTCTTCCGTCAGCTGTTCCTTCTGGAATTTCTTATTTTTTTTCATATTGACTATCAAAACCTGTTTTCCCCCTGCTCTCTCTTCTTTGGCAAGGTTCAGAATTTTGAGCATTCCTTCTTTTGGCATTCCTTTTTCAATCAGAAATGCTTTTTTGTCTCTGCCGGTGGGGACCTTGTACCCGCGCTCCAAAAGCAGCATGACGATTCTTTCAAAACCTATGGAAAATCCTACCGCGGGGGTGTTCTGCCCGGTAAATTTTCCAATCATTTCATCGTAGCGTCCGCCGCCGCCTACGGAACCGCCGAACTCATCCATAGAAATTTCAAATATAGTTCCTGTGTAATAGGACATTCCCCGGACAAGAGTGGGGTCAAAGCTCATGTTGAACTGTGCTCCTTTTGCACTCTCTACACTGTTGATAATCATTTCCAGTGAATCCGCCGCATCATCCGCAAGAAAGCCTTCCAGTTTTTCTTTACAGTAACGGATACCTTCCACATCGTTCGTAATCTCTTTGAATAACCGGAGATATTTTTCAACCGCTTCTTTTTCATAGCCACATTCCTCTAATTCTGCCGCCACACCTTCTAAACCGATTTTGTCCATCTTGTCCAATATGATAAATACAGTTTCATAGTCTTCTTCTCTGAAACCACTATAGGCCGCCATTGCCTTCAAAAACCGCCTGTCATTGATACGGATGGTAAAGTTCTGAAAATCAAGCTTCCCCAGCAGTGTAGATGTCGCAAGTATCAGCTCAATCTCTGCCAGATTACCGGGCTCCCCCAAAATATCGATATCGCATTGCATAAATTGACGGAAACGGCCTCTCTGGGGCCTGTCTGCCCGCCATACATTTCCCATCTGCAACGCCTTAAAGGGTGAGGGAAGATCATTGGCATTGTTGGAATAATAACGGGATAAAGGCACCGTCAGATCATAGCGGAGCCCTCCGTCCACCAGATCACTTTCTGTCCGGGCGGTATCAAGCTTCAGCTTTTCTCCCCGCTTAAGGATCTTGAAAATTAACTTTTCATTGTCCCCGCCCTGTTTGCTGCACAGGTTTTCAATATGTTCTACGCAGGGTGTTTCGATTGAGGAAAATCCAAAGGACTTATATGTGTCCTTTATGAGTCCAATTACATAGTCTCTGATTTCCATTTCACCGGGCATCATATCCTTCATCCCCGTGACCGGTTTCTTTTTTAACGCCATAGCCATTCTCCTTTTCTCTCAATCATTTCGTCAATTCGGCTGATATATGACTCAATATCTTTCACATTCTCTATTCTCACCAGATTGCTCTGTTTGCCGTTCTCCAGAAAAATCTTCTCAGGAAAAACGATCTTTGTGGAGGCACCTGCACCTGCCGCGAGAATCGTCTGCTTTTCTTCCATAATAAGTATATTGTATATTCCGGCTTTGTCAACCTTCGCATAGCCCACATTTTCAAAATTTCCAACCATATTTTTCTGCCTGTACAGGTAGTAGGGCTGCAGGCCCATCCTTTTTGCCGACGCTGCACCAATCTCTACCATCTCTGCAATTTCCGAATGCAAATCTATCTGCCTGTGCTCCCGGCCAAACTGTGCCGCACGTTTGATAGCCAGTGCATGAACTGTCAGACTGTCAGGCTGTAAGCTTTCTATCTGCCTCAGTGTATCCTGCATGTCTGCTGCAGTTTCTCCAGGCAGACCTGCAATTAAATCCATGTTAATGTTATCGAAGCCCAGCTCCCTCGCAAGATAAAAAGCATTCTTTACATCCTGTACGCTGTGCCGGCGCCCTACTTCATCTAATGTCTTCTGCTGCATAGTCTGGGGATTCACCGATATTCTGGTCACAGGATGTTTTGCAAGTACCTCCAGCTTCTCACGGGTAATACTGTCCGGTCTTCCTGCTTCGACAGTAAATTCCTGCAAATTCTGGTAGGGAAATGTAGAATCCAGCAAATCAAGAAGCCTTTCAAGCTGCTCCGCCTTGAGGGAGGTCGGAGTTCCGCCGCCTATATAAATTGTATTTAGCTTTTTCCCCCGGGCAGCCTGTCCGATAAACGCAATCTCCTTACACAGTGCATCCATGTACAGATCCATCCTGTCTGCCCATCTACTAAAAGGCGAAGAGCCAAAGGAACAATAAGAACAGATACTAGGACAGAAGGGTATACCGATATACAGACTGTATCCCCGGTCATAATCCAATTTCTGCAGCAGCTTCTTTTCCCGCCGGGCAATCTCGCAGCCAAGCACGGCTTTTTCTGCATTGACATTATAAGATTTATTAAGAAACCTCACAATGTCTTTATCGCTTATTCCATTTTCCATTTTCTGCATAATTAGTTTGGTGGGACGGACACCTGTCAACATCCCCCATGCCAGTTTTTTCCCAGTCACTCTACTTAGATAATCATAGATAAGCTTCGTTACATGATGCTTTGCCTCCTGTCTGTCGCGGCACTTTGTCACCTCTTCCTGGGGAATGGAAAGGCAAGAACCCCCTTCCAACACCAGCTCTGCCAGAGGTTCTTGCCTTTCATCCACCTTCTGCCTGATTTCCGCATTGGGGAAAAAGGCTTTTACTATATGATATAAATTATAACTATACAGAGTCTCCTTACTGCTGATATCTATTATCATCCGTTTAGCAGTCTTCCTTTCCTTTTATAAAAACGGGTTATGGGTCTGTTCAAAAGCAATGGTAGTCTCATCCATATGGCCCGGATAAACTTTTGTCTCTCCCGGCAGGCACATTAGCTTATCCTGAATAGAACGGATCAGCTGGCTACTGCTCCCTGTGGGAAAATCAGTTCTGCCTATAGAAGCACAAAACAATGTATCTCCGCTGAACAGCACACCCTCTGACTGGATATAATAGCAGCATCCTCCTGCAGTATGCCCCGGTGTGTAGATTGCCTCAACCTCCAGCCCTGCCACAGTCAGCTTCTCCCCGCTCTTCAGATAGTGTGCCCCGGAAAAGGTATAACCCGGCCCATAGGTGGCCGAAGAATTTAAGGCAGCATCTTCCAGCAGCTCCTTCTCTGCCTCATGGACGTAAACCGGTACAGGGAATTCATTCAAGAATCCGTCAATCCCCATAATATGATCAAAATGTCCATGAGTCAGCAAAATTGCTTTCATCTCCAGACCCGAGCTTTTAATATGATCTACCAATTTCCCCGGGCACGCACCCGGATCTATCAGAAAACACTCTTTTGATTCTTCATTCTGCACAAGATAACAGTTTGTACTTATTATACCAATTACAAATCGCTCTATTTTCATCTCTTCCTACCCCGCTGTTCTCTCAATATCCATTACGCCCTCAACCTGACGCAGTTTTTCAATAATTTTGTTCAGCTCTTCCCGGCCGTGAACGATAAAGCCCAATTCCAAAGTAGCAGTTCCTTTTTTGTTTGTCCGGACATTCATGGATTTAACATCAATCTGCGCTTCTGTAAAAAGTCTGGTAAATTCCAGCAGAAGTCCTTTCCTGTCATAGGCAAATACCTTTAGCTCTGCCAAATACTGCCCGCCGCCGTTCCACTCGTTCGTCTCCCATTCTGCATCAATCAAACGTTCCCGTTCTGTCCCTGATAAATGTATAATATTGACACAGTCAGTTCTGTGGATGGACAATCCCCGTCCCCTGGTCACAAATCCCACGATTTCATCCCCGGGAACCGGGTTACAGCATTTTGAAAAACGAACCGCCATATCATTCATTCCCCTGACCAATATTCCGCTCTTAGACTTGGCGATATGAACCTTCTGATTGCTCGCCTCGGATAGCCTCTCCAGAATTGTCTCATCCGTTATTTCCTTTTTGTGCTCCTTTTCATATTCTTCCACAAGACGGTTCACAATCTGGCCTTCCTTCAGGCCGCCGTGACCAACTGCCGCCAGAACTGCATCCCAGTCCCGGAATCCATATTTCTGCTGTACCACCTGCTGATATTTAGGCTTTAGAACATCCGAAAGATTAATGGTTTTCGCCTTACAATAGGAAGCAATCAGTTCCTTTCCGCGAATAATATTATCTTCTTTGAACTCTTTTTTAAACCACTGATTAATCTTATTCTTTGCCTGGGTACTTTTTACGATATTCAGCCAGTCCCGGCTCGGTCCCCTGGAATTCTGAGAAGTCAGTATCTCAACCCTATCACCATTTTGTATTTTATAATCTATATTTACCAGTCTACCATTGACTCTGGCGCCCACCATCTTATTTCCTACTGCGCTGTGGATGCTGTAAGCAAAATCCACCGGGGTGGAACCGTTGGGCAGACTCTTTACATCCCCATCCGGAGTAAAACAGTACACATCATCGACAAACAGATCCAGATCCCCTTTTAGGAGACTTAAGAACTCCCGGTTATCCGACATGTCTCTCTGCCACTCAAGGATCTGACGCAGCCAGCTCAGCTTCTCCTCCTCCTGGGCCTCCACACTCTTGCCGTTTCCGCCTCCCTCCTTGTACTTCCAGTGGGCGGCAATACCATATTCAGCTGTCTTATGCATCTCCTCCGTACGGATCTGAATCTCAAAAGGCTGGCCTGAAGGTCCCATCAAGGTTGTATGAAGAGACTGGTACATGTTAGCCTTTGGCATAGCAATATAGTCTTTGAAACGCCCCGGTATTGGTGTGTACATCTCATGGATGACTCCCAGTGCCGCGTAGCAGTCCTTGACAGAATCCACGATAATGCGCACGGCAAACAAATCATAAACCTGATCCAGCATTTTGTTCTGGTTGACCATCTTCTTGTAAATGCTGAAGAAATGTTTTACCCGCCCATAAACCTTAGCCTCAATGTTGGCATTTTTCATGTGGGTGGATACCTCTGCCACAATCTGCTGTACAAATTCCTCCCGCTCTGTCTTGCGCTCGTTCAGCTCTCTGACCAGATTATAATAAACCTCCGGCTGGTAATATTTCAAAGACAAATCATCCAGCTCCGTCTTGATTTTAGAAATACCAAGCCGGTGCGCAATAGGGGCATAGATGTCCATTGTTTCTCTGGCTTTTTCCTTTTGCTTTGCAGGAGTCATAAACTCCAGAGTCCTCATATTGTGCAGACGGTCTGCCAGTTTAATGATGATAACGCGGATGTCCTTGGCCATTGCCAGAAACATTTTCCGCAAATTCTCTGCTTGGACCTCAAGCTTATCCTGAGAATAAGATAATTGTCCCAATTTTGTGACACCGTCTACCAGAAGAGCGACCTCCTCACCGAATTCTCTTGTCACATCTTCCAAAGTCATATCAGTATCTTCCACCGCATCATGAAGCATTCCTGCCACAATCGTCTCTTTATCCATCTCTAAATCTGCCAGGATAATTCCTACCCACAGAGGATGAATAATATAAGCCTCACCTGATTTTCGCACCTGGTCTTTATGGGCGGCCTTTCCCATACAATATGCTTTTTCTATCATAGTAATATCAGCAGATGGATGATATTTTTTAATTCGTTCTACCAAGGACTGATACAATTGTTCAGGGTCTTGATAATCTTCCGGCGCTTTCACTGCATGACCCTCGACGACCTCTAAATTTTTGTTCAGCAATTCATATTCCGGAGTTCCAGCCATATCAATTCCCCCCTTTCTTCTGTCGTAAATGCCATAGATAAAATTAAGTATACCATTGTTTTTGCAATTTTCAAACTATTTCCTTTTTGAATTCGTAACAGTCCAGCCCTAAACATGGGTTATTGGTAGTTTACTACCGTAATCTGGAGGTTCTTTACACCCATATATTCATTTACAGAAGGGTAAAATGTAAACGACATCTGTTGTTTTTGCTCCATATATTTCAGGCATTCATGGACTTCTCCAAAGTAAACAGCCTCCATCCGGTTCCTGTTCACATCTTCTACCTGAAATTTCAGAACATTTTGATTTTTTCCGATAATTCTCGGATTAATCACTTTTAGATTTTTTTCTGCAAACAGAGGCTTTGTATTTCCTTTTCCAAAAGGCTCCAGAAGCTCCATTTCTTCCACAAGAGATTCCGTCACATAGGCAAATGGAAGCTGCATGTCGATGGATACCCTTGGAAGAAGGTCATCGTCGGATAAATCAGAAAGTTCGTTGATGATTCTCCTGAACTTGTCCACATTCTCTTCCTCAAGAGAAAGCCCCGCCGCGAGCTTGTGTCCCCCGAACTTCGTAAATAGCTCCCGGCATCTGCACATTTCTCCAAACATATTGTAGACAGGTGTGGAGCGGCCAGAGCCCTTTACCCCTTCGGCCCCACGGGTAAGCACAAATGTAGGGCGGTAATATTTTTCCTTTATTCTGCCGGCAATAATTCCTGCTATACTTTCGTGGCAGCCGGGGAGATAGACGACTAGAACCTTATCTTCCTTCAGCGGGCCTTTCTCAATCTGTCTCACCGCTTCCTCTACCCCTTTTTCCGTCATTTCCTTGCGGCTGTCATTTAATGCCTTCAAATCCTCCGCCAGCATCATGGCATCTCTACGGTTCTCGGCCATCAAAAGTTCCAATGCCCGCTTTGCCGTATCCAGCCGGCCGCTGGCATTAATGCAAGGCCCCAGCACAAACCCGATATGATATGCCGACAATCTTTCTACAGGGATTTTCGTACATTCAATCAATGCCTTCAGACCCTGATTGTGTGTACACTTGAGCATCTCAAGCCCCTGCTTAACAAAAATCCTGTTTTCTCCAGTCAGATCCATCACATCTCCCACCGTTGCTATAGCCACATTTTCCATTAAATAATCGATATCATCCACATCTCTTTGCATTACTTCATACAGTGCCTCGATCATTTTGTAAGCAACCGCTGTCCCGCACAGTTCTTTAAAAGGGTATTCACAATCCGGCCTGTGTGGGTCTACCACAGCATCCGCCCGGGGCATAATATACTCTTTCCCGCCACCAGCTTCCAGATAGGGAACCTCATGATGATCTGTCACAATCACGGTGAGCCCCTGCTGCCTGCCATAATCAATCTCATCTGCCGCCGCAATTCCATTGTCACAAGTGATGATCGTGTCAATTCCATCCTCCAGTGCCCTGTCAATCAATGCCCTGTTCAGTCCATACCCATCCCGCATACGGTCCGGAATATCAGTATCCACATTTCCGCCTAGCTTTGAAATCCCTTCCTGAAGCACATAGGTTGCATTTACCCCATCTATGTCATAGTCACCGATGACTCGGATAGGCTTGTCCTCCTGAATCTTTTCCGAAAGGATTTCCACGGCCCTGTCCATATCTTTCATCAACATTCCGTCGTATAGATCGGCAATTGTACCATTTAAATAGAAATCAATCTGCTCATCTCCAATGATGCCCCGGTTCCGTATCAGCCTTGCAGTAATGGGAGAAATATGGTACTTCCGGGCAATTTGATTAAAATCAGCTTTCTTCATCGATATGAACCACTTTTCCACCTTTTATCCTCCTTGTAAACAAAATCCGCAATTTGCCTTTCTAAATAGTCAGAGGACAAATTGCGGACACAGTGTACTGATGCACTGTCTCATTGATATTTCACACTATGCCGGCACCAAAGCCTATAGGCTGTCCGCCAGCGCTGCCTTTATCATGATTGCACATTCCACACGTTTGCGCTCCATCTCACAGCTTACGTCGTAGGTATCGTTAATTGTGTTATTAAACTTATAAGAATTCGCCATACAGCCGCCGCTGCAGTAAAACCTTGCGAAACAGTTCCTGCACTTCTCCTTGGAATAAACGCTGCATCCTCTGAATTCATCTGCAATCTTCGGTTTTACAATTCCCTCGTCCACATTCCCCATAAGGAACTCATCCTGTCCCACGAATTGATGGCACGGATATAAATCTCCCCAGGGGGTAACCGCCAGGTACTCTGTACCTGAGCCACAGCCGGACAATCTCTTTGCCACACAGGGTCCGCCCTCCAAATCCAGCATAAAGTGGAAAAAGGTAAAGCCCTCACCTTTTCGTTCTCTTTCCACCATTGTCTTTGCAAGAACATCATATTCATGGAAAATCTGAGGCAGGTCGCTTTCCCTGATTGCATAGAGGTCTGTCTCCTCCCCCACTACAGGCTCAATAGAAATCTGTTCAAATCCCAAATCTGCAAAATGCATCACATCATTGGAAAAGTCGAGATTGTCCCGGGTAAAGGTTCCCCTGATGTAGTACTTCTGCTGATTTCTGCTGTCCGCCAGCTTTTGGAATTTCGGCACAATCAGATCATAACTGCCCTTTCCATTCCTGAACGGACGCATCTTATCATTGACCTCCCGCCTTCCATCCAGGCTCAGGACAACATTGTCCATCTCACGGTTCACAAACTCTTGAACCTCATCATTTAAAAGGACACCATTCGTAGTCAAGGTGAAACGGAAATGCTTGTCGTGCAGCTTCTCCTGCTCCCGTCCATAGGCCACCAGATCCTTTACCACCTTCCAGTTCATCAGCGGCTCTCCGCCAAAAAAATCTACTTCCAGGTTCCTTCTGCTTCCGGAATTAGCAATCAGAAAGTCTAGCGCCTTCTTTCCCACTTCGTAGGACATCAGTGCACGTCTTCCGTGATATTCCCCTTCCTCCGCAAAACAATATCTGCAGGCCAGGTTGCAGTCATGGGCTATGTGAAGACACAGCGCTTTTACAACCGTCTTTCTCTGCTTCACTTCACCAATATAATCCTCATAAATGTCCCTCGTAAAAAGCTGGCCGGCTTCTGTCAGTTCAATAACAGCTTCTAGAACATCTCTTATATCCTCTTCACCGTAAACCTGTCCAAAACGCTCCAAAAGATATTGATAAGTATCATCTTCTCTCAAAGTCTCCGGAGTATGTAAAGAATTCATAGCTTCCAGAGATTCAATTATGTCATATGCTATCTTGTCCACAACATGAACTGCCCCGCTGTTTACGTCAAGGACAATGTTATATCCATTATTTTGGTACTGATGTATCACAACAGTTCCCCCTTTTCTTAAATTCCTGTGCTGCCTGAAAAGCACCCTCGCGTCAACAAACACAAGGCAGCGGCCAAAGCCGCTGCCCTTAAAGCCACATAACTATATTTGATGATACCAGGGTCAAAAGGCCATGCGTTTCATGCTTGCATGGAAAAGCATGACCTTTTGACCCTTACATCATTTGATTACAACAATTCAGCCATACAAATTTTTGACAGCTGATTGCTGAACTCTTATATATACAGCTTATCTCTTCTGCTCACATGTCTGATTTCCAACTGTACAGGATGTCTTGCATGCTGACTGGCAGGATGTCTGACATTCTCCGCAGCCGCCCTTTTTTACTGTATGATTTAATGTCTGTGTATTCAGTGTTTTAATATGTTTCATAATGTTTTCCTCCTATCTTCATACTGCAGGCCTCTTTACCTTATGATATTATAGCATACCGCACCCGGCTTTTAAAGAGTTTTTTACAATTTATACTTGACACAGATGTTATAATATAAACGTAACAAAGAGGTCTGCTTAACAGCCTTAAAGGCTGCTAAGTAATGGATTCAGAATTTTGGAGGAAAAGATAAATGAATACTTTAAAAGCTGAAAAACGAGACATGAAAACAAAGGCAAAGCGACTTAGAAGAGAAGGATTTGTTACCGGCAATGTATTTGGACGGGAGATAAAAGAGTCCATCCCAATCCAGATTGAAAAAGGTACAGCAGAACGTCTGCTTAAAACCAATGGCAGGGGAAGTCAGGTCATGTTGGATTTAGACGGACAATCTATGGATGTTTTGATTAAAGACGTTGACTATGCACCGATGGGCGGGCCGATTTATGAGATAGATTTCCAAGCTCTGGTCAGCGGTGAAAAAGTTAATTCCGTTGCAGAAGTATTTCTTCTAAACCACGAGAAGGTAATCGCCGGTATCGTACAGCAGCAGCTGCGTGAAATCGCATTCAAAGCGCTTCCATCTGCTCTGGTTGAAAAGGTCACCATCGATGTAGGCGATATGAAGATTGGTGATACAATTAAAGTAAAGGACCTGGACATTGCCGCAGATAAAGATATTGATTTAATTACCGACCCGGATACAGATATTGTAACCGTCACCGAAGCACGCAATGCTCCGATTGAAAGTGATACTGATGAAGATGCAGATACCGTAGAAAGTACAGAAGTTTAATTTTTATAGAAGGTAACGTAGATAATGCCATCTGTGTTTGATATAATAAAAATGTCAACCCCAGGTGGTATTTTTATATGAAAATAAGACGGTAAATTTGATACTGC
>ENA-UOOM01000173-UOOM01000173.1-fermentation-metagenome-genome-assembly--contig:-NODE-173-length-80528-cov-7.506605_pt1 | contig 80528 bp, 73 predicted proteins | sample MGYA00245781_ERZ724031 | MGnify/ENA primary metagenome ERZ724031 (study PRJEB28704, sample SAMN03018317) | fermentation metagenome | biome: anthropogenic terrestrial biome; feature: soil; material...
GCTCGGATTTACTGGCTTTGAGACCGATAAATCTTTTTTACCTTTTGTTTTTGGTGGAGGCGGGGGGAGTCGAACCCCCGTCCGAAAGAAAGACCAGAAGAGTCTCTCCGAGCGCAGTCTGCGGTTTGTGCTTCGCCCGCGGGACGCCCGCAGACAGGCTTCCTTTGCGCTATCCCCGATTAGTTTCCCCTTAAAGCCCCTCGAGGAAGAAGGCTTCAGGGTACCCTAACTAAGTGACGCCCTGCACCAGACCGTTAGGAAATCTGGCCGGACGAGCCGCTTAAGCGGCTAGTGCGAAGTTATCTTCGGCAGTTATTGTTTTTTCGCCTTTTTATCGAGCTGGCGACAACTCGGCTCGCTACTCAACCCATCTATTCCCCCGTCGAAACCAGTACGCCCCCTTGTAAATAATATGCTCATCGCACATGCAATATTAAACCCTAAAAGGCTCTTTGTCAACCCCGCTTTAACAACCTAAAGATCAGCGAAACAGGGCGGATAACGCACTGTGCCGGTCACGTTATCAAGGACGTTGGGTATAAGTTCCAAAACCATATAAACCTCATCCGGTATGGTAAATGGTGCATATATTCCCTTGTCAGATGCCTTGACAAAACCAAAACGCGGATAATACTCAGGATGCCCCAGGACTACCACGGCTGGAAAAAGCGAACTTTTCGCGCGCTCTAATGCGAATCGAACCATTTCAGTACCAATGCCTCTCCCCTGGTACTCGGGGAGCACTGACATAGGCGCCAGGGCCAGGATTGACATCACATCATGACTGCTTACCAGCATAGCGGCACTCATTAAAATGTGCCCAACAATAATATTACCGTCTACTGCCACCACCGATAATCCGGGTACATAAAACCGCGATCCGCGGATTAAATCAACCAGTTTCCCTTCTACATCACGGCCAAAGGCGAGTAAGTTCACCTGACGTATGGCGTCTTCATCTCCAGGCATTTCGGGCCTTACTGTGATCATGTGGTTTCATCCCCTATCTCCATTAAGTCTGCATTCTTGATTTGATCACCTGTTGGATGTTGCGCCGAGCATCCCGCTCCGCGATGTCCTCGCGTTTGTCATATAGCTTTTTGCCTACTCCCACAGCCAGGTCCATTTTGGCCAGACCATTTCTAAAGAATACTTTCAAAGGAATCAAAGCATAGCCTTTTTCCCGTTGAAAGCCCTGCAATCTATTAATCTCACGACGGTGCAATAATAGCTTCTTAGGCCTTAAGGGGTCGTGATTAAAGCGGTTGGCTTTATCATAGGGACTGATATGAAAATTGTTGACCCACACCTCCCCGTCTTTTACTGTAGCGTAGGCATCCTGCAGATTGCCCCTGCCCATACGCAGCGACTTCACCTCGGTGCCTGCCAGGACCAGTCCACATTCAAAGGTTTCTTTAATATGATAATTAAAGCGCGCTTTGCGATTATCCACTACCGGCTTGATTCCGCCGTGCTTTTTTGCCATGTTATACCTCTACCTCATTTGAGCAAGACCAATTACTAAAATTATACCCTCACCTCGGATACCGGAGTCCAAGGCCAGGGCTTTTAAGGCTCGCAATATAGTCTCAATTATTATAGCTTAAATTCCATTTTCAAGCAATAATTGCCCATAATAATACTGCATTGCCATAAATACCCTATCGCAAAGACCCCCCAGTTTATCCGGAGGGTCTCTGCGATTCGAGGTATGTTATGCCGTTTTTTTCAAAGCGTTCAAAATAACGGTCACAGCTTCAGCCCTGCTGGCTCCCTTGCCGGGCCGGTAGGTGTTGTCTTCGTAGCCGTTGATTAGCTGATTGTTGAAGGCGGTGGCGACCGCATCTACAGCCCATGCCGAAATCTGACTGTTGTCTGCAAAGGTTGTGCTTCCAGTCTCTGGTGTCAGCTTGGCGGCTTTCACTACCATGACTGCCATCTGCTCGCGGGTGATGCTGTCGTCCGGCCCAAAGGTATTGGCATCGTATCCGGTAACTATACCCAGAGCATTAGCGATAGCTATCTCCTTTTTGGCCCAGTGATTGGCGGTGTCTGCAAAGGTCTTCTCTGATTCAGCCTCCAGCTTAAAAGCCTTGACCAGAACAGTGACAAACTCAGCCCGGGTGATGCCTTTATCCGGCCCAAAAGTACCATCTATATAGCCGGTTATAGCGCCCATAGCCACTAACTGCTCAATGTTGTCCTGCGCCCAGTGTCCGTTGATATCAGTAAGCTGTGGAATTTGTGGTTCCGCCGGGGGTTCTGCCTCACCAATCCGGTAGGTAAAACTCTCCACCGCGCTGCCTTCCAAGGACTTAACCTGTTGCGCTTCGTCATCGCCTTTAGTATAGGTTATAGCAGCCACTTGTCCCTGCACTGCTTTGGTTTGCAGAACTAATTTGATCTTTTCCGGGGTGTTGGTGTTTTCCACAGCAGTGACCGCAACCGGGGCTTCATCGACAGTCACTGCAAACTGTGCTTCGGTTCCGGCAGGATCAGCCATGGCTTGGTCAAAAGTTATACTTATATCGCCTTTATTACTGATTTCAGCCGTAACTAGCTGCGGAGCCTCTGCTGCCTCCGCCTCGGCAGTAGCAACAGTTGCACTGGGACCGTCATCTGTCCAGACCTCGCCATTGCCGGCCTCAACTTTAAAGATATAGGAAGTCCCGGCCTTTAAATCGTTCAGTTCAATGGAAACACCATCATTGACAGTTGCGGTTTCCACACCATCGACAAATACTTTATAAGCTGTGGCATCGCTGGCAGCAACCCAGGTCAAGGTTAAGCTGTCAGCTGTTATATCAGATGCAGTCAGTGTCGCTCCCTCGGGCCAGGCAGGAGGATTTGCAGCCGGTTTTTCTGCAGCTGCCTCGGCAACGCTGAACCGCCATACATAATCCTTCCCCAGAGTATCGCCGTTATTAGCCTGTATGGCAGCGCCTAAAGTAACGGTATAGTCACCCGGTTCCAGGTCAGTATTCTGCAGATTAAGCTCCAATTGTTTAAGTTTAGGCTGTTCCTGCTCAGTATAGGTGAAATCCTGAGCAATATCCAGACTGATAGGTTCGCCTCCTGCTGCAGCCAGGGTAACCAGGCCTTTACTGGCCTCCAAATTATTATCCAGGCCTTTGCCGAAATTCCACTGAAAGACAATATTTTCACTCTCTAAAGCTTCATTAACCTGAAATACAACCGCATCGCCATCACCACTCACGGCTGTTGCCGCCGGAGACAACAATTCTACACTCATGTCCTGGCCATATGCCGAGGACACATTGCCGACTACAGCCATCGTCAAGAATAGAATCATCATAAGTACTGTGGTGGACTTTCGATAAACTTTGCAATTCATTGATAATACCTCCCGCGTTTTAATAATTCTTTAATACTGTTTCCTTACTCACCTGCCTTAAAAAATATATTACTATGCTCTACCGCAGTTTCATGCCACGGTTATCTAGCTCTTGGCCGCCCGCATGCCCGTGCCTTTCAGCATTTTATCGACGGTAGCCTGATCTAACTGCCAGTCAAAGAACTCCTGATAAAAATCCTGGGTCGCTTTGACCATGTCCCAATCTTTGAATAGCTCGGGATAGGCCAGTTTTGCTGTCCACAAAACCGCCAGGGGGGTCTCCAGGGAAGAGGTATGACCCCAGCGGGAAATGCCGATGGGCAGCGGCAAAACCCGGTTATTTTTTACCGCCTGCAGCGGCCGCCAGTGTTCATGCTCCATAATATATCCCACCAGGTTGGGGTCGTTAACCAATATATAGTCGGGATTCCACAAGAGTATCTGTTCCAGGCTGGCATAATGATTGCCATCGCTGAACTTCAGACTCTGGCCCACTGACACGTTGGTAATCCCGGCCGCCCTGGTCCAATCCGCGGCCAGACTATCGGCGGTGTCGGTGCGGGTGGCTTCGGCCGTGGAATGATAGAGTGTGACTCTGTCCTTGTCTGGGACAGCCGTAACCCGTTTCTGCACCTCGGCAACGGTCTGCTGATAAAACTCGGTGTAGCGCTGACCTTCAGCTTCAGTGCCCAGGATTTTGGCTATCATTTGCATGGCGTATTGTTGTTCGGCCATATTGCCGTACTGCAGGGCAATCACCGGTATATTGACCTTTTTTAATTTATCCATTTCGGCTTCATTGCTGGTGGTATCGCCTTTGACAAAGACCAGCTCCGCTTTGCTGCTCAGTAATTCTTCGATATTTATTACTTCATTGCTTTTGGGTACTGGCAAACCCTTGAGGTGGGGAAACATTTCTACTAACAGGATATCTCGCTGCATTCCGCCTGAGGTCGCCACTATAGTGCCTGCCTTGCCATACATGGCTATGGCATAGCCTGCTTCCGGGCACAGGCAGGCGATACGCTCTGGATTAATCGGTACTTCTACCTGCCTGCCAATACTGTCAGTGATAATCTGAGTCGGTTTTTCAGCCGGTGAAGTGTCTACGGCCTTACCGCTGCAACCCGCTGCCGCCAGCGCTAAGAACAACAGCAGTAATACCAGGCTGATCCTGCGCCATTGCTTTAGCCGCTGCGTGGCTCTTGATGTGGTCAACGCTATACCCCCCTTAACTTTCTGAGTTAATTGTACATATGGGCACTACCTGTTTTAAATGCCCCCCATCATCAAGTCCGCAGTTTATGATGCGGGTTCTTATGCTGTAAAGCTCGCCCAGATTTTGCTCGGATAATACCTCGGATGGTTTTCCCAAGGCCATGATCTGCTTATCCTTCACCAGTGCGGCTCGGGTTTTGATCCCCTGGTTTTCAAAATAATAGCCGTGATTGGGTACATGTGTCGCCATCAGGACTGCCAGGCCGGTCTGCTTGACTAGTTCAACTACCGTTTCCAGTATTATCAGTTCGTGTCTGTAATCCAAATGGGCAGTGGGTTCATCCATTATTATCAACGGGCTGTTCTGTGCCAGCGCCCGGGCCACCATCACCAGCTGACCCTCTCCGCCGCTCAGCTGCGTATAGGGACGATCCTTCAGCCTGGAAACTCCCACCATATCCAGAGCCTTTTCCGCGATGGCCACATCTTCCTCTGAAGGCACATCAAACGGGCCAATAAAAGAAGCCCGCCCCATAAGGACAATATCCCGCACCAGATAGGGAAAGGTTTTTTGGTGCATTTGGGGTACATAAGCTACTTGCCTGGCAATCTGAGGTGCGGCCATATTATCGATGGGGCTGCCGTTTATTAAAACCTGGCCTGCATACGGCTTGAGCCAGCCCAAAATACAATCCAGAAGTGTGGTTTTACCGCAGCCGTTAGGCCCCAGCAAGCAGAATATCTCTCCCGGGTTAATATTGAAGCTTATCTTATCCAGGATGAGTGCCTGGGGATATCTGAAACTTACATCCCTGACCTCCAGCAATGGCGCCATCTTACCAGCCACCTCCTTTGGTCTTCTTTAACAAGTAGACAAAGAAAGGTCCTCCCAAAATGGCGGTGAGTATACCCAGAGGTATTTCGGAGCCGGTTAGGATTCTGCCAAAATCATCCACGATAACCAGAAATGTAGCCCCTAATGAAAAGCTCACCGGAATTAGGACGCGGTTGTCATTGCCTACCAGCATACGCCCTATATGAGGAATTACCAGACCGACCCAGCCGATTATACCGCTAACGCAAACCGCTCCAGCAGTGGCTAGTGTGGCACAGGCTATGACTATCCCTTTGTTTAATGTGGTATTTATTCCCAAGGAATGAGCCTCCCGGTCACCCATTGATAAAACGTTTATCCTCCACCTGATCAGAATTATTCCGCCCACTCCAACCAGCATAGGAATACCGGCTATCATGATATCACTATAGCGCGCGGAGGCTAGACTGCCCATCAGCCAGAAGACGATGGCGGGCAGTTCATTCATGGGATCGGCCAGGTATTTGGCCAGGGAGAGCAGGGCTGAAAACACCGATGACACGATCACTCCACCCAGAACCAGCATGATAGTGGGAGTGCCATTATATACCTTGCTTATGAAATAGCTTAAAATTACCGCAAAAATTCCAAAGGCAAACGCACAGGTGTAAATAGCTGCCACCTTATGAAAAAGGATTATGGCCAGTGCGGCCCCAAACCCGGCCCCAGAACTGACCCCTAAGATACCCGAACTGACCAGGGGATTACGAAACAATCCCTGAAAAGCCGCCCCGCTAATAGCCAAACAGCCACCCACCATAGCCCCCAAAATGGCCCGGGGCAGACGGATATCCCAAACTACGGTCTGATAAATATCTTCGATATAGCAAGGCTGCATGGTAATACGGCAGCCTAGTATGTTTATAACGGTGGCAATATCAACCGGATAGCGGCCGATTAACAATGAAACCAGAATTACCAGGAAAGGTGCCGCAATAAAGAGCAAAAACATCCATATCTTTTTCGTCACAACTCACCCCAACACGCTTTGTTATATTTATTGCGGCAATGATCAGGCAGCGTCACTAACACTGAATCTAATATGGCAACTCATTAGAGGCCGCGGCGTTTTCTGTAAAACCACCAGGCCCCCAGCCCGGCGACAGCGACGATAACCAGGTCGACGGCAATTCGCTTGTTCCTATATTCCTTCTGTTCGGCAACATCTTGCTGGCCTGGCTGAACCTGCTCTTGTCCTGCCGTAGCAACAGTTCCGGATTCTGTTTCCTGTTGGGTCATGTCCGGCGGGCTGCCCTCAACGGTCCCAGAAGGAGATGATTCTGAAGGAGCAGCCGCTTGCGGGTTTGTGGGTGGTGTAGCTGAGGGTGACGATGCCAGCTCTCCAGTCTGCTGAACCGGCTGTTCACCTGCTGCGGCACCGGCTGTGGTAAAGGTAACCGTAGCCTTTTGGCCTAAAGTAACCCCGCTTTTAGACTCCATATTGGGAGCTATTTCAATTCTGTACAGAGTGCCTGCCTGGAGCTTTTGCAAAGGCTTTACAATGGCGTCATTACGTTTCTCCCGTTCCACCTGATCATCTGCCATGATCACTTCAATAGGTATGCGGGTGTTCCCCGTCCACATGGAAAAACAATTTCGGTTGCTCTCACGAACCGTCATATAGCACACATTTTTGTTAAAGGTAATTTTAATCTCAGGGGTAAGGGTTATACCAGTAGAGCCATCAGCCGGAACTACGCTTTCAATGACCAGAGGCTGCTGCTTTCCTCCACCGGAACCATCCCCATCGCCGTCTCCGTCAGCAGCCGCCGCAAAACCGGGTAAGAGCAAACAAAACAATAGCGCAATACATAACGACCAATGGATTTGCTGGTTTTTTCTCATAATTCTACCCCCCATGAATAATAAAAGTCAGTTGCAGAAAACAACTGACTAAGCACCACAAATAAGGCCTGGACATAGTGGCACTGGTCTAGTTTCCTTTCCGCATCGGGAGGCATAGCCGTTTCCCGCTATACCCTGTCGGTCAACTGTCCATGGTTTATCTTTAGGTACAGTAACTCGAAAACCGAACACAGCATTATTCGATTTTATACATCAACCATTCGACATAATTGTTATATTTCCTTTTTGGAAAACCCGGCAAAATGTAGGGAAGCGGCTTGCATAACCTGCCCTGCCTTGCACTTTACGCTTACCGTTTTGTATGCCACCTGGTTAACCTTTGTGCCGGTAGTCTTATTCAGAGGAAAAAGTTGATCTATCCAGCGATAGTCTGGTCAGTATCTTTTTATCTTTTGCTGCCAGGATTACCGCCGTATCTGTGGCTAAGGGAATAAGCCCGGTTGCGTATAGTTTCAGGCCATCGAGTTCTTTTATAGCCCATTTTGAGGAGAAGACTTTTCCATTGTAGGTATTGATGAACATATTTAAATCGAAAAGAGCTGCCTTTAAAGGATAGTGTTCCAGGAAGAAATCGTGGATTAATAGCAATCCTCCGGGTTTTAGACATTCGGCGGCCCTATCCAAAAGGACAGCGGCCTCTGCTTCTGAATAGGCGTGAATGATGTTGGAGAGAATTACCAGGTAATAGCTTTCCTTATCTACCGGCCATGTTTCCAGAACATTGGCCTCACAATAGTCGATCCTGCCTCCCCATTGCCGGGACGCCATTAACTCCCGAGTGTATTCCAGCACTTCGGGGAGATCCATAAGAGTAGCCTTCATGGCGGTAAATTTTTCAAGAAAACCGGCGGCAACGGCCCCGGAACCAGCGCCTACGTCGAGAATCTCGCCCTCCATGTTTAGACCTTCGAAAATGGCAAGCAGCTCCTCAACTTTAGTCCTGGCCACTCGATCCATGGCCTTGATATATTTTCTTATTCTATCCCGTCGTTGATCCGGCTGGTCTGAGCCAAAATCCACTCTCCCCCCTTTTCGGAGGCATTTGCTAAGGCCTTGCCAGCTGGCAGTGAGCTGCTTCCGCCATAGAATGGAATCTCCCTGATAATACCGGGAATGCAGAACCAGGTATTTACTGGACATTTTGGTATTGCAACAGTTACTCCCCTGACAATTTATCAATCCCATCGCACCGAGGGCCTGTAAGAACCGCTTTATAGCACCTGCGCTCAGGTTGAACTTCGCGGCAATTTCTTCAAGAGGTTTTCCATCAGGTTCAAGGAAAGTAAAGATTTCCATTTCAACCGCATGAAACAGCACTTCCGAGAACCAATACCCCGTAGCCAGGTCCTCCAGATACTGAGGACCGGCATCCTGAGGATCATGATTAATAAAGGCTAAGGAAGTCATTATGCGATCACCCCCGCAGTATTCCTGCTTACCCCGGCATCCTCGAAGGTAAGCATTTTGCCTATTACTTGTGCGGCCGACTCTACGATGTTCATGGCCAGGGCCGCCCCGGTCCCTTCCCCCAGCCTCAGATTCAGGTTTAAGAGCGGTTTAAGGCCCAGTTCCTCGAGCATAAGACGATGTCCGTATTCCAGGGATTGATGGGCAGCAATCATATATCCCCAAGAATCAGGGGTCAGTTTTTTAGCCAGTAAAGCTCCGGCGGAGGATATAAAACCATCTATGATAACCGGGACCCTATGGTAAGCGGCGCCGAGAATAAGGCCGGCAATACCCCCTATTTCAAACCCCCCCACTTTCGCCAGCACATCCACAGCGTCATTGGCATCGGGTTGGTTTACCACTAAGGCCTTTTCAATAACCCGGATTTTGTTTCTTAAAGCATCGTCGCCAAGTCCGGTACCCCGGCCGGTCACGTCACAAACGGAACAACCTGTAAAAGCAGCCAGTATGGCGCTGCTGGGGGTGGTGTTGCCGATACCCATGTCTCCGGTGGCCAACAGTTCAACCCCTTCCCCAACCAAGCGGCCGGCAATATCGATGCCGGCTTCTAATACCATTTTGGCCTCTTCACGGGTCATTGCGGGGCCCCTGGTCATATTTCTGGTTCCATACCCCGCCTTATAGGAAAGGATTTGACCTTTTTCCACTAATTCGCTGAGATCGGCGGCCACGCCCATATCCACCACGACTACCTGGGCGCCCGCCGCCTCGCCCAGCACATTGATGGCCGCTCCACCGGCTACAAAATTGGCCACCATCTGGGGCGTGACTTCCCGGGGAAAAAGACTGACCCCTTCCTCCGTCACTCCGTGGTCTCCTGCCATAGTGACCGCCGTTTTTTTTCGCACTGAAGGCTTCAAGGTCATTTTGATAGCAGCCAGCTGCTCGGCCAGGTTCAATAACTCCCCCAGACTGCCTTGCGGAATCGCCAGGTTATCGAGATGCTTTCTTGCCTTTACAGCCCATTCCTCGCTCACCGGTTCAATACGGCTAATTACTTCTTCCAGTTTTAATCCCATTTGGCTTGCCTCCTCTCTTCTTAAACCCCCGGGGCAGCGGGAGACGCTCCCTGGTCGTGCTTGCGGTCTTTATTTTTTAATCTGCCAGCATTATGGATAATATCAGCAGAGTCAAAACCTCAATACATTCACTCATGCTGCCCAGGGTATCTCCGGTCATACCGCCGATCTTGCCTGATATATACCGTCCCAGGCCGAATGTGCCGGCCCAAACAACGCCGAGCAGCATGACGCCCTTTGCGACCGCCGCCGCTGCTCCGCCGTCAGGCTGACCTGTCATATACCGGCCCAGTACGGCAAAGACTGCGGCCAGGATGGTTGCTGAGGCCCAGAATATCTCGCGCAGCCCCACATATTCGGTAAACCTTCCTGTACCCCCGCCTGTCCGGGCATATTGATATACCGCGGCGCCATAGACCTGAGCCCAGCGGCCCAGAAGCGGCATAAGAACCAGGGCGGCTGCTTTTCCCGCCGGGGCTATTTGCCCCAGAAGCACAAACTTGGCCAATATCAGCAGGCAGCATGCCATTACACCATGCGCTCCCGCCCGGCTGTCCTTCATGATCTCCAAGATACCCTCACGCGTCCTTCCGCTGAAAATCCCATCAGCCGTGTCCATCACCGCGTCTCCATGCAGGTTTCCGGTTATGATTACCAGATAGGCAATGACAATGAGATCACATACTTGAACAGACCAGGCATAACGGCACAAGTCGTAAAGAACGGCCGCAGATAATCCCAGAAGCGCTCCAACTAAGGGGAAGTAAGCCATCGCCCGGGCGAGGCTTTTTTCTTCCACCGGGCCGGGAATGGTTATAGTCGCTTTGGTCAGAAACTGCAACGCCAGTAAAAACTCCACCGCCTACCCCTCCAATCGCAGCACTGCCGGCCATACCGGCTCTAAGCTATGCCAAAATATTTAGCCGCAACCTGAGCGGCACAGTCGGCCCCGCAAACCGCACAGTCATGCCTATCATCCCTGGCGCCGAAAGCTGACCGGGTTTGCTCCGGATCTATGGATAGGCTGATCTGCCGGTCCAAATCGGAATCCACCCGGGCCTGCGCCATTTGCCGATCCCGCTCCCAGGCCTGCCGGTTCCCCCGGGCCAGATCGGCGGCATGGGCTGCAATACGAGCCGCGATTACCCCTGCTTTTACATCTTCTTCAGTAGGCAGCCCTAAATGCTCGGCCGGTGTCACATAGCACAGGAAATCAGCCCCAACCGCACCTGCCAGGGCTCCGCCTATGGCCGAGGTGATATGGTCGTAGCCCGGCGCTACGTCGGTGGCTAATGTGCCCAGGATGAAGTAGGGGGCTCTGTTGCACAATCGCTTCTGCAGCAGCACCGTGGCCTCTACGTGATTCATGGGCACGTGTCCGGGGCCTTCCACCATCACTTGAACCCCGGCCGCCTGGGCTCTGGCCACCAGTTCCCCGGCCACTATCAGTCCCTGCAGCTGCGCTCCGTCGAGGGAATCAGCTGTAGAACCAGGGCGGATAGCGTCTCCCAGGCTCAAGGTCACATCATACTTTTTGAGGATCTCCAGCAAGCGGTTAAATTGTTCGTATAAAGGGTTTTCTTTTTTGTTGTGGAGCATCCAGCCGGTCAGGAAAGCGCCGCCCCGGCTGACAACATCGGTAACCCGGCCCATGTTCTGAAGCCGCCTGATAACATCGAAGTTTAAAGCGCTATGAATGGCCATAAAGTCTACACCGTCGGCGGCCTGTTTTTCTATGGCCTCGAACATGTCCTCCGCGGTCATGCCCACGATACTGCCCCGTCTATCGATGGCTTCAATGGCCGCCTGATAAATCGGTACACTGCCAACGGCAATGTTGGCTTTATCCAGTACCAGACGCCTCATCCCGTCTATGTCCCCGCCGGTGCTCAAATCCATCAACGCATCACACTCTGCCGCTTCTACGAAAGCCAATTTGCGCTCCTCCATGGCCACATCCTCGATGTCGCTGGAGGTGCCGATCAGAGCATTCACTTTGATACGCAGCCCCTCTCCGATGCCGCAATATTGAAAATCCTTGCGCTTGATGTTTCTGGGAATCACGATCCTGCCGGCGGCAACGCCCTCACGGACAGCCTGTACATCTAGATTTTCTTGAGCGGCTACCATTTCCATCTCCGGAGTAACTCTGCCCGCACGGGCAGCCAATACTTGAGTCATTTAGATCACCCTTTCTGCTTAACAGCTCACCTTGGAAACACCCAAATACCTGGATACGACTTCCATCGCGCAGTATTTGCCGCACATCGCGCATCCTGTCACGGTGTCATCGCTTCTCGTTTTTCTCATATATTCAGCCCTTTTGGGGTCTATAGACAGGGCGATCTGTTTAGGCCAATCCAAATCCTTTCGGGCCTTGGAGAGTTCGAAATCCCAATCGGCAGCTCCCCGCAAACCTTTGGCTACATCAGCCGCATGGGCTGCGATGCGGGCGGCCACCACTCCCTCCCGGACCTGGTCGGCATCAGGCAGGCCTATGTGTTCAGATGCAGTCACATAGCAGATAAATTCAGCGCCCGCCCAGGCGCTGACAGCCCCGCCGATAGCGGCGCTGATGTGGTCGTATCCGGCGGCAATATCTGTGACCACCGGGCCGAATACAAAATATGGCGCCCCTTTACACAGGCTCTTCTGTAGAACAATGGTAGCCTTTAACTGGTTCAGGGGGACATGGCCCGGGCCTTTGACCATTACTTGAACGCCTGCTTCTCTGGCTCTCCGTACCAATTCTCCCATCACCACCAGCTCTTGCACCTGGGCGCCGTCCAGGGAGTCGGCCAGGCAGCCAGGCCGCATCCCATCGGCGATGCTGAGGGTTACATCGTATCTGCGGGCAATCTCAAGAACCCGGTCATAGTATTCATACAAGGGATTTTCCCTGTGATTATGCAGCATCCAACCAATCAGGTGAGACCCCCCGTAACTGACCAGAGGATCAAGACGGTTCTCTTTTTTGAGCCGCTCCACAATGCTCATGGTGGTGCCGCAATGTAACGCCAGGAAGTCGACTCCATCAGCAGCCTGACGTTCAATTACATCAAACAGCGCTTCAACATCCATCTTTAAAGCGGTGCCGTATTTTTGGGCAGCCTCAGACACAGCCTGGTAATATGGCAGGGTCCCCAACGGCGTAGATGCAGCGGCCAGGTTTTCCCGGCGCATGGCATCGATATCGCCCTTTACGCTAAGGTCCATGATGGAATCTGTTCCCGCCTCAAGGGCCGCCTTAATCTTGGCAACCTCAGTGTCGATGCTATCCGTATCCGCATAAACTCCGACGCTGGCACTTACCTTGGTTCTGAGTCCACTACCAATACCAATGGAGGCACCATTGCGGTGCCGGATATTATGAGGTATAACGATGGTGCCTGCAGCCACTCCCTGTCTGATAAATTCCGGTGCAACTCTTTCGCTCTTAGCCACTTGCGCCATTTCAGGGCTGATAATCCCCTTTACGGCTTTGCTCAATTGGGTCAAAACAATCTCCTCCTTTTGTTTTAAGCTGGCGGGGAATCCTTACCGTGGCAAGAATTTATCCCTTGAAACAAAAAATCCACGCCAGTCGTAGCGTGGATTTTACCATCATCCCTATCTAAGCATTTTTCGGGCAGGTCTCCTGACTCAGGATCATCGCGTTATTGCCCCTTCCCCCTTGACGGAGTGGTTCTGGCAACCGCTAACCTTCACAGTGGCGGGTCCGTCCGGGAATCTCACCCGGTTCCCTATTCTCCCTTGCGGGCACCCGAAAAAGTCTACTTATAAAATTAAAGTCCACGCTAATATTAGCGTGGACTTTACCATCATCCCTATCTAAGCATTTTCGGGCAGGTCTCCTGACTCAGGATCATCGCGTTATTGCCCCTTCCCCCTTGACGGAGTGGTTCTGGCAACCGCTAACCTTCACAGTGGCGGGTCCGTCCGGGAATTTCACCCGGTTCCCTATTCTCCCTTGCGGGCACCCGAAAAAGTTCTGGCATATTTGATTACTCTTATTGTACACAAGCGAAATAGGCTGTCAAGGATTAATTTCTTCTCCATTTAATTCTATAAACGTCATTTATATCCTTTTGAGCACAACTGCTTCTACACTCCGGCTTTGGTACGGCTGTCTTTATTGCGTCTATTGCCCTTGTTCCCTTTGGATTTCAAAGCGGTTTTTTTCTTTACAGCGGCCCCCCCTGCCTCAGCCGGCTCATCCAGCAGTTCGAAATCTATCTTGGCTTCATTCACTTCCACACGCACCAGTTTCACCTTGACCTCATCGCCGATGGCGAAGGTCTTCCCGGTATGGATGCCGCGCAGCGTGTAGCTGCGGTCATTGAATTCATAGTAGTCATCGGTGATGCTGGAGATGTGCACCAGACCCTCGATACTGTTGTCCAGGGCTACAAAAATGCCGAAAGAATTGACCGAAGACACCCGGGCAGTGAACTCTTCGCCTAGAAACTGCTGCATAAACTGGGCTTTCTTTATGTTGACCAGGTCGCGTTCCGCTTCTTCAGCTTTGATCTCCTGAAAAGTGGAATGCTCCCCGTAAAAGCTCATTTTGCCATCCAGGGCGGCGCGGCGGCGTTCATTCATGCTGCCGTCCAGGACATGGCTCAAGACCCGGTGCACGATCAGGTCCGGATAACGCCGGATGGGACTGGTAAAGTGGCAGTAAAAACGCGAAGCCAGACCGAAATGCCCTAAGGCCTGGGGAAGATAACGGGCATGCTTCATAGAGCGCAGGACCATCAATGATACCATCTGCTCTTCGGGGCGGCCTTTGATGTCAGCTAAGATGTGCTGGAATGTCATTGGCTCCAGTTTTTCGCCCGCCACCTTGTGTCCGAACACCCCCAGAACCCGATTAAGCTTCATCAGGGCGTCTTCATCCGGTTTCTCATGAACCCTGTAAAGCAAAGGCATTTGCAGGCGATAAAGATGCTCGGCCACGGTCTCATTAGCCTTGATCATGAAGTCTTCGATGAGCATTTCCCCTGGTCCCTGTTCACGGACTTTAACATCAATCGGAACCCCTTTTTCGTCGGTGATTATCTTGGTTTCAGGAAAATCGAAATCCAGAACCCCTCGCTTGAGCCGGGCAGCCCTGATTATATCGGACAGATCTTTCATCAAATGAAAGTCCTCCACCAAATCCCGGTAGCGCGCCTTCAATTCAGGGTCATCTTCCAGCAGGATCCGGTTCACCGCGGTGTAGGTCATGCGTTCTTGGACCCGGATCACCGATTTGCACAGTTCATAATTAGCTACTTCACCGTTGAAGTTGATGTCCATTATACAGCTCACTGCCAGACGATCAACCCCGCTGTTAAGGCTGCAGATATCGTTGGAAAGCTCCCGGGGCAGCATGGGCAAGACCTTATCCACCAGGTAGACGCTGGTTCCCCGCGCACAGGCCTCTCTGTCCAATTTGCTGTCTTCTCTGACATAATGAGAAACATCGGCGATATGCACCCCCAGGCGGAACCCGTTGACGATGCGGCAGATGGAAACCGCGTCGTCCAGGTCTTTGGCATCCTCACCGTCGATGGTGACCATCTTCACATCGCGCAAATCGCGGCGTTTTTTGCTTTCTTCGGCACTGACCGGCCGGGCCGCGGCCTGAGCTTCTTTTATTACCGCGGGGGCGAAGTCCACCCTGAGGTTATGTTTGCGGATGACTACCTCCACATCCAGTCCGGGTTCGCCGGCATTGCCCAAAACTTCGATAATACGCCCTTCCGGGAATTTGTTCTTATCCGGCCAGCTGGTTATAGCCACCACTACCCGGTCCCCGTTATTGACCTTTAGTTTGCGGGAGCGATTTACATAGACGGGATAAATCTGGCGCGGGTCATCAGGGATCACCTGAATGACATGCTTGCCTTTTTCGTAAACCCCCACCAGGGTTTTGTTGACCCGCTCGATGGCCCGGATCACTTCTCCTTCGGGGCGCTCTCCGCCATGATGGCTGTGAATGAGGCGCACCATGACCCTGTCATTGTGCATGGCCCCGTTGAGGTTTTTCCCGTAGACGAATACCTCGGGCCGTCCCGGCTCATCGGGCACTAAAATACCGTAGCCTCGCTGGCTGAGTCGTATAACCCCTTTGACCAGCTTCATCATTTCGGGCAAGCCATATCTATTTTTACGGGTTTTCAAGATTTCGCCCGCTTTTTCCAGGCGGCCCAGTAGTTTGCTGAATTTGATCTCCTCATCATTATCGATTTCGAATACCGATAAGAGTTCGCGGTAGCTCAAAGGTCGATAACTGTCCTGCCGCATATACTCCAATAGAGTTTCTTTATTGACCATTTAATCCTCCTTAAGGTTGGTCTGATTTTAATAGTATTTCCTTTAATCGCCGCTTTTTTACCCTATAGGCCGATTTCGTCAGCGATCTTTTTCATGCTCTGCAGAGCAACCTCCAGGAAGGTATCCAGATCCATACCCAGTTCTGAACAGCAAATCATCTGCTCGCGATTGGCGCCCCGGGCAAAGGATCTCTCTTTAAAGCGTTTGCGCAGCGACTTCAATTCCACTGCGGCCAGTTGTTTGTCAGGTCTTATGAGCGCGGCTGCGGTTATAAAACCGCTGGCAGGATCGGCTGCATATAACGCGTGATCCAGAACCGAGCGCCGCGGCAATCCGTGGGCCTCATTATGCACTTTGACCGCATAGCACAAGTCTTCAGGCAGGCCGATTTCTTCCAGCATGGCCGCGCCCACGGCCGAATGCCGCATAGGCTCGTCGGCGGTCTGATCATAATCTATATCGTGAAGCAGCCCTGCCAGACCGAATCTCTCCACATCTTCTTCCAGGTGCTGAGCCAATCCGCGCATAATGGCTTCCACCGCCAGGGAATGGTTGAAGAGGTTTTCTGATTTGACGTGTTCTTTCAGCAATTCTAAAGCTTCTGTTCTATCCATTTTCTAGTCTCCTTTTTCCTGCACGGCTTCGTCGATGAACCGGCTGATTGACGCGGCGATCGATTCCATCTCGTCCCCCATCGTAGCGACATGGGTTGAATGTTCCAGCTCCTGATAGCTGACCTGAGTTCGTTTTAGCCTGTTCACCAAATGCCGTCCGCTGCTCGCATTAACAACTTCATCCTGCAGGCTCTGCATTACCAGGGCCGGGCATGTGACAGAACTCAATCCGGACAAAACCAATTTGCGCAGATGCAACATGCTGCGAAAGGATTTTACCGGATAACAATGGTAAGCCTGCCTGCCTTGCTTTTCCAGCTCCAGACCAATGTCTATATCATTTTTGGGGTAATAAGGCTTAACCAAACCTAATAACGGGGTGAGGGCCGATACAAAAAAAGAGGTGGTCAGCGGGTTCCTGGTAAAAACCGGGGCGTTGATGCTGACAGCCCCTTTGATATCTTCCCGTTGTATGGCGGCATAAAATGAGAGCAGTCCTCCCATCGACAATCCGGCTACAAATAGATGCTGATGCATGGTCGACAGCCGGTTCAGTTCGTCTTCCACGGCTGCGGTCCAATCGCGCCAGGAGGTGTTGTCCAGGTCTTCGGGGCTGGTTCCGTGGCCCGGCAAGACGATTCCGCTGACGGTGCACCCGCTTTGCTGATTGACTAAAGCCGCGGTGGGGTAAATCTCCGAAGGCGTCCCGGTAAAACCGTGTAAAAAAAGCAAGGCTGCATTACTATCGCCCTGCAATTCAAATGACTGTTCTGCAACCTGTTTTTTCATAGGTAATCCTTCCCTGGTCTCAGTCAGGGCCATATGGCTCTCGCTGCTGGTGATATTGATGTCATTATATAATAAAAGCAGGCGCCTGTGGCACCTGCTTAAATACCTGACTAAAACTGAGCGGGCTAACGCATCACCGCAAGAACCAGCGTTAAAACCATAAAAACTACAGCCAACCAGGCGGTAATACGGCTTAACAGTTCATCCAGACCTTTCTTCTTGCCGCCAAAAATGGCCTGGCTGCCTCCAGCAATACTACCCGACAGACCGGCGCTTTTGCCCGATTGCAGAATGATGGTGGAGATGAGACCCAGAGACACGATTACCTCCAGGATGAACAGGATGGTTTTTAACAAATTTTCACCTCCATTTCAAATCATTGCATCAGAACAAATTAAATTTTAACACAAGTTCTGAGGCCTTGACAAGTCCAGGTCCATGCTAATCGCGGTGGGCAGCGAAAACCTTCAAGCCGCGATAGTCGGCATATTCATCCAATTCTTCTTCGATTCTTAATAATTGATTGTATTTTGCCACCCGGTCAGTCCTGGCCGGCGCTCCGGTCTTGATCTGTCCGGATCCGGTGGCGACGGCGATATCGGCGATAGTGGAATCTTCGGTTTCCCCGGAACGATGGGAGATAACTGTAGTATACCCGGACCGCATCGCCATTTTGACGGCATCCAGGGTTTCGGTCAGGGTGCCGATCTGATTGACCTTGATGAGGATGCTGTTGGCCACCCCGCGCTTGATACCCATAGTTAAGCGCTCCGTATTGGTTACAAAGATATCGTCCCCGACCAGTTGAATTTTGTCACCCAGACGCCTGGTCAAGAGCTCCCATCCAGACCAATCGTCTTCAGCCAAACCGTCTTCGATCGACACTATGGGATACTTCTTCACTAGATCCTCATAAAAATCCACCATTTCTTCGGAGGTATAGATTACACCATTGCTCTCCAGATGGTAGCGCCCGTCTTTATAGAGTTCACTGGCGGCTACGTCCAAGGCCAGGAAGACATCTCGCCCCGCCTCATAACCGGCCTCTTTTACCGCGTCCAGGATTACTTCGATGGCGGCTTCATTGGAGGGCAGGTCAGGGGCAAATCCGCCCTCATCCCCTACAGAAGTGGCCAATCCACGAGACTGCAGTACCTTTTTCAAGGTATGATAAATCTCCACTGCCATGCGCAGCCCTTCCCGGTAGGAAGCGGCTCCGACCGGCACAATCATAAACTCCTGAATATCGACATTGTTATCGGCATGCTGCCCGCCGTTGAGGATATTCATCATCGGAACCGGCAGCTCTCTTGCATTCACCCCGCCAATATACTGGTAAAGCGGCAAATCGAGATGATTGGCGGCTGCCCGGGCTACGGCCAGCGATACGCCCAGAATGGCATTGGCTCCCAGTTTGCTCTTGTTGGGGGTTCCGTCCAGATCTATCATCAAGGTGTCAATATCCACCTGCCGCCGCGCATCCATACCGATGATCTCGGTGGCGATGATGTCATTCACATTGTCGACCGCTTTGAGAACCCCTTTGCCCAGGTAGCGCTGCTTGTCTCCGTCACGCAGCTCGACAGCCTCGTGAGCCCCGGTTGAAGCCCCGGAAGGTACTATAGCCCTGCCCATGGTTCCATCTTCCAGGATGACCTCCACTTCCACGGTGGGATTACCTCTTGAATCCAATACTTCCCGCGCAAAAACGTCAATAATTGTGCTCATATTCAGTCTACCTCCAGAACTAATGTATTCAAATCAATCATGCAAAATTAGAGATCTCCCGGTCATTTCCCGGGGTATGTCAATATTCAGGAGCTCCAGCATGGTCGGGGCGATGTCGCATAATGCTCCATCATCCCGCAAGCGGGCTTCTTTAAGCCGGTCTGATATAAGGATAAAAGGCACTTTATTATTGGTGTGGGCTGTAAAAGGCCCCCCGGTAATAGGGCACTGCATAGTCTCACAGTTGCCGTGGTCGGCAGTCATTAAGACCACTCCGTCGTGGGCCAAAACCCTCTCCGTTACCCGGGCCAAACACTGATCAACCACACGAACGGCCTCAATGGCCGCATCCAGGATGCCGGTATGGCCGACCATGTCAGGATTGGCATAATTCATGATAATGACGTCATAGCAATCCTGGTCAATTGCGGCTACAACCCTGTCGGTAACCTCCACGGCGCTCATTTCCGGTTTCATGTTATAGGTCTTAACCGTGGGCGAAGGCACCAGAATACGATCCTCATTAACATTGGGTTTTTCCACCCCGCCGTTGAAAAAGAAGGTCACATGGGCATATTTTTCAGTTTCCGCAATACGCAGCTGGCGCAGGCCGTTCTGGGCCAGTACTTCTCCCAGGGTCTGTTTCAGATTCTGGGGCTCGAAAGCTATCGGAGCATTGATAGTGGCATCATACTGGGTCATCATTATATAGTTGACCCGGAGCCGGCGCTGGCGCTCGAAATGGCTAAAGTCCTCATCAACAAAAGCCCTGGTTATCTCCCGGGCCCGGTCAGCCCGAAAGTTGAAGAATATTATGCTGTCATTATCATTCACGGTGGCGATTGGTTCCCCCTGGCTGTCGACAATCACCACCGGCTCAACAAATTCATCGGTAATGCGGGCTTCATAGCTGCTTTCCATGGCTGCCGCCCAATTGGGAGCCGGGTTGCCTTCTCCACACACCAGGGCAGAGTAGGCTTTCTCCACCCTGTCCCAGCGGTTGTCCCGGTCCATGGCATAAAAGCGGCCGCTGATGGTGGCAAACCGGCCCAGACCGATAGATTTCATGTACTCATCCAGCTGCTGCAAATACTGCGGCGCGGTTTTGGGACCCACATCGCGGCCATCCAGGAAAGCATGGACATAAACCCTCTCGGCCTCCTCCCTCCGGCACAGGTCCAACAGGGCCAGAATATGTTCCATATGGCTGTGCACCCCGCCATCAGACAGCAGACCCATCAGATGCACCGCAGCCTGTTTATCGCGGGCAGATTGTACAGCGGCGCGCAAAACCGGGTTTTCAAAAAAGGAGCCGTCCTCTATGGCGTTGCTGATGCGGGAAATCTCCTGATACACGATACGCCCCGCCCCCATATTGAGGTGCCCTACCTCGGAATTTCCCATTTGGCCGGCAGGCAGGCCCACATCTTTGCCGCTGCATTTTAATTCTGTCGCAGCATACTCTTCACGAAACCTGTAAAAATTCCGGGGATTGGCGTTGGTAATGGCATTGCCGTCACAATGAGATCCCGTTCCCCAGCCATCAAGAACCATCAATAACATCGGTTTATTTGACATTTTCACCTACTCCAACGATAGCAGCCAGCGAAGCCGCTTCCAAACTGGCGCCTCCTATCAGGGCGCCGTCAATATCCGGCTGTTCCAGGAACTTGGCAATATTGTCGGCTTTAACACTCCCGCCATACAGTATTCTTATTCCATCAGCCGTTTCCCTATTGAATAAAGACTCCAGGCCTTTGCGAACAAACAGGCACATCTCCTGGGCGTCGTTGCAGCTGGCGTTGATGCCGGTACCGATTGCCCAAACCGGTTCATAAGCGACCACCAGTTGTTCCGCCGGGAAATTCAAACCCGTCAAGGCCTGCTGCAATTGCTCCTGCACCACCTGCATGGCCAGCTGGTTTTCACGCTCTTGCAGGGTCTCGCCTACGCACAATATCGGCCTTAGTCCGTTTTCCAGGGCTGCTGCCAGTTTTTTATGGATGACGAAATTATTCTCCCCCAGAATCTGACGCCGCTCCGAATGGCCGATAATTACATACCGGCATCCGGTATCGACGAGCATGGCGGGAGAGACTTCTCCGGTAAAAGCCCCCTGGGCTTCCCCGTACATATTCTGGGCGCCAAGAACAACCCTGGACCCCGCCAGGGACGATTGCATAGCGCTAAGACAGGTGAAGGGGGGGCATATGAGCATCTCGACTTTCTCTACCCCGCTGACTCTGGGTAGGAATTGGGCCGCGAATTCCCGGGCCTCAGCCTGTAACTTATTCATTTTCCAATTGCCTGCGATCAACAGTCTTCTCATCCGGTTCAACTCCCTCACTGCCGGCTTATGCGGTGGCTTTGGCCTCACAGACAGCCACCCCTGGAAGTTCTCTGCCTTCCAGGAATTCCAGGCTGGCCCCACCTCCGGTGGAGATATGTGTGATGCCCTTTTCCACCCCCAGGTCATGCACAGCAGCGGCTGAGTCTCCGCCCCCGATTACACTCAGAGCAGATGAACCGGCTACCGCCCGCGCTACTTCGCGAGTACCGTGGGAAAACGGCTCATATTCATAAACCCCCAGGGGACCGTTCCATATGATGGTCCGTGCTTCGAGAATAGCCTTTTTAAAGCTGGTGACGGTTTTGGGCCCAATATCCAGTATCATCATATCCGCCGGGATAGCCTCTATATCCACGGTCTTGACGACGGCATCTGCCGAAATCTCTGCCGCGATCACCACATCCACGGGCAGCATCAAAGCCATCCCTTGTTTTTCCGCCTTAATCAAAAGGCGGCGGGCTTCATCCAGCAGATCGTCCTCAGCCAGCGATTTGCCTACCTCTATCCCCTGCGCTTTTAGAAAAGTGTTGGCCATACCTCCGCCGATCACTATTACGTCCATTTTGTCGATAAGATTGTCGATCAAGCCGAGTTTATCGGCAATCTTCGCCCCGCCCATAATGGCCATGCGGGGCTGCTGCCCCTCTTCCAGGACCTGCTTGAGCATCCCCACTTCCTTCTCCATCAAGAGACCTGCATAAGCGGGAAGATAATGGGCCACTCCGGTAGTGGATGAATGCGCGCGGTGGGCGCTGCCAAAGGCATCATTTACGTATAAGTCTCCTAGAGACGCCAGGGCCTTGGAAAAATCCGCATCATTTTTTTCCTCCCCGGGATAAAAGCGCACGTTTTCCAATAACACCACATCGCCCGGCTGCATCTTTTCAACAATGGAGATCACTTGCGGTCCAATGGCCGCAGGGGCCATGACCACCGGCCTGTGGATAAGATGACTGAGGCGGTCCGCCACCTTTTTCAGGCTGTATTTTTCTTCCGGCTTACCTTTGGGGCGCCCCAAGTGGCTCATCAGGATCAGGCATCCACCCTGTTCGACGATATAGTTGATGGTGGGCAAGGCCTCGCGTATTTTGGTATCGTCAATAATATGATTGTCTTTGTCGGTGGGTACGTTAAAATCCACGCGCATTAAGACGCGTTTTCCCTTAACCTCAGCATCCCTAACACTACGCATTGATGCACCTCCAAATAGTATGTCTTAAAGAGACGATTAGCCTTTGCCGGCTATATATTGGGCCATGTCGACACATCGCATCGAATAAGCCCATTCATTGTCATACCAGGCCACCACTTTGGCGGTTCTGTCACCCATGGTCATGGTCAACAGCCCATCCACAATGGCAGAATGGCTGTCCCCGCGATAATCTGCGGATACCAGGGGTACCTCGGTGTATTTTAATATACCCTGCATGCGTCCCTGACTGGCCCGCAAAAAGGCCTGATTTATATCTTGTTTACTGGCCGGTTTCTCCAATTCCACCGTAAGGTCTAACAGCGAGACTACCGGGGTTGGCACCCTTATTGCCAGGCCATCCAATTTGCCATCCAGTTCGGGAATGACCAGGCCTAATGCGCTGGCCGCTCCGGTGGTGGTGGGTATCATGGACTGCCCTGCAGCGCGGGCCCGGCGCAGGTCATTGTGGGCCAGATCCAGGATGCGCTGGTCATTGGTATAAGCATGTACCGTGGTCATCAGTCCCTTAATGATTCCAAACTCGTCCAGGAGCACTTTGGCCACCGGGGCCAGGCAGTTGGTGGTGCAGGAGGCATTGCTGAGAAGTTGAAAGGAGGGTTGATATTTATCCTCGTTTACTCCCATTACCATGGTCAGATCGACGCCATCCCCGGGCGCCGTAATAACAACTTTTTTAGCCCCGGCCTGCAGGTGCTTGCCGGCTTTGCTGCGGCTTCTGAAAGCGCCGGTACCTTCTATAACAATATCCACTCCCAGGTCGGCCCAGGGCAGTTGGGCAGGATCCTTCTCAGTCATGTAGCGGATCTTCTGCCCATTTATGATGAGGTTGTCAGATTCGACTGATACATTCCCCTTAAATTCGCCATGCAGAGTATCATACTTAAATAGATGAGCACCGGCCTTGATGTCTCCCAGGTCGTTTACCGCCACCAACTCAAAACCAGGCCGGTCTACAACAATACGAGCAACCAGCCGGCCGATTCTGCCAAAGCCGTTAATCCCTATTTTAACCGTCATGCTTCAACCACCTTTCTTAATCTTGTAAGCCCACTATCGCCTGTGCCGCTCCTTCGTCGGTAATCAGAACGGTTTGCCGGCCCCCGTTCAGCACCGCTTTAATAGCCGGCGCCTTATTGCTGCCGCCTGCTACTGCAACCACGGTTTGAATATGGGCCAGATCATGCAATTCCAATCCAATTCCGGGAACCTCATATACTATATTGCCCTGTTCATCAAAATAATATCTAAAGGCTTCTCCCACCGCGCCCTTTGCCTGGAGAAGCGCAATTTCCGCAGCGGTTAGACCTCTGCGATTGGCCATTTCCATAGCGAAACCGATGCCGTGAAAAAGAATGTCGCTAGATTTAATAAGATCGGTTATTTCTTTTATGTAGGGGTCTTGTTTTAAGGCCTGGGCGGTCTCCTCTTGTAGTTTGTCGGGGATATGCAGCATCCTGTACTGGGCGCCAATAATTTTGGCAATCCGAGCTGCTATGGTTCCGGCCTGCTGTTCTACTTCTTCCCCCAAACCTCCCCGGGCCGGAACCACCATCAGATTAGAAAAGCCTATGCCGTCGGTGATAACATCGGCTACCTCGGCCAAGGTGCTTCCCCCGGTAACGGCCAGAGTGCAGCCGGGAAACAACGACTTTTTCATATAGGCAGCGGCAACCCGCCCCAGGTCCCTTTTAATCATCTCATCACTTTGTGAATCACCGGGTACCAGTATGACTTCCCGCAGGTTGAACCGATTCTTGATCTGTTCGGCAAGACTTTGAATATTGAAAAGGAAGGGAACGAAAATATCGACTTCGTTCATAATGTGCTCGCCGGCTGGGCTGAGGCAAATTCCGGCAGTTGTGGCGTGGATCAGGCCAGTGGATTTGAGGTTCTCAATCTCGGCACGCACCATGCGTTCAGTTAAACCCAGCACTTTGCATAATTGTCGTCTTCCCACGGGTTGCTGGTGCATAATCTGCTTCAGCATTTTGTAGCGGTTAGTGATGCAGTCCATGGCATCAGGAGCAAATCGCTCCATTATGGTAAATACTCTTTCCATGCTCTCTCCCGTTAAGGGCTATCTGTAATCGGGATAATTATAGCCCTCAGGGACATTTTTGCCCCAACATGAATATAGTAACGCCTCAAACTATCAATAGTATAACATATTCATGGAAAAATAATGCAAGATTGTGTGATAAAAGCTTAACAACTATGCCCCGGGTATCTATTTATAACATATGTAGTCAATTTTTAAAGGGTGCCAGGTCTGTATGGCAGCCCTAATAGCGGCGGCGGGCCGAAGTGGAAGGGATGTTGAGTTCCTGGCGGTATTTAGCCACAGTACGGCGTGATATACGAATGCCCTTTTCCTGTAATTGCTGGGAAATGGCCTCATCGCTTATGGGGTGCTGCGGGTCTTCCCGGGCGACAATGTCCTGCAGCATATGTTTGATGCTCTTGGAAGAAACTTTGTCCTCACCGCTGCATTCCACACCGGTGCTGAAAAAATACTTGAGTTCAAATAAGCCCTGCGGAGTCTGCATGTATTTATTGGTGGTAGCCCGACTCACGGTGGATTCATGTACATTGATCATCTCCGCCACCTGGCGAAGCGTCATGGGCTTTAAATACTTAACCCCTTTATCCAGAAATTCGGTCTGCAGGTCGACGATGCATCGTGAAACCCGGTATAAGGTCATGCGCCGCTGTTCAATGCTGCGAATCAGCCATATGGCTGATCCAATCTTTTCCTCCAGATATTTGCGGGCTTCCTGAGACTGCGCGTCGGCCTGCTTAAGCATGCTTTCATACATATTGTTGACGATCAAGCGGGGGAAGTTGAAATCATTGATTATTACCACATATTCCCCCTCGATCTTTTCCACAATCACATCAGGAGTAACATATTTTATTTCATCGCCGCTGAACTGCAGCCCGGGTTTGGGGTCAAGGGTCCTGATTAAATCGCAGATTTCCTGGACTTTCCGTACTGGAGCCCCAACCTTCTGGGCGATGTGGTTCAATCTGCCCCGGGCCAGGTCGGTGAGGTGGTTATTTATGATATTGCGGGCGATTTCCGAGTCCTTGTCATATTGCCGCAATTGAAGAATCAGGCACTCCGGGAGGTCGCGGGCGCCCAGGCCGGGAGGATTGAATGACTGTATCAATTCCAGAGCCTTTTCAACCTCTTCCAGATCAACATTCAGCTGTCGGGCTACATCGTCAAGTTTGGCGGTTAAATAGCCATTCTGGTCTATGCTGCCGATCAAGTACTGGCCGATTTCTTGCTCTTCGGGGGTGGTGCTGAAAAGATGCAGCTGGAACTCCAGATGCTCATATAAGCTGGGCTTTTGCGCCAGGTAGTTTTCCAGGGATTTCTCTTCGCCCTGGTAGTTTACCCCCGCATCGTAGGTATCACGGTCACTGTCGCCGAATACATCCAGCCATTCACTGATGTCATCGTTGGTCTCAGGTTCGGATTCGTCTTGAGCATCCGCGGGTTCTTCCACATCAGGCTTTTCTTCCAGAAGGGGATTTTCCGCTAATTCATTGCGGATATATTCGGACAGCTCAAGTGAGGACATCTGCAGAATAGCGATGGCCTGGCGAAGTTCAGGTGTCATCAGCAGCTTCTGTTGCTGGGCCAGTATCACGTCATGTGTAAGGCGCATACTAACTTTCCTCTCATATCAGGCAGGTCTTTCTCTTCCTATATCTCTATCTTTATTTATCTATCTTTTTCTATCTCAAGGAGATCTCGATGATATCTTCAGCCAACTGCTCCAATTTGCGCATCCGGTAAGCAACCCCGGATTTACTTAAGGGCGGGTCCAAGAGGTCTCCTAATTCTTTAAGGGATTTGTCAGGATATTCGATTCGCACCCTGGCCAGGTCGCGCAAATGGGCCGGGAGGAATTCCCATCCTTTCAGTTCAACCAGTCTATTTATTAATTGTATTTGGCGTACTGAGGCATCCACAATTTTGGCAAGGTTAGCGGTTTCACAATTCACCTGACGGTTTATACTGTTGCGCATAGACTTGAGAATACGCACATTCTCGAAATCGAGCAGGGCTTTATGCGCACCAACCACCCGGAGAAAATCTACTATCTGTTCTCCCTCTTTTATATATAATACCAGGTTTAGCTTGCGTTCGACCATCCTGCTGGATAAGTTAAATTTTGATAATAAGCGCTGGATCTCTTTGACCAGCGACAACTCCTGAAGTATTATTTCTAAATGGTATTCTCCTTCAGGACGATTTATAAAACCCCGGCTTAAAAATATCCCGCGCAGATAACTGCGCTTGCAGCAATTCCTGCGGATGAGATCCGCGCCAAGGCGTCTCCCTTTTTTGCTGGCGGCGTTCAGGTCCTGCAGCCTCTGCCAGAGGTCCGCATCCCTATTACTAATAATAGCATGTACTTCATAGATGCGGGTCTTTTTAAAGCGGCGCCGGGGTTCTGCCTGAACGGTGGTCTGCAAGCCGTATAGCGACTTGATAAGGGTGTATATTTTACGCGCGGTTCCGGCTTGCTCAGCTTGCACCACCAATTTCAGCCGCTCGGCATCTGTTTTTATGATCCGCCCATTGACATGAACCAAGGCGGCCAGTTCGGCCCGGCGGCAGCAAGCCTTATCGGAAATCTCCCGGGCCAGTTCCTCTTTTACCTGATTTGAAAAACTCATCCATTAATTCCTCGCCAACTATGACTCGGCATTATTCTCTATGATATTAATAATAACCTGAGCCAGTTTGTCGGGCTCATGCCAGGCTACCTCGGTGTCGGAGACCAGATTCTCCTCAATCAGCCTTACGCCCATGGCCATGATCTCCCCGCTGGTAGTCTTTACCGGCACGGCGTTTTCTTCCCTGTAGCGCTCCAGGCGGTCTTCATCAATTGAACCTGAATTAACGATCACATAATCGATGATCTGTTTGCCCAAATGTTCCAGAATCACCCGCAGATGGTCGGCGGCGCTGTAATCATCAGTTTCCCCTTTTTCAGTCATAATGTTGCTCACATAACAGGTAACGGCACGGGATTCTTCAATAGCAGGAACCACCCCGTGTACCAGGAGATTAGGGATGATGCTGGTATACAGACTGCCCGGTCCCAGGATTATGGCGTCGGCCTCCCGGATGGCTTCCAGGGTTTCCGGAGCTGGCATGCATTTTTCCGGTATCAGATAGACTTTTTCTATTTTTTGATCATGATGACGTATCGAGGTCTCGCCACTTACAGTGGTGCCGTCTATCATTTTGGCCGCCAGGGTTACGTATTCCAGGGTGGCTGGCAGAACCTGGCCTCGAACCTTCAAGACCTGGCTTACTTCTCGGATAGCTGACACAAAATCGCCGGCGATTTCAGTCAAGGCTACCAGTAACAGATTGCCCAGATTGTGTCCCTGTAGTCCATCCCCGGCATTAAAGCGATGTTGGAACACCTTGTCCATCAAGGTTTCTGTTTCCGCCAGGGCAACCAGGCAGTTGCGTATATCCCCCGGCGGCAAAACCCCCAACTCAGATCGCAGCCGGCCGGAACTGCCTCCGTCATCGGTTACGGTAACCACTGCAGTCAAGTGCGAGGTATATTTCTTTAACCCTTTGAGCATAACTGACAAACCTGTACCGCCGCCGATGACAACAATTCGAGGTTCAGACTTGATCCGATTCATTTACTCCTCCAATTTGTACTTTGCAACATCTCTATGTCTGATAATTACGTTATATCCCATTTCCTTGAGCTGCTCGCCGATGTAAGCGGCCAGAACTACCGAACGGTGCTGTCCTCCGGTGCAGCCGATAGATAAAGCCAGATTAGTTTTGCCTTCGTTTATATAATGCGGAATCAAGAATTTCATGAGATTCACGAAGCGCCGCACGAACGATTTGGTGATGGTGGAATCCATCACGTAATCGATAACCTCCCGGTCTTCACCGGTCATGCTTCGCATGACCGGATTGTAAAAGGGATTGGGGATAAAGCGAACATCGATGACTATGTCCGAATCGATAGGTATTCCCAGTTTATATCCAAAGGAGACTACATTGACCGTAAAGCCATGCATCTGGCGATGAGCATAGAGGCTGGTCAGTTTATCTTTCAATTCCCGGGGCGCCAGTGTCGAGGTATCGATAACCACGTTGGCCGATCCGCGCAATTCTTCCAGCATGTTCTTTTCTACTTGAATGGCTTCCTGCAAACGCCAGGTGTTGGAGAGGGGATGGCGGCGCCGGGATTCTTTGAAGCGGCGGATTAAGACCTCATCAGAGGCCTCCAGGAAAAGAATTTCATAGGGAATCTGGTCTTGCTTGAGATCATCCAGAGAGCGGGCCAGGTCGGAGAAAAACTCTCCCCCGCGGGCGTCTATGACCAGGGCTACTTTGTCGATTTTGCCTTCAGACTGAAGGCTCAATTCAACAAATTTGGTCAATAAAACCGGAGGAAGATTGTCAACGCAGTAGTATTCCATATCTTCCAGGCAGTTAATCACCTGGGTCTTGCCGGCTCCTGATAATCCGGTAATGATGAGTATGTGTAGATTCTCCCTTTTTTCCCCCATGCGGCAATCCCTCCCCCGGCAGCATGGTTCACAACGCGCTGGGCATCAAGCCCCAGAGTTTCAACCAGGCTGCTGCCGTAAGCTAAATCCCCCACTGTTTCCGGGAAATGAGCGTCACTGTTGACAATAAAGCGAACTCCGGTTTGCTCCGCTTCTATTATATCAGAAATAGGGGGGTGGTTATGGCCGCAATTTATTTCAAATAAGACCTCATTTTGGCTGCAGGCCTCGGCTACTGCCTTAACATCAATAGAAAAGAACAGCCCCGGATGAGAAAGGATATCCAGCTGAGGGTTGTTCTCCACTGCGGCAATTAACGCGTCGGTATTGGCAACCAGGGCTTTGCGAGACTGCTTTCTGCCCAAGTGGCGCAGTGAATTTTGCACCCACAGGGCCATGCCGTCATGGACCGAGGTGGGCATGGTATAGGGATGGATACCGGCTATTAATAGATCCAGTTCGCCAATGATTTCATCAGGAATGTCCAGAGTACCGTTTAGGTCCCGGATATTGGCTTCAGCGCCGATAAGTATGCGTATATCGGGGTATCGTTTTTGCAGTTCGGCAGCCTGCCTTTTGTTGTACAGGCAGGCCCAGGCATCTTTGACACCGATCACGGCCGCCATAGGCCCGTGGTCGGTGATAGCCACCTCTTGCAGGCCTTGCTCATAAGCCGCCGCAACTATATCCCGCATGGTCTGCCGTCCATCGCTTAAACGGGTGTGAGTATGATAATCACCGAAAAAGCGCATTTGATCACCTGTTTTCCTGTGCTTTGCAGTCTATTCTAAATGGGCCAGTTCTTGCTTAAGGTAATCGATCACTTTGACCGGGGTGGGGTCGATGCCATACTCTAAGGCCAGATAATAACTCACATAGTCGCCTATATAGATCAGGGAATATATACGGGCTAAGAGGGATTCCCCGGCGCTTTCGACCTCAATAACCTTTTTTACTTTATCTTCAATCAGATTACGGGTTATATCCATACGCTGCTGCACCCGCCGGTGATCGCGGCTGTCTCTGAGAATAATAACCGCTATTTTCGCCAGCAGCTCTGCGGGGGCTTCAAAACCTACAATTTCATTGTGATTGAGTTCCGGAAAGACATTGTAATAAGCGGGGCATTTAGCGTTTTCATTGATTTGAGCTTTCCAGCGCAGGGCAGCCGGTTCCGTGCAGTTGGCACTTCCCCACACCACAGGCACAGCATCTTTAATCAGGCCAGCTATGCTTTGCGCTATATTCCGCTCTCGAGAAGCGGGCTGCAACAGATCCCTCAGGCTGTGCAAAACAGCGGCGGTTTCTTTTATGTCCGCCTCCACGTTTTTTAATATACCGGCGCTTTGCAGGGATAATAGCAGGGGAGCCAGCAGATAACCAGTCGCAGCCCGGGGAGATAAGCCGCCGGGGATGGCAACCACGGTATTGCCGTCATCCCGGGCATTCTGAGCCAGTTTGCCGCCGCTGGTAATGGCCAGGATCTGCGCCCCGCAGTTTTTGGCCTCTTCGTAAGCCGCCAGGGTTTCTTCGGTGTTGCCGGAATAACTGACCGCTACAAAAAGGGTGTTTTGGTTGACAAACCGGGGCAGGTCATAGCCGCGGTTAACAAAAACCGGAATGGCAGCTTGCTGGAAGGCATAGGTTCTTAAAATATCGCCGCCTATGGCGGACCCGCCCAGACCGGATACCATCACGTTATGGTAGGGTTTTTGATAGCGTTCTACCTCCTGATACGACATTTCCAGACACCGGTCGAACTGTTCGGGCAAACCATAGAGATAGCTTTTCATTGGCTCCTGGATAGCGCTTTCTGACATATAATAACCTCTCCTTTATAAACAGATAATCCTTTAATAGGATGAGCATTTCTCAAGCTGAAAGTTTCCTTTTTATCTTCCCCGAGTCAGCTTTCCACTATGCCTGTCGCTGTGCAGCGGGGCCGGGCTCGGTGTGTAAAACCCATTTTTCAAGGGCCTCTGCCACACCATCCTCATCATTTGAAGCTGTCACATGATCAGCAGCTTCTTTAACCAGTGGCGGCGCATTGCCGACCGCTATCCCGGTGCCCGCCCAGGCCAGCATGCCCACATCGTTATAGCTGTCTCCGATAGCCAGAACATCGGCCTGTTTTATGCCATAGTGTTCGGCTACCAGCTGCAGGGCTCTGGCTTTGTTGGCATCGCGGTGCATAATTTCCAGATAATGCAGCTTGGATCGGGTAATGAATAGTTCCTGGCCAAAGCGCTCTCTCAGATCAGCTTCTATAGGGTCGAGACTACTGGTTTGGTTTGAGATGGCCATAATCTTAAAAGCCGGTAAGCTGCGGCTGGCTTTAATCAGATCAGGCATAAAGGTTAATTCCACTCCGGCCAGCTGTGAATAAGCGATGGCCTCAGGGCTGTCGCTCTCCACACACAGCTGGTCGTCGAAATAGGTGTGAAAGTAAACCCCTTGCTCCCTGAGGAATTCCATGACTGTCGGGGCCAACTCGCCCACCGGCCTGAAATACAGCACTTCCTGAGAATAGGTGTCTTTTACCAGGGCCCCCTGGTAGGTGATTAAGGGGATATTCATGCCCAGTTTCAGGGCAAACGGCAAGGCCGAACGGTACATGCGCCCGGTAGCCAGAGTGACCAGTATACCCTGTTGGCGAATATTTTCGATATCACTGACACACCGCGGCGAGATGCGCAATCCCGAATCCAGCAAGGTGTCGTCCAGATCAATTGCCACTAATCGTATGCCCATGGTATCTCCTTCCTCAAACTGGCTCAAGACAAATAATAAACCGAGCACGGCCGGCCCGGTTAGTTTAAAAATTCAATTCTCCCGCCAGCTTATTTAAAACGAAACATGCGGTCTTCAACAAAATAGCTCCCGGCCGCACTGATCAAGCTCAAGACGAGGGCACTCAGTACGGCCCAGCCAAACCCGTCAATTTCAAAGCCGCGTATGGTAACCGCTGTGATCCACAACATAAACCCATTGATCACGAGGGTGAATAGGCCCAGGGTAAGAATATTAAAAGGCAGGGTTACCAGCAAAAGCAAAGGTCGAATAAAAGCGTTAATAACCCCCAGGAATAACGAGCCTACAATCGCTGCCCACAAAGTCAGCTGAAAACCGGGCAAAAGTTCGGCCGTCAGTACGATGGCCAGTATGTTGATAGCCCACCTCAGGACCCATCCCTGAATCATATCCTTAGCCCCCTTCATGTTAAACGCCGCTATTTGCGCTGTTAGTCTTTCTTTTAATAATATGGGATTTTTTTGTTTTTTACTAATACTATTTGTAGAATATTAAGAACCTTCATCCTGAGGGTGCAGGACCCGGTATACGGCCTGGGCGGCACTCCTGCCGATACCCTTGACCGAGGCGATTTCCTCCTGTGAGGCCCTGCTCAGGGCGGCCACTGAACCGAAAGATTCCAGGAGCAGCTTTTTGCGCCGCGCACCGATACCTTTTATATCATCCAGAATGGATTTAGTTAATTTTTTACCGCGGCGCAGGCGATTATACTCAATTGCGAAGCGGTGGGCCTCATCCCGCAAGCGCTGCAGAGTCATGAGTCCCTGATTGCGGCGGGGCAGCTTCAAGGGCCTTCCATCAGAGCGGAAAATGGTCTCTTCCCGCTTGGCCAGGGCTACTGCCGGAACGTCGATTTCGAGGTTTTTGAGGATCTCCTGTGCAGCGTGCAGCTGTCCCAGACCGCCGTCAATCATGATTAAATCGGGCTCAGGCAAAAAAGCCGGGTTGCCCTGTCCGGCTTCAGTAAAGCGGCGCTTTAAAGCCTCAGCCAGTGAGGCATAGTCATTGTTTTGCGCCATCTTAATCTTAAAGCGGCGGTAGTTCTTTTTATCTGGCCTGCCGGCGGTGAACACCACCATTGATGCCACGGTTTCCTCCCCGCCTAAGTGGGATACGTCGTAGCCTTCGATGCGCTGAGGGACAACCTCCAATTCCAGATCCCGGCTCAACTGCTGTAAAGCGCCTTGATAGTGCTCTTCAGCCTGTTGTTTTTCTTCTCTCAATAACCGGGCATTCTCCTGGACCATGTCCAAAAGGGCTTTCTTTTCCCCGCGCTGCGGCCGGTGCAGGCTGGTCTTCCTGCCGGTCAATTCCTTAAACCAGTCCTGCAGCAGAATCAAGTCGGCGGGAACCATATTCATCACGATTTCATCGGGAATATCGTGGTTTTCGCTATAATACTGGCGCAGGAAAAAGCTGCTCAGCTCTTCTCCCGGTTCATCCATAGCCGGGTGCAGCCAGTAGGTGTCTTTGCCCACAATGCGGCCGGAGCGGATTTTGAAAACCAGGCCCAAATATGGCTTTTCGTCTACTACAGTCACCACCACATCCAGGTGGTAGGGCTTGTCAAAACTGACTTTTTGCCTGGCGTCCAGGCTGTGAATGCTCTGAATCTGATCCCGCAGGCGGGCCGCTTTTTCGAATTCCAGGGCGGCGGCGGCGGCCTGCATCTCCCGCTCTTTTTGCTGGATCACCTCGGCATGATGGCCCTCCATAAAGCGGATCAGCCCAGCCACACATTGCTGGTATTCCTCAACTGTTACCCCACTGCTGCACGGGGCCAGGCATTTCTCCAGATCCCGGTTCAAGCAGGGACGGGGCTGCTTTTTCAAGGTTTTGCAGGTGCGCAAAGGAAAGATCCCGGTAAGCAGCTTGACGGTCTCTTTTAAAGCGGCCGCATCGGTGTAGGGGCCAAAGTAGCGCGAAACCCCGTCCTTTTTCTCCCTGGTGATGCATACCCGCGGATATGGTTCGGCGGTGGTGATCTTCAGATACGGGTAGGTCTTATCATCGCGCATAAAAATGTTATAGCGGGGATGATAAGATTTTATCAGGTTGTTCTCCAGAATCAGGGCTTCAACTTCACTGCCGGTAACAATATAGTCAAAATCGGCCACCCGGCTGACCATCGCTCTCACTTTGGGGTCCAGGCGATGAGGGGGCTGAAAATAGGAGCGCAGTCGATTTCTGAGGATTTTCGCCTTGCCCACGTATATAACCCGGCCGTCACCGTGCTTGAACAAGTAAACCCCTGGTTTACAGGGTATGTCTTTAAGACGTTCTTTTAGCTTTTCCACCTTGGGCAACTCCTAACAAAGGTTTAAGGTATTTCCCGGTGTGTGAAGCCGGACAATCCGCTACTGCCTCAGGGCGCCCGGCCACGATAATATGCCCGCCCTTTTCGCCGCCCTCCGGTCCCAGGTCGATAATATGATCGGCGGATTTGATCACATCCAGGTTGTGCTCAATGACGACCACGGTGTTGCCGGCATCGACCAGGCGGTTCAAGACCTCCAGAAGCTGTCTGACATCGTCTTTATGCAGGCCGGTGGTGGGTTCATCAAGAATATAGAGCGTCCGCCCGGTAGATCGTTTGGAAAGCTCGGTAGCCAGCTTGACCCGCTGCGCCTCCCCGCCGGACAGGGTGGGGGCCGGTTGACCCAGTTTAATATATCCCAGGCCCACATCCTGCAGAACTTTCAATTTGCGAAATACCGAGGGGATATTTTCAAAGCAATCCACCGCCTCATCCACTGTCATTTCCAGAACATCGGCAATAGTATAGCCTTTGTATTTCACCTCCAGGGTTTCCCGGTTATAGCGCCTGCCCTTGCAAACCTCGCAGGGGATGTATACGTCGGGCAAAAAGTGCATCTCGATCTTAATGATACCGTCGCCGGAACAGGCGTCACAGCGCCCGCCGCGAACGTTGAAACTGAACCGCCCCGGCTGATAGCCGCGCACCCTGGCTTCAGCAGTCTGGGCAAACAGTTCGCGGATGCCGTTAAAAGCCCCGGTATAAGTGGCCGGATTGGACCGCGGGGTGCGCCCGATAGGGGCCTGATCGATATTTATTACTTTATCTATGGCTTCTGCCCCGGTTATGTCAAGATAGCGACCCTGCTGGTTATGACGGCTGCTCTGACCGGAGCGCCGGTTGATACGCCAGGTCAGTCCGGGGTAGAGGATTTCCTCCACCAGAGTGCTTTTGCCCGACCCGGATACTCCGGTAATCACCACCATCATCCCCAGGGGGATCTCCACATCGATATTCTTTAAATTATGCTTGTGGGCCCCTTTAATTAAAATCTGGCGGCTATTGCCCTGGCGCCGCACAGCGGGCACTTCAATGTCGAGGAGGCCGGAAAGATATTGCCCGGTCAGGGATTCGGGCGCCTGCATGATCTCTTCCAGAGTGCCCTGGGCCACAACCTGCCCGCCGTGTATGCCGGCGCGCGGGCCGATATCAACGATATGATCGGCCTGGCGCATGGCATCCTCATCGTGCTCCACCACGATTACAGTATTGCCCAGATCGCGCAGGCGGCGCAGGGTTGCCAGGAGGCGGTCGTTATCCCGCGGGTGCAGCCCGATGCTGGGTTCATCCAAGACATATAAGACCCCTACCAGGCTGGAGCCTACCTGTGTAGCCAGGCGGATACGCTGTGCTTCTCCGCCGGACAGGCTGCCGGCCGGGCGGTCCATGGTCAAATAATCCAGGCCCACATCGATCAGGAATTTTAAGCGCTCCTGTATCTCCTTGATCACCTGGCGGGCGATAATATGCTCGCGCGGGCTCAATGCCAGGCTTTCGAAAAACTGATAGCATTCGCGGATGGAAAGTGAGGTCACGTCATTGATAGACTTGTCCCCTATCAAGACCCAGAGGATCTCCTCGCGCAGGCGCTTGCCCCGGCAGCGCGGACACAGGGTGGTGGTCATATATTTTTCTATCTCCTCCCGCGAAGCATCCGATTTGGTCTCCAGGTAGCGCCGGCGCAGGTTGGTCACCACGCCTTCAAAACTGGAAGTGAAGCTGTTCTTCTCCCCGTATGAATTGACATAATTGACGCGGATGCGCTCCCCATTCTTCCCGTAGAGGATGGCATCCACCTGATCATCGCTCAGCTCTTTGAGGGGTTTATCCAGGGGAATGTCATTTTTCTCCGCCATCCCGTACAAAATCTGATTGTAGTAGGTGTAAAAATTATTGGACCAGGGAATGATAGCCCCTTCTTGAATGCTCTTATCCCGATCCAGAACCAATTCAGGGTCAATAACCCGTTTTTCTCCCAGGCCGTCGCATTCCGGGCAAGCCCCGAACGGGTTGTTAAAGGAAAACATCCGCGGGCTCAGTTCGCTCAGGCTGAATCCGCAGTCCGGGCAGGCGAAATCCCGGCTGAACAGCTGGTCCTCTTCGGCGCCATTCTCTCCCAGCACCCGGATAATGATCAGTCCTTCACTGAGTTCGAAGGCCAGTTCCAGGGATTGGGCCAAACGGCTCCGTATGCCGTCTTTGACAACCAGGCGGTCGATCACCGCGCTGATGTCGTGTTTTTTATTTTTTTCCAGTACGATCTCTTCATCCGAGGTGTATTCATAGCCATCCACGATAACCCGGACAAAGCCGTCTCGAAACAGGTCCTGCAAGAGCTTTTTGTGCTCGCCTTTCTGGGCCTTGACCACCGGCGCCAGGACCTTGAGACGGGTTCCCGGGGTCATGACCAGGAGGCTGTCTACAATCTGATCCACGGTTTGGCGCTGGATAGGCTGATGGCAATGAGGGCAATGAGGCCTGCCTACCCGGGCATACATCAAGCGCAGGTAATCGTACACCTCGGTAACCGTCCCCACCGTTGAACGGGGATTGTTGGAGGTCGATTTCTGGTCGATGGAAATGGATGGAGAAAGCCCCTCTATAGAATCCACATCAGGCTTCTCCATCTGTCCCAGGAATTGGCGGGCGTAGGTGGAGAGCGATTCCACATAGCGGCGCTGGCCCTCACTGTAAATGGTGTCGAATGCCAGGCTGGATTTGCCTGATCCCGACACCCCGGTGAAAATCACCAGCTTATCGCGGGGAATTGTAATGTCGATATTCTTTAAATTATGTTCACGGGCGCCTTTTACGTAGATATAGTCTTTCACTTTATGCTCCTATCAGCATCGCGGCCTCTTTAACGGCCGCGGGATCGCTTTTTGGTCTTGCGCGGGGGCTCCAAGAGCTTCTTGATCATGTCGCGGAGCTCGGCAGCCCGCTCGAATTCAAGGCTTTCAGCTGCTTTTATCATTTCGGCCTGCATCTCTCCGGCCAGCCTAACCCGCTCCTCTTTGCCCAGATGGGAGAACAGCGCCGCATCATATTGGGCCGGAGCCTCGGCAATGGTAGCCTCGATGGAGGCATAGATCTCCTTTTGGATGGTTTCCGGGGTAATCCCGTGGGTTTGATTGAATGCTATCTGCTTTTCGCGGCGGCGGTTGGTCTCATCGATAGCGGTCCGCATGGAAGGGGTGATGCGGTCGGCATACATTATCACCTGTCCTTCCACATTGCGGGCCGCCCGGCCAATGGTCTGAATCAGCGAACGCCCCGAACGCAGAAAGCCTTCCTTGTCCGCATCCAGTATGGCAACCAATGCGACCTCGGGAAGATCCAGCCCTTCCCGCAACAGGTTGATTCCCACCAGCACGTCGAATTCGCCCGCCCGCAGGTCGCGCAGTATCTCCAGGCGTTCCAGGGCCTGGATGTCGGAATGCATATAGCGAACTCTTATCCCCGCGTCTGCCAGGTAGTCGCACAGGTCTTCAGCCATGCGCTTGGTCAGGGTAGTGACCAGAACCCGGTAGCCCTGGCCTACAGTCTGTCTTATCCTTTCCATCAGGTCGTCGATCTGGTGCCCGGTCGGCCTTATTTCCACAAGCGGGTCGACCAGCCCGGTGGGGCGTATGATCTGTTCCGCCACCTGCCTGCTGCGCTCAACTTCATAATCCCCCGGGGTGGCACTGACATATACGATTTGATTGACCTTGGCCTGAAACTCGGCGAATTTCAAGGGGCGGTTATCCAGGGCTGAAGGCAGCCTGAATCCATACTCCACCAGATTCTGCTTGCGCGACCGGTCCCCTTCATACATACCCCTGATCTGCGGCACGGAAATATGGGACTCATCAATAAACAATATAAAATCCCGGGGAAAGAAATCGATCAATGTATAGGGGGGTTCACCTGACTTTCTACCCGTAATATAGCGGGAATAGTTTTCAATCCCCTTGCAGTAGCCGATCTCCCTGATCATCTCCAGGTCGTAGCGGGTGCGCTGCTCAATACGCTGCGCCTCCAGGAGTTTGCCTTCATTTTGAAAGCGGGTCACCTGCTCATCCAGTTCCAGTCTAATATCTTCCGCAGTGTCCAGCATGCGCTCGCGGCTGGTCACATAATGGGAGGCCGGGAAAATCATGGTATGGAGCCTGCGGCCATAAACCTCACCGGTTATGGGATTGAACTCGATAATGCGGTCGACTTCATCGCCAAATAATTCTATCCTGAGGGCTCTCTCACCGGCTGAGGCCGGGAATATCTCGATGACATCGCCCCTCACCCGGAAATTGCCGCGGTTAAAGGAATAATCATTGCGTTCATAATGATTTTCCACCAGGCGCCGCATTATAGTATCGCGCGGCGCCTCCATGCCCGGCCTGAGTGATATGGCCATGCGATAGTAATCATCCGGAGCCCCCAAGCCATAGATGCAGGATACGCTGGCCACAACTACGACGTCCCGCCGTTCCAGAACCGCCGCGGTGGCAGAGTGGCGCAGTTTGTCGATCTCATCGTTTATGGAGGAGTCTTTCTCGATATAGGTATCAGTGTGGGGCACGTAGGCCTCAGGCTGGTAATAATCGTAATAGCTGATAAAGTATTCCACCGCATTTTCCGGAAAGAACTGCTTGAACTCGGCATAAAGCTGCCCCGCCAGGGTCTTGTTGGGAGCCATGATCAAGGCGGGCCGCTGCACTTCCTCGATAATGCGGGCCATGGTAAAGGTCTTCCCCGAACCGGTCACACCCAAAAGGGTCTGTTCCGGATACCGGGCCTTAAGCCCTTCGACCAGAGCCTGTATGGCCTGAGGCTGGTCTCCGGTCTCATGGTAGGTTGAATGTAGCTTGAATTCCATTATTAACCTCTTAAGTTCAGTAGTTACGCCTGTCCTTTCCTAATCCATGATAACAAATGTTCGCCCCAATAATAAAGAGGGCATAGAGGCGCCGGGACAGGCGCCTCTACTATGAAAAAGTACGGGTTGGTTGGGATTTACGGCCTCATCTTTGGATTAATTCCTCCAGCAAGGCCATCCTTCTCTGGTTGAGGGCTTGAAAGTTCATTTTGCTGGCGTAGAGGTGTTTGAGAGCTTTTAATTCCCGGTAAGCCTCTTCCAGTTTTTCCTGAGCCTTGGACAGCAGTTCTTCATAATTGTGGTTGGCCAGGCTGCTCACCTGCGCTTCCTTGAGGATCTCAAAATCGTCCAGTACCGCTTCGGTGTTGATCACTTTATCCCACGGTTTTAAATTCAGCTGCAGACCGCCGCCATCAATTACAGCAGTGCTGAAGGCTGGAAGGATGATCATTAGCAAACTATCCGCCTCCAAACCGCAATAATAATATTCCACGCTATTGCCCTGCTGTTTTGCTTTTCTGGCGATTTCAGCCAGGATAGTTGATTTGCCGCTGCCAGCCGGACCCGTCAAGACAAAACGCTGCTTGCAATCAGAGCTGATTTCTTCGACATAATCGATGTACCCTTCCGCAGTCATGGCACTGGCAAAAAAATGTCTCTCTCCGGGCCGCGGTAGGGTGGCTTCACTGTATATCTGCTCTACCAGACTATAAAGCTGCTGCATGTTGAGATGGGCCGCAGCAGATTTCTTCAGCTCCTGTTTGGCCAGGGCAGCCGACTGAAGATGCATTTCGGCCTGCCGGTTCGACAGTTCCCATTGATCGATATGCTTTATGATCTGCCGGGCCTGTTCCTTAATCAGGGCAGTATCCAGGTAATCGCCCAGATTAATAACATCCCCGCTGATATGTGGATAATGCGGTTCAATGGATACCGGGCTGCTGCCGTTAACTACCGCGGTATCCAGCTGGGGAAAATAAATCCCTTCAGGGTTGACCGCATCCGCAGCCGAGATCCAGTATTCCATCTCATAGCCTAATGAGGACATAGACTCCCCCAGCAGCCGAATAAACGTGGCTTTCCCCGTTCCCGCAGCGCCCTTGAGGATATAGACTCGTTTTATTCCCGCCAGTAAATCAGGCAGGCAGCTGACATAACCCTGGTCGGTAAATGTACTGGACAGCACATACTTGATTTTGCCTTTATATAACAATTCCAGACCCCTTTCCCTGCTGGATTTCTATAGTATATTCGAAAAGTAAACCATTGGTTAATGAAGTAGCCACCCGGGATGGCCGGTTTTCAAAAGGGCTAAGAGCCTCCCCGCGTGCCCAGCCAGATCAGCATCTCATGGCCAAGCGGGGCAAATATGGCAGCTATCCAGCTCATCAAAGGGTATGATGAGGCCGATAAGGACAGCGCCAGCAGGATCAAGCTATAAACGGCCAGATTGCGGGCAGACCGCATCACAGTGAGGCGGGGGGTGGTTTTGGTGACCGTTTCGCCATAACCGAGTATGGCCAGAACCGGAAGCATGATAAAAAGACTGTCTTGAGCTGCAGGGGGATGGCATTGCAGCAAAGGCCACCAGGAAGGCATAGTATAGCCTATGCTGCTGTCGGATGTACAGCTGATAACCAGCAGCAAGGGCCAAAACCGCTGCAGTTTAAAACCCTGTACGGTCTGGCCCTGTTTTTTGAAACAAACCCGGCCCGGCTGAGTGCTGCCGTCGACCAGGATCAAACCGCTTTCAATGAGGTGGAGAATCGCTATTAGGCCCGTTATCTGCGGAACGCAGCTGACTGAGCGTGAAGTCAAAAGGCAAAACAGGGCCAATAGGCCGCCTGCATAGGAAAAGCAGATCAGGCGGGGATGAACCAAGGCCAATCCCAGGGAAATCAGCCATAAGGCCAGGATGCTTAAATTGCGCACATCGATTCCGACTACCACCAGCAGGGCGCTGCCTAAGAATCCTGCACCAAGGCCGATCAAGACAGATAATAGCGCCGACTTTATGAATTCACGCTGGTTGGATCCTGGTGATTTTCGCCCATAAGACCAGCTGATTACAAAAAACATAATAAGATAGAGGGAAATAAAAAGAGGCGAGGATATAGCTTGCAACCATACCCGCCCCATTTCCAACCAGATGCTTAAGACAGAATCCAAGCAGTCCACTCCTTTGGGCGCAACGAGTCAACCGGGGTGGCCAGTATTTAAGGATTCTTATTAATTTTCCAGCTTCGTCTTTAACACTTCTATGGCTTTATTCAGTTGCAAATCCTGGCTGTTGTTGGGATCGTTTTGCACCTCGTAATCAGGGGTGATGCCGACTTCATTGATGTCTGTGCCGTTGGGGGTATAATACTTCTGAGTGGTCAATTTCAAAGCCCCGCCGTCATGCAGGGGAAATACGGTTTGCACCAGGCCTTTGCCGAAAGTCTTAACTCCCACCAGATCAGCCCGCTGGTTATCCTGCAGGGCCGCAGCCAGTATTTCCGAGGCGCTGGCGCTGTCATGATTCACCAGGACCACCAGGGGAATATTCACTTTGCCAGGTGAGGCTTTGTAGACCTGTTGATTGCCTTTGCTGTCTGCAGCGCTTACCACCGTGCTGCCATCCAGAAATATTCCGGCAATGTCAATTGCGGCATTGAAATCTCCGCCGCCGTTGTCCCGCAAATCCAGAATTATGCCCTTCACCTTGTTTCCGCTCATCAGCTTTTCAACACTGGTAGCCAGTTCATTGGCCGACTGGGCGTGGAATTGATTTAAGCTGATGTAGCCGATATCAGCGGCTTCGTCAAGAATTTTGTCCTCAACCGAAGGCACATTGATTATTTCACGCACTATGGTAAAGTTGAGTTCCTTGCCTTCAGATTCCCGGTAAACCCCCAATTCCAACTGCGTCCCCGGGTCGCCGCGCATCAGCTGGGCGGCTTCATCAGAGGTCATCTTCACGGTGCTTTCACCGTTGATGCGCACTATGATGTCCCCGTGTTTGACCCCTACCTTATAGGCTGGAGTCCCCCTGATGGGAGAATAGATCATGATACGACCTTGATTGTCCTGCCCCACATAGACCCCGATGCCGCCAAATTTAGCTTCTAATTTGACCTTGAGATCCTGATAGGTCTGCCTGTCGAGATACCTGGAATATGGATCGTCCAGGGCTTCAACAATGCCTGCTCCGGCCCCTTCCAGCATCTGCGCAGTATTGATCTGGTATAAAGACTCGGTTTTGATCAGCCCGATGACACTGAATAGTGTACTCAGACCGGCACTGCTGGTCACTAAGAGGGCAATCGTGCAGACAACCACCACCACACCGACGGTGCTAAAAAAAATGTTAATTCCCCGTAACCAGTTATTTCTTTCTCTGTTCAAATCGTCACCACCAATAATATTCTATTATCCTTGGCATACAAATATGTTATCCTGCCGGTTCAATGGGCTGGCATCAACAGCTTCGGTGTTCACGCCCACATAAAAAGTAAGGATAGCGGCTACCAGAGTAAATATTACAGATGCTTCGAGGCAACCCGGGTCACCTGGGATTCGGTTCCAGGGCGTCTATGTCAGCCGCCGCATTCTGCAGTTTGGCCGGAGAGATAACACCGGCCAAAATGTATGTCATGTTATTCTCCTGATGACTAAAGCCCGGGTCGATCCTGAAGAACTGTAACCAGAATACATCATCACATAGGCAATAGCAAAGACTACCGCAGCAGAAAACACTGGCCGCGCCGCCTTACCCACTTGGCAACGCTTTCCCTCCCTTGCGCTCTGCCGGGGGCAAAACCCGGGCAGATGTCCGGGCGCCATCACACCGTATAAATACCCAGAATTAATAATACCACAGTTGCAAACCCTGATAAATTTTTACACATAAAAGGACAGTTATTGTCTTGCGCTCTCAACCGGCAAGGCAATCCCTGTCCTTGAATACGCTATTCTACCGTGACGCCGACTTTTTTGTCATGAAAAGTCTCAATAAATACCGCCCCAGATCACTTATACATACTTACGCGGGTCGGTATGTTGTCCATTGATACGCACCTCAAAGTGGAGATGAGGGCCGGTGCTCCAACCGGTACTGCCTACTTTGCCGATGCTCTGACCCTTGGTAACCGATTGGCCGTTACTTACGCCAAGACTGCTCAGGTGGCCGTACAGAGTCGACAACCCCTGACCGTGGTCGACTATTATGGCCTGTCCATAGGCTCCCATCCAGCCGGAAAAAATCACTGTGCCGCTGTCCGCCGCTACTATTTTGGCACTCATGGGCGCCCCTATATCCATTCCGGTATGCATTCTGCGAGTCTTCAATATGGGGTGGTAACGCATCCCGTAAGGCGAGGTTATGCTCGAGTAACCCGGGGTCGGCCAGGTAAAGATTCCGGTGCCTAATTGGTCTCCCGACTGTGATCTGCGGATTAAGGCCTCGACTTCCCGCGAAGCCGCTTCCAGTTCAGACAGAGCCTGCTCGTAGGCGGCCTTCTCCTGGTTGACTTCACTTAGCACCGTTTGCTTTTCCTTTTGCTGTTCATCCAGCAATGCTTTTTGGCTTTGCTGGCCCTCCCGGGCTGTAACCAAGCGGTTTTGTTTGACCTCCAAATCGCTCTTTTTCTGATCAAGTTCACGGCGTTTATCATTAATGGAATCGATCAGTTCCATATCACCCTCGATGACATATTTCAGCATATCGTAGCGGGTGAGAAAATCCTTGATATCAGTCGAGGCCAATAGAACCTCAAGATAAGAAGCCTGTCCGCCTTCTTCATAGACATAAACCAGACGTTCCCCCAGAATTTCGACCTGCTTGTCAAGTTCCTTCTCCTTCTGGCTGATATCCTTCTGGGTCTGGCTAATTTCCTTTTCTAGCTGCTGGATATCATCATTCAGGCTTTTAATCTTTTCTTCAATACTTTTGATATCCTGATCCAAGGCCGAAATTTGGCTTACTACCGAGCGTTGTTTTGATCTGGCCGCGTTAACATTGGCTTGCTGGGCGTCGATCTGCTGGTTTATTTGCTGCAGCTTCTCCCTGGCCTCATCTATCTCGTCAGCATACACCGGTAATATGCAGCTAAAGATAAATACCAGCCCCATCATGATGGCTATAGAACGTTTATGCGCGGACATATGTAGGCCTCCTTCTGCAAAATTATTAAAACCGCACTTCAAAATCACACATCGAGGAAACGATTGAGAGATATGTAGGTACCCAATACCCCCAGTAACGCCCCGACCATAACCAGCCCGGCGTAGACTTCAATCAGCAAGGCGCGGTTGGAAAGCACCGGTACAAAAGGCACCGACTGAATGGATCCGATCAGGGTCTCATATCCTACTGCCAGCAAGAGGATTGCTATCAATGATCCGGCAGTCCCCAGCAGTATGCCTTCGATAAAAAACGGCCAGCGCACAAACCAATCGGTGGAACCGATCAGCTTCATCAGATAGATTTCCTTGCGCCGCGAAAATATGGCCAGACGGATAGTGGTCGCGATCAGGAAAATCGCCCCCAGCGAGAGCAGGACAATAAAGGCCATACTTAATACGCGAACCCATTTGGTGGCTAAAAACAGGTTATTGACCATTTCTTTGCCGTAATTGACCCGTTCGATTCCAGCCACCTGTTCCACCTGCTGCGCTATCACCGGCACCTGATGCGGATCCAGGGCTTTGATTTCATAACCATCCGGCAAGGGGTTCTTGCCCATGGTCTCTTCCAGATTGTAGCGATCCTCCCCAAAGCTGTCCTGCAAGTATTGCAGAGCCTCTTCGCGGGAAACGAAGCGCACCGATTCAACCCCGGGAATGGCCTCCAATGCCTGCTTTACTTCACTAGCCTGATCGGCGGTCAAATCCTTATCGAGATAAGACATGATTTCCAAATCTGATTCCAAACGGGTAATAAGGTGGCTGGCATTGAGGGTAGCCAGAACCGCCATACCCAGAATCAGAATACAAATGGCGACTGTGCTGATGGTAGCCAGGGAAAGCAGGTGGTTGCGCGCCATTGATTTTACGGCCTCCCGGCAGAAATACCAGATGTTCTTTAACATACCAGATACTCCCCGGGCGCATAGTCAGCTGCAACTTTGCCCTTATCCAGCAGAATCACCCGCTTGCGCGCCGCTTTCACCAATTCCCTATCATGGGTGGCCATGATAATGGTGGTCCCCTTGCGATTAATATCGATAAGAAGATCCAAAATCTCCAGCGAAGTGTCAATATCCAGGTTCCCGGTAGGTTCGTCTGCAATCAGCAAAAGGGGTTGGTTGGCTAAAGCCCGGGCGATACCGACCCGCTGCTGCTCACCGCCGGAAAGCTCCCCCGGGAAAGAATTTTCTTTGTCCTCTAAACCCACCATCCTTAATACTTCGGGCACCCGCGCCTTAATTTCCCGGTGTGGCGCGCTCACCACCTCCATGGCAAAGGCCACGTTTTCATAGACTGTCTTTCTTTCCAGGAGTTTAAAGTCCTGAAAAACGATTCCCATACCGCGCCTGACCCTGGGAACATCGCTGCGTTTCATACGAACAAGACTGCGCTCGGCAATAAAAATCTGGCCCCGGGTGGGTTCCTCCTCCCGAAACATCATTTTGATTATGGTTGATTTGCCTGCGCCACTGGGTCCCATCAAGAAAACAAATTCGCCGCGATCTATTTTAAGTGAAATATCATCAAGTGCTTTGCCTTTGGGGTATACCTTGGAGACATTATAAAATTGAACTAACACCTATCTTCCTCCCAGAAAAATAAAAACCACCTGCATGAGGTGGTTCTACAGAAATAGTCATAATTCCTTTTAAAATTTATTTTTTTCTCAATAAATCCCGGACATTGTGCACTATTTTTTCGACAGTTAGGCCGTAGTGCTCCAGGAGCTCATTGGGCTCCCCGGACTGCCCGAAGACATCATTAACCCCCAGGCGTACTACCGGCACGGGGTGATGGGCACATACCGTCTCACAGACTGCGCTACCCAGACCCCCGATAATACTGTGCTCCTCAACGGTGAGAATATTCCCGGTTTCCCTGGCCAATTCAATAACAGCCGCCTCATCGAGCGGTTTTATGGTATGCATATCGACAACTGCCGCCTCGATGCCTTCCCGAGCCAGCAGCTCAGCCGCTTCCAGGGCTTTGGAGACCATGACTCCACAGGCGATGATAGCGGCGTCTTCCCCCCGCCGCAGCCGGTTAGCCCGACCGATCTCAAAAGGGGAATCCTGATCATAGATGACCGGCACCGCCGGACGTCCTAAACGCAGGTAAGCCGGCCCATTCATATCATACAATGCGGAAACCGCCCGGGCCGTACTCACTCCGTCAGCGGGGACAACCACGGTCATATTGGGCACGCTTCGCATCAGGGCTATGTCTTCGACGCTTTGGTGAGATCCGCCGTCCTCACCAACGGTTAAACCGGCATGAGTAGCACACAGCTTTACGTTCATCTTGCTGTATGCCACCGAGTTTCGCACCGCTTCAAAGGCGCGCCCGGTGGCGAATATGGCAAAAGTGCTGGCGAAGACCACTTTGCCGGCGCTGGCCAAACCGGCCGCCATCCCGACCATATTCTGCTCGGCAATCCCGGCATTGATAAACCGCTCTGGAAATTGCTTGGCAAAATCGGCGGTTTTGGTGGATTTCGACAGGTCGGCATCCAGCACTACTACATCCTGATGTTTTTTTCCTAATTCCACTAAGGCCTTTCCATAGGCATCCCGGGTAGCCTGTTTTTCCAAGCCAGTATCCTCCTTACAGCCTGCTGCCCGCAACGGGTCAACACAGCCGGGTTTTTTGTTCGGTTTACATGTTCAATTCCGCCAGGGCTCGAGCGATTTCCTCACCCTTAGGCGCAACCCCGTGCCATTCCACTTTATTCTCAATGAAAGAGCAGCCTTTGCCTTTAATGGTTCGGGCCACGATGGCAGTGGGTTTGCCTTTAACCAATCGGGCGCAGTTTAAGGCTTCCAATATCTGGCGGATATCATTGCCGTCTATTTGCAAGACCTCCCAGCCAAAAGCCGCGAATTTTGCAGGAATAGGCAGGGGGGATAGAACCTGTTCCACAGGCCCGTCTATCTGCAGGCCGTTGAAGTCTATGAATGCCACCAGATTGTCCAGGCGGTAATGGGCTGCCGCCATGGCTGCTTCCCAGACCATGCCTTCTTCCAGCTCCCCGTCCCCCAGGAGGGTGTAGACCCGGTAATCCTTATGATCCATCTTGGCGGCCAAGGCCATTCCGACAGCCCAGGATATCCCTTGCCCCAACGATCCGGTGGAAGCTTCCACTCCAGCCAGTTTACTGCGGTCGGGATGCCCCTGCAAAGGGCTGCCCAGCTTCCTTAGGGTCTGCAGGCGATCAGACGGGAAATAGCCCCTTTCGGCCAGAACCGCATATAATAACGGTGCGGCATGGCCTTTGCTGAGCACAAAGCGGTCCCGGTCTTCCCAGTCTGGTTTTTGGGGATCAATATTCATCTCCCAGAAATAGAGCGCGGTCACAATGTCGGCTGCCCCCAGCGAGCCCCCGGTGTGGCCGGAACCGGCCTGTCCCAGCATGGCAATAATCTGGCGCCGCACCTCCCTGGCCTGCTCCTTCAGTCGCTGTACTTGCTGTTGGTCTATTTGTTTCACCTTAGCCACCTCATTGTTATTATTGTGCCTTTTTAGCCAGACAGGCATAGATAAAATCATTGATCTTGCCGTCCAATACCGCTTGAACGTTGCCTTCCTCCAGACCGGTGCGATGATCCTTTATCAAGCTAAAGGGGTTTAAAGTATAGGTGCGGATCTGGCTTCCCCAGGCGATCTCTTTATGTTCCCCTTTAAGGTTTTCCAGGTTTTCTTCCATTTCTTTTTGTTTCAATTCATACAGCCGGGCGGTCAGAATCTTCATGGCTGCCAGGCGATTGGCATGCTGTGAGCGTTCATTCTGGCATTGCACCACTATCCCGGTGGGCAGATGGGTAATGCGCACGGCTGAGTCGGTTTTGTTGACATGCTGCCCCCCGGCCCCGCTGGAACGATAGGTGTCAATGCGCAGTTCCTCGGGATTGATTTTTATTTCCACCTCTTCGCTGATCTCGGGCAAGACGTTTAATGATGCAAAAGAAGTGTGGCGGCGTCCCGAGGAATCAAAGGGGGAAACCCTGATGAGGCGGTGCACCCCCTGCTCGCATTTCAGCTTGCCGTAAGCATAATCGCCTTTGACCAGAAAGGTTACGCTTTTGACTCCAGCTTCGTCACCGGGCAAAAGATCCAGGATCTGCGCTTGATAACCGCTCGATTCTGCCCAGCGGGTATACATGCGCAGGAGCATTTCCACCCAGTCCTGGGCTTCAGTGCCTCCAGCACCGGCATGTAAGGAGACGATCCCATCACTTTTATCATGCTCACCGGAAAACAAAATCAACAGTTGATAATCCAGGAAGCGCGCCAGGAGGTCTTCCAATTCCCCGGAAACCTCTCTGAAAAGCTCCGTATCCTGCTCATGTTCGGCCATTTCCAGCATGTCTCTTAAGTAATGGGCTTCGGCCATCAAGTTCTGGTAACGATCCACCTCTTCCTGCAAATGTTTGATCTGTCTTATTATCTTGTGAGCCGATTGGTGATCATCCCAGAAACCGTCACGGGCAGTCTGTTTTTCTAATTCAGAAATCTGCCGGCTTAAACTAGCGATGTCAAAGAGAAGCCCCCATTTCAGTTAAACGCGTTATTATTTCCTGACAGGTTGCCTTGGGATCCTCCAGCAAATTCGTTCCCTCCTCCATGAGTTAAATCTAATGTCTCGTAAAACCACCGGTTTTTTCCGGTGGTTGATAAGTACTATTTGGGTTTGACTTTAAGTTAGCATGTTTTAGAGCCTTTATGCAAGCAAGCGCCGCGAGGCTGCATGAGCCGGAATGCAAATTGGCTAGGTTGTTTGAGCTTCCGCCGGAGCAGTCTCATTCATCCGGGGAGGTTCGAAGTAATCATATTTTTTCTTGAGTATGACGATATCCACACGACGGTTCATAGCCCGGTAAGTATCATTTTCATTGGGCACCAGGGGGCGGTATTCACCATAACCGATTATGGCCAGGCGTTCTGCCGGAATCCGGGCGGATTCGCTCAATACATGCACTACCGTAGCTGCGCGCATCACTGATAGCTCCCAGTTGGACGCAAAACGGCTGGTATTGATGGGGAGATTATCAGTGTGCCCTTCCACCCGAATATAGTTGGGCAGGCTAACCAGGGTCTTCCCCACCTCGGCGATGATCTCCCGGGCCGGTGAGGTCAACTGATCAGATCCGCTGGGAAAAAGCAGGGCGTCTTTGAAACTGATCACCAGACCCCGCTCCTGTTCGTAAACTATGATATGCTCGCTGAGTCTAATGGCCTGGCTGCTGGTGGCGCCCTGCCGGGCTTCCTGATCCTTGGCCTCGATGAATTCCGAAACCAGTTTTTTGACTTCTTCCAGCTGGCCTTGTTCGGTTCTGTCCTGATTCTGGGGCATATCCTGGCCCGACAAACCTTCAATCAGCGATGGGCCCTGGGTGTCTAAAACCGACATGGCTTGGCCGGTTAAGACCACACTCAGTGAATTGGCAACTGCCGCATATTTCTGGGCATCGACCTGACTCATGGTATACATCAGAATGAAGAAAATCATTAAGAGGGTAATCAGGTCGGAATAGGTGATCAGCCAGCGTTCCTGGTTACCTTCCTCACTGTGCCCGCCTCTTTTTTTTCTGCGGCCGCTGCGCGTCATAAATAATTACATCCCCATTTCCAGCGATTTCTGCTGTTCGGCGGCTTTGCGAGTATCCGTCGGCAGGAAGGTCATCAATTTCTCTCTGATAACGCGGGGATTTTCTCCGGCCTGAATGGATAAGACCCCTTCTAAAATCAGTTCCATCAGCAGTACTTGCTTGTTGGCTTTGGTCTTGCATTTGGTGGCGAAGGGTATCCATAACACATTGGCCGAGCCCACACCGTAAAGGGTGGCCAGGAAGGCTACCGCTATGGCCCCTGCCAATGCGTCCGGGTCGGCCACATTGCTTAAGACGTGGACCAGCCCCATGACAGTGCCGATGATGCCCATGGTGGGCGCAAACCCCCCGGCGGTCATAAAGATATCGGCCCCGATGCGCTCTTCTTTTTCAAAGGCCTCGATCTCCATTTCCAGCATGTTCCTGGTCAATTCGGGATCGGTGCCGTCAATCACCAGCTGCAGGCCCCGGGCCAGAAAAGGACTTTCTATTTCCGAAAGCTGGCTTTCCAGGCTTAAAAGACCTTCGCGTCTGGCTTTGTCCGCGGTATCAACCAGGGTCTCCAGGACACTCAAGTAATCGATTCTCTTATCATTAAACACCAATTTGAAGAAATACCCCATTTTCTTTAATTCGTCCATGGAGTATCCGATCATGGTGGCGCCGATCGTGCCCCCCACCACTATGATGAAAGCGGTGTGCACCCAGAGCATACCGGCATGCCCGCCTTCCAGCAGAAAACCGCCGATTAAGCCCGCTATACCGATAAGCAATCCGATGAGTGTCGCTATATCCATTAATTATCCTCTCTTCCACAGCATTGTTTGTACTTCTTGCCGCTGCCGCAGGGGCAAGGCTCATTGCGCCCCACTTTTTTGCTGCGCACCGGTTTGCGGCTGCTCTCCTCGTTGTTGCTGCTGTAGACTACCGCTTTGTGTTCTTCGGGTTCTTTTACCACTTTGACCCGCAGCACAAAGCGAACCACATCCTCCTTGATGCTATAAACCATGGCTTGAAATGCTTCATAAGCCTCAAACTTATATTCGATTAAGGGGTCTTTCTGACCGTAAGCCCGCAGTGATATGCCATTGCGCAGCTGGTCCATGGCGTCAATATGATCCATCCATTTCTGATCGATGAAGTGCAGCAGGATGCGCCGCTCCAACTCCCTCATGGTTTCCGAGCCCATTTCGGCTTCGCGGGCTTCATAGAGGCTGTGGGTTTGTTCCTTTAGAAAATCCTGGACCGATTCCCGGGTCTGCCCGGTCAGATCTTCTGTGCTGAAGGCGGGTGCTGGAATCACATGCTGATCCAGATAGGTCAACAACCCGTTCAAATCCCATTCATCAGACCATTTGGCCTCACCGGCAAAAGATTCCACCACCGCATCTATGACATCGTCGATCATGCTGGAGACTGTTTCTTTCAGGTCTTCGCCGAAGAGGACCTTCTTTCTCTCTCCGTAAATAACCTCTCTTTGCTGGTTAATAACATCATCGTATTCCAGGACGTTTTTCCTGATACTGAAGTTGCGCGATTCCACTCTTTTTTGCGCGTTTTCCAGCCCTTTGCTGACCATATTGTGCTCAATCGGTACATCATCATCCATCCCCATACGATCCATGATGCCCTCTATGGTTGAGCCGCCGAAAAGGCGCATCAGATCATCTTCCAGGGAGACATAGAAACGGGACAGACCCGGGTCGCCCTGCCGGCCGGAGCGGCCGCGCAGCTGGTTGTCGATGCGCCTGGCTTCATGGCGCTCGGTTCCCAGGACATAGAGTCCGCCCAATTCCTTAACCCCTTCTCCCAGGACGATGTCGGTGCCGCGTCCCGCCATATTGGTGGCGATGGTCACGGTGCCGCGCTGACCGGCCTGGGCGATTATCTGGGCTTCCTTTTCATGATGCTTGGCATTTAAGACCTGGTGTTTTATTCCGCGCTTGCTGAGCATTCCGCTCAATAGTTCGGATTTCTCGATGGAAATGGTGCCGACCAGCACAGGCTGTCCGACTTTATGGCATTCCACGATATCTTCAATCACGGCCGTAAATTTACCGCCTTCAGTACGATATATGACATCGGGTTTATCGTCTCTGACCATGGCCATGTTGGTAGGAATGGCCAAAACATCCATGCCGTAAATCTTGCGGAATTCTTCTTCCTCGGTTTTGGCGGTACCAGTCATACCGGCCAGTTTCTGATACATGCGGAAATAATTCTGAAAGGTGATCGTAGCTAAGGTTTGGGATTCTTTTTCGATTTTAACCCCTTCCTTGGCCTCTATGGCCTGATGCAAGCCGTCACTGTAGCGCCGGCCAAACATTAAGCGGCCGGTAAATTCATCCACGATGATGACCTGATCGTCTTTGACCACGTAATCGCGGTCCCGCTTCATCAGGGCATGGGCTTTCAAGCCCTGATTAATATGATGGGCCAGTTCCATGTTGTCAGAAAGGTTTTCAATGCCAAACCCTTTCTCCACCTTGCGCACCCCATCCTCGGTCAAAGTTACCAGGTGGGCTTTTTCATCCACGATGTAGTCTTCTTCCGTCTTGAGTCGGGGAACAAATTTGGCGATCTGATAATAAAGCCCGGTGGGCTTGTCGCCTTCCCCTGATATTATGAGCGGGGTGCGGGCTTCGTCGATCAGAATGGAATCCACTTCGTCGATGACGGCGAAATGCAGCTCGCGCTGCACCATATTCTCAGCCAGACTGACCATGTTGTCACGCAGATAATCGAAGCCCAGTTCATTATTGGTGCCGTAGGCGATATCGCTGGCATAAGCCATTTTTCTCTCCATATAGCTGAGGCCATGTACGATCAACCCTACCGTCAGTCCGCAGTAGTTGTAAACCGGGGCCATCCAGCCGGCGTCACGGCTGGCCAGGTAATCATTGACGGTTACGATATGCACGCCTTTGCCCTCCAGGGCGTTGAGGTAGGCAGGCAGGGTGGCAACCAGGGTTTTGCCTTCCCCGGTTTTCATTTCCGCGATGCGCCCGTCATTCAGGACCATGCCGCCGATGAGCTGTACATCGAAATGGCGCATGCCCAGAGTACGCCGCGAGGCCTCTCTGACCAGTGCGAAAGCCTCGGGCAGTATGTCCTTAAGGGTTGCGCCGTTTTGCAGGCGTTCCTTGAACTCCTGGGTTTTGGCCGGGAAGGCCGCTTCAGAAAGAGCGGCCATCTGCGGCTCCAACTCATTGATGATTTGCACGGTTTTGCTGTATTTGCGCACTTCTTTTTCAGTATCGTCTAAAAGCTTCTTGAAAAAATTTTTTAACATGAACCAGATACCTCACTTCAAAAAAAAGGAACCCTACGGTTCCTTGTATCACAAAGGTTTACTCGATGTTTCTATAGTAGCATTCCGCCGCTTCAGGGGCAACTAATCAAACCAGGGCTCGATCAACCCGTAATTGCAGTCCTTACGCTTGTATACCACATTGACTTCCTCGGTTTTAGAATTAAAAAATACGAAGAAATTATGCCCTAAAAGGTTCATTTGCATAATGGCTTCTTCTTCGTCCATAGGTTTCAGGGCAAACCGTTTGGTGCGTACGATTTTAAATTGTTCCACCGGGGTGTTAACGCCGACCGGATTCCCCAGCATGGCTTTCTTTAATCCGGAGGCGCGGTGGCTTTTATTTAGCTTGGTTTTATATTTTTCTAATTGCTTCTCCAGTTTTTCTTCCACCAGATCGATGGAGCTGTACATGTCCTCGCTGGCTTCTTCCCCGCGCAGAATGATCCCGTTTAACGGGATGGTCACCTCTACTTTGTGGCGTTCACCCTCCACTGACATAGCAACTTGGGCATCACGGCTGTCATCAAAATACTTCTCCAACTTGGAAAGCCGTTTGGTGGTATATTCCTTGAGGGCATCTGTTACATCGATATTTTTTCCTCTGATTTCGAACCTCATGCAACCACTCCTTTCCCGTTGTTACATCTATTTTACAATGGGTCTATTATTTTCTCTAGTAGATTGTCTATACTTTAGTAGTATACAACTGGGCAGGGAATATCCATTAATTAGAGAAAAAATAAACCGGGCTCAAAGCCCGGTTTAGCGCTATATTATAAAGCTGCTTGCCTTTGTTCCTGGAAGCACTGCAAGCAGTACACAGGTCTATCTTCCACTGGTCTAAAGGGAACCTGGGTCTCAGTTCCGCATTTAGCACATATTGCGGTGAACATCTCGCGGCTCTTGCCGCTGCGCGAATTTCTGCGCTGGGTTCTGCATTCCTTACAGCGCTTGGGCTGGTTTTCAAACCCCTTCTGATGATAGAATTCCTGTTCACCGGAAGTGAAGATAAACTCCTGCCCGCAATCCTCGCATATTAAGCTTTTGTCCTCAAACATGTGATAAAATCCCTCGCTTTTACTTTTAAATTGGTCTCGGAGTGAGCATGCTTTTTGACCCGGCATACTCTCCAATCCGTAATGCCTATTATATATGTTGCCATTAAAAAAGGCAAGGAAGCTTGCTGCTCCTGGCCCATACGCGCCTTTTTCAGTTTTTTTCCGGGTTAGCTCCGCGGTTCCTTATTTTGCCTTATTACCTCCTGATAAGCTCGGAGGGCCTGGTTTTGGTTTATCGGTCCTGCCTTTTGAGGAGCGGCGGCCTGGCCGAGAGACATCAACTGCTGGCTCCTGGCATCGGTATCTGTAATCCGGCGCAGCACCAGGCTCAGCTGATCGATCAGCTTTGCCAATACTGCCCACTCCTCCGCAGCCAGGCAAGGTTTGAGCCGGGTCAGGTTAAACTCCTCTAATCCTAATTCCCTGGACAGCTCTTGCTGCAATTTCCGGTTGTCCTGGCAGAGTTGATCCATTTTTAACAAGAGAAGGCGGCGGCGATCCAGGATGGGGTTTATCTCGGCACGGCCGGTACCCATCTGCAAGGACTCCAGCTGTTGCCGGGACTCTTGCTCCATGTTCTGGCAGAGTTCATACTGAAGTCCAAAATTGGCTATAATCTCGTCTATCAATCTATTGCCCACTATATTACCTCATAACTATCCCCAACCGCAGCTTTATTTATAGCCGTCAAAAAATTGGGATTGGCCGTATTCCCCGGCGCCGACATAGGACTTTAAAGCCTTCAAATTCTTGCGCACCTGACTGAGCTCCTTCCCGGTAATCTGAAGCAGCCGCTCGGCTGAGCGCCCACATTCTTCATCAAAGCTTTGAATAGCCAGGATGCTGTTAAATATGGCGGCTTCTTCCCTGCCGATGTTTTCGAGTACCGCCGGGTCCTGGAGCTCCGGCATGTTTCGCTCTTCTTCTTTAACGCTCTTCTGGGCCAGGTCAATTTTATTCATAAGCTCCTGGCGCTGTTCTAGCAAACCTTTCAGTTTCACTATAATTTCATCAGCATTATCCAGCTGTGCCAGGCGGAGCAGTTCGGCCTGTTTTCGGGCGATCAGCTCCAAATCGGCAAAGTGCTGTCTGATGGCTTGCTGTTTCACTAAAATGGATTTCATATGGTCTCCATTCCGCTAACCCATTATGTTGACATAAAGGTTCTGTTCTCTCCTGGCACTGGTGGGCCCGGCCAGGCGGACGGCTTCCTGCCAGGTCTCCCGCAGTTCTGCAAGCAAAGGCAGGATCTCTTTAAGCAGCAGCTTATCTTTATGAATGTTGGCCTGAACCAGCTGGAAATAAAAATAATCGTACAGTTCCTGCAGCTGCGCGGAGATGCTGTAATCCATATTCAAGGTATTGCGCAGCTCCAATACGATATCCTGGGCTTTGATGATGTGCTTGTGAGCTTCAGCCGCCTGCTGATCGTCGATATTGTCAATAGCATCTTCCACGGCTTTTATTGCCCTGTCATAGAGCATGATCAAAAGCCTGCCCGGGGACATAGTAGCTGCGCTGGTCTTTTTATATTTCTCATACATCATAAGGTTTTCCTGCATCATTTTCCTCCTTGGCTTAAATCGTGTCTGTTTGTATTTCTATACCTGGGTGTCCAATAAGATGCCCAGTTCTTCTTCCAAGACTTGTTTAAAACGGGCCGAAATCTCCAGAATAGTGTCCGCAGGCCACTCGCGGATCACTTCCTGGGTGGCAGCGTTGACCATTTTCACCTGATAGCGCCCGCTGGACTGGTGCAGGGTGAATTGCAGGTTATAACTGGCAAAAAAGCGGTTCAGCTCAGTAACCGCCTGGTTTAAATCGCTTCCCTGCATGGCGGGCGGACTGTTTTCTTGCGGTTGGGACGGCTTATTTTCACCCCCTCTGACGCTTTTAGGGGCCGGGTCGTAATCCAGTGGCAGGTTGGCTTCGATGCGCATGGCAACACCTCCTTACTTGAAGCTAAGTAAGTTATCGTTTTTTAGGAACAAAATCTTGAGACCGATGTTACCGAAATAATGCGGTTTACGCCCATATAATCATCAATAGTCCCGGCCTTTGGTCCTAAACGAAAAGCAATAGCGCCGCTTTACCTGTAGCACGGCATCAAACCAGAGCAATCAGGACCGGGTTATACCGTCAAATCAGGCTGCTCCGCCCCGTAAAAACTCAGCGGGCCCCAGGAAGTGCTTTATTGCGGTGGGCAAACAGTAAGAAAAGGCCGGGGTTCATGGTTATCCGCCGAAAGGTTTTGACCTTTGCACCGCGCTGTTGATTTCCGCCCAGAAAAATGGGCTCTGGGATTATCCAGAGCCCGGGTTTGGGGAGTTTAGTTGTTATCTGAGCAACTGCAGCACGTTTTGCGGCTGCTGGTTGGCCTGAGCCAGCATAGCGGTGGCAGCCTGGCTGAGGATGTTCATCTTGGTGAAGTTCATCATTTCCTTGGCCATATCCACGTCACGCACCCGGGATTCAGAAGCGGACAGGTTTTCCGAGGTGGTTCCCAGGTTGTTGATGGTGTGTTCCAGACGGTTCTGCATAGCCCCTAATTTGGATCTTTCCGCAGATACTCGGGTGATTGCTTCGTCAATGGTGGAGATAGCGGCATTGGCGCCGGCATGATTGGTGACTACCAGGCCATCAACGCCCAGAGCAGTTGCGCTCATGTCATTAATGGACAATGAGGTATTCTGGTTAGCGTTGGCACCAATCTGGAATTTTACAGCATGGTCAGTTACGGCGATGGTAAACGCATTGGTACCTGCAACATAGTTGGTCTTTACCTCGAACTCAAAGCCCCCAATATTAAGGGTTCCGCCAGAGTAGTTAAAGGGTGCATTGCTAACTGTTTTAGCACCGCTCAAGTCAATATCCATCCCATTGGCGGATAAGGCGATATTTATAGCACCAGCCTGAGTAATGTTATCTGTTCCCAGATCGATGGTCAAGCCTCCAATATCGAGGTCAGATACAGTGCTCGCCCCACTAATGGTGGTTTTGGTTCCATCAGGGCCTGTTAATGTGAAGGTGGCTGTGTTCGCTACATCGTCGTAGTCGGTTACTTCCAGGTGATAATTACCATAGCTTATATGGGCACCGGCAGTAACTGAAAAAGTATCCTGATCAACAGCCCCGTTCAAGGAACTTCCACTTGTAACGAAAGTGTCGGTTCCTGCAGATGTCATAGTCAATGTATAGGTACCAGTTGTTATATCACTTCCGGTAATCTGGAAACCCTGTGGTTGAAAGTCTAGAACAGATGCAGTGTAAGTCTTACCCATATCGCCGTTCAACAGCTTCTTGGTGTTGAATTCGGTGTCAGTAGAGATCCTGGTGATCTCAGTTGCCAGCTGGTCGATTTCTTTTTGGATCTCAGCCCGGTCGGCTTCGGTGTTGGTGCCGGTAGCGGACTGAACCGCCAGTTCTCTCATTCTCTGCAGTATGCTGTGGGTTTCATTCAACGCCCCTTCAGCGGTCTGTATCATGGAAATGCCGTCTTGGGCATTGCGGCCGGCCTGATCCAGGCCTCTGATCTGGCCGCGCATCTTTTCGGAAATGGCCAGCCCGGCGGCGTCGTCGCCGGCGCGGTTGATGCGCAATCCGGATGACAGTTTCTCCAGGGCTTTGTTGCCTATAGAGCTGTTGGAACTTAATTTGTTATAGGTGTTGAGTGCTGCAATATTGTGGTTGATAATCATTTAAAAATTCCTCCTTGAAATTCGCTGGCCCACTTCCCTGCGGGCCGCTTCATAATACTCCTGAAACTCCGCTGGTTTTGATGTTTGCCCTTGATTTACCCCCTTGCATTTAATAATGATTGCAATTATTATATCGGGATATATTCGGGAAATATTTACTACTATTTTTAAATAATCTAGGCCCTAAGTATATATTTTCTGTCAATTATCAAGTATCTTCGCCCTAAAGACTATTAATTTTAATAATTAGGACTACAGGGCAAAAAAATGAGAACACACTGACTATCCAGGAGACCCTCTTCGCTTAGGACGAAAAAAGGCGGGGAGTCGCTGGTCGTCCCCGCTTGGCCGAATTATTTATCTTTTGCCCGAATCACTCATCCATCTACTGAGTGGAACCGCTGGCGAACTGCTGGGCCAGCCACTGGCTCTGGGCATTCATCTGCTGGAGAGCTTGTTCCATAGCCGTGAATTGCCGGTAATACCTGTTTTCCACTTCGACAAGGCGCTCTTCCAGAGTGTAAATCCTTTTTCCGACCCGTTCGAGCTCCCGTCCCAGGCTGCTTTCGTCAACCCCGGTGCTGACAGTGCCTGCGGTGTTGGTGATGCGCTGCATACTGTCAATGACCTGATCATAGAGCCTTACTGCTATGCCTTGATCAGTTCCGCTTTCGGTATTGGTAAACAGATTCATCACCGCTTCGGGGTTGTCGCTCAAAGCGGTTTTGAGTTTGTCCTCATCGATATGTAGTTTGCCTTGATCCTGCCAGCCCGAGGTGGTGATGCCGATAGCGCTTAAGCTGGAATACTTGTCCGCCCCGGCGACAATTGAACTGGCCTGGTTGCGGATCATACTGTAGAGGTTGAAAAGGGTGGAGTCACTGTGCAACAATCCGCTTTTAGCCTTTTCTTCCCACTGCTCAATGTCTTTTTCCTTCATGTCCTTTTTCTGTTCATCACTTAAGGGGGTAAAATCGCGAAAACGTTTTTCCCCCAGCTTTTCAGAGATGTATCCCACCGCGGCATTGTATTTTTCCACAAAATCCTTGATCTTGGCCACTATGTTGTCGACGTCGGGGCTTACGGTTATATCTACAGTCTGTCCCTCTTTCAAGAGGGCGAAGTTGATATTGTTAAAGGTAAAGCGGTTGGATGCGAAATTAAGTTCCTGGCCGCCATTGAATCTGATAGCGGCATCAACACCCGCTACCGTGCCCAGGTCGACATTCAAAGTGTTGGCCAGGAAACCGCTGCTGTCCTCCAGTTCAATCCTGGCCTGGTCGCCGGTGCCGGAAGTGAAGAGGTAAAATTTATTGAGGCCGGCATCGTAAGTAGCCTTGATTCCGGTTGCCGCCTGCTGCTCATTGATCTTGGCCACCACGGTTTGTATGGTGTCACCCTCCTGAACGGTGACGGTGGCCGAACCGTTTTTGCCGGTCAAAGTGAATTCGGCATCCTCCCCGCTGTGGACATACTCGCTCATGACCGGCGTGCTCTCTTTGCTGGCGCCCCGGGCCAGCCTTAAAACTTCCACACTGAAGCTGCCTTCAATGGTGGTGCTGGCCGCTGTGGCGGTAAGCACTGCCGGGTCCGAGGAAGTGACGGTTTTGGCCTGAAAAGTGCCCTGTAGTTTTAAGTTGAGCAGGGAACTGCGCAAGGCCAGGAATTTGGTATTGGCCTCCCGGTACTGCTCCCGTTTCCATTCCAGGATCTGCTTCTGCTGGCGCACTGCGTCCACCCGAGCCCGTTCACCCTTCATGGCTTCTTTTATTATGCTCTCAGTATCAAATCCGCTCGCTAATCCCGATATTCTTATAGCCATCCTGATACCTCCAATTACCGGGGCGTAGTTTCCAGCTGCGCTTTGAACAGGTCATCCAGCAAATGATGCGGTTCCTGCCCTGGTTTTGCCGCAGCCGCCTGCATATTGGCCGCTACGATCTCCCGGTAGATTTCCTGACGATAAACCCCGACTTCCCGCGGGGCATCGATGCCGATCTTAATGTAATCCCCCTGTACGTCAACCACCGTAATGCGTATCTGTTCACCTATACAGATGCTCTGTCCCTTCTTGCGATTCAACACCAGCATACTATCTCACCCCCTGAGCGGGGCTCAATATAGAATCTTCGAATAGCGGATGTTTGGTATGATACCTTGATAACTGAGGAATATATTGAATTCCCACCTGCTGGTCGAAGTTGATAATCAAAGGGGCCAATAGATTGGCGGTGGTCTCGGCAAAAATCTCGGGTATGGTCAATAAGGCGAATACATTAAGAGACCCCTTGCCGCCTTCCCGGATTTTCAGACGCCGCAATTCCCGGTTGTTGATCTCAATCTCATAATGGGGGAAAAACGTGAATACATCTGCCAGGATGAAGCAGAGCTGCTCCTTCCTCACCGATTGCAGATAAAAGAAGGGCGAGTCCGCCGCAAAGGGAATGATTACAAACTGCCGTTCCTCTTCAAATGCCGGCAGGCCTTCCGGGAAAAAAATAATTTGATCACTTTCAATTTCGATCTCTTCCAGGTACTTGCTCTTAATCTTCATGCAGTTCACCTTTAAGTGTGCCTCCCCATTTACCTGGCTAAAATATTTTGTTATTTCATATATCGTTTTAGAGGGGCTGTCTCTTGATATCAATCTGTCATCTTAGCTGGGGATAATCACGAATAAAACATGACCCCTGGCCTGGCTCAATATTTTAGAAAGCCGAACAGGAGCCTGGTCGCTCCGCCGCCACCGGCCCGGGAATTTGATTTCGAGCTTAGGCAGCGGCAGCTGGCGATAAAATAAAATAGTTATTGGATGAATAAGCCGAAATAGGATTTTGCGCCAATATTATAAAAACTTATTTGAGGAAATCAACCAGAGTAGGCTGGATAATCCGTGCTCCTGCCGCCAGGCTGGCACTGTACACGTTTTCCTGCATCCTGAGATTCATAACCGCCTCTTCAAACTCAACATCTTCAACTCCTGCCAAAAGGCTGGTCAAAGATATTTCCGCTTCTTCGAGGCGGTTTTGCTGCAGCTCCATGCGATTGACGCGGGCTCCTACTACAGCGCGTTTGCCCAGCAGATCATCGATTTTGGCGTCAACGTTGTCCAGCATGCCGCTGATTCCTTCAAAATCGGATGCATTTATAGAGGTTATTAAATCGTTTATCATGGCGAACACCCCGCCGTCCGGGTCCCCGGAAGCGTCGACTCCGCCGGGATTGCCGAAAAAGCCTGTCATATCCAGATTGAGGGCTACCTTGACCCCAATGCCGATCTCCGTTTCCAGCAGTTGAGCGTTGCCTTTCCAGGCCTCCCCCTCACAGGGCGCCTGGGTGACATTGGAGCCGGCAAAGATAAACTTTGACCCATAAGTGCTGTTGGCCACCAGCTGCAATTGTTCTTTAAGCTGCTCCATTTCAGCGGAAATGGCTTGCATAACCTCCTCCGAGTTGCTGCCGGTGCCGGCTTTTACCGCCAGTTCCCGCACCCGCTGCAGGATTTCGTTGATGTTGTTGAGAGCCCCGTCGGTGGTTTCCATAAAGCTGTTGGCCTCATTGATATTGGCCAAATATTGTTCGTTCTCATTAAGGGCGGTACGCAATCGCAGAGCCTTGACCAAACCGGAGGGGTCATCGGAAGGACTGTTGATTTTCCGGCCGGTAAACAACTGGCGTTGGCATTCATCCAATCGCCGGGTATTGGTATTCAAGTTGCGGATCAAATCATTGACCATCATAGTAGAAGTAATGCGCATCTTCTATTACCTCCCCACCAGTCCGAGGCGGTTAACCACCAGGTCGAGCTGCTCGTCTATCGCGTTGATAAAACGGGCCGCAGCGTTATAAGCGTGCTGATAACGTATCATATTGGTCATTTCCTCATCCAGGGAGACCCCGGAAATACTCTGTCGCTTGTTGTCCAATTCCCCCACCAGGTTATCCTGATTCTGCGCCATGCGCTTGGCCTGCTGACCCTGCACGCCGATAGTCGAAGCCAAGGAACGCCAGAAATCATCCATTGTCATAGCCCCGTCGATAGTCAAGGCGTGTTTCAGCCGGGCCAGATTCAGGGCATTGTTTCCGTCTCCAAAATTAATGGGTTGGGCTTCAGCCGGCGGAACCGGATCTCCCCCTGTAAGCGGGTCGCCCCAGGTGCGCTGGCCGGCGGCGGCGATCCCCCGGGGATCATTGAGGATGTCATCGGCCACCTTCATATATTGCGCCCAATCGCTGACTGTGCCGGGGTCGGCCGGTTCAGCAAAAAAATTGGCGCCGTCAGGAGTACCGGTCTTATTGATAAGACTGAAGCCCTGCCGGTGCAGCTGGTTGGTTTCCTGTACAATGGCCATGGCCAGCCGGTTGAGCTTGTCTATCATTTCGGGAACCAGACCCCGGTAGTCGGAAGAGGCATCGGCCGGAAGCAGAGTGGCCCCCCTCACATCCAGGAGGCCTTTCAATTCTCCCCCGCTGATCTGTGTTTTCACCCGGGTGTCTTTCCAAACAATCATTTGCATGCCATTGGCATCGGCTTCGGTATCCAGAGTACTGTAAGTCAGGCCCTGGACCAGGGTTCGCCCCCCCAGCTGAACCGCAATGGTGCCATTAGACTCCTGATGGACGCTAATGTCCACGATCTTGCTGAGCTGATCCAAAAGCAGATCACGCCTGTCCAACAAGTCGTTGGGTTGTTGCCCCGACACATTGATGGCCAGGATCTGCTTATTCAAATCCTTTATCTGTTCTGCCATGGAATTAATATCCTGGACCCTGGTTTCCAGGATAGAATTCACATCGTCGCGCAGTTCCACCAGCTGGCGATAGGTGTGGTTGAAAGTGTCTGCCAGAGTGGCTCCCCTCTCAGCCACGACTGTGCGGGTGGAATCATTTTCCGGGTTGCTGACCAGATCCTGCCAAGCTTCCCAGAATTGGTCCATTACCTCCCTTAACCCGGAATCTGAAGGTTCGTTAATGATGACCTCCAATTTACTGATGGATTCGGAAATGCTCTGCCAGTAACCGGCGGCCTTACTCTCGTTGCGATACTGATTGTCCAGGAACTCTTCGCGGATGCGCTCAATAGTGCCCACCGCGACGCCTGTTCCAATCTGCCCCACCCCTACTGCGGTCTGCAATGACGGGGTGCAATATGGCGTGGTGGTTTCCATCTGAGCCACCTGCCGGGTGTATCCAACCGTATTGGCATTGGCAATGTTGTGGCCGGTGATGGTCAAAGCGGTCTGCTGCGCGGTTATGGCCCGCTTGCCTATTTCTAATCCAAGAAATCCTATCGACACCTTGTATCCCTCTTTTCCAAGGTCGAATTTATATTTTGCGGTCGAGGAGGTTGATTCTGGCTCTCATGTTTTCTGCTTGCAGGCCTTTTTCTGAATAGGTTCCGGGTTGATCGCCCACCACGGCCGCTTCCAGAAAAGCGATATGATCCAGGGACTGCTGCAAGAGTTCATTATTGTGCTGATTCAAGGTTTTTAAGCACCCCAGGCTGATTTCCAGCCTGCTTATGGAGTCCTGCATAAGAGCAGCGAGATGCGGGCAATTGTCTCTCACCCATTTCAACAGTTGTTGAGAATCCAATCCCGGGTGTTCCGGGTACAAACCGCCCTGGGCGCGAAAACGGGCACCTTCCCATTTTTCCAATTCCAAAATGACGATGCCCTCTTCACGAATCAAGTTATCCAATTCTTTAATATTCCCCTGAATAACGAGCTTCTTTTTTTCGCTGGCCAGGATTACCAGCTTTTCAACCATCTCATTAACTTTATCCTGGAGTTCTATCAGCTCGAGGCATTGTTTTTCCATAGCGCACCACTTCTAAACGAGCTTATCTACGATAGCTCTTTGAATGATTTTCTCCGCAATTTCATCGTCTGCCAGAGTATAGGTTCCGGTGGAAATGCTTTGCTGCAATGCGGTCACTTTATCCATACGGATATCATCGGTTTGTTTGACCGCTTGCATCGCCTTTTGCTTGAGACGGCTGGCCTCAGAAATCATCAGCTCATCCTGTTTGGCCACGCCCTGGCTGCGCGCCGTGTCGGCCGGGGTTAATTTATAATCCCGGGCGTAAGTTTTAAGTATGTTTTGTACCTGAGTTTTAGAAATTATCATAGTTCCCACCTCATACTTCTAGCTATTTTCTAACTCGTATAAAAACATTGATATCCTTATCCGGGTAACGGAAGTTTTTCAGGCTTTTACTGCATATTATTAGCTCTATCTCATTATTTTAGCCATTTCTGATAAAGCGGTTTTTTAGCTGGGTTTTATTTGTCGATTTTATAGATATGCATTTGTTCGCGCCCCGTAGGGAGCGTTTTTGCTTTTTCCGCTGCGGCGGGCATAATCCCCTGCAGCTGCTGGTTCAATTCATAAGAACACTTGGTGCAAAAACGCCCGGCGTCAATTTTGGCCGAGCAGCGCTCACACTTAAGACTGGCCACAAATCCACGGGAAAGCAGACGGCCTTCGCGCAAAAACTGCAAAATGGTTTCTTCCTTAACGCCAGTAGCCTGGGAAACTTCGATAACGTCTGCCCCATTGTGGTCGCGCACATATCTGCGCACAATAGCGAATTCTTTATCGACATTATCGAGGCACTTGCGGCACAAGCTGCTTCCCTGGGAGGCGAAAACCCGTCCACATTGTCTGCAATTCTTCAAGTCTGCCATGGCAATCTCCCTCCTGCTGCCTAGAAACCTTTACCGGTTGCCCAGGTTATCACCGAAACCCGGGCAGCCCCGGCCCGCAATAAGCTGCGGGTACACTCTCGGGCAGTCGACCCTGTAGTATATACATCGTCAACCAGCAGAATATTCTTTGCTTTTATGCGCTGCGGATCTCTGACTTTAAAAGCGCAGAGCAGGTTCTTCTCTCGTTCCTCTTTGGTCAATTCCCTTTGGGCAGGGGTTTCCTTGACCCGCAGCAGCATGTTATTATCCATGGGCAGCTTTAAATGCCGGGCAATATGCCGGGCCAGCAGCTCGGTCTGATTGAAACCGCGCTGGGTTAAGCTGCCCAGGGAAGCGGGAACCGGAATAATGACATCTATCGGCCAGAATCGGGACTCGTTCTTAACCACTTCGGCCATCAGCCGGCCCATTTGCCCGGCCAGATATTTGCGGCCCAGGAATTTTAAAACCTTAATGGCAATGCGGTAGCCGTCTTTATCATATGGGCCTACTGCCCGGGCTATGTGAAAACCGGGCGAATTGACCCGGCAGTCATGACAAAGCACCTCTTCGGTATCCAAATACTTACCGCATAAATCACAGATCGGCAGGCAGGTTTGGGCTTTTTGCATCTCTTGGGCGCAGTTTTCGCACCAGGGACGACGGCTAGAGAACCTTCCCGGTTCTCTGCACACGCAGCATACGTTTTCAGGAAAGAGAATATCCATCAACAGATTTAACACCCAACCCCCTCCTTTCCGCCAACAATAGAAATCCGGCCGTGTGGCGCCTCTTACCCTACGACAAAACATATATTAATCATAATACAGCTTAATAGGAAATTGTATGGGTAAATCAAGCTTCCAGGAAATAGAACGGCTTAATTATAAAAGAGGGGTTCTCCCGGCATGTCCATGTAAGCTGGCAGGAAAAAAAACCGACCGTTTTCCTTCTCTCCGGCCGGTTTAATTTTTTCGTAGCGGCGGCCCCGTCTGAAGCGTTTGGAACACTGGATACTGCCTATAATCAAAGCCGCCATTATGACTACCCATACAGAAAACACCATTAATTTTAAGAAGAAAGCCATGTAAATAACCTCCTTCAAGCCTATTTTGTACATAATATGCTTTCCGGAGGCCGAATCATTCCTGGTATTACTAGGCTTCGCCCTCTTCGTCTACCACTATGTCGTTTCGTAGGGCATAAACGGCCGCTTGAGTTCGATCTTTTACATTAAGTTTGCGGAAAATACTGGTTAGGTGGTTCTTTACTGTTTTTTCGCTGATAAAGAGAGTGTCTGCCATGTCTTTGTTGGAGTTGCCTTTCACCAGCAAGGTCAGGACATCTTTCTCCCGTTTGGTGAGCTTGACATCATCTTCTTTCTTTTCATTGCGGGTCAATTCTTTGACCAGCCGGTTGGCAACCCGGGGATGAATTACGATTTCGCCGTCGATAACACGATGAATGGTGTCAATTAGCTCGCTGCCAGCCACATCTTTGAGGACATAAGCGGAAACCCCTGCTCTGACCATCTCTACAACCTCTTCATCCTCGTAGATTGTCAAGGCGATAATGCGAATCGAAGGGATCTCCCTTTTAATAACCTGCGTAGCTACCACCCCGTTGGTGCCTGGCATATTAACATCCATCAAGATGATATCCGGTTTCTCTTTGCGGGCTATGTTGATAGCGCCCTGACCATCGCCCACCTCGGTGATGACTTCAATGCTTTTGTCCAACTCTAATAGCTTGCGCAGGCCCTCCCTAACTAGCACATGGTCATCCGCTATTACAACTTTTATTTTGTCCATCCTTGACATCTCCCTCCAGCGGCACAGTTATGATAACCTGTGTTCCCTTGCCGGGCGCCGAGATTATCTCCACTTCGCCGCCCAGCAATTCGACCCGTTCCTTCATGCCCATTATCCCGTAACTCTCTGATTTGGTCGCGGTTCTCCCCACATCGAACCCGCGGCCTTCGTCTTTTATCACCAGTGTCAGGCTGCGGCCTTTATCTTCCATTTTAACCAGTACTTTATTGGCCCCCGAATGTTTGCGGATGTTGGTTATGGACTCCTGAACCATTCGAAACAGGGCGATTTCCAGGGACATATCGTATTTCTTCTTCTCGCCGAAAACCACAAAGTCGATATCCAAATCGTATTTGGCGCCATAGTCCCTGAAGAAGTCGCTCAAGGTGGCACAGAAATCATCTTCGTGGAGCAGAGAAGGTTTCAGGTCGAACATAATGCGTCTGATCTCGCTCAGGCTCTCTGATCCCATCTGCTTGATATTTTCAATCTCTTCATATATGCGGTTGATATCATCCCCCCACAGGTGTTGAATGAGATCCAAACGGATCATCATACCCGCCAAATTCTGCGCCGGGCCGTCATGCAGATCCCGGGCAATTCTACGCCTTTCGGCTTCTTGTGATTGTATGATCCAGATGCCCAGCTGCCTGTTCCTGTGGGAATCTTCTATGGTTTCGTTTATCCTTTCGACATTTCCCTTGAGAATCTTGAGGGCAAAACCGGTGGAACTCAGAAAGCTTTCCGCTTTTTGATTGATAGCCTGAAATTTGTTGATGTGGCGGGTAAGCTCCTCACGCCTCCTGCGCAGGTACATTTCGCTTTGACGCAGGTCCAACAGCCTCAGTTGCAGTTCACGCGCGCTCTCATAAGCCTTCTTGATATCAATTTCCGAGTAGGAGCGAAAATTTCGGCTCACTTCCATTAATCGCAAACGAGCCAGCCGTTCGAGTTTTTCATTTTTTTGCACCTCATCAATGATCCGCCCGGCTTCCAGAGTGAGTTCTTCCATCTCCACCTCCAGGCGAATACATTGCTTGCGGCTCTCTTCGGATATGTCAAAAATATCACCACGGCTTTGCTCCATGGTGTTAATAATTTGAACAAGAATCAAATCCAGTTGATTCAATTCATTCGATCCTAAATTTTCGCTGTCTATAGAACTTTCGTCGTTATTCATAAAAATTCCTCTTCCTACTCTTCATAAATTTTATATGATGAAGGAATCTTGTACCAGACCTAATTATTTATTTCCAGAGCCTCACAGAAAGCCTTCTCAATGGCCTCTAAGCTCTGCAAATCGGCGCTTTCAGTATATATTCGCAAAACCGGTTCGGTATTTGAGAAGCGTGCCAACAGCCAGCTGTCATCAGCCAGGGACCAGCGCATCTCTTCCTGATCGGTTATCGATAGGACTTTCAGCCCTGATATGGTCTTAGGACGAAAAGCTGATAACCGCTCTTTGAGCAGGGGTTCTCGTCCCTGGGTAAATAACACATCCTGGCGGCGATTAACCAGGCGCCCATAGTCCCGGTAAAGCTCTTCGGTCAATTCAGCACAGCTTTTTCCGCTGTAAGCCATCATCTCTACTGCCAGGAGGCAAGCCAGTATGCCGTCTTTTTCCGGAACATGGCCCCAGACGCTCAGACCGCCGCTTTCTTCACCACCCAGGAGGCCGTTGTACTCACGCATGGCCTGGCTGACATATTTGAATCCCACCGGGGTTTCGATGACTTGTAAACCATTCAGTTTGGCGATACGATCCAATAGATGAGTGGTGGCTACGGTACGCACTACCGGCCCCCTCACCGTCCGAGTTTTAAGGAAGTGATCCAAAAGCAGGGCTATAACCAGGTTGCCGTTTATGAATCTGCCCTCCTGGTCAACGATGCCAAAACGGTCGGCATCCCCGTCCAGGGCCAATCCTATATCCGCGTTATAACTGACTACCGCACGGCGCAAATCGAACAGGTTCCGTTCCACCGGCTCGGGAACAATATTCCCAAACATCACGTCACGATGATTGTGTATAGATTTTACTTCGATGCCCAGTCGGGTCAAATACTGCTCCAGAAATCCCATTCCGGCTCCATACATCGGGTCCACAACCACCTTGAGGCTCTTGGCTTTGAAATGCTCCCGGCGGAGAAGCTTGTCAAGATGGGTAAGGTAGGCGTTATCCAGTTCAATTTCCTCAATCAAACTCAACTGAGCCGCTTCCTTGAGATCTATTTCATATATTTTGGCGCCTTCCGCTACCCTGTTGATCTCGGTTTCTATACACTGGGTCACCTCAGGCAGGGCCGGCCCGGCATAAGCCGGAATAAATTTGACTCCATTATAGTGGGCGGGATTGTGACTGGCAGTAATCACTATACCCCCACTACATTCCAGATGGCGCACTGCAAAAGCTACCAGGGGAGTGGGGGCGGGGTTTATCAACATATGAACCTTGATCCCGTTTCCGGCCAGGATGCGCGCGCACTCCTGGGCGAACTCGGGCGACATAAAGCGGTTGTCATAACCTATTACCACGCTTTTTCGCGGTCCGGTTCCACTATTTATATGAGCGGCGATTCCTTGAGCCACCATTCTTAAATTTGCATAGGTGAAATCCCGAGCGATAATAGCCCTCCAACCGTCGGTTCCAAAATGTATTGGCGTCATCTTTCTCCTCCTCAATAAATGCGTGAGCTGAATTCCTCCCAGAAGCCGCTAAACGAAGTTTACCACCCTTTAGAAGGGATTAGTATGAATTGATACAGAACTCTTCTTCGGCAACTGCGGGTTAAGCTTTGCTTCAGACCTGCGCTCCAATGCGCACATAAAGAAAGCTGATCAATTCCCGCACAATCCTGCGGGCTGCTTTGCCGTCACCGTAAGGGTTGATAGCCCGGGCCATCTTGTCGTACTCACGAGGATCGGATAACAATTTTTTGGTCTCTTCATATATTTTACGGCGGCTGGTGCCTACCAATTTGACAGTGCCTGCAGTGACGGCTTCAGGGCGCTCGGTAGTATCGCGCAACACCAAAACCGGTTTGCCCAGGGCCGGAGCTTCTTCCTGCAAGCCGCCTGAATCGGTGACAACCAGGTAAGATATGTTCATGAGATGGGCAAAGGGTTCATAATCGAGAGGCTCCAGGAGGTGTATGCGGGGCTTGCCGGACAGCATCTCTTCTGCTATGCTGCGGACGACAGGATTTTTGTGCACCGGGAAGACTACCGCGATGTCAGGAAACTCTTCGACCAGCTCCAGCAACGCCTGGTATATTTCGCGCATCCTTTCGCCCCAGTTTTCGCGGCGGTGGGTGGTGACTAAAATCAGCCGCTTGCTCATGTCGATGCCGTCAAATTCCCGGCCAAACTGATAATCATCCTTAATAATGCTGAGTAAGGCATCAATAACCGTGTTACCGGTGACCCATATCTTGAATTCGGCGGTGGCCTCGGCCAGAAGGTTTTCGCGGGAGGTGTCTGTAGGGGCGAAGTGTAATTCGGTGAGGCGACCGGTCAGGGTGCGGTTCATCTCTTCAGGAAAAGGAGAGTACTTGTTGCGGGTACGCAAACCGGCTTCTACATGTGCCACCGGGATGCGCATATAGAAGGCCGCTAATGATGCCGCCAGGGTAGTAGTGGTATCCCCGTGCACTATTACCAGGTCCGGTTTCTCCTTTTCCAGAACCTCCTTTAATCCGCTTAAGGCTCCTATGGTAATGCTGAATAAATCCTGACGGGTTTCCATCAGATTTAGATCGTAATCCGGCTGGATTTCAAACAGGCGCAAAACTTGATCCAACATCTCCCGATGCTGCGCGGTTACGGTCACAACGGTATGTATATCCGGCACCTTTTGCAGCTCTTTAACCACCGGAGCCATTTTTATGGCCTCGGGGCGAGTTCCAAAGACGACCATGACTTTGCCTAAATACACTATGATTCCTCCTGTAGCCTCAATGTAATGATCAATAGTACTTCTATTTCTTTAAGGTTGAAACCGGCACAATGGCGGTAATTTTGAAGACCAGACAGTTTTTGAGCGGGAACTGGCGGTAGAGAGTTTGAGCAAGCTTGCGCTGCAAGCGTTCAAAATACTCGCCGCCGGTGGTGTCGTCTTCCAGTTCCACATAAACCCTGACGCCGTCTTTGGTCTGCTGCCCCTCATCAGTCACCAAGACCAGGAATACCCCTTTTCCGGTCTGCTTTAAATTAGCATAGGTGCGGTCAGCGCCAAAACGCGCACAAATGATGCGGTCATCACCAATCATTTCTAATACTGTCAAAACCGCTACGTTGACATTGTACTCTTCATCAACCGTACTCAACGTTGTGGAAATCAAGTTGGCATTTAATAGCTTGCGGGCCTTTTCTGCCAGATTATTTTCCACTACCACACCTCCTGAGCTTACCTATTGATTAGCATCATAGTAATACATTCCCAGAATCAAGTCAAAAGGAAGCGATAGGGGAGGTTCCTTTACTCTAAGAATAAAGGAACCTCCCCATTACTGGTTCTTATTCGCTGCGCTTATTTTCTAATACCGTTGATGATAGCACCAGTGATTTGCTTTGATAGCTCCTGGGGATCTAATTCAACATCGTTCATGACTATGCAGCCGGCAAAATAGGGAATCAAGGCGCAGACCATGCGGCTGATCACACTGGGATCCAGGTCATCTCTGAGTTCTCCCCGGGCTATGCCCTTTTCCATCAAGGCCTGCATCTGCTGTTCTTTTTCAGCTTTTATCTTAAGGGTCCAAGCCAGCAATTCCTGATCCACCGCCTCTACCTCCCAGAAACTTACCCGGGCCAGTTGACGGTTTTCCAGAAAATAGCGTAAGTGTGCGCTGATAGTGCGGTGCAGTTGCTCTTGTACGGACATATTCTCGATTTGTTCCAAGGGGATATTCTCCTCAAAATTACGCCAGCCGGTAAATAATACTTCATGGAAAAGCTCCAACTTGCTGCTGAAGTATTCGTAAATAGTGCCTTTGCCGGCCCCGGCTTGTATGGCGATTTCCTCTATGCGGGTATTATGATAGCCTTTGCGGGAGAACACCTGTATGGCCGCCTCGATTATGGCCTCCCGTTTGCTCAGTTTTCTATGCACTTCCCCTTCATTTCCTTTCCTCAACCTTTCATACTTCAAGACCATATTCATCCTCACGGACTGCCCGGAAAGCCTCGCCGGCCCCATCGCTCCCGGCTTAGGCCGGGGGAGAGCTGGCGGCCTTTTTAGAGGCTCTTCTGGCTTTAAACGCAGACAACCAGTCGTCAAATATGGCATAGACCACCGGTACCAATACCAGGGTCACCAGGGTAGAAACCAGAAGTCCGCCAATTACCACTATGCCCAGGGGCTGAAGGGATTCGCTGCCCTCGCCGATCCCCAGGGCCAGAGGCAGCATTGCCAGTATGGTAGCCAGGGCGGTCATAAGTATGGGCCGCAGCCGCACCCGGCCGGTTTCCAGAATGGCCTCTTCACGCTCCATGCCCTCCTCGCGCATCTGCTTCAAATAATCCACGAATACGATGGCATTGGCCACCACGATGCCGACCAGCATGATCACCCCGATAAAACCCGGTACGCTCAAAGGGATTCCGGTCAGAAGCAGGGACAGCACCACTCCAATAAAGGCTGTGGGTACCGAGAACATGATTACAAAGGGATCGAAGAATGATTCGTAAAGGATAGCCATAACCGAATAACAGAGGATTATGGCCAGTATCAGTGCCATGGCCAGGTTGATGAAAGTCTCGATCATTTCCTGGTCAGTGCCTACATATTCGATACTGTAGCCCGCGGGAAGGTCAATTTCATCTGCCCTGGCTTTAATATCCTGCATTACACTGTTCAGATCCCGGTTAAACAAGTCTCCGCTGACTAGAGCGCTGCGCACCTGGTCCACCCGGTTAATGGCTATGGGACCCTGTGCAATCTCAAAGGTAGCCACCGAGGATAATTTTACCAAAATCCCGGCGGGATTCATTATAGAAAGGTTGGTCAGATAATCCATGTCTTTTTCTGAGCTGGGTTTGAAACCGACCTTTACGTCCACCTCCTGACCGTCCACCCGGTATTGTGTAGCCACCTTTCCCTGCATGGCCGAACTGATCTCATTGGAGACCTGCATCGGGGTCAGGCCGAAAGCGGCAGCCCGGGCGCGGTCAATGTGAATCTGCAGCTCGGGTTTGCCTTCAGTCAGGGTGGAGACCACCTCGCGGGTCCCCGGGACCTGGCGGACAATCGCCGCAACCTGTTCGGAAAGTTGTTTTAAAACCTCGAGATCCGCTCCGCGAATCTGCACTGTTATGGCGCTGGTGGATCCCATCATGGAAGCGGCGTCAGCAGCTGAGACCTCTATTTTGGCGCCGGCGATTTCCTGCAGCGAGGTGCGCATCCGTTCGGCGATAGTATTTACATCGTTCTGGCGTTCCCCTTTGGGGACCAGCTTGACATACAATGTAGCGCTATCAGTTCCCGAAGCCAAACTCATGGTCATGCCCTCCGAGCTGCCGACACTGCTGAAAATGGTCTGTACCTCGGGGAACTCGCGCAATTTTTCCTCCGCTAGTCTTGCAATCTTGTCGGTTTCTGTCAATTGATTGCCTTTGTCGGTCTGAATATTTATGGAGATTTCCCCGGAGTCCATACCGGGAATGAATTCCGCCCCCACCAGAGGTATAGCCGCACATGCGGCCACCATGGCAATAGTGACTCCAATCACCACCACCCGCCTTCGAGCCAGGACTTTACCCAGCAAGACCTCATAGCGGTCTCCCCAGCCGTCCATCCATTCCCCTAAACGGTTTATCAGCCGGGAAACCGGGTTGCGGGGATCGGGCCGGGCGGCCATAACCTGATTCGTCAACAAGCGTGAAGACAACAGGGGGATAATGGTTAAGGCCACGATCAACGAACAGAAAATAGCGAAACACACTGTCATGGCCAGGGGTTTAAAAAGGATCGAAGCAATGCCCTCCACAAATGCCATGGGGAGGAACACCGCCAGAATCGTCAATGTGGTTGCGATAACCGCATTGCCAACCTGTGAGGCCCCTTTGCGGGCCGCCTCATAAGAAGATAAACCCAGCGAGCGGTGGCGAAAGATATTTTCGAACACCACGATGGAGTCGTCCACTATACGCCCCAGCCCCAGGGCTAATCCGCCCATAGTAATGAGGTTGATAGTGTAATTGCTGAAATACATGACCACAAAGGTGGCGATGATAGAAAGCGGGATGGAGGTAAAGACGATCAAGGTGCTGCGAGCTTTGCGCAAGAATAGAAACAATACCACCATGGCCAGAAGGGATCCTTCCAGAATCATCCTCACCGTGCTTTGAATAGATTGCTGGATATACTGGGACTGGTCCATAACCACCGCAATATCCAGATCCATATTCAATTCCTGCTTTATCTTTTCCAGTTCCACTTTGACCGCTTCACAGGCCTTTACCGTGTTGGCGTCACTCTGTTTAAGGCAGTGAACACCCACTGCGGGGAGCCCGTTTACCCGGGTAAACTGGGATGAGTCCTGAATAGTATCACTGATCGCGGCAATTTCGCCTAAGTGCACCGTACGCCCGTCAGCAGTATTGATGGCCACCTGCCTGATATCATCCAGGGATTCAAATTGCTGCAGGTTGCGCACGTACATTTCCCGGCCGCCGCGCACCACTTTGCCCCCGGAAACATTGAAATTCTCCATCTGCAAAACCTGGCTCACCTGGGCCAGAGTCAGGCCATAATTCTCCAGCTTGACCGGATCTACATCAACATGCACTTCGCGGGGACTGCCCCCGGTAATGATTACGGAAGCCACCTCGGGAATCCTGGCCAGGCGGGGTTCTATCACATCCTCAGCTACCGCCTGCAGCTGGGTAAGGTCGGCGGCCCCGCTTATCCCTATCTGAATCACCGGCATCATGTTGGGGTCCATTTTAACCACCATTGGTTTGGTGGCAGTGTCGGGAAGGATCCCTTCTACAAACGTAATCTTCTCGCTGATTTCCTGGGCAGCGTTATCGACATTGATGCCCCAATCAAATTGCACGATGATGATCGCACTGCCTTCAGAGGATACTGAATCAACCTGTTTTATACTGCCTACATTGGCTATGGCGCTTTCCAGAGGCTTGGTTACCTGGTTTTCCACTTCTTGCGGGCCGGCTCCGCTATATGAGCTCATAACCGCAACCACCGGGATCTCCATATCAGGATAAAGGTCTACGGACAAACGTGAATAGGTAAAGAATCCCAGGATCGCGACTACTACAACCAGAATAGCCATGGTTACCGGGCGTCGGATCGAAAAGTCTACCAGTTTCATACCTTTTCCTCCCCGGCCACCACCCTTACCAGGGTCCCGTCTGACACCAGGGTATTACCTTGGACGATAACCGGCGTTCCCGCTTCCAGCCCCTCCGTAATCTGGATGAGCCGATCACTGGAGATGCCGGTTTTAACCTCCAGGGGATGGGCCCGGTTCTCCGCATCCACGGTATAGACCACACTCTTATCCCCACGGGCTATGACCGCTTCTATAGGCACACACAGGGTGTTTTCAGCCTGCTCGGTTGCCATTACCACCTCGGCGAACATGCCGGGGCGTATTTGCGGCTGAGCCTCATCCAGTGCCACTTGAACGGTGAAATTGCGTTTAACAACATCGGCCATCGGGTCCACGCTGACAACCGTGCCGGAAAATGGCTGGGAGCTTAAGGAAGATATGTATACATTGACTTTGCTTCCGGTCTGAATGAAGTTTATGTCTGCTTCACTGACCAGGACCTCTACCTGCAGCCGGGAAGTGTCGCTGACAACCGCAACCGGGCTTTGCGGGCTGGCGGTGTCACCCAGAGAAACCGCGATGCTTCCCACCATACCGCTGATGGGTGCGGTCAGATTGCAGTTGTTGAGTTGATCCTGAAGACTGAGCCGGGCGGCTTCAGCCGAGGCCACACTGGCCTCTACAGCCCCGGATTGCAGGGTTTCGTATTGCAGACGGGCCGCCTCCAGGGCGTTGTCCGCAATAGCGCCGGCTTGGTGAAGTTGTTGCATGCGTTCATAGTTAAGACGGGCGTTTTCCAGCTGCAACTGGTTGGAAGCCATTTGAGCCCGGGTAGATGCCACCATGGCTTCAGCCTGCTTAAGGGCTGCTTGTAAGCCAGTGCTGTCAAGTACCACCAGAGTTTGTCCCGCTGCTACCCGATCCCCCGGTTGAACCAGAATCTGAGTCACTCTGCCCGCCATCTTGGCTGTTACCGGGGCTTCGTTAGCTCCCCGGATTTTGCCGGCATAGCGTGCCGTCCTGGCAATATACTGATTTTGCGCAGCCGTTACCTCTACGGTTAATTCGATTTCTTTGGCCACCTCTTGGGAGGCCTGGCAGCCGTTAAGGAGCGAGACCATCAGAACCGCCAGGAAGAACCAAACCGTCCATTTCCACCTTTTATTCACAAAAAACCCTCCGCTTCTCTCCATTACCGACCGGCTGGTCGGTATATCAAAATTATACCTTTAAGCTGGCTTTAAATACAACTATTCCAGCTATGGAGAGAGCGGTTTTCTAATTGTCGTAGTGTAAAATGGCAATGGCAGGCCGGGCTGAGTCTGCAGCAGGGCCATGGGCAGAGGGACTGCCGTGCCACAACAGCCAGTATTCATGGCCGTTAACGCTTTCCAGGGGTTGCAGTGACAGCGCAGTTCCCGCGGGGGAGATGTCAAAGGATACGCGCTCCCCGCTTTGGCTGTCAATCAATTCAAAAGCGGACTTAAACTCAGGCCAGCTTGGATCCAGGCCCTGAATTTCAACGGAAACCGGTTGATTTTTGTCAAGGTTATAGTATTCTCCTGCCAGGCGGTAATCAGGATAATACACCGGCCAACGGCTGACTACGTCAGCCCGGGAAAGGTTGACAGTGTGCATTGCTGAGTTTATTCCGCACTCCACACTGAGTTTGTCGAGATTTTGGGTTACACTATCCCACGCTTCCCAGTACTGATCGCTACGGGCCATCTGCAAATCAATCAGGCACTTCTCTCCCCCGACTGTGATGTAGGCGTGACTGCTGCCTCCAACGGGCCGGGATAACAATAACCAGGCCGCATCCAAAGCCTGATCAGATTTTATTTCCAGATCAGGCTTCACTCCGGTCTGATGCACTTTATTGCCCAAAGGAGAATAGAACTCGGCAATGGTCAGGTGTAATATGTCTCCATTGGAGAGAGTAAAGCTCTGCTGCATAGTGCCTTTGCCATAAGTGTTCTCACCGATCAGCAGCGCCCGCCGGTAATCTTTTAAGGCAGCCGCCAATAATTCCGAGGCGCTGGCGCTGTAACCGTCTACCAGCAGGACAACAGGTTCATCGATAATGGTGGATTGAGCCACCACCGGGAGTTCAAGCCAATCATTCTTTTGCTTCAGAGCCACCATATTGTTGACACTCATCAGGTATCCGGCCACCTCGGCGGCGGTAAAAAGGTATCCGCCGCCATTGCCGCGTAAATCCAGTATCCATTGGTCGGTGTCCGGATCCATGGCTCTGATATACTGTTCAAGTTCGGTGGCGGTATTGCTGCCAAAGCTATAAACCGCCACATACCCTACCCGATGCTCCATCTGCAGCCCGCGCACTGACGGGAGAGCCAGAAAAGCCCTTTTCAAACGCATATCAAACTGCCGGGCTTCCCTCATAACGGTGAGCAGTACCTGGCTGCCTTCCTTGCCCTGCAGGCGATCCATAGCCTCCTGCATGGTAAGACCGGCCAATGATTGATTGTTTATGGATATAATCATATCGCCTCTCCGCAAACCGGCCAGTTGTGCCGGAGAATCCGGAAGGGTGTCGGTAATCAACACTCCCTGGGGCTGCATTTCCACAAATATGCCTATTCCCGCGAAAGAGCCGTCGAGACTCTGCATAAAACCATTGTACTGATCCATCGTCAGGTAGTCACTGAAAGGATCATTAAGCCCCTCGACCACCGCCTTGGCCGAGGTCCGCTGCAAAATCCCGGGCTCCACCGGGTAAGGGTAGTATTCCTGTATAATATCCACCACTTCCTGACGGACATCTTCGGCGGCCTGCAAAGGCAGGCCGTGACAGACAATGCCCAAGAGGAATACCAGGGTCAGCAGCATAGCTTTAAAGTATTTTTTCAATGGAGCCTCCTGTTTGCTTTCTATATTTGTGCAGTTGTCTCACTCTATTCACCACCGGGACATTCTATTCCTTTAATTCCCAAAAATATAACCGGCCAGAAGCCGGTTAATCTTTCGACTGATTTTAATAAATTTTCTCATTGAACCGTATCGCTGGCTGCGGAAGTCGAGGTTGATCCCATCATCACGCTGAAGGTCCAGGGCTTATCGAAGACCAGTTTCCAGGCTTCATGCTGGAAGGCCAGGGCATCCAACGATTTCTGCTGAGCCTGCAGAGCCAGTTCAGCCGCCTGCACCTCAGTCCTGGTCGCCAGCCCGATCTCATGTTTCAGTTTTTTGATGCGCAGGTCTTCCTGGGCCAGTCTCACTGCTTCCTGCAGCGAAGCATAGCCCTGTTCCATGGTCAAAAGGTTGTTATGCAGGGTGCGGATAAACTGGCTCATCTGTTCTTTGGCATCCTGGGCACTGAGTTTGGCCTTGCTGACATCGACTTCCTTGACTTCATAAGGATCCTGCCCCTGATAAGTGAAATCATATAAATCCAACTGGGTTTCGGCGATTTTGGCCGCCTGTTCGGCCAGCCAGACCGACGGGCTGGCATTAAGGGTTTTGGCGATCTTTTCATCCATATTTACCGGTTCCAGGGTTTCAAAAGCCGGTTTATCCAATAGTGTGGGACTCTCCCCAGGATCCAGGCCGATCAACTGGTTTAAGGTCAGGAAAGCGTTATCCAGCGATTGCCGGGCGGTGTTCAAGCTGTTTTGAGCGGCCTGATATTGCACTTCGGCAGCGGTTTTGTCGTATTGGCTGATCATACCCTGCTCATAGCTCAGGTAAGCCACGTTCTGCAGCCAGGCGGCCTGATTGAAGGATTTCTGAGCGTATTCCAGCTCCTGCCCGGCCTTGATGACATCGGTATAGGCTTTGTAGGCTGACAGCATGACCTTGTCTTCTTCCATGGTCAGGGTTTTTTGGGCCATGCGATAGTACATATCCGAGGTTACCAAACCGGTATACAATTGACCGGTGGCATAATCGGTCTGGCCGCGAGGCACATAATCCAACTGCTGAGCCAGATTATCGCGCACCTCTTCGCTGCGGTTCACATCATAAGAGGCTTGCCGGATAGACTTGCTGTGGGTAAGAGCCATATCGATCGCTTGTTCTATGGTCAACCCCCGGGGCTGAACAGCTTCGTCCCCGGCAATAGCAGGTGAAATGATACTGCAGATTAGAAAGGCTGCCAGCATCAGTATAATAACCCTTTTGTGCACAAAAACCATCCTTCCTGGCACGATATGTATTCTGATTATAGCCGCAAACCGACCAGCCGGTCAACTCCCCTATACAACCCGAAACCGAGGCATATTGCGCTTTATAACCCCTATTCGGGGCTGTTCACAACTATGGTTACTGAACGCACAACCGGATCCCACTTTACTGCGGCGCCAAAGGCTTCGGCAACATGGGCAATCGGCAGCATGGTGCGCCCCTGCCAGATCTCCGGAGCCACATCCATATCGGATAAAGTTCCGTTATGAATAAGCGCTCTGCTGCCAATCCAGATTTGCACCTTTTGGTCACCCTTGCTAAGTACCACGCTGCGGGTCTCTCCATCCCATTGAATATTCTGTTCATCTATTCCCAGACTGTAGGCCACATAACGCACCGGCAGATAGGTGCGCCCCTCCTTTATATAAGGCTGTACATCCATCTCCGGCTGCACTTCACCATCGAGGCTGTAGAAGGGACTGCCGATGGTGAAAACCGCCTGCTGCTGCTGAACAGGTTGAGGTTGCGGATCGGGTTCCGGTTCCGGCACCGGAACAAGTTTATAAGGCACCTGGGCGAACAGGTATTGGCCTCCGCTTATGGTAGAATCCAGAGAATCGATGGTCACCTCGATATCCCCCAAGAAATCATTGACTGCGAAAACCAGAGGGATCTCCAATTGTGAGACCGACTCCGGATCGGCCGCGGTGACGGTGATCTCGACTGTCCTGGCATTGCGCAATTCCGCCTCCACCGAACAGTTCTGGCATATTATGTCTTCACTTTCGTAGGTGGCCGTGCCGTTCGAATCACGGATCCACTCCACCCCCATGGGCAGCAAGAGTTCAAAAGTTTGGCCGGCTTGGATTCCATTTGGAAAAGCTTCTTCCTCGATAATAGTAAGATCGGTGCGGGGGTAGCCGCGATAATCATCTCCCACCGACACCACCCGGTTAACCGAGTTCCTGGTTGCCGCTTGAGCCATGCCTGCCCCGGCGGACAGCATCAACAAGGATATTAGCAGCATAATCATGATATTTTTAATCGGTCTTGTCATAGTGTACCTCCTTCACCCAGGTATACGCTTCTTTTCAGACTTTCTTGCCTTTATATGCATTTTATCTCAACTACTGGTCAATGAGTCCAATTTTTTAGTTTTTTTGAAATCAGGAATGCCGGGTGATATCTCCCCATCCTGCCATATCCGGTAATTGAGAGGATCATGGGCTACATCATCAAATGAGAGAGGCCCGGTTGCCCGGGCCTCTGTTTATCAGGTATTGGGTATTAGACTGTGCTGGCGATTAGAGAGTGATGGTTACAGTCTGGGTTGCTGCATCCCAGCCTACCACTGCTCCGAAAGCCTCGGCT
>ENA-UOOM01000179-UOOM01000179.1-fermentation-metagenome-genome-assembly--contig:-NODE-179-length-79572-cov-68.181307_pt1 | contig 79572 bp, 65 predicted proteins | sample MGYA00245781_ERZ724031 | MGnify/ENA primary metagenome ERZ724031 (study PRJEB28704, sample SAMN03018317) | fermentation metagenome | biome: anthropogenic terrestrial biome; feature: soil; material...
TGTTGCCAGACGATGAGCTGCTCGAGTCCTGCGAGCTAGAGTTCTCCTCGCTATCTGTTGTTGACGAGGATGTGCCGCTGTCCGCATTGCTTGTCGACGACGAATCGCCTGTGTTATCAGAGGTGCTGGTCGAGCCCGATGAGCTTTCAGAGCCGTTGGTGTTTGTGGTAGAGGGGGAATCCTTCTGAGAGTCGGTGCTCGCCTGGGGCTTTTCTTTAGAGCTGTCTTCAGTGGTGGTGGCTGTTTCTTCACCGCGAGAAGAGAAGGTTGTAGTTGAGCCGATGCCTTGGCCAGCTGTAGCGAAGCTGATAACAAGCGCAGTTATGGCAAGGGCCGCAAAGGCCGCAAGGCAAGCAATGACGATCGCGCGCTTATGCTGCGTGCGACTTTGATGGGTACTGGAAGCCCGACGCAAGGACTCGGGGGCGATTCGTGTGCCTGACGCTGAGGTCGCACAGGGGGTGGTCGCATCGACAAGAGATGTAGGACGAAGTTGTACGACAGTCGCATCAGAAGAGAGCTCTTTTGTGTGCGTCTGGTCTGTTGTGTGCGTCTGGTCTGCTTGGCTAGCCTGCCGAGAAGTCGTGAGGTCGTCTGCGCCATCTTCAGCAGATGAAAAATGCCGGATCTTCTCGGCAGACTTGGAGAGAATAGATTGGTAGACTTGCATGGCGAGCGAAGACGCCCCTGCTGCCACAGCAGCTCCAATTATCGACCCTGCAAGCCCGATCTTAGTGGATAGGAACAGAGATGTCGCCGCAGCCAAGGCGCTTGCGATAACAGCTGCGAAGGAGACGTTGTCAAAGAGGCTCTTTTTGTCTTGGCTGGTATCTGTGTCAGCTATGTTGGAAGCATGCTTGTCTTGCGCCAAAACAATCATCCTCACTTTTGTCGTTTTGTACTTGCGTACCCATAACGGAGGCAAGAGTATAGGCAGATTAGTGGCGAGTGGAGGAATTACACGAAATGAGAATCATGCTGGCTAAAACTTAAATGTAGCTTGTCCCTTGCGCTGGTATGATAGAAAGAGGATAAGTCTGAGCCGTTTCCAACTGTAGGAGGAAGACATGCTCGTTAATGCAACGCAAATGCTTCAGAGTGCAGAAAAGGGCCATTATGGGATTGGCGCATTTAACACCAACAACCTCGAGTGGGCCGATGCCATTATCACCGCTGCACAGGAGAAGCAATCCCCACTCATCATTCAGTGCACCAGCGGCGCTATGAAGTGGCAGGTTAGCTTCAAGATCGTTTCAGAGATCGTTCACCAACTCGTTGAGGAAAAGAATGTGACGGTTCCTGTGGCGCTGCACTTAGATCATGGTTCTTATGAGGCTTGCTTCGCCTGCATAGAGGCCGGGTTTACATCCATCATGTATGATGGCTCTCATGAGGAGAACTTCCAGACGAACCTCGACCACACAGCCGAGCTTGTCAAACTTGCCCACAGCAAGGGGCTGTCCATTGAGGCTGAGGTAGGTGGCATTGGCGGCACAGAAGACGGCGTGACTGCGCAAGGAGAGTTGGCTGATCCCGGGCAATGCCGCCAAATCGCAGACCTGGGAGTTGACTTCCTAGCCTGTGGGATTGGCAATATCCATGGCTTGTATCCTGCGAACTGGGTAGGCCTTAACTTCGATCGACTCGCAGCGATCAAGGCAAAGACAGGCGATTTGCCGCTTGTCTTGCACGGAGGTACCGGCATCCCTGCCGACCAGGTCAAAAAGGCCATCGCCAACGGCGTTTCGAAGATCAACGTGAACACGGACTTGCAAGTTGTTTTCGCCGAGGCAACAGCCAAATATGTGAAAGAGCATCCAGGCTTTGAAAACAAGGCTTACGATCCGCGCAAGCTTCTGAAGCCAGGTCGCGAGGCTATCGTTGCCCGTACGGAAGAGTTGATGGATGAGTTTGGCTCGACAGGCAAGGGCTGGGACTAATAACCACGTGCTTGCATCTATGGTGAAAGAGGGATCGGCATTTTGCCGGTCCCTCTTTATGTTGATATCCAGAGGGATAATATACAAAAAATTACGATAGTTTATTCAATTTATGTAGCTTTCAGTTACAATGTAGAGGCAATCAGCTGCTTGAGAGGCTGCTGTCTCTCTCTGCTGACAGAAAGGCCATGAGGCTATGGCAGAGTTGCTCATGTGCTAGGGAACCAACGATGGAGGGTCTAGATGTTCGAACATATGCTGATGAATCGTAGGAAGTTTATGAAGGGGGCAGGTGTTGTTGCAACCTCTGCCGCACTTGCAGGGTGTGGCTCCACCACTTCGTCGGATGCGGGGGGCGGCTCCTCTTCGTCGGGCTCTTCAGGATCGACCACGGCGACCACCGCTGAGGGATATACGCTTGTTGAAGATGGAAAGCTCACGCTGATCTCCAACTTTGCCTTCCCACCATTTGAGTTTGCTGACGAAAACACAGGAGAGTACAAGGGGTTCGACGTTGACGTAGCCAATGCTATTGCCGGAAAGCTCAACCTGGAGCTTAACATTTTGCCTACGGTGCAGTTTGACACGATCGTTCCTACAATCAAGCAGGGGGGCAAAGCTGATATATCGCTTGCCGCTATCACAATTACGGATGACCGTAAGAAGGAAGCCGCCTTCACTGAGCCGTATCTCGATTCAAACCAGTCCTTCGTCGTAAAAGCGGACGCGACAGATAAAACGATTGCTGCCCTGAACGTGAGTGGCAAGAAAATCGCAGTGCAAAGCGGAACGACAGGCGAGGCTTGGGCGCAGGAGAATATGGCCAGCGCTACGATTGTGCCCCTCGATGACATCGTGCAGGCGATGTCAGGTGTCCAGACAGGCCTCTATGACGCCTGTGTCGCTGACCTGCCTGTGACGAGCTATATGATCTCTCAGTCGTATTCTGACTTGATGATCCCTGATGGTGTTTATTCTACGTCGAGCAACCCGGCGGGCGGGCAGATTCCTACTGGAGAACAATACGGCGCTATCCTGAAGCAAGATAATACTGCACTCATCGATGCCGTGAACGATGCCTTTGACGACCTGTGGGATGAAGGCACGATGGACAGCATCCAAACGACCTGGTTCGGAGAGGTCATTTGTTCGAAGCCCTCAGAATAAGACGAAAACTCCTACGGCCTTTTATGCACGAGTCTGATGGGGCTCAGAGGCCTCATCAGACTTTTTTTGTTTGTGTCCGGGGAGTATGTCGGCAAGAGTCTTGCTGTCAAGATACGAAGAGGTCACCTTGCCAAGCCCGCGCCAAACATCGACAGTGGGGCATTCCATGATGCGAGGGCATATCTCATCGTTGGTGCACTGAAGGCAAGCAACCGGGGCGAGCGAGCCTTCCGCGGCGCGCAGGATCTCACCGATGGTGTAGTCTTCCGGCTTGCGCGTAAGGCGGTAGCCTCCGCCCTTGCCACGCAGGCTTTTGACATAGCCAGCCCTGTGCATCAAGGCGATAACTTGCTCGAGGTATTTGCGAGAGACGTTTTGACGCTCTGAGACGTCACCCAAAGACACCCATCCTGGGTGCGTTGCGAGATCCGTCATTGCTCGAAGGGCATACCGACCTTTGGTGGAGAACATATTTGCTGCCACATCTACCCCTCCCCTTTTTCAAGCATCTCTTCAAGCGTGCGCCATGCCAGCTCCGCGCACTTCACCCGGGCCGGCATGTGCGAGATGTCTTTGAGCATTGATGCTTCATCGAGCTTGGCGATCTCACGGGGATCGTCTACCTCTCCCCGTACCATGCGTCCGAAGAGCTTACACAGCTCGATAGCCTGTTCCGGTGTCTTGCCAATCATGAGGTCGCTCATCATGTCTGCTGAAGCCTGGCTGATCGCACAACCATGGCCTTGGTAGGCCGCTTCTTCTATTGTACCATCGTCTGCAAGGCGGATAGAGAATTTGAGCTCATCGCCGCATGATGGATTGATGCCCTCATGCGTGCAGCTGGGATTCTCAATCTGGTATTTATAGTCGGGATGAGCCACATGGTCCATGAACTGCGCGTTGTACAGACTAGTCGTTTCCATGAAACACCTGCCAAACTTTCGTAAGGGCGGCTATGAGCTGATCGATGTCGCCCTTGTCATTGTAGAAGGCTATGCTTGCCCGACAGGTGCTTGACAAGCCCATACCGAGCAGTAACGGTTGGGCGCAGTGATGCCCCGCGCGAATGCAGACGTTGTGCATGTCGAGAATCGACGCAACGTCGTGGGGGTGCACGCCACGGACGTTAAAGGAGACCGAGGCGATGTGACGCGTGGGGTCAGTCGGCCCCACGATGTCGATGAAGGGAAGGGACTCTAGCTGCTCGGCCAGATAGCGTGCGAGAACGAGCTCTCTGGCCTCAAGGGTGGAGAAGTCCTTGCTCTCGAGATAGGATAAGTCGGCATCAAAAGCATAACTGCCCGCAGCGTCCTGCGTGCCTGCCTCGAATTTCTGCGGTACGGGCGCCCACACGGCATCGGTCTCCGTGACGGAGTCAATCATCTCTCCGCCGGTCAGGAAGGGAGGCAGCTTTTCCAAGAGGTCCATCTTGCCCCAAAGCACGCCTATGCCCATGGGGCCGCCTAGTTTGTGAGCTGAAAAAGCAAGGAAGTCACAGCCGATCTTTCGAACGTCGACGGCGACATGCGGCACGGACTGCGCACCATCAACAATGACATACGCGCCCATTTTATGGGCTCGATCTGCAATCTTTCTAATAGGATTCTCGACGCCGAGCACGTTTGAAACCTGAGTGACAGAGACTATCTTGGCACGAGGACCAATTTTGCGCTCGATCTCCTCGTCTGTGATGCGAAAGTCGTCATCCATTCTGAGATAGACGAGATGCGCGCCGGTCTGCTTGCACACCTGCTGCCAGGGTATCAGATTAGAGTGATGCTCCATGATGGAGATCACGACATCATCGCCTGGCTGGAGGGTGGTCGGTCCCAGCGTCTTGGCAACGAGATTTAGGCTCTCCGAGGCGTTGCGCGTGAACACGATTTCATTTCCCTGAGGCGTGCCTTCGCTGTCTACGGCGCCGATGAAGCGAGCGATATGCGATCTGGCGTCATTGATTGCCTGGGTCGCCTCTACTGACAGACGATAGAGGCCACGAAGCGGATTCGCATTCATGGTCTCGTAGAAATGTCGCTGGGCGTCAAGTACGGCGGCAGGGCGCTGGGCAGTGGCGGCTGAGTCAAGAAAAGCCAGTCCTGGCTTGTTTGCTAGCAAAGGGAAGTCCTGCTTATATGGGTTGACGCTGATGGCAGAGAGTTCCTTGTCGGTAAGCATCTCTATGCCTCCCGTTCCTGTGCCGCATGGGCACTTCTTTCGTCTGTAAGCTCTATGCCAAGTCCCTCTACAAGGTCGTGAGAGACGTCGCTGCCCAAAACGAGGGAAGCTCGGGCGACAGCCGCGTTGCGTGAGAGAGACTCCGGCGCGTTGATGATGGCGTCGTCAAAAATCGCACGGACAAACAGGGATTCTGCCGCTTGTTCGCTAAGGCCGCGGGTGGCAAGGTAGTCAAGCTGCTCTTGGCTGATGGAGCCGATCGTTGCGCCATGATTGCCCTGGACGTCCTCCTCATCGCACAAAATGACAGGCAGCGTCTTATTTACGACATCGTCGCCTGTGACCAGCACGGTCTCGGCCTCGTTTCCCTTGGAATCCTTTCCTCCATGGACGAGGTCGATGGTTTCACGCAGGGCTTTATGAGCGCTGTCAGCGAGTACTCCCGATGCATAAATCTCCGCACGAGTATGAGGCCCCTGTTGACGGCAGAGATGGTTGACATCAAGCGTCGAGGTGCCGCTGACGTGGTAGCGCATGACCAAATTAAAACGGCTGCGCTCACCTGCGAGGTCAACGGCAATGCCATAGGCGACCTTGCTTCCGCCGAGCGCATATTGGCGCACGTCGACAGTGGCACCATCTTCAACGTGTATGCCAACGTTCTCGAGATGCTGCGTGCTCTCGTCAGTCGCCACGACCTCAGTGAGCTTTACATGCGCATTCTTCTCGACGAAGATGCGTGTGAGGGCCGCCGATGTGTCACTTGGCGTACTTGCCTCAGGGATCTCCTGCTCATGGGCAGTTGCCACCACAACGATGTTTGCCGTCGCGCCCTCACGGACCATGATCGCGGTGTTGGATGCTGCCCCCGGGCCGACTTCGATGACGATGGGGTTGCCCTTCGAGGTAAAGCGGGGTACCTCAACGTAGTTCCCGTCTCCTGAGGCCTCAGCGATCCAATGGGCCAGAGGGGTGCCGCCCCCCGTTTCGATTGCGTCAAATAGCCGCGGCACGGCCGCAAAGACCTTTCCCTTTGCATCAGGGGTTGGCACGTCGAAGGATATGTCATTGACCCTCAGGTAGTTCCATGTCTGTGAAGGTGGGACGTTAATATGGGCGATGGTGGAGCGGGATGCTGTCTTCGTTGCGATGGTGCCCTTCTTGATCTTGTGTTCCGACATCAGCCAATCGCCCCTTCCATTTCGAGCTTGATTAAGTTATTCATTTCAACGGCGTACTCAAGTGGCAGCTCTTTGCTGACGGGATTGGCGAATCCGTTTACCACCATCGTGCGCGCCTCCTCCTCCGTGCATCCGCGGCTCATCAAGTAGAGGATCGTGTCGTCGGAGATGCGGCCTATCGTGGCCTCGTGGCCGACCTGTGCTGACTTGTTGCGAACATCCATCGCAGGGATCGTATCAGAGCGGCTTATGTCGTCGAGCATCAAAGACTGGCAGCTCACAGTCGCACGGGCGTTATCAGCGTGCTTGCCGATCACGACAGAGCTGCGAAACGTGTTGATGCCGCCGTCTTTTGATATGGACTTCGTCTCCACCGATGCGGTGGTGCCAGAGCCCTGGAGTACGACCTTGCAGCCTGTATCGAGGTCTTGGTTTTGGCCGGCGAAGGTGATGCCGGTGAATTCCACGCTTGAGCGGTCTCCCGCCATGATCGAGGTGGGGTAGAGGTAGCTCACATGGCTTCCGAACGATCCGGACACCCATTCCATCTTGGAGTCATCGCCGACGGTTACTCGCTTGGTGTTGAGGTTGTACATGTTCTTAGACCAGTTCTCGATCGTGGAGTAACGCATGTGGGCGTGATTGCCCACGTATATTTCGACTGCTCCCGCATGCAAGTTCGCCGCATAGTACTTCGGCGCCGAGCAGCCCTCTATGAAGTGCAGGTCGGTATCATCTTCTGTGACGATGAGGGTGTGCTCGAACTGGCCGGCCCCTTGGGCGTTGAGGCGGAAATAGGACTGGAGGGGATAGGAGAGCTTCACGCCGGCGGGCACGTAGACGAATGACCCTCCCGACCAGACGGCGTAATGCAGCGCCGCGAACTTATGGTCATCAGTGGGGATGAGCTTTCCGAAGTAGCGCTTGACGATGGGCTCGTAATCGCTGTGCAAGGCATCCTCGATGGTAGTGTATACCACGCCTTGCTTTGCCATCTCCTCGCGCATGTTGTGGTAGACGATTTCAGAGTCGTATTGGGCTCCCACGCCAGCGAGGCTCTCGCGCTCCGCTTGGGGTATGCCGAGACGCTCGAAGGTATCCTTGATGTCCTCGGGCACATCATCCCAGTTCTTAGCCTGCTTCGTCTTTGGGGAAACATAGGTGGATATGTGGTTCATGTCGAGTCCACTTATGTCTGGGCCCCAATTTTTCGGCATGACGAGCCTTTGGTAGGTCTCGAGCGCTTCGAGGCGCTTGTCAAGCATCCACTCAGGCTCATCCTTCTTCTTGGAGATGGCACGTACGATGTCAGGGGTAAGGCCATCGGCATAACGCTCATATCCGGCTTCCGATTTCGTGAAGTCATAGATGGAGCGATCGATGTCGGCAACTTGGGTTTTGCTCATGCATCCTCACCGCCCTGGTTGGCAGCTTCGCTTTTGTCAAGTAGAGCCTCGAACTGCCCGAAGCCGTTCTTGTCGATGTCGTCGATCATGGAGGCGGGACCCTTTGCTACGAGATGCCCCTTGACCATGACGTGCGTGCTGTCGACGTCAAGCCGCTCGAGGATGCGGGTGTTATGGGTGATCATCAGCAGTGCCCCGTCGCAGTCCTTGCGATAGGCCTCTATGCCGCGAGAGACCACTGATAGGGCATCGACGTCAAGGCCGGAATCCGTCTCGTCGAGAATGGCGAGCTTTGGCTGCAGCAAGAGGAGTTGCAGCATCTCGACCTTCTTCTTCTCGCCGCCTGAGAAGCCCACGTTGAGCTCGCGCGTGAGAAAACCCTGGTCCATGTCGAGCTGCTCGCAGATCTCACCGACACGCGCGCGAAACTTGCGTGCGGTCGTCTTGAGCTCTGGGCGCATCTGCGTGATCGTGCGCAAAAACGAGTACAGCGGTACCCCCGGCACCTCGACGGGAGCTTGATAGGACAAGAAGATGCCTGCTAACGACCGCTTGTCTGCGGCCTCTGCCGTGATGTCGGCACCATCAAAGCAAATGCTGCCGTGGCTGATCTTGTAGACGGGGTCCCCCATGATGACATGTCCGAGCGTCGATTTTCCGGCTCCGTTGGGGCCCATTAGCACATGGGTTTCGCCAGAAAAGACGTCGAGGTCAATATCATGCAGAATGGGCTTACTTTCCGTGCCAGCCGAGAGCTTGCGTATCGAAAGAAGGGGTTTGTTTGTGTTATCCGACATAAAGAAGCCTTTCCGCTTGTCTGAGGTGCTCTTGCCTTCAACAGTATTTCCTGTTTCACTTAATTCATACTAACTAAGGGGTATTTAAAGACAAGGGTTTATCTCGCGGAGCGCATAATACCCAGAATCTGCGTAGTGCCGTGTTGCCTAGGAGTAGCACGGAACCTCTCCATCGAGAAACGCCGCCCAGCATATCTCTGTAGCCGTCAGCCGATGCAAGAGATGTGCGGATATGCGTCCCTGCTTGTTGGCAGGTCCGGCGAGTGCACCTAGGGCAGGCAGCCCGCTGACAGCGTTTGTGAGCTGAATTGCATCGCCTACGGCCCAAACATGTGGGGCGCTAGTGCGCAGGTGCTTGTCTACCACGATGGGCCCGCGGAGGCCAAGCTTCAGGCCGCGTCCTTGGCGAGCTGCGTGTCGGGAGCCACTCCTACGCCCATGACAACAATGTCCGCGTCAAGGGGAGGCATGACGTGATCGGCGAATTCCAACAAGGTGGTCTTGACACCGGCAGACAGCAGGTTCTCTGCGACCTCGAGGCCAATGAAGCCTCCTGCGACGATGACTTTCATTTGCCTCTTCCCTTTTGTGACACGTGCGTCTGGCCAGTCTAAATATCGTCAGATATACCTATGGGCAAGCGTGCGAAAAGTTCGGCTTTCGGTGGAAAGACGATCTTTTGCTTAAGAGCTGGGCCGGGCCTTCCCTGCAAGATTTTCGACGGCTGTTGGGTACAGTGAGAAAGACAGGGGCAGTCGGACGGAGAAGCTATGAACTATGTGGTCGTGTATTACTCGATGGACGGTCATACAAAAGGCGTCGCGACAAAGGTGGCAAAAAAGCTCTCTGCAAAGCTCGTGCGCCTTGAATGTAACCCTCCCTATCCAAAAACAGGGGCGGCCAAGTTTCTCAAAGGGGGTAGCGATGCGCTCTTTGACAGGCAAGCAAAGCTTGCCCCCTATGAGTTTGACGAGCGTGACTTTGATGTGGTGATACTCGCGTCACCCATGTGGGCAGGCAAGGCCTCCCCTGCCATGAACCGCTTTTTGCATGAGCATGTTTTAACCCATAAAAGAATTGGCCTTATCAGCCTGAGTAAAAGCGGCAGGGATGGCTGCCTTGTGGATATGAGGCGCAAGCTTTACGAGCGAGGTACTCTTCCCACAGCTGACGCGCCGCTTGAGAGTCTCAACCTGACAGAGGAGGAAAGTGGGAATGAGGCAGAGGTGGCTGGGCGAATTGATAATTTTTGTGACAGACTTGGCAAATTGCTCTAAAAAATTCATACTTAGTAAGTAGGAATTACGGGTATAGTCTCTGGTCAAAAGGACAGGCGCAAATAGCGAGGGGAATTTTGTGCTGCGTCGTCAAGAGGAGAAGCTATGCATATCGCTCAGCATGTCGATGCGTTGATAGGCTCTACGCCGTTGGTTGATCTTTCTCTGCTTGCGGGCGGCACTGCTCGCATCTTAGGAAAGTACGAGGCCGAAAATCCAGGGGGCTCAATTAAGGACCGCGTCGCTCAGGCCATGTTGGACGCGGCAGAGCAAGACGGCTCGCTTTCGGCAGGCGGCACGGTGATTGAGCCTACAAGCGGCAACACCGGCGTTGGCTTGGCCATGCTCTCTGCAGCTCGTGGGTATCACCTTATTCTTACAATGCCTGAGACAATGAGCGTTGAGCGTCGGGAGCTCGCTGCAAGCTATGGAGCTGAGATCATCCTTACATCTGGTGCGACAGGCATGGCTGGGGCCGTGAAGAAGGCGGAAGAACTTCACGCATCTACCCCTGGCTCGATTATCGCGGGACAATTCTCAAATCCTGCAAATCCGCAATCTCACTATGAGACTACGGGCCCGGAGATATGGGCGGATACAGAAGGTACGGTAAACGCTGTCGTTGCTGGAGTCGGGACTGGTGGCACTATAAGCGGTACCGCACGATACCTAAAGGAGAAGAACTCCGCTGTTAGAAGCATCGCTGTGGAGCCTGCCGAGTCTCAGGTGCTTGCTGGCAAACCGGCAGGTCCTCATAAGATCCAAGGCATCGGCGCCAATTTTGTCCCAGACAACTTCGATCGGTCTGTCGTTGACGAGATTTTGCCGGTGAGCTCCGCTCAGGCGATTGAGATTAAAAAGAGGCTCTCGGCACAATTTGGCTTGCTCGTGGGAATCTCCTCGGGAGCAGCCGTCGCTGCTGCACTTGAGCTTGCCAAGCGTCCGTCATATACAAAAAAGACGATTGTGGCCATTCTTCCTGATACAGGAGAACGCTATCTTTCTATGGGCATGTAGGTTGGTCATGAGATCCCTTTTCCACACAACGCCGTCAGATGCCTCAGCGACAAAAGCTGACAGGCGCAGCGTAGATGAGCTGTCTTTGCGCGAGTTGATGATGGAGGACTTGCGCGCGGTCTTTGCGCGCGATCCCTCTGCCACCTCGTTGAGGCGGGTGCTGCTTTTCTCAGCTGGCTTGCGCGTTGTCTGGTCATATCGTTGGCAGCATTGGCTCTGGCAGCACGCCCACACATATTGGGCGCGCGTCTCTGCCCGGCGCACCCGCAGGCGTTATGCCTCTGACATACATCCTGCAGCTCAAATAGGTCGCCGCTTCGTTGTCGACCATGGTGTCGGGGTCGTCATAGGCGAGACTGCTGTCATTGGCAACGACTGCTTAATCTATCAAGGGGTGACCCTTGGTATGACAGGAAAGAACTTCTCAAGGGAGGGCAAGCGTCATCCCACGTTGGGAAATGACGTGCTGGTCGGTGCGGGAGCGGTAGTGCTTGGAAACATCATCGTCGGAGACAACGTCAACATCGGGGCTGGCGCGGTGGTCGTGAAGTCCGTTCCGTCTGGCTCTACGGTCGTCGGCATTGCTGCTCATGTCATCGGCGATCGCATGGCCTGCCCAGCCGACGACTCCAATTGGGGTCGCCTTTTGCAGCTCTCCCCAGATCTCAAGCGCCGCCTAGACGAGGTCGATCGCGCCTTTGGCGTAGTTCCTCCTCCTCGACCGGCAGCAGCAAAGAGGCCTTCGTCATCTGGTCTTGACACTCGAGCCGGCCAGACTAAATCGCAGGTGCGCCTTCCCGTCCTTGACTCCTCTGACGAATGGTACTGCGGGCTGTAAGATAGGGCTTGGCAGTACAGGAAGCTGACAGGATCATGGAGACGAAGAAGGGTGGAGCATACGAGTAATGGCATCGGATTCTATCGTTATACGAGGCGCTCGCGAACACAATCTACGAGATATTGATGTTACCATCCCTCGTGACAAGCTCGTTGTCATTACCGGCTTGTCCGGCTCAGGAAAGTCGAGCTTGGCGTTTGACACCATCTATGCCGAAGGGCAGCGCCGCTACGTCGAAAGTCTCTCAAGCTACGCCCGTCAGTTCCTAGGACAAATGAACAAGCCTGACCTCGACTCCATCGACGGTCTTTCACCTGCTGTCTCCATTGACCAAAAGACGACCTCGCGCAATCCTCGCTCTACCGTCGGCACAGTGACAGAGATATATGACTACTTGAGGCTTTTGTTCGCTCGCATAGGTACGCCACACTGCCCAGAGTGCGGACGTGTCATAGAGAAGCAGACGACTGATCAGGTAGTTGACAAAGTGCTTGCTGCCGGCGACGGAAGACGTGCCTACATATTGGCTCCGGTCGTCCTTGGCCGCAAAGGAGAGTACGCCAAGCTCTTCGCAGACCTCGCGAAGGAGGGCTTCTCACGCGTGCGCATCGACGGCGAGGTGCGTGAGCTAGGGGGGAGCCCCATTGTGCTCGAGAAGCAGTTCAAGCACACGATAGAGGTTGTCGTTGACAGGGTCGTGATCAAGCGGAGCGCCATGGGGCGCCTCGCGGAGGCTGTGGAGCAGGCCTGTCGCCTCGCTGATGACAAGGTGAGTATCTATCTCTTGCCCGACCGCAACGATCCGGAAGCGATCCCTGGGCGCCTGCTTGAGTACTCGCTTGACCTAGCCTGCCCGATTCACGGGCACTCGATTGGAGACCTTCAGCCACGCGACTTCTCCTTTAATGCCCCTTACGGTGCATGTCCAGATTGCGATGGGCTCGGCATGCGTCGTGTGGTGGATGCAGAAGCCCTGATCGAAGACCCTCATTTGTCTGTTGCAGGAGGCGTCTTCGGAAGTCTCTTTGGGCATTCCAACTATTATCCGCAGGTGCTTGCTGCGGTTTGCGAGCATTTTGGCGCCTCGCCGGACACGCCATGGAACAAGCTCCCAGGTAATGTGCAAAAAGCTTTGCTGGAGGGCACCGGCTCTGCCAAGATACAGGTGAACTATCACACGCGTGACGGTCGCGACACGCATTGGCCCACGGAGTTTTCCGGCGTGCGCAAAATCCTCTTTGACAAATACCAAGAGACGACGTCTGAGACGATGCGCACCCACTTGGATCGCTACATTCGTGAGGTCCCCTGCCCCACTTGCCATGGCGCGCGCCTAAAGCCTGAGTATCTCGCGGTGACGGTCGGAGGCGATGGAGTAGCCGAGAAAAACATCTGTGAGGTGTGCCAGATGTCCTGCCGCCAGTGCCTAGGCTACTTCTCAGGCATGCGCCTGAGCGAGCGCCAGCAGATCATTGGTGCCCCAATTGTGAAGGAGATCGTCGCACGCCTCCGGTTCATGGTGAATGTTGGTCTCGACTATCTCACGCTTTCCCGAGCAGCCGCGACGCTTTCAGGGGGAGAGGCGCAGCGCATACGGCTGGCGACCCAGATCGGCGCAGGCCTCATGGGCGTGCTCTACATACTCGACGAGCCTTCGATTGGCTTGCACCAGCGAGACAATGATCGCCTGATCGCGACGCTCAAAAACCTTCGTGACCAGGGCAATACCGTGATAGTCGTGGAGCATGATGAGGACACCATCCGCTCAGCCGACTACGTAATCGATATGGGCCCTGGTGCCGGCGAGCTGGGCGGCTCGGTTGTCGCGGCGGGCACGCCCGCTGAGATCATGGCGAATCCAGACTCGCTGACAGGCGCCTACTTGACAGGAAGAAAGCAAATACGTTTGCCGGAGCATCGGCGCCATCCCGGCCGTGGGGCGCTAAAGATCACGGGCGCTTGCGCGAACAACCTGAAAAACGTGTCGGCACGCATCGAGTTCGGCACCCTGACGGTTGTGACGGGCGTCTCTGGCTCTGGCAAGTCCTCCCTTGTCACGGACACGCTCGCTCCCGCCCTCACAAATGCGATTCATCGCTCCAAGCGTCCCGTCGGCCCATACAAGACGCTCACGGGCATCGAAAACATTGATAAGGTCATCGATATCGACCAGTCACCGATTGGCAGAACGCCTCGCTCAAACCCCGCGACCTATATCGGGCTGTGGGATGATCTGCGCGCCCTTTTTGCAAGCGTGCCAGAAAGCCGCGCACGTGGCTATAGCCCAGGTCGTTTCTCCTTCAATGTGCCAGGAGGACGCTGCGAGGCATGCAAGGGGGACGGTCAGATCAAAATAGAGATGAACTTCCTCCCTGACATCTACATGCCCTGCGAGGTCTGCCATGGCAGGCGATATAACCGTGAGACGCTGCAGATCCTCTACCATGGAAAATCAATAGCAGACGTACTTGACATGACCGTGACGGAGGCCTTGTCTTTTTTCTCAGCTATCCCACGGATCAAAAATAAGCTCAAGACACTGTATGACGTGGGACTTGGCTACATCCACCTCGGGCAGCCGGCCACGACGCTGTCAGGTGGGGAAGCCCAGCGTGTCAAGCTGGCTAAGGAACTCCATCGCCAGCAGACGGGCAAGACGTTCTATATCCTTGACGAACCGACGACAGGCCTGCATTTCGAAGATGTCAGACAGCTCATTGATGTGTTGGAGCGCTTGGTCGACGCGGGGAACACCGTGTTGGTAATAGAGCACAACCTTGATGTGATCAAAATGGCCGATCGCATCATTGACCTCGGTCCGGAAGGCGGGCAGGCGGGCGGCCGTGTTGTCGCCTATGGGACGCCGGAGCATATTGCGAATGTAAAGGGAAGCTATACCGGCCAATATCTCGCGCCGATCCTAAAAAGAGATCGAGCTCGCCTTGCGGCCGAGAAACGGAGTTGAGCGTCCGGAGGTCGTCTCGTGAGGATGAGTTGGGTCAGAGTCTGAAAGAGAAGGATCAGAAGCATGGCACGCAAGGAGAGGGTTCAAAAATCCAACGCTATGCGCGAGCTTGATCGTGCGGGCATCAGCTATGACGCAGTTGACCTTGGGAGCGAGGAAGACGTGTCCCGTGGCCTTGGTGAGAGAATGGCAACCCTCGCCGGAATGGATCTCGATGCGACCTTCAAGACGCTCGTTTGCGTTTCGCCGCAAGAGGACTATGTGGTCTGCTGCATTCCCGTCGCCCAAGAGCTTGACTTGAAGAAGGCAGCCCAGGCTGCCGGAGAGAAGTCGCTTGCCTTGATGCCTCTGCGGGACCTCGAGCTTGTCACGGGCTATGTACGCGGCGGTTGCTCGCCAATCGGCATGAAAAAGGCCTTTCCGACGCTGGTAGATGAAACGGCACAGCTTTTTGATCGCATGGCGATCTCGGGGGGCCGTCGTGGCCTGTCGCTCATCCTGAGTCCTGAAGACCTGCGTAGATTCTGCTCTGCTGCATATGCTGACATCATTCGCATTTGATGTTCCTTTTAAAGGATTGATCCGGTGAGATCAAGCTTGCCTTGGCAGCGTGTAGGGGCTTTGTCGGGTTTCTGCTTTATTACAGAGGTTCATGATGGGAGCGCCGGACACTTTAGTGTGCTAAAGTACTGAGCGTCCGATCGCCGCGGCAGCGGCTGATGCATGAGAGGGGAGACGCATGCCAACAGGCACTCCTTGGGGGTTTAGGGATATCCTCCCTAATGAGGCGCTCGATAGGGAGCGCATTGCAGCAAAGGCACGAGCTTGTTTTAGCCAACGGGGATATATGCCCGTAGAGACGCCGCTGCTGGAATATCGGAACGTGTTGGAGCAAGGCAGCCAGATTGACGACAGCCCCTTCCAGCTTTTTGACAATGATGGCGCATTGTTGGTGATGCGGCCGGATCTCACTTTGCCGATTGCCCGGCTTGTGAGCACCCGTATGTCCCACGCTAGCCTGCCTTTGCGCCTGCGCTATGAGGCGCCGGTTGTGCGTGAGGAGTCACAGCTGCGAGGACAGCCCCGCCAGTTCACCCAAATAGGAGTTGAGCTCATCGGCGAAAGCAGCTCTGCCTCTGAGCAGGAGACCGCAGGGCTGCTCGGTGAGGTGCTGGATGCGCTTGGCATCTCTGACTGGCGCATCGCGTGCGGCTCCGTCGTCCCACTCAACGCCCTGCTGTCCACCTGTGTGTCCGACTGTGTGCTCGCGCGGCGCGTTCGCGCATATATACATGCGTCCGACTTCGTGTCCCTGGACGCCTGTGTCTCACAGGCGCTGGGAAAAGAGCAGATCACGCCTGCGACAGCACGGGCGCTATGTGAGCTTCCGCGTCTTTCGGGTGGCATGGAGGTCGTATCGACTATCGATGGCCTTCTTGCCGCCGCAGGAGTGCCAGCGGAGGTACGTGGCACAAAGGAGCTGCATGATCTCACGGCTGGCCACAGGGAGCTCGTAGAGGATGGGCGCCTCGTCTTCGACTTTTCGATCATAAATTCGTTTGACTATTACACAGGAGCCATCTTTAAGGCCTATGCCGACGGAGTCTCAGCTCCCCTTGCCTCAGGCGGACGCTATGACGCAGTACTTGAGAAGCTTGGCATGCCTAATGTCTCTGCCTGTGGCTTTGCCTTATCGCTTGAACGTTTGCAGGAGGCATTGGGCAAGCCGGGCGTTTCGGGGGTCGTGGCCGACAAGGGCCGGGCGAGCGAGCGCCCGCTGCGCATCGCAATTCCAAAGGGAGCTCTTTTCGAGCCGACAGTGGATCTGCTGCAAAAAGCAGGACTTTCCACTGCGGGCCTGCGAGATCATGACCGCAAGCTCGTGATTCGCTCGGGCGAGGTTGAGTACATCATCGTGCGCGCGAGCGATGCGCCGAGCTTTGTTGCCTATGGTGGGGCGGATTGCGGCATCTGCGGCAACGATTCTCTAATCGAGGCCAACGCTGAGTTGCTTGAGCTCGTTGACTTGGATTACGGACGCTGCCATTTCGTGGTTGCTGAGCCGAGGAGCGCCAGGGGAAAGGCCGAAAGCGCCTATTCTTGGCGTGGGACGATGCGCGTCGCGACGAAGTATCCTCGCATCACGCAAGCCTATTTCGATCGCATAGGCAAGCAGGTCGACATCGTGAGCCTTCACGGCAACATTGAGCTTGGGCCCATAGTTGGCATGACCGACCGCATCGTTGACATTACGCAAACAGGCACGACGCTGCGCGAGAACGATCTTGTTGTCGTTGACGATGACGTACTTCAGTGCTCGGCACGCTTCTTTGCAGGACCGGCAGCATGGCGCTGTGACCCACGCGTGAGAGCCTTGGCAAAAAAGCTAAGCCTAGCCGTGCAGCAGCAAGGAGAAGAGGACCAGAGATGAGAACGATAACATTGACAGGGGCGGAGCGGCTGGAGCCATCTGACCTTGAGCGCTCAGGCGCGCTGCCTCGCAAGGTGATGGATGCGGCACAGTCCATTGTGGATGACGTTCGGATGCACGGAGACGCAGCAGTGCGCACATACTGCCAGCGTTTCGATGGAATTTGCCCTGGGAGCTTTCGTGTTCCTGACGCAGTAGTTTCTTCGGCAGGAAAGGAAGTCGATCCTGCCTTTCTCAAGGCGCTTGAGCGAGCATACGCACACATCCGTGACTTCCACGAGCGGCAAAAAGAGCAATCATGGTTCACTTCGCGCGACGACGGCACGACCGTCGGCGTGAAGGTCACCCCGGTGGCGAGCGTCGCCCTTTACGTCCCAGGCGGGCGCGCGCAGTACCCCTCCACCGTGTTGATGGACGCAATACCAGCCAAGGTTGCCGGCGTTCAGCGCGTCATTATGCTCACGCCTCCGCAAAGGGATGGCAGCATCTCGCCTTATACCTTAGCCGCCGCCTCGGTGGCAGGGGTCGACGAGGTCTATGCGGTGGGAGGCGCACAGGCTATTGCGGCGGCCGCCTATGGCACCGAGACGATTCCTCGCGTCGCGAAAGTCGTGGGCCCAGGCAATGCCTATGTCGCCGCTGCAAAGCGCTACGTATCGGGCGACGTGGGCATCGATATGGTTGCTGGGCCATCGGAGGTTTGCGTGCTGGCCGATGAGACAGCCGACCCTGTTGTCGTCGCCGCGGACTTGATGGCGCAAGCAGAGCATGACCCAATGGCCACCTGCTACCTGGTGACATGGGACTCGTCGTTGCCATCTCGCGTCTTTGCCGCAATGGAGCATCTGCTCGTACAGTCCCCGCGCGAGAAGATCACGCGTGAATCGCTTGATCATGGCCTCGTCGTGTGTACGGTGGCGCCTGAGGCTGCAATTGCTGCTGTCGATACAATTGCACCTGAGCACCTGGAGCTGCACTGCGCAGAGGCGTGGTCCATGCTCGCGCGCATTCATAACGCAGGTGCAATCTTCGTGGGTCCTTGGAGCTCAGAGCCACTGGGAGATTATGTGGCTGGCCCGAACCACACGCTGCCTACAGGTGGCACAGCCGCATTTTCCAACCCCCTTGGTGTCTATGACTTCCAGAAGCGCTCCTCGGTTATAGCCTACAGCCGCGAGGGCGTGCTAAACGATGCCCCGTCGGTCCAAGTCCTCGCGCAAGCCGAAGGTCTGTGGGCCCATGCCCTGTCCGCAGGGCTGCGCATTCCTCTTGCCCATGCCCAGAAGGACTGTTTCGAGAATGAGGAAGCAGCTTGCGAGAATGCCAATCATACGGCATGGCCCACGGTGCTCGACTCGCCGAAAGCCTCGATGAAACCCGAAAGGCTGTCATGAGCGCTGGTGTTCCAAAGAAGATCAAGCAATGGATGAGGCCGAGCGCAGCGGCGCTTGAGCCCTACGATCCTGCGTTTTCGCCAGTGGACATAAACCTCTCGGCGAATGAAAACTCCTTTGGCCTACCCCCAGAGCTGCAGTCCGCAGTGGCCGATGCCTTGAAGGCGACGCCGACCAATCGCTACCCGTCCCCCCTTGCGCCGGCTTTGCGCAAAGAGCTCTCCCTGGTCTATAACATTGCCCCAAAGCAGCTCATATGCGGCAATGGGGGAGATGAGCTGCTTTTTAATCTCTTTGTCGCCTTTGGGGGCCAGGGCCATGTTGTCCTACACTGCCCTCCTGACTTTTCGGTCTATGACCTCTATGCAGGCCTTTTAGAGTGCCCTGTGCAGGAAGTGCCGCGTGATCCCACAACGTTTAAAATTGATGAGGACAGCCTCGTTGAAGCCTCGCGCGCGGCGACCATCACTATCGTGACCTCTCCCAACAACCCAACAGGGAACCTCGTCTCGCATGGGCTCGTCAGTCGCCTGTGCAAAGAAACGTCGGGTCTCGTTGTAGTCGACGAGGCGTATGTAGAGTTCGCTCGTTCCGGAGCAAGCTGCGTCGATCTTCTCGGGCGCTATGACAACCTTGTCATCTTGCGGACGCTTTCAAAAGCCTATGCCTTGGCCGGTGTGCGCCTCGGCTATATCCTCGCTGATCCGGGTGTCGTCTCAGCGCTCGCGGCAGTGCGTCAGCCCTACTCTGTGAGCGTGCTGGATCAGAGTGCCGCGCTGGCGGTGCTGCGGCGTCGCTCAAACCTCTCAGACACTTTGGAGAAGATAAAGCAAGAGCGGAAGCGACTTTATGCCGGGCTGTGTGGGATGGCATCGTTGGGAGTTACGGTCTGGCCCAGTGACGCAAACTTTCTTCTTGTGAGGGTCCCTTCTGCCCATAAGCTGCGCTGTCGCTTACGAGACGAGTGCTCAATCCTCGTACGGGACTTCTCGTCTGCGGCAGGCTTGAAGGATTGCCTGCGCATTACCGTCGGCATGCCGCAAGAAAACGATAGCCTACTACGTAGTCTTACGCACCTATTGGAGGAGAGTTGCAATGAATAGGACAGCAAAGGTCGTCCGGAAGACCAACGAGACAGATGTGGAAGTCCAACTCAACCTTGATGGCACGGGAACTTGTGACATCTCGACGGGCATAGGGTTTTTTGATCATATGCTCAGCGCGTTTGGTCGCCATGCCTTGTTTGACCTCACGCTTAAGGCAAAGGGTGATACCTGGATAGACGATCATCACACTGTAGAGGATGTGGGGATAACCTTGGGGCGCGCGCTCGGGCAGGCTCTTGGGGATAAGGCAGGCATACGGCGCTTTGGGGACGCCTGCGTGCCTCTTGACGAGGCGTTGATACAAAGCGCCGTAGACATCTCCGGCCGTGGTCAGCTCTACTGGGACGTGCCAATTGGCCCTGATAAGGTCGGTACGTTTGACTGTGAACTTGCGCATGAGTTTTTTGCAGGATTTGCGCGTGATGCCGGGATGACCCTTCACCTGCGTGAGATCTCTGGGGTCAACGCCCATCATATTCTTGAAGCTTCGTTTAAATCTTGTGCGCGGGCACTCCGTAGTGCTGTAGAGTCAGACCCACGATGCAGTGGCATTCCTTCGACCAAAGGGGTACTGTGATGGCTTCACCGGAGATCGTTATAGTTGACTACCACAAAGGCAACCTGCTCTCCGTTGCCAGATCGCTGTCTGGCATCGGTGGCGGCGTCGAGATTAGCGATGACCCTGGAACCATCGCCTCTGCGGCAGGGATCATCTGTCCGGGAGTGGGGAGCTTCGAGGATGCAACCACCTATATGCGTACGTCAGGAGAAGCTGACGCTATCGTGAGGGCGATCCAATCTGGCATCCCCTTTCTGGGCATCTGCCTTGGCATGCAGATCCTGTTCGAGAGGGGGCATGAGCACTCTGGCTCACGCACATGGGGAGATGGCTGGATACCTGGCCTCGGTGTATTAAAGGGATCAGTCACCAAGCTGGAGAGCAAACGGCTGAAGGTGCCTCATGTCGGCTGGGATCAGGTCCATTTTACCGAGCAAGGTCGTATGTGTCCTTTGTTCGTTGATGTTGCGGAGGGTGCAAACGTATACTTCACGCACTCCTATGCACTTGCCGATGACGTTGACTCCCAGGTCGTGTGCAGCTATACGCACTATACGCGGAGCTTTCCGTCCTCCGTTTGGTCAGATAACGTATTTGGCGTGCAGTTTCATCCGGAGAAGTCCTCTGCGACGGGGCTCACGGTGATGTCCAACTTCTTACACATTGTGCGTGGATAGGATGCTCCGATGACGCTTCTTCCTGCGATTGACTTAGTGGCAGGACAGGTGGTTCGTCTCCAGCGTGGGGACCGGTCTCGCATGGACATCTATTCGACTGACCCTGTTGACGTAGCGGAGGGCTTTCGGCAGGCGGGTGCCAGATGGATACATGTAGTCAACCTTTCAGCGGCGTTTGGCGAAGACGAGGATGCTTGTGCGAAGAACTTTGCAGCTATCAAGCGAATTTGTGCAATCGAGGGAGTCTCAGTCGATCTGGGAGGCGGCATTCACTCGCTGGACGATGTGAAACGCATGGTCGATCTCGGAGCGGCACGCATCGCGATGGGAACGATGCTTGTGCGCAACCCTGATCTGGCAGCTGAGGCCGTGGCAAGCTATGGCAGTGTCTTGGTTGCTGACGTCGCAGGGGACAAGGGAGAAGTGCGCATTTCAGGGTGGCGCGACGACGCTTCATTGACGGTTGATGAGCTCGTGGCCCGGCTTGTCGGCCTAGGATTTCAGCACCTTGTCTATACCGACATCGCGCGCGACGGGATGCAAACGGGAATAGATCCTGCTACATACAAGCATATAGCCGCGGTGGCAGGCTTTCCTGTCATAGCCTCAGGGGGCATTGCCACCCTACAAGACATACGCGCGCTAGCCACACTTGGGCCACATGTGATCGAGGGGGTCATCGTCGGACGGGCGCTGTATGAGCATGCCTTTACGCTTCAGGATGCTCTCTTCGCGGTCGGCAGCGCCCGCTAGAAGTCAAGTCGGACGGGAATTCCTTGGCTTGCCATATATTCCTTGACCTGCCGTATTGAGAATGTGCCATAGTGGAAGACGCTTGCAGCAAGCACGGCGTCTGCCTCGCCCTCAATAATGCCCTCCGCGAAATGCTCGAGTTTTCCGACGCCTCCGGACGCGATAACCGGTATGTCGACAGCCCGTGAGACCGCGCGTGTGAGGGCGATGTCGAAGCCGTCCTGCGTGCCGTCGCGATCCATGCTCGTGAGGAGAATCTCTCCTGCGCCGCGCCGTGCGGCCTCCTCTGCCCAGCCGACAGCATCAATGCCGGTGGGCGTGCGTCCGCCGGCGGTATAGACCTCCCACTTGTCCTGCTTGCCTATCTGCCGTGCGTCGATCGCGCAGATGACCGCCTGGCTTCCAAAAGCATCGGCTGCGGCAGTGATCAGAGAGGGGTCTTTGACAGCAGCAGAATTGACTGAAACCTTGTCTGCACCTGCAGCGACCATATCCCTCATGTCTTTGACGCTGTGAAACCCACCGCCTACGGCATAGGGCACGCTGAGCTTCGAGGCGGCATGAGAGGCAAGCTTGATGGTCGTCTTGCGCTTTTCTGAGGTTGCAGTGATGTCAAGAAAGACGATCTCGTCTGCACCCTCACGGTCATAGATCGTAGCGAGCTCAACGGGATCGCCTGCATCTTTAAGCTCGACAAAGTTGACGCCCTTTACGACGCGCCCGTCTTTGACGTCCAAGCAGGGTATGACGCGTTTGGTGAGCATGATGCCCCTTTCAAGCGACTGCATAGATAGAGTCGAAATGTTTCTAGCATAAACGTTAGAGGCATTTGCTGAGATGAAATTGACTATAGTTATTTATGATGAAACGATGGTGTGGCTCGTCGTTGTCGACCCTTTATGTAGGTCCTTTCTTTTTGCCCAAAATGGGCAATAGTTGCTTGCATTAATGGAAGCGCCTTGCTAGGATTCACGTCAACACCGAGATTTTGGAATGGAGGGACCGGGTATGAAGAAGCATCACCTGTACAACAGGCTGATCTGTTTGGGTTTGTTCATGAAGAAGCCCGGGCTCATCTCGGCATAAGGTAACCTCGACTTTATTGGTCGCTCAAGGGTTCCTTAGCTCCGAGTCCGGGCGTAAATGTTCCGCGCAAGGGGAGTTTTTTACCTCTTTATATTGTGCGCTGTCTATTTTACCTGAATGAAGGAGCATATCATGGCTTTTGAACTCAATCCTGATTTTAAAAATGATGTAGAGAAGCACTTCAATACGCTACAGGTCCATGCTGGTCTCGCCCCCGATCCTGTGACAGGAGCCTCCTCTTTGCCCATCTACCAGTCAGCGGCCTTCCAGTTTGACGATGCGGCTGACGGAGCTGCGAAGTTCGCTTTGAAGAAGCCGGGCAACGTCTATGGTCGACTCACCAATACCACAACTGACTCGGTAGCTGCCCGCATTGCGGCAATTGAGCATGGCACCGGCGCCGTTGCCGTGGCTTCAGGACATGCGGCTGAGATCTTGTCATTCACGAACATCGCGAAGCAAGGTGATGAGATTGTCTCTTCTGACTCCTTGTATGGCGGCACGTGGAACATTTTGCTTCATACGCTTGACAACTTTGGCATAAAGACGCATTTCGTCGAGAATAACGACATTGACGCCTTTGTGGCCAATACCAATGAGCACACGAAGTTCTGGTACGTCGAGACCATTGGCAACCCTCTCGTTGATGTAGCAGACGTTCCTGCTCTTGTTGAAGCAGCAAACTCTGTTGGTGTCCCTGTGATTGTGGATAACACTTTTGCGACACCTTACCTTTATCGTCCAGCTGAGGATGGGGCTGCAGTTGTGGTTGAGTCCCTTACAAAGTGGATTGGTGGCCACGGAACTACGATAGCCGGTGCTGTTGTCGATACCGGTAAGTTCAACTGGAAAGCCTATCCTGGCAAGTTCCCACAGCTTACTGAGCCCGATCCTGACTATCACGGACTCGTGTTTGCCGATGCGGCTCCTGCTGCTCCTTTTGCTACGCGTGTTCTTGCCCAGCAGCTGCGTGACTTTGGCCCAACCTTAGCTCCACTGGCGGCCCAGCAGATCGGCCTTGGCATCGAGGACTTGTCGCTACGTGTCCAGCGCCACAGCGACAATGCTCTTGCAGTTGCCAAGTGGCTCAAGGACAACCCTAAGGTCAGCTGGGTACGTTACTCTGGTCTTGAGGATGACCCAAGCCATGAGATCGCCAAGAAGATATTGCGCCATGGATTCGGTGGCGTAGTGGTCTTTGGTGTGAAGGGCGGTCGCGAAGCTGGCCTTAACGTCGTCAATAACGTGAAGCTCTTCACGCACCTCGCGAATGTCGGAGACGCCAAGTCCCTCATCATCCACCCTGCCTCGACCACGCATTCTCAGCTTTCGGCTGAGCAGCTCAAGGCGGCCCACCTTTCCGAGGACCTCGTCCGTCTTTCCGTGGGCATCGAAGACATCGATGACATTATCGCTGATCTTGATCAGGCAATCGCGAAGGCTTAGCTTGACGCGTATAGTTGCAAAAGCCCAGCTCTTTTTGAGCTGGGCTTTTATTTGAGTTTGTTGCTTCTCAAATGGTGCGCTAAGAGCTAGCTTAAGATGGAGCCGAGAGAAAGTGACGCCCATGGCGCATACATATGCTGGAGAAGAGGTCCAATTGGCCTCGATGAAAGACATACGTCTCAAATATGACAAGCAAGGGTTGATCCCCTGCGTTGTGCAACAGGCTGGCACAGGGGAAGTATTGATGGTCGCATGGATGAACGAGGAGTCCTTGCGGCTTACGCTAAAGACTAAAACGACATGGTTTTGGTCGCGCAGCCGCCAAGAGCTCTGGAATAAGGGTGCTACCAGCGGTAACATTCAGCATGTCGTCCGTCTACTGGTTGACTGTGATGCAGACACCCTGTTGGCAGAAGTCGACTCACCAGGGCCTGCCTGCCATACCGGTCACAGGAGCTGCTTTTTTAGACAGATGCAGGAGGTCTAGACATGGGGGAGCGTACCGCAAACGTCAAGAACGGAGACATTGGCGAGACTCTTACGAAGCTCGCCTCGACGATACACGGTCGTCGCGAGGCTGATCCCACGGCAAGCTATACCAAGCACTTGCTTGACGGCAATCCCGACGAACTTCTGAAAAAGCTTGCCGAGGAGTCCAGCGAAGTGATCATGGCGTGCAAAGACGACGATCATGATCATATCCGCTATGAGGCAGGAGATCTTGTCTACCATCTGCTGGTCACGTTGGAGCGTTATAACGTAAGCCTGCCTGAGCTTGCCGGCGAGCTGAATGCACGTATGAAATAGGACGGCTTGCGCTTCTCCTTGGCAGCCTGGCAGATATTTGGAAGCCTCAGCTGTCAAGCTTGCTCGCTCGGCCTATTTGCTAAGCCTAGAGCGGGTGTCTGGGCGGATGTACTCGAAAATGGCTGGCGCGCCTTCTCGCTCTGACTCTGCGAGGTCATTATCTGAGCGTACAGTCCACGTGATCAGATGCCCTCGCAGCACCCGGCGGCACAGCCATACAAAAAGATTGTGGCGATCAGAGTACTTGTAGGCGACGAAGTCAGGTCGACTCAAGACATTGGCAAAAAGCGATGAGAGAATCCAGCGCATAGGTATGCCATATTTCTCGGTACCTCGGTCAGCAAGATAATCTTCTGAGAGTTGGCCGCGGAATACGTCCGGTCTGTTGTGTCGTAGCCACGAAAGCACGCGTGGGTCGAAGCTCTCTATGCAGTAGGACACGTCAGCATGGTCCAAGGCGAGCATGGTCATACGGGTGAGATCGACATAGTTGCTCATCGTTGACTTGATCTCAATGATGAGCGGTGGGCGGCGAGCGCCTGTCTTGGGAGCCGTCTCAAACAGGCTCAGGACCTGCTCAAGCGTAGGTATTCTCTCGTCAGTTCCAAGCAGATGATATTCGCATAGCTCCTCATGGGTGAGCTGCTCGACAAAGCCAGCGCGCCCGCAGAGGCGCTCGAGGTCAGAATCGTGCACAACGACGAGGACATTGTCCTTGGTGAGTCTCACGTCCAGCTCAACGCCGTAGCCCGCCTCTGCTGCAGCACGAAAGGCAGGCAAGGAGTTTTCTGGGACGATGGGACGAGTTGCGTGTTTAACGTCTTCTGCCCATAGCGGCGTGGCCACTGGGGCATCGGAGCGCTTTTTGATCTTGTCAGCGAATTGCACGACTTTGTCTGGCATGGTTAGCAGGTCAGTGTCATTTTTCCAAGGGTCGCCAGCGGTCCCTTTGGGATAGGCTTGTGCCGAGGGCGGCTCCTCGAATAGTCCGCGATGGGCATAGCGATGCTTTTCTATCTGCTTCCACTGAGCGGTGGTGCGCCAATCGCGCCTGCGCGGCGCGACAAGAAAAGCGGTGACGCCTATGATGCCGGCTGCCACCGTGGCAGCCTTTGCCAGCGCAAGCTTGCCATCACTTGTGAGATAGGTCTTCTTGTGATGCGTGACAATGTCGGCACCTCGACTCGCTACCATGGGTATCCCTTCTCTTTCCTGTGCTCATTCATAGCATCTTAGTGCCTTTTGCCCTCACATGGCGTGGTCGGCATAAAATATGGCCCATTCGTCAAGACGGAAAGGCCCACATGGAACAAGAACAAGACAATCAGCAGCAAACGCAAGTATCCGTCGGTCGCTCTGCCGCAATGATGAGCGTGCTGGTAATCCTCAGCCGCATTACTGGTTTCTTCCGTACATGGGCGCAGGCCTATGCGCTGGGCACCACCTTGCTGGCCAGCTGCTATACCGTGGCGAACAACCTGCCGAACCAGCTTTATGAGCTTGTCATCGGCGGCATGATCATGACGGCCTTTTTGCCAGTGTACCTTTCGGTTAAGCAAAAGAGCGGGCAGAAAGGGGCAAACGAGTACGTCTCCAACCTCCTCTCGATCGTATGCGTCCTCATGAGCGCGCTCACTGTGCTTTGCATAGTGTTCGCCGCGCAGCTCGTCTTCATCCAATCCGCAGGCACTGACCAGACGCAGATGAGCAATGCAGTCATCTTGTTGCGCTTTTTTGCGGTCGAGATACTGTTTTACTTTCTTTCATCGATCGCCTCGGGCATTCTGAATGCAGAAAGGGATTACCTATGGAGTACTGCCGCGCCGATCTTCAATAACTTTATTACGATCACGTCCTTTCTTCTCTTTGCCGCCTTTGAGAAGTCTGATGCCCCGCTGGCGTTTCTTCTTCTTGCCCTAGGAAATCCACTTGGCGTGCTTGTTCAGGTATTGATGCAGTTGCCGAGCCTAGGCCGGCATGGAGTGAAGATCAGCTGGAAGATCAACTTTCACGATCCCGCGCTGAAGGAGACCCTGCGCATAGGCTTGCCGACCTTGGTCGTCACAATTTGCTCATTTGTCACCGTGTCAGTCATGAACAGCTATGCCCTGGTTGCAATACCTGACCAGGGCAGTTCGATTCAGTACTATGCGCGCCTGTGGTACACCTTGCCCTACGCTGTCTTGTCAGTGCCAATCACGACCGCAATGTTTACTGAGCTATCTGACATGTTTGCCAAACATGATATGGCAGGCTATGTGCATGGCTTCACGAACGGTGCCTGTCAGATCCTATTCACGTTGATACCGTTCATGCTGTACCTGATTGTGTTCGCCCGCCCTTTGATGGAGCTGCTGCGCCTTGGCCGCTTTGATGAGCAGAGCGCAGAGCTGACGGCATATTACTTGCGCTTTTTGGCGTTGGCCCTGCCATGGTATGGTTTATCGACGTTTTTCCAAAAGGTGTTTTCTTCGATGCGTCATATGATGGTCTTCACAGCTGCCAACGTCGTGGCCTCAGTTATACAGGTCGTCTATACCATGGTGTTCACAGGAACGCAAGGAATTGCCGCAGTCGCATTGGGAAGCGTTCTCTTTTTCCTTGTTGTCGACGGCGTTTCGTTTGCCTTGCTGAAGCGGATTTTGAAGCATATTGGCCTGAGGGCAATTGGTGCGGCCTGTTTGAGGGGGCTTTTGTTAGGCTGCGTCGGTGCCGGAGCAGGTGGCGCACTGATATGGGTCTTTGAGAGGCTCTTTGGCAGCCTTGGGGGCTCGATACTGCAGACGATCGCTTGTGTGCTGATAGCCGGCATCGCATCGGTGGCCTCGACGTATGGGCTGGCGATTGCCCTGCGCGTGCCTGAGTCTGCCTTCATGCGGCGCTTGCTTGGCAGGCTTGTGCGTCATGTGGACTAATGGATGGGCCCCTTCTTAGTGCGATCCCAGAAGGATGATCCCATGGCTTCGTAGCAAGAGCCTGCCTGTGCTGACAATGTCGAGACAATACTTATAATGTGGTGGCTGGCTCCCAAGGGGGAGCTGCCTTTTGACGTGCTAACAGTCCTTAGTAGCGCACTGACGAACGGAGTTGCAAATACATGCAGGTAAGGGATCTTTCTGCTCAAGAATACCAAGCTCTTTTGATACGAATGAATGCTAACCCCCCCATCGAGCAGCTTCCGGTTTGGCAGGAGTACGAAGCTACGATTCCTGACCGAACATTCTGGGGCTATTGCGCGATTGAGGCGTCCTCTGTGGAGGCTGTCTGTGCCTTCATGGACTATAAGACGCATGGCTATCATTTTCTCCGTGCTCACCATGCCCCTGTTTGGGCTCAAAAGCCCAGTGCTTCTGAGGAGCAAGCTGCCCTTGAGTCGTTGAGGACGTATGCAAGGAAAAAGGACAAGCGGCTGGCCTTCATAAGGCTTTGCGTTCTTCATGAACTTCCGTTGTGTCGACCAGTGCTATCAAGTGTGCCGTATGACGCTACGGTGATCGTTGACTTGAGGGGCGGAGACGAACAAATACTTGCGCGCATGAAGCCACGGGGACGCCGTGATGTTCGCAAAGCCCTAAGGGAGTGCAACTGCACCTTTGCGGATGAGACAGAGCAGGCTGCAGCGTGTTTTGATGAGTACTATTATGTCATGAGACAAACTGCTGAGCGCGACGGCTTCTCCCCAGCCCCGGAGTCGAACTATACCGAGATGATGCGCTGCTTGGGACCAGATAGCTGTCGTCTGTATGTCGCGCGTAGCAAGGAGGACCACTCTGTGGTCTGCTGGGAAATGGATACCATCTCTGGCACGAGAGCCGTGCGCTACTATGCAGCTACCCTCAGCGGCAAGGCTCGCAATCATGTCGCGGATGCGCTCGTGTACTATGCCCTTTGCGAGTTGGGACGTCGAGGATGCTTGGATATGGACCTCATGGCCATAGGATCTGACTTCTCTCCGAGCTTAAAGGGGCTTAATGAATTCAAATGCAAGTTTGCCAAGGAGGCCGCCTCTGTTGCCCCAGATCGTGACCTCCCGTTGAGGCCTCTGCTTTATGATGCTTTGGAGAAGGTCAAAAGCCTCAAGGGTGCGGCGCGCACCGCCCCTGGTGCAGAGTGACTGACCATTGGGGCTCAATGTGTGAGTAAGCTTTCAGGATTGTCCATTTGGTTTAAAAGAAATAGGCTGCAAGCACATATAGTGTTAAATTAGATGCCGGATGTGTCTAAACGAAATTGTGAAGGGTGATGTATGAAGACAGCCCACGTTTTGAGACATGTAAGTAGGCTAGCTTCAGCTGCTTTGGCAGCTTCTTTGTTTGTCACAGGAGTCTTTCCCATGCCAGCCATTGCATTGACCTCAGATGAGCTCCAGGCTGAGGTTGATGACGCACAGGCGAAAATTGATGATTTGAACAGCGAGGCAGAGCAGACTGGCTATGAGCTTATAGATGCACAGGCCAGCCTCCAGGATACGCAAGACTCCATCGCGAGCGTACAGTCGGAGATCGCTTCAAAGCAATCTGAGCTTGATCAAGCGCAAAGCGAGCTGTCACAAGTTGTCGCAAGCTCTTATAAGACCGGGGACGTCAACTTACTTTCTGTGCTGATGAACTCAAAGAGCTTCGATGAGTTTGTCTCGCTCATCCACTATGCAGATAAGGTCTCTGAGTACCAACAGGGCGTTGTGTCTGAGGTAAAGACTTTGAAGAGTCAGCTTGAGGACGAGCAAGCCCAGCTTGAGTCTCAACAGCAGCAGGAGCAGGAAGAGGTACAAGCCCTTTCGGATAAGAAGCAGGCATCAGAGGCAGCAATTCAGGCAGCCGAGGACTACAAAGACCAGCTGTCTGAGGAAGTGAAGGAAAAGATCGCAGAAGAAGAGGAAGCGGCGCGCCAGCAAGCCCTCGCCCAGTCCCAGCAAACAGAGACCACATTGCAGGCATCCTCTTCCACGGCGGCTACGTCATCTGACTCTGGCGGGTCTTCAGCTGAAGCAACATCTGAGACAGGCTCAGAGGGAAGTGCAGACTACAGCGCTGATGAGGGGTCATCGGGCTCGAATACAACGAGCTCAGCTCGAAGTGCCACGTCAAGTGCTTCAGAGATGGTTGCAAGGGCCATGGAGGCTCTTGGATCGCATTACATCTATAGTGGTTATAGATGGACGGGAAGCACCTCGACCTCATATTTTACCTGCTCTGGTCTTGTTGACTTTGCCCTGGGACGCCTATCGTACTCCGATAACCCGGAGAGCCTTTATGCTCAAGTGGGCTCAAGTATGGTCTACAGCATCAGCGAGCTGAACTATGGGGATTTGGTCTTCTTTAACTGGGCGGGACGCTCTCCAGGCCATGTGGGCATCTACCTGGGCAATGGTGAAATGATAGACGCCGATGGAAGCTCTGTCGTGGTCCGCGGTGTTACGACGAGCAGCTTCATCGGCGGAGGTCCCATCATCTAGAGGAGTTTTGGTCTTGCAGGCACTCCTCATGTATAGGGGCTAGCTCAGAAGCCATTTTGTGACAGCAGGAGCTCGCTTTCGGATCAGGCTACATAACCTAATGTCACCATGGCAGGCTGCATGGAGGAGATCTATGTCGATGCAAGTGCAGGAGATCAATGACAAGGATAGATGGTCCAGGCTCATAGAAGCACATGGTTGCCACCCGCTTCAGGCTTGGCAGTGGGGAGAGCTCAAGAGCTCAACGGGGTCGTGGACAGCAAGCCGCCTTGTTTGTGTAGAAGATGATGATGTCGTTGGCATTGCGCAAGTGCTTACGAGGAAGATTCCTTTTCCTTTTCGCTTCATCTGCTATATTCCACGAGGCCCTTGGTCAAAAGACGAGAGTCGCTTCGGAGAAGTTGCTGATGCCTGTGCCACGTGGTGTGAAAGCACCTTTCACCCAGTTTCACTGAAGATCGAGCCAGCTTTGACAGATGCGGACCTATCCGCAAACTGGAGTCATGGCCAGCGCGTTCTGCTTGGGCTTACCGCCGTGCTCAACCTTCAGCAAGACGAGGAGGCCATATTCTCTCAGCTGCCGTCGAAGAAGGCGCGCCAGTACATTCGCAAGGCCAAAAGAGATGGCGTCACCGTCAGAGAGGCTGCTGCGTCTGACCTCGAAGGACTTTTGCATGTCTATCATAAAACTGCTGAGCACGACAACTTTGCCATCCATGCCGATGAGTTCTATGCCAAAGCCTTTGAAACCCTTTGCGGCCTGCAACAGCTTTTCGTCGCCGAGAAGGACGGGGAACTGCTTGCTTTCCTGTGGAATGTCACGACGAGCGGAGCTGCATTTGAGCTGTGGGGTGGCGTGAGCGACAAGGGCAAGCAGCTGCGTGCTAACTATCTGCTCAAATGGGAGGCCATCAAGCAGGCGAAGCGCCGCGGCGCAGCCTTGTATGACCTCAATGGACTTTTAAATGATGGCATCAGCGAATTCAAGCGTCGCTTCTCTCGCGAACAAGTTCGATGGACAGGGACGTGGGAGCGGCCGCTCAGTCCACTCTACGGCGCCTGGAATGCCGGATTGAAGCTTTACCAGCGCCAGCTTAAGAGTTTCAGCGACGAAGAGGTCGATGGGCAGCAAGGCACAGACGCCTTTGTAAAAGAGCAGCCTGAGGAGGCACAGAGCAGAATCGTAGTCAATGAGGGGCACCTTAGGGAGGTGCTGGCAAGGCGCACAGGCACATGCGCACACGACTGGTATCTTGTCTTCAAAGCTCGCTACGCAATGGAGTTGGTGTTTGAGACGTTGCGCGAGCTTCGCGGAGATGGTGCAGTCGCAACACAGCTCTTCACCTGTGTTACTGCTATCGACCCCATACTAAAGGCTGGTCTTGTGCCCAAGTACCTCGACATCAATCCAAGTAATTTAATGATTGATCAAAGGGCCCTTGAGGCAGCTGAGAGCGTGTATGCCATTGTGATGCAGCACAGCTTTGGCATCATTGACAACAGTGCAAGTCGTCGCTTGGCAGAATGCGCCCACGAAAAAGAAGCACTTCTTGTTGAGGATTGTGCCCATTGTGTATGCCGCTTTGCCCGTGATGAAGAAGGAAAGCCCCTTGCTGACGTCTCGATCCATTCTTTTGGGGTTCAGAAAATACTTCCGACGAATTTTGGCGGCGCAATTTGGATAAATCCATCGCTTCGCAAGGGTGAAGGCATACCTACAGAGTTTTCCCTCAGACTTCGCAGAAAGCTTGAGGCTCTCCCGAACCTTGATTCAAAGCTTGACGTCGCGGCGAGAAGCTATCTCAACCAAAACCGTATTTTAAACCGTCTGCCAGAAAGCTCTTCGACAAGTATGCGCAGGCGTTGGGTTGAGAAGGGTAAAATTGAGCTTCCTGTCTCTCAAGCCGAGCAAAGCGGGGACCTTCCCTTGCGTGCCCAACGTCCAAGCGCATGGGTAAACGACAAAGCGATAGCTGCCCTCAATGACATAGATGCAAATGAGCAGGCACGCGTTGCGTCGGTTAGCTGCTACGACGCTTTCTTTTCACAGAATCACCAATTTGCGGTTCCTGAGGGCGCGCGTGCGATGCCTCCCCAGCCTTTGATGCGCTATCCAATCTTGGCAAAAAGTACAGCTGAGGCAGACAAACGTATCTCTGAACTTCGACAGCGCGGCGTCTATGCCGAAAAGTGGGGGAGGCCCTTGCTGTACCCAGGCATCATAAACCGCGCTCCCTATAAATTGCCGGCATGCCTTGAGGAAGAAGCTCCAGCGTCGCTTGACATATCAAAACGTATTATTTGTTTGCCCACCGAGCTCACTGGGCAGCAGATGTCTGCCGTGTTTGAGCTTTTGCGCAGCCATTCTACTGAGACCGAGGAGGTATATTGCCCGATTACAGATGAGAAAGAAATTCCAGGCCGTTTGGTCCCGGTCATTCTCGGGGGCGATATCCTCGCCTATTCATATGTGCGCTGCTTCTACAGTGCCTATGGCATACGCCCGATTGTGCTGTCTGCAATTGACCACAAAATAACCTCATCCAGCAAGCTATGTGACTATCGAGTCGTCCAGAATTTCTTGAATGAGGATGAATTGCTGCGCTACATCTGTGATCTTGGGCGTCAATTGGTTGCGAGAGGCAAAGTGGGGCTTTTGCTGGGGAGCTCCGATTGGCAGGCCCGCCTGCTTTCTAAAAACAAGGGACTCCTCTCGCGATGGTATAAGGTACCCTACATCGACTTTAACCTCCTTGATCGTATCACCCAAAAAGAGGAGTTCTACTCGATCTGCGACGAGCTCGGCATAGCCCATCCCAAGACCTGGCTTGTTGACTGCTCTGGCGACGCTCAAGAGGAGCCGCTTGCCTTCTCACAGCTTACTTACCCGCTGATAGCAAAGCCTTCGAATTCAGCCGCCTATGATTTGATCGACTTTGAGGGACGCCAAAAAATTTACAAGATCGATTCTGAGGCAAGGCTGCGGCAGGTCATCAAGATGCTGCGGCAATCAGCCTATGGCCACAAATTGGTTGTCCAGGATTACATCCCTGGCTCCGATCAGGGGATTCGTTCTCTTACTGCCTATTGTGACACAGAGGGCCGCATATGCGTCGTAAGCGGAGGGCGTGTCATTTTGCAGGATCATGACCCACAGGCGATCGGCAACCCTGTCGTCATACAGTCAGAGCGCATCGAGCAGATAATACGAGACGCCGAAAAGTTTCTCGTCCATGTTTCCTATCACGGTTTTGCCAATTTCGACATTAAGTTTGATCCAAGAGATGGCCACTACAAATTCTTTGAGATAAACACACGGCCCGGGCGCAACACCTACTATATGAGCCTCGGCGGGGTGAACTTTGTCGAGCCGCTGGTTAACGACTGCGTCTTAGGAAGGCGTCTTGAGCGGAAGGAGGCGTACCAACCATTTGTGTACAGCCTCGTCCCCTCCGCAGTTGTTCGTGACCATGTCGATGATAGCGCGCTGCGCCAGCAGCTGTTGGGGCAATATGCGTCGGGGCTTGCGCGCTCTCCATTAGACAACCCAGATGACGGGCTGCTGCATGCATGCTGGGCACATGCATATAAGCTGCGCCAAATTCAGAAGTTCAACAAATTTATGGGGCAGGGGCGCTGAAGAGGCTCCCATGAGCATCTCTTGAGAGCCTTGATCTTGGGACCGTTAGAAAATCATGAGGGATTCGGACCGCAAAAGACACAGAACAGTCACGCTTGCCGAGCAGGTGGAGCAGGTTCCTACCGACCCCGGATGCTATCTCTGGAAAGATGGGGACGGCAAGGTCATCTATGTAGGCAAGGCCAAGAACTTGCGCGCGCGCATGCGGCAGTACACAACCCTGCAAGACGAGCGTGCCAAGATCCCCCTTATGATGCAGGTCGTGCGTTCGTTTGACTATATCGTTGTCGGCAGCGAGCATGAGGCGCTCGTGCTCGAGCGCAACCTCATCAACCAATATCACCCATACTTCAACGTTGACTTCAAAGATGACAAGAGCTACCCGTACATTGCAATTACCGAGTCTGATGTCTTTCCGGCCATCAAATACACACGAGAGCGTCATAGGAAGGGGACACGTTACTTCGGGCCCTACACAGACGCGCACGCCGCGCGCGATACGATCGACACGCTGCGTAAGGTCATACCAACGTGCATAGCGACATGCGCAGAGTGGAAACGCTGCCGGCGCTGGCTTGCCTCGCATCCTGAAGAGGCGGGTGTCGCCAATCTCGCCTTCGCCGAGCATGGGCGTCCCTGCTTTGACTATCACGTCGGCCGCGGGCCAGGCGTTTGCTGCGGCGCAATCGACACGGTGTCTTACGCTCGTCATATAAGCGACGTGGAACGCTTCTTGGAAGGTAAGCGCAGTGATGTCGTCAACGAGCTGAACGTTCAGATGGGGGAGGCCGCCTCAGCCCTTGACTTCGAGAAGGCCGAGCGCATCAAGCATCGCCTTGAGACGATAAATGCCCTTGACGACCGTCAGGAGGTGCTTTTTGCGCCTGACGTCTCCATGGATGCAGTAGGCTTCTTTCGCGAGGAGACAATATCTGCCGCCTGCGTGTTCGTGGTGCGGGAGGGTCGTACGATCAGAAGCGTCGATTTCATACTTAACAAGGGTGCCGACGTGCCCGAGCTCGAGCTTGTTGAAGGTTTTGTCAAGCGCTATTACGACGAGACAGCTGACATTCCCGCTGAGGTCGATCTCGCCTTTGATCTTCCGGATGCTGAGGTCATCGAGCAATGGCTCTCTGACAAACGTGCGCATGTCTGCCATCTGCACAGGCCTGTGCGAGGGGAGCGAGCCCATCTGCTTGAGATGGCTGCTGACAATGCTCACCATGCGTTGCTGCGCTATATGGTCCGCACCGGATATGCCGACAAAAGGACTAATGAGGCATTGTTGCAGCTAGAAAGCGCGCTAGCGCTTGATGGGCCTCCGATGAGGATCGAATGCTTTGACGTTTCGACTTTGCATGGTGCCTTCACGGTGGCGTCGATGGTCGTCTTTAGCAATGGGAGGCCGGATAAGGCTGCGTACCGTCGTTTCAAGATACGCGCGCCGCTTGACGAGGCAAATGACTTCGCCTCGATGTCTGAGGTGTTGGCGCGTCGCTTCTCTCCTGAGCGCATGTCCGATAAAAAGTTTGGCTCTCGCCCAGATCTGCTCGTTGTTGATGGCGGCAAGCCGCAGCTGAGTGCTGCGATGGATCAGCTGCATGCTCTTGGGCTTTCGATCCCCGTATGTGGCCTAGCAAAATCTGACGAGGAGGTGTTCGTCCCGTGGGATGAGACGCCTGTTGTCCTTCCGTCAGGGTCTCCTTCGTTGTACCTCATCAAGCAGGTCCGTGACGAGTCGCATCGCTTCGCCATCACGTTTCACCGCGAGCTGCGCACCAAGGCACAGTCCGTCTCGATCCTCGATGAGGTCTATGGTGTAGGGCCCAAGCGCAGGCGCGATCTCATGCGGCACTTTGGCTCGTTCAAGCGCCTGCGCAAGGCCTCTGTTGATGAGATTGCTTCGGTCAAGGGGATATCAACACAGGTAGCACACAACATATGGGATGCGATGCAAGTCCTGAACGATCGGCAGGAAAAGGCGTTGTCGTCGGAGGCGCCGGAGACGTCTGCCTCCGATTAAGTAAAAAGCACTTTAAAACTGCTCTCCTCGGCAACGAGGGGCATCTCTTTTTTCTCGTCTATCGTGTAGGAGATGCGGAAGCGCGCATATTGTTTGTTGAATAAGGTGAAGAAGCATCCGATCTGCTCGTTGCTGCCTTGGAGCTCCATCGTCACAGAGCCATCCCATTCGTTGCGCACCCAACCAGTGAGCCCTAACTTCTCAGCACAGGTTTTGGCATTCCAACGAAAGCCGACGCCCTGCACCTCTCCTCGGAAAATCATATGGAGGCGGCGTAGATTGCCAGGATGTTCCGCCTCGCTTGGCATCTTCGCCGGCTCAGAGCCGCCAGGGCTGCCTTGCGGCCTGTCTGCTGACAAGCGCCCCTTGAACCAGTCGAACATTGTGCCTCCGTCTCTGTGCCTCTTGCGCAAATGAGTCATGTGCACCTCATGATGTTTACAATAGTAGTAACTATGGAACTTAAGTACACGTTCGATGCGGAGGACGCATGGCTTCCAAATGTAATCTCATAGTCGACTCTTGTTGTGACTTCACTGCGGCACAAGTTGAGAAGGCTGGGCTTGTCTGTCTCCCATTCACCTACACAGAGGCGAATAAGCCAGACGGAGGCTTCCATGGCGAAGACGATCTCTTTCAAAGCCGCGGGGTTCATGAGTTTTACGAGGCAATTCAGAAAGGCGCAGCCCCATTGACGTCGCAACCCAGTCAGGCTGTATATGAAAAAGCATTTCGTGATGCGCTCGACTCGGGCATTCCGACGGTTTGCCTTTGCCTCTCAACGGGCATTTCTGGCGCTTATAATGGCGCCTGCATTGCATTAGACCGCCTCAAGGAAGAGACGGGGGATAGAGACCTCCCGATTTATGTGGTTGACAGCCTGCAAGGATCTACGACGCTTAACTTGCTGCTTCATGAGACGATACATCAAAGGGACAAGGGTCTTACGGCTCCTGAGCTCGTGGCGTGGATCAAGGACGCGCGCTATAAGACGCACACGATCTTCCAAGTCGACAACCTCGACACGCTTCACCATGGGGGACGCGTGCCGAAAAGCGTAGCTGTGGTTGCAGGGCTTCTGGATGCAAAGCCGCTGCTCACCTGGAAGATCGATGGCTCGCTTACATTTCTCGGCGTCGCTCGAGGCAAAAAGAAAGCATTGCGCCGCATGCAATCCTACTATGTGGACAATCACAGAGACAGCGTGCATGGCCATGTCGTTGCCATTGGTGATGCGGACTGCCCCGAGATCGCCGACGAGCTCGCTGACCGTCTCCGTAAGATCGATCCAGACCTTCAGGTGTTTCGCTCGACGATCGGCCCTACGATTGGCTGCCATGTGGGACCGGGAATGTTTTCTTGCTGCTTCTGGGGCGAAGACCGTCGCACGGATCGCTACAGCAGGGTTGGCAGCGAGAAAGTGCGGGGCATTCGTCAGCAGTAGAGGCATGGAGACTGTATAAGAGAGGCCCAAGGAGGTTTTCATGAACATCACCAGGAGAGGCTTTCTCGGCCTGGGCATGGCTGTATGCACAGCGGGTCTTTCAGCTTGTGCAAACTTTGGCACGCGATCGTCGAATGGCTCGACTGGCAGTGATACAAGCGGCAGCACCGCTGTCCAGCAGTCAGACGTTGACCTCAATGAGTTCTCAGATCTCGCAATAGACATGGGCGCATGGCGCTACGATGACGCAAACGACTGCTATTACCAGCTTGGCATCTCATACTGTACAAAACCGGCCACAACAACCTATGAGTCGCTTGCAATATTTGTGCCGGGAGCCTACTTCAAAGGGGAAAAGAGGCTAAGCGGCACGTACAAGTGCTCTGTCGTGGATGATGCGACCGTGGGAAGCTTCACCCCTGCCACAGCGCCAGTGCTCATGCCAATCAATTCCTCATTCTTTGAGGGCCAGTCATGTCCTACGGCATATTCCTACGATGGGCTTTCTCGCTATCTTGGTGCTGGATATATCTACGTATACGCAGGCTTTCGTGGCCGTAGCGCAACCGTGGAAAGTGAAAGCAACTCGGAGGATGTGATCTCGGGAGGAGCTCCTTGGGCTGTCGTAGACATGAAGGCGGCCATACGCTACCTGCGCTACAACAAGGACTCACTGCCTTGCGACACGTCGCGCATCTTCGTGTTCGGCTTTGGCGGCGGCGGGGGCATCAGCGCCTGCCTCGGCTCAATGGGTGATGCGAAATTTTATGATGACTACCTGAACTCGATCGGGGCCGCAACGCATGATGGCACAAAGGGGGACAGTCTCTCTGATGCCATCACCGGTTCGGCTTCATGGTGCCCGCTGATCTCCTTTGATGAGGCGGACGCCGGCTATGAGTGGATGATGGGCCAATTCTCCTCGCAGGGACAACGCGCTGACGGCACATGGACGAAGCTCCTGTCCGATGATCTGGCCAATGCATACGGCGACTATGTCAATCAAATGGACTTGCGCGATGACAGCGGAAACCAGCTCACTCTTGACATGGCAGAAGATGGGTCCTACGTCTCCGGTAGCTACTATGACCATATCGTCGGCATCATTGAAGACGCGGCTAGTAGCTTCTTGTCCCAAACGACATTTCCCTATACATACACGCCTGAGTCCGCAGAGATATCGGTGTTTCCCGGCGACCCCAATTTGACGAGCACAGAAGATGTGAATGCGACAGTAGATGCGAAAGAGTCCGGCACGTCTGTCCCCACGACCAACAACAAGGCGGTAAGCGGCGTTACCACGGTGCAGTCGACTGTGTATGACTCGGTGGAAAGCTATGTCTCCACACTTAACGGCGAGAGTCGCTGGCTGGTCTATAACTCTCACAAGCAAAGCGCACTACTCACGGACCTGTGGGACTACGTCAACACCTGTTCCCCTGCAACGAGAGGGGTGGGTGCGTATGACGCGACAGATCGCTCCACAACGCTCAACCAACTCTTTGGCATAGACAATGAGACAACGCTGCATTTCGATGAGACAATGGCAAACCTTGTGGCTGCCAAACAGGAAAGCTATGCTACGTGCTCTGACTGGGACGCCCAGGTGGTGAATGACTGGGCAGAGGACATCGCAAAGACAGACTCGATGAACTCTGATATGGGACAGCGTGTAGCGATGCTCAACCCGCTGTATTACCTCTCTGCTCACTATGAGGGGAACGGGTCGAGCAGTGTCGCGCCCTATTGGCGGATTAACGCGGCCCTTTTTCAATCCGATGTGCCGCTTACTTGTGAGGCGAATCTAGTTCGTGCGCTTAAGCACAGCGAAGCTGTGAAAGATGTTTCCTTTACGCCCGTCTGGGGCGCCTCGACGTTTATGGCTGAAAGGTCTGGCAACGCAGAGGACAATTTGCTTGCCTGGGTCGCGCAATGTTGTGCAAAGGGTTAAACATATAAAATAAATCTCATAAAATACGATAAATGGTATGTAGAAGCAAGGGTAAATTAAGAAAAAAATCTTCCTTTAACAAAATCCATGCTATCATTATAAAAAAAGATGATATGAAGGGAGATTAGCATACATGTATGAAGTGGGGGAATACATCGTACATCCTGGCCAAGGTGTTTGTAAGGTTGATGAGGTTGTAGATAAGCCCCAGGAATCATACATGCTTCTCCCCGTTGGTCGACGCAACCCTATGCGTATCAGCTTTCCCGTTTCTGGGGAGAATCGGCTTCGCCCCGTCCTGTCGCATGACGAGGCTGTTCGCATCATCAATGAGTATCCCACTATGGAAGTTGAAAATCACCGGGAGCGCAGCAATGCTCTTGAGGAGCAGTACTACAAAGACGAGATGCGTAATGGGGACTGTCGAGACTCCGTGCGTATTGTCAAGACGCTCCGAACGCGCATTAGAGACCTGAGGGCCCACAACAAAAAGCCGCCCGTTGCTTATGAGCGTGTGCTTAAGACTGCGAGTGAGCGCTCATTCCTCGAACTGTCTGTGGCGCTTGGCAAGACGCCTGAGGATGTTGCAAAGCTCCTTCAACAAACAACAAGCAAGGAGTAGCCATCAGATAAATAGCGTAACCCTGGGGCGAACAGCCCAGCTCATATGCCCTCCGGGAGGCGGCAGAGATGCCGCCTCTTCTGTTAGGTGCTACTAGGGAAGGGAGGCGCGTTGGCGCTGCAATTGAGCAAGGCTAAGCTTGGCATGCCTTTGGCTTGAACGCAGAAAGATAGATAGTGCGGGCGTCTTCGATGCTGAGCCTCTTGAATGAGCCGAATGTCGCACCCTTGTTAAGTTGCAGCGATGGCAGCAGCGCGTCTACGTTATCTCGAGTGAAGCCAAATTCATCGAGATAGCGCGGCATGCCAATGGCGCAGAAGAAATGCTGGACGGCATCAATTGCTGCCTGCGCGTCTGCTTCAACTGAGCCCGTTGGCCCAAGGCCGAAGACCTCGCGCCCTAGCTGAGCGAAGCGCTGGGGATTCTCATGATAGACGAAGCGCATCCATGCAGGGACGATTACAGCAAGGCCAGCGCCATGAGTGACCTCTGGCTTTGCTGCGGACAGCTCATGCTCCATTCCGTGGGAAGCCCAATCTTCGACTCGTCCGACCCCGCAGATCCCGTTATGGGCCAACGTCGAAGCCCACATGATGGTGGCACGTGCGTCGTAGTTAGAAGGATCTCTGAGCAGCACGAGAGCTGCAGAACGAATTGAGCGCAGAAGTGACAGTGCTATCCCATCCGATACGGGCACGTCGCCGGTTTGTGAGAAAAAGCGCTCAAAGATGTGAACACACATATCCGTGATACCGGCAAACGTTTGCCATGCTGGCAGTGACAATGTCAATTCAGGATCCATAAAGGCCGCCTTGCAGCGGATGAAGTCTCCATGCAAGGCTGATTTCAAGCCGAGTGCATCATTGGAGATGACACAAGAGTCAGATGCTTCTGAACCTGCGGCAGGTATGGTCAGGACCGACACAACCGGAAGCGACCTGGAAACGGCAACAGGCTCGGGCCGCTTGAAGAGGTCCCATACGTCCCCATCATACAGAACGCCCGCAGCGACCGCCTTGCACGTGTCTATGACTGATCCACCGCCAATTGCGATAACAATGTCGATCTCTTTATCCCGAGCAGTTTGTATGGCGTTACGCACGAAGCTGACCTCAGGATTGGGGCGGACGCCGCCCATGTCAACATGCTCGACTCCCGCATTGTCAAGAGAGCCGTGTATGGTGGCAACCAAGCCGGATTTGACAGCATGCGTTTTTCCATAGATGAGTAGGGCTTTGGCAAAGTCATGATGTGCAACCCAATTGCCAATCCTCTCCTCTGCGCCGTGCCCGAAGACAAATTCCGTAGGTACCATCCATTGAAAGTCTTCCATAAGTCTCCTTTCGCCATCCGCTGCATACGTCCAGTGTATCTGTGCTTGGACTGCAATGGGACAGTCCTTTTTGAAAGCAGAAAAGAACTGGACGTATGACGTATTGGTTGCGTCTTGCATGACCGAACAAAAGCTGCTTTACAATAGTACGCATCGTCATTAAACGAGAGGTGGAGGACATGGCAGACAGCAAAAAATCCCTCGCGGGCCGCGTAGTCATCACGGTGCTTGGTAGTGACCGTTCAGGAATTGTCGCAGCTGTGACGAGCGCGATAGCCGAAAGAGACGCAAACATCCTTGACATCTCCCAGACTATTTTACAAGGGATTTTTACCATGACCATGCTTGTGGACTTAAAGGATCTGGAGACGGACTTCCCTGCGCTGCAGAAGCAGCTCTCAGGGTTAGGCACGCACTTGGGTGTCCAGATTCAGATGCAACGCGAAGAAGTTTTCAAGTATATGTATCGCCTTTGAACGATGGGATGTGCATATGTCAGACGAAGCAAAGCAGAGCAACTTAAATAAGAAGCCCCTTGAGCATAAGCATCTCTCCCCATTGGCTGAGAAGACCATGTCTGCTTTTCTGCGCGTGCCGGACTCCTACCCGATGCCATCGAAAAGCCTCGGCATTCCGCCCGTCGCAACTCGCCTCTATAATGGCAGCGCCTACGCGGACAAGGTATCCGATGAGCTTTACCGCCGCTACGACGTAAAAAGGGGACTACGTAATGCCGACGGCTCTGGCGTCCTTGTCGGGCTCACGACGATCTCTGACGTCCACGGCTACAATAAGTCAGCTGACGGTGCGGTTATCCCTGATGAAGGACGGCTGCTTATCCGTGGCTATAACATTGCGGATTTGGTGCACGGGGCTATCGATGAGGGACGCTTCGGCTATGAGGAGATCGCGTATCTGCTGATTGCGGGCTTTTTGCCAACGAGCGACGAACTGGCGGATTTCCGCGAGCGCATCGCCACGCGCCGCCAGCTTCCTGAGGGTTATCTGCGCATCTTTCCGCGAGCGACCTACAGCCAGTCGATTATAAACGTCCTGCAGCGTGCGACGCTGCTGCTCTACGCCTTCGATCCGACGCCTGATGACACCTCTCCCATACACGAGGTGGACGTTGCTCTGTCCCTGCTAGCTCGTTGGCCGCGTGTCGCAGTCGTCGCCTCCGAAGCCTATCGCGCAAAAAAGGAATATCGGTCTTTCTATGTGCCTCCCGCATGCGAGGAATACTCGATGGCCGAGACGATTCTTGATGTCTTGCGCGGAGATGATGGCTTCACCCGTGATGAGGCAAGGATGCTCGATGTCATGTTGATGCTGCATGCAGAGCATGGCGGCGGCAACAACTCGACGTTCACCTGTCGCGTGCTCTCCTCTTCCGGCACTGACGCCTATTCGACCTATGTCGCTGCGCTCGGCTCTCTCAAAGGCCCTAAGCATGGCGGGGCCAACGCGCAGGTATCTAAGATGATCGAAGACATCGCCTCCCACGTTGAGCGCTGGGATGACGATGACCAGCTTGCGGCATACCTTACCAAGATCTTGCATGGAGAGGCATTCGACAGGTCGGGCCTCATCTATGGGCTTGGTCACGCCGTCTATACCAAGAGTGACCCGCGGGCTCAGGTCGTGAAGGGCTATGCTCGCACCTTGGCGAAGAAGATGGGGCAAGAGGAGCGCTTCGACTTGATCGAGTCAATCGAGCGCCTTGGGCCAGAGCTCATGCGTGATGTTCGTGGCATCAAGAAGCCTATCTGTGCCAACATCGACCTCTATTCTGGCTTCGTCTATGCGATGCTTGGAATTCCGGAAGAGCTGTATACACCATTTTTTGCTCTGGCACGTCTCGCAGGATGGGCAGCTCACCGCATGGAGGAGCTCTACGTTGCTGGCCGTATCATCCGGCCAGCATATAACTCCTATTTGAAGAATCGCATCTATACGCCCTTGCGTGAGCGCAGCTAGGCGCGGCTTGCCGTTGTTGCTGTTCTTCTGAGACGTCTTGGATGCAAAGACAAGAAAACCAAAAGAGGTTTGCAAACAAAGAGTCGGCAGGGCATCATGAAGCGTCATCAGCGTTATCGGTGTCGTCGCTTCCTTGCTCTGAATCCTCGTCAATGACAAGCGGCTTGAAGCTTGCCGTGTCTCCTCCGATGACGGTACTTTCCACCTCGCGGCTCAGCTCCTCTCGGGCTGACTTCAGGCTGTCAGAGAAGACATCCTCTTCCTCATCAGCTCCAGCCAGCTGCGGGCTGGGCGATGGCTCCGTTGATACCTGCGTGTCATAGGGAGTTTTTGCAAGCGCAGAGGCCCTGATTGCATCTTCCAAGGAAACACGCGTCAAATGGTGCGTATGCTTGGTCTTGGTGAAAAGAGGCACGTACTCTATCAGGGTGCTCGAGTTCTCAAGGCCGTACCAATGCGCAGGCGACCCGCAAATGTGACGGATTGCATATTTTGCGCCGAGCACAGCAGCATCAGAGCCTGAAACGTCTGATTCCGGAGAGATCTCCTTTCGTATCATGCAGAAGCGAAAGTCCCCGACGTCCCCGGTGGTGCGATAGATTGAATACTTGTGGTACTGAGGCGCCAACTGACCTGACTTCACAAGGTCTGAAACGATCTGATAGAGGTACTGGTTGACTCGTTGGTTCACGCGGAAGCCGAGGCGCAGCTGTACCTTGAAGACAAAGTCAGTGCCAAAGTCATTGATCGAATATGACAGCGTATGCGGCTCATCAGACACCTGGACATTGAGGAAATAGTAGGCGTGGGCGCGCTTGGGGCGCTTGTCCAAGATGGAATAGAGAATGTCACGGTCCAGCTTGTCAGGTGACGAATCATTGGTCATGAAGACGAGGTTGTCCGCGATGAAGGGGTAGGAATTATCATGGGAGAGCTCTCGCAGCTGGTCGATGTACTTGTTCACGGGAAGATAGACGGTCTGCGTCCGCTCGATGGCAGTCCCGCGACGCCAAATATACATGACGAGGAAGATGAGTGTAGCCATCAACACAGTGAAATAGCCGCCATGGGTGAACTTCGTCAAGCTGGAGAAGAAGAACATGCCCTCGATGAGCACAAAAAACACAAGGAAGATCATAGCGCCGAGGGGCTTGTGGCGAATGTTCTTAAGATAGGTGTAGAGAAGCAGCGTTGTCATCAGCATGGTAGCAGTGATGGCCAAGCCGTAGGCTGCCTCCATATGGCTTGAGGTTTGGAACAGCAGGACCACAAAAATACAGCCAGCCCAGATGATATTGTTGACAAGAGGAATGTAGATCTGGCCCTTTGTCTCAGAGGGGTAGGTAATTTTCATATGAGGCATCAGATCGAGGTGGATTGCCTCTGAGACAATCGAGAAAGATCCTGTGATAAGCGCTTGAGAAGCGATGATTGCCGCAAAGGTAGAGAGTATGACAGCAAAGACGCGCATTTGCTCGGGCACCATCTCAAAGAATGGATTGAGGTCGGCAACGGAGAGCATGCTCAGATTCTTTGTGTTGACTAAGATGAAAGAGCCCTGTCCAAGGTAGTTGAGAATGAGGCAGATTTTCACAAAAGGCCAGCTTGCATAAATATTGTCTTTGCCAACGTGGCCCATGTCAGAGTAAAGGGCCTCCGCACCGGTCGTGCACAGGAAGACATTGCCCAAGACCATGAGACCGGCTGCGTTGATGTCGGAAAACAAAAACACAATGCCGCGCACAGGGTTCAAGGCGCGAAGGATCGACCAATCGTTTGCCTCAATGATGTTCATGAGGCCCATGGCGCCGAGGAAGCAAAACCATACGGTCATAACAGGGCCGAAGGCCTTGCCGATGCTTGAGGTGCCAGCGCGCTGGATGACGAACAGCAGGCACAGTATTGCGATGGTGATCGCAACGACGATATGCTGGTTGTCTCCGATCAACTTATAGAAGAAGTTGACGGTGCGCAATCCCTCGATAGCGGTCGTGACCGTGACAGCAGGGGTCAAAATGCCATCAGCGAGCAGCGCTGCCCCACCGATCATGGCAGGGAAGAGGAGCCACTTGCCGCAGCGGCGCACAAGGCTGTAGAGCGCGAAGATGCCCCCCTCATTATGGTTGTCGGCCTTCATGGCGATCATGACGTATTTTACGGTTGTGATGAGGGTAATCGTCCAGATGAGCAGTGAAAGCGCACCGAGGACCACGTCTTCACTCATTGTAGAAAGGCCGCCGTTGCCTGCCATAATGGCACGCATGGTGTACATGGGGGACGTCCCGATGTCTCCGTAGACGACGCCGAGTGTCACGAGCACCATGCCCATGCTGAGAGGTATGCCCCTGTTTTTAGCGTGGCAAGTGGGCCTTTTGTCAAAAGAATTATGTGGTGAGTCAGCTGTGGCGCTTTTGCCGATGCGACTTGAACTGTGAGTAGTACTCATGATCCTCCAAACGTTGAAAGCGCCCGATGCGTGTTTCCCGTCGGTTGTATTGTTTGCAGGCTGCATGTGGTACCGGCGATATAATCGTGCCAAAACAACAATTATATTGCATTTTTATGCGTACGCAAGAGATAATCTTTTTGCCCAGCATGAGCAGGTCTTATGGGGCGAAATTGAGAGCTGACAAGCGTAGACTGGCAGGTTGATGGAACGCCTCGCGCGCGTCTGCCGCGAGCTTCATGCATGCTTATGAAGGCATCGTTTGGCCAGCCTGTAAGGAGAGAACAATGGAACAAGATCGTATGCTTCAACCCCCTGCTTCCCCATGTCCGCCTCATATCCCTAGCGGTGATCTTGCGAGAGCTAGGGCAAACGGGGCTGCCAGTGAGCATGAGAGCTTCTGGCGAGTGAGGGATAGCGCTTCCGGTGCGACTCCCGATGCCGCCTCAGCGCGTCTGACCTGGGAGAGTGGGGAAGGGCGGCTCGACTATCTGGCGACGGCCGGTTACGTCGACGTTCGCGATGACACTGGCAGGCTGCAAGCGAAGATGTTCTGCCTTTCCTATGTGTCTGTCGACCAGGGCTCTTGCGCAGACAGAAGGCGTCCGGTGACGTTTTGCTACAATGGCGGCCCCGGCTGCGCGTCAGTGCCCATAAACTTCGGCGGCTTTGGCCCGTTGCGCGTAAGGCCGGCCGGTCGCGATCACCTCCGCTTTGATGCTCCCGTGGAAGACAACCCCTACACAGTGCTCAAATACTCCGACCTCGTCTTTCTCGACGCTCCCGGCACAGGATTCTCACCACTTGCTGAGGGGCAGGACAGCTCCTCCTTGTTTGGCATTGATGGCGACGCCGATGCCTTTTGCCGCGCCATAGCGGCATGGCTTGAGCTTAACGGCCGATGGGATGCGCCGCTCTACCTGCTTGGCGAGTCCTACGGAACGCTGCGCAACGCGGTCTTGATGCGCCTGCTGGGGGAACGTGGCATCAAGCTTGTAGGCGTCATCATGCTCTCCGCGATTTGGGACTGGGTGCAGACGCTGCCGGGCGAAGACCTTTACTACCTTGGCATGCTGCCGACCTTCGCTGCGACGGCGCAATACTTTAACAAAGCTGGCATCGGTCGAGACGCTGATGAGTTCTTTGATGAGGCAATGGACTTCACGGAGCACCGCTATGCCCCGGCGCTCCTCCTGGGGGATCGCCTAGATAAGCAAGAAGAGTGCAAGATGGCACAGTATATGTCCCGCATGATCGGTCTTCCCGAGAGCTTCATCGTACAGCGGCACCTGCGGGTGAGCCTTGAGGACTTCCGTGCGCGCCTGCTTTATGAAGAGGGCAAAGTCACCGGCCGCCTTGATACGCGATTTACCTCAGACGCCCCTGGGTACCAGCAGCAGAGTTGGGAGTGGTTCGCCGGCGAGGACGCAGCAGACGATGTGGTGAACGCCGTTTGGAATCGCGCTTTTCGTAGCTTTATCCACCAGGACCTCGGCTTTAAGGCCCCAGCGCGCTATCTTGACAACAACTACCATGCAGTTGGAGAGAAATGGGACTGGAGTCATGAGGCCCCGGGCACAGGCCAGAAGGTTGGCGCTCCCAACGTCGCGATTGACATTGCCTGTGCGCTGCGGCGAGACCCAACTATAAAGCTCTGCGTGCTTGGCGGTCGCTTTGACGCGGCAACGACGTACTGGAACGTCGTTCACGACCTGTCGGCACAATTTCTCTCTTCGCAGATTCAGGAGCGCGTTGAGTTCCACCGCTATGGCTGCGGCCATATGGCCTACGTAGACGAACCTTCTCTTGCTGCCATCGATAAGGATCTGGCCGCCTTTTACGCGAAGCAATGAGCGTGAGAGCCTGTGAGATGATGTGTCCCGGACGCATCATCTCGGCTGGCTGCTTTGGCTAGCTGTGACGCACAAGATAGCAGTGGTGTATACGCGCGTTGCGCTTGAAGTCGTCCGGAATGGTCTCGTCACTAATGTCTTCAAGGCTTACGTCGGCCTTTGCCAAAGCGGCTATATCAGGTTTGAACTTTCGCAGGTTGCAGCAAAAGATGCATAGAGCATGCGGTGAGAGCAGTCTCGACACGTTGATGAGCAGCTCTACATGATCGCGCTGTAGGTCAAATGACGAGCTTGCCATCTGCGAAGAATTCGAAAAGCTTGGCGGGTCAAGGTAGATGAGATCCCAGCGGTTAGGGCTATGGCGCATCTGGACTGCCCATGGGAGGATGTCAGCCTGCACGTAGCTGTGCTGCGGTCCGACGAAGCCGTTGCGCCGCATGTTGCGTCGTGCCCACTGCAAGTAAGGGCGCGAGAGGTCCACGGTGGTCGTGGCTTTTGCCCCACCGTCAGCTGCATAGCAGGTGGCGCTGCCTGTGTAAGCAAAGAGATTCAAGAAGCGCTTCGGATCAGGAGCTCTTTTGATGTGCTCTCTCACGAGGCTGCGGACGTCGCGCGTGTCTAAGAACAGGCCCGTGTCGAGTCCACAGCCGAAATTGACTTCGAAAGTAAGGCCGCCCTCATCGACAAGGTGGGCTTCCCTGGGCAGGCTGGCAAGATCTGCCCCCTTGCTTTTCCCCCGGTCCATTTGGGCTCTCTTGGCAGCTTTTGCCTGCGACTCTCCGTGGGCATACTGGGAGCCGCCCTTCGATCTCATGCGCTGCTTTACGTAGATGTTGCGAGAATCGACGCCCATGACGCGAGGGAGTATTGCCAGCGCATCGAAAAGGCGTCGCCTCGCTGTTGACGGCTTGATCTCCTTTGGAGCGGCATACTCGCTGACGACTGCCCAAGGGCCTGTCCCGTTTCCACCAAAATCACGTTCCTTGAGCAACTGCGAAGGCTGGTAATAGTCGATTGCCAGGGCATAGTCGGGCAAGTCGGCATCATAGGCACGAAAGCAGCCAATGTCTTCTTGTTGCGCCCATCTGCGACGAAGGCGCCATGCCTTCTCGAGCCGGCGGGCGAACTGCTCACTTTGGGGCAGGGCCACGAAGACATCCCTTCCACCCTTTAAGGGGATATCTGCTGCCGGGAATGGGTGGTCTTGGAGACTGCCATGGCAGATGAAGACTTGGGAGGGTCCCATAAGTGTCTCAAGGCGATCGGTGCCATCAAAGGACAGTTCTTCGTTTATGTCCGTGCTCGTTGAAATGGTAACAAAGTCTGACGTGGGCGAGACAACCTGGGCAGCCTGGCGCAGATAAGCAAGCAGGTCCGCCTCCTGTGCCATGTCGGTCTGCGCCAAAGATGAGAGATCGCATGCCATCAGGCAATCTATGCCAGCCGCCGCCGCCGCGAGTCGGTCCATGTCGTGCGTCAGGTCAAAGCACCGTACGCCTTGACAAGCCTCGAACGGGATGGGCATATCTTCTTGCATGGGGTGCAAGCCGGCAGCGATAAGGCGCAGCGAAGGAAGATGTGAGGCGCCGACATCAGCTCGCCGCCGGGCTTCTTCGCAAAGATCATCCCATAGCGTCGCTTCGTGGCGAAGCCAGCCCTCAAAGCCCCATGTCTGGCGGCCAAGCCCGGCGGCACGGTCGCCGGCCTCTTCGCCGGCCTCAAAGAGCAGGCTGTCCGCACAGGGGCTGAGTGCAAAGATGCTTTCTTCCTCTCGTCGGCAGCGGCGATACCAGCCGCCAACCTCAAGAAGGGCAGCTGCATAGTCGTGGCGAAGCGAGGGCTTGGAGCCAAACGGAGGCTTTGTCCCACGACGGAAGAGAGCCTCCCCAGCCAAATCAATGCCTACGACAGCTCTTTTGCGTCCAAGACGTACGAACAGGGACACATCGGGATCAGCGGTGTCTATCTGTGGCCGCCCACAGCTATGGGCGCGCATTCGATCCAAGACCGCGTCCTTTGTGCGAAGAGCTGTGAACTGCGTGTTGCGCAAATTGTCGTTGACGCCGTGTGCCTCTACCGCGAACGTTTTGTGAGGGGAGATTTCGTCCTCCCAAGCAATTGACGAAACGCCTTCGTACAGGGCATCGGAGCTGTCAGCCGGTATGTGCGCCAGCACCGCTATGACTCGGGAAGCGAGCCGCGACCACAGACAAGCTTTGTATGCGTCACGCAGATCGCCTTCGAAGCTCACCTGGCCGCGTAGCGGACGCAATTGGGAAAGTCCTAGAGAGCGCAACTCCTGTGTGAGTAGCCTCTCTAGGCCTGCTGGACATGTTGCGAAAAATTCCATCGGGTTACCTTTCGCCCGTAGTTTTGTCTAGTGTAGCTTGAGTGGTGCATGTAAGTGCGTTAGAAGCCATAGTGTGGCCCTACCATGCGCATGGCAGCCGTCTGCCGCATGGGAGGCGACAGCTGGGGACAAGGAAGATACTATTAAGGGTATAGAGCATGCGTTGCCATTTGATGGGTAAGGCGGCATGAAGCGAAAGGGCAAGTATGGACAAAGAGGTTGAAGCTAAGGCTCGGCTTTGGATGGACAATGTCTCCGAAGCAGATCTCAAGGCAGAGCTTGACGAGCTTATGGAGCCAGGCAATGAAGAGAAGCTCAATGACGCGTTCTACCGTGACCTGGACTTTGGCACTGCTGGCCTGCGCGGCACGCTTGGCGTCGGCACAAACCGCATGAACATCTATGTCGTCGCTCAAGCCACACAGGGCGTCGCTAACTACCTCAACGCTCACTACGACCATCCCTCTCTGGCGCTTGCGCGAGACTCGCGTCTGAAAGGGGAGGATTTCCAGAAGGTGGCCGCAGGGGTGCTTGCCGCCAATGGAGTGAAGGTCTTTGTCTACCCGCGTATTGAGCCAGTGCCGGCCCTTTCATTTGCGGTCCGCTATCTTCATGCCTCGGCCGGCATCGTCTTGACGGCCAGCCACAACCCTGCCATCTACAACGGCTACAAGGTCTACGATGACAATGGATGCCAGATTGCCAATGAAGCCGCTGATGAGATCTCTGCTTCAATTCACTCTACACCGATGTTCGGTGCAGTGAAGTCAATGGATTTCGACCAGGCCTTAGCCGAGGGACGCATAACGTGGACGCCTGAGAAGGTCCTCGATAGTTTTATCGATGTGATCAAGAAAGTCTCCGTCCCTGGCTTTAAAGCTCCCGACGGCTTTAAAGTCGTCTATACACCCCTGAATGGAACAGGGCTCGAATGCGTTACCCGTATTTTGAAGGAAATTGGGGTTAAGGATGTTTCGATAGTGCCTGAGCAGCGTGATCCTGACGGGCACTTTCCGACATGCCCGTATCCCAATCCGGAGTTTCGCGAGGCACTTGAGCTCGGTCTGAAGCTCTGCGATAAGGTCAAGCCGAATCTCATGGTCGCAACGGATCCTGACGCTGATCGCATGGGCACTGCCATTCCCCATGCAGGGGAGTACAAGCTGCTTACCGGCAATGAGATGGGTGTCCTGTTGCTCGATTGGCTTGCAGGCACGGCTGCGAGAAATGGCGAAGATGTCTCGCGCAAAGTAGCTGTTTCGACGATTGTTTCTTCTGTCATGCCAGACGCAGTAGCACGACACTATGGGTTTGAGATGCGTCGGGTGCTTACCGGCTTCAAGTTCATCGGCGGCCAAATCGACCTGCTGAAAGCAGCGGGAGAAGGAGATCGCTTCCTCATGGGGTTTGAGGAGTCCTATGGCTATTTGGTCGGCACGCATGTCCGTGACAAGGACGCCGTCGTTGCCACAATGCTGGCAGTTGAGATGAGCGCTTATTATGCAGAGAAGGGCTTAGACCTCTACGAGGCTATGGACCTACTCTACAAAAAGTATGGCTACTACCTCAATGGCATCGTCAACGCCCAATTTCCAGGCGAGGCGGGAGCGAAGAGAATGGCCGAGATCATGCGCAATTTGCGCGAACGTTCGCCCAAGGAGATCGGCGGCTATCCCGTCGTCGGCATGACGGACTTCGGCCAGGGCGTGGAGATGCCTGTTGTCGCAGGCTTGCAAAAAGACCCCAAGCAAAAGCTGCCGAGGGCCAACGTGATCGAGTTCCGCCTTAAAGGTGACAACAAAGTCATCTTCCGTCCGTCAGGAACAGAGCCGAAGGTCAAGGCATACCTGTTTTCCAAGGGGGCAACACGCTCAGATGCCGAAGCTGTAGAAGCCAAGCTGCGTACAGCAGCGGAAGGGCTCCTTTCATAGGCCAAGAGTCGTTTGCACCCCGGGTAATGACGTATCCCTGGAGTTTTTGAGTTTGTCGCCGCAGGCTCTTGAAAGTGAAGAGGTCTACGGCGACTTTTTTCCTGTCTCGTCAGCTATTCTGACGAGCCGGCATCGCCTGAGTTGTCGGTTGCAGAAAGCGCATACATCGTATCCGCATCAGAGCTGATTGTGCTTGCTGCCCACGTATGCGAGCTCACTGTCGCCGAGGTGGGATCATTGACGTAGACCGAGCCGTCATCGGCAGTGCCGCTAACAAGCACCCAATGCGCATATGAAGTGAGCGTATTGGCCTTTACGAGCACAGCGAGCGGGGCTCCGTCTTCGAGAACGAGAGAGATGTTGTCTCCCGAAGGGGTGTACTTGTGCCCTGCAAGTCCCACCTGTGCAAGCGTGTTGTCAAAGAAGTCACTGCTAAGGCCCGCGTCGCCATTTGCATACCCAGCAGATGTCGCTATGTCTGCTATCGTTGCAGGAGTCTTGTCAGAAGAGCCAGTAAGTCCCATATATGCCATCGAAAGCACAGTGGGACCAGAGCCGGTTATGCCAAATGCGCCGTCAGCATAGTCGATGTTCCCCCAGCGGCTGTCCCAATCGTAAAGCGCTGGATAGCTACCCTTTGTGACGCTGTCAGTGAAAGTCTGGGCACTTTTGTCAGCATCGGGATAATTAGCAACGAATTCGACGGCGTCCGGCTCTGAGACCGCGAGCTCAATCATGCGCGTGTCACTGTATTTGTCTGCATTTTGTGCAATTTTGTTAAGATTGTCGGCAACATTGAGAGCAGGGGTCAGCGCTGTCGTTATGCCAGATGACGCACCTGCTGCGACCCGCGAGTCTTGTGAGTTTACCTCGTCTTCGCTGTCGGTCGTACTTGAAGAGCAGCCCCGGACGCAGCTTGAGATCGCAAGCACTAGTAAAACAAGGACAAGGAGTGCGGCTATAAGGAAAAAGAGCATGCGTCTGTCTGGGCCGCGTCGTCCTTCACGTCGGCCGTTGAAATTGATGTTGCGCTGATGCAGCGTATAGCCAGTGTCATGGCCAGAGATGGTGCGAAAGTTATGGTTGCTGCTATATGGATGTCGCGGCGATCGTGGATTGCGCGCGTTTATCGGTCGGCTCTGCCGATTGCGTGACCTGCTGCGGCCACGGGAAGAGCGCTGCCGAGCCTGATCGCCCGACCTAGCAATTTCATGATGGGATTCATGGCGGCGACCTTGATTGTTGTTGGGCATGACAGTCCTCTCGGCAGTGCGTGTAAAACAAGCTATTGCGAGCTTTTATGGCAAAGCGGATATGCATAGCACCAATAGTAAGCTAGTACGAGCAAAATCAGTCTCAAAAACTGCCATAGATTGCATAAACGGGCCTTGAGGTGCATGAAGGAAAGTCGGCTTTCTCATGGTGCATCTTCCAGTATCTGTCGTCTTTCCCGTACGGATCCAGTCTCTAGAAAAAAGAAGTGAGTATGCGTTTTATATTGTCGTATGATGCAGCATACGATCATCTGATGCATTATGATGCGAATACACCTCTGTTTGCGCATTTGTATGCATATCAGCCGTGCGGAAACTACGGTTTGGAGCAGTTGTATGGTAAAGAAGCGTAACAGCAGGCAAGACGCCATCCGAGACATTGTGCGCAGTAAGTCTATACGTACGCAGCGTGAGCTTGTCGAGGAGTTGCAGTCTATTGGTTACAAGTGCACACAGGCAACTGTATCGCGCGATATTGCCGACATGGGGCTGCGCAAGCTTCCTGAGGGCATTTATGTCCTTGCTGAGGACTTGCATCTGCAGCGTATGGTTTCTGAGTTTGTCGTGTCGGTGGAGCGGGCTGGCAATCTCGTCGTTGTGAAAAGTCAGCCAGGCACAGCTCCTGGCGTGGCCGCAGCCGTGGATGCCGCCACCCTGCATAAGGTATGTGGCTCGATCGCTGGCAACGACACAGTGCTCGTTGTCGCTGCAGACGCTGAGGCAGGTCAAGATCTCGTAGGCCTCATAGAGAAGTTGCGCATGACTCGTAAGTAATGTTTGATGGACAAGGTTTGAGGAAGCAGTCCTGCCATGAAAATAGGCGCCCATCAAGAGCTGGGCGCCTAGGTGCTGACCTTCACTGGGAGCGGGATTGGCTTTAGGGCTTTGTTGGCTCCTTGTCCGTTTCAGAAGTGCTGTCTGTAGTCCCCGAGCTGTCCGCTGACGTGCCAGAGCTCGTTGTGTCTGAGCTTGCGGAGTTGTCGTCTTCTGTGGTCTCTCCGGTGCTTGTATTGGTGCTTGGCGTGGACGTGCCGTTCGTATCTGTGCTGCTCGTGTTGCTGTTGGACGTGTTGGTCGCGTTGTCGCTCGTGGTGGCTGAGTCGTTCGTGGCTTCATCGCCTTTCGAAGACGATTCGGATGAGCTGCTCTCGTTGCTGCTCGTACTGGAATTCTTTTTGCTGCTGCTACTGCTGCTGACACTTACTGAAAAGTCCCAGCTGCTATTGTCCTTGTAGGTTGGCGTGGCATCAGTGGTGGGGAACTCCTCTCGTGCGATGCCGTCAAGTATTGAGTTGGTGAATTCGGCAAAGATGGGGCATGCGGTCGTGTAGGGATGCCCGTAGCTGCCGTTAACATAGACCGTCGTGTCGTCGGTGTTACCGACCCAGATGGCGACGGAGATTTGGGGAGTGTAGCCGCAGAACCACAGGTCTCGGTAGTCTTCTGACGTGCCTGTCTTGCCGGCGATGGGCTGGTCGTAGGTGATGGAGGACAACATCGTATGGGCAGTTCCGCTGCTGCTGGTCACAACGGTCTCAAGAGCAGTAGTTGCCGCCTGCGCGATGGCTGGGTCTACTGCTTGGGTCGGATTGTCCTGGTGCTCATAGACAACATTTCCATTGCGATCCTCGATTTTCGTGATGGCGATCGCGTCGCGGTGGACGCCGCCGGTCGCCAGCGTGGCATAGGCCTCCGCCATCTGCACGGGAGGCACGCCCTCAGTGCCGAGCGTGATCGATGGGTAGGCAGAGAGTTCCTCGTCTATGCCCATGTCTTTGGCTACCTCTACAATTTTGTCCGCTCCGATGCTGACGGCGATTTGGGCGAAGCCGGTGTTGGATGAGACTGCCAAAGCCTGGGTGAGCGTCAGATTGCCGTAGCTTTCGTTACCGTAGTTTTGCACCTTCCATGTGCTGGTAATCTGTTTAGGAGAGTTGCAGTTGATATAGACGTCAGGACTTACGCCAGACTCCAGCGCGGCGATTAAGGTGAAGACCTTGAAGCTAGAGCCTGTTTGTCGCTGGGCCTGCGTCGCCATGTTGTATTGGTTGGTGTTGTAGTCCTTGCCGCCTACCATGGCCTTGATGTATCCCGTTGACGGATCCACAGCGACCAATGCTGCCTGCAGGTTGTCTTCATCGATTGAGTCAAGTCGGTCGCTGACGGCCTTTTCTGCGGCTGCTTGGTAGTCGAGGTCGAGTGTTGTGTAGACTTTCAAGCCGCCTTTGAGGATAACGTCAGAGCTGAAGTCATCCTCAAGCAGCTGTCGCACGTAATCGGTGAAGTACGGTGAGGCGCTGTTGTCATTGCCGAAGCTTCCAAGGTTGAGCGTGATCGGCTCCGCCACACTCTCGTCGTACTCTTCTTGGGTTATGTCTCCTGCAGAAAGCATTCGGTCTAGCACATGGTTGCGGCGCTCAACGCAGGCATCCATGTTGACGGTGGGATCGTAGTAGCTTGGGGAGTTCGGAAGGCCTGCGAGCGTCGCAGCCTCATTGAGCGTCAGATCCTTCGCGTCCTTGTTGAAGTAGGTGATGGCAGCCGCTTCGATGCCGTAGGCGCCATGCCCATAGTAAATGGTGTTCAAATACATGTTGAGGATTTGGTCTTTGGTGTAGGTCTTTTCCATCTGAATGGCTATGTAGGCCTCGCGCACCTTGCGCTTGAGCGTGTTGTCGAATTGCTCGTCAGAAAGGACCGTGTTACGTACAAGCTGCTGCGTGATGGTCGACGCGCCTTCGGAGCGGCCTGAGAGCTGAGCGAAGATGGCGCGGACAATGCCTTGAGGGTCAACGCCGTTATGCTGGTAGAAGCGCTCGTCTTCGACGTCGACGGTTGCTTCTGACACATAGTCGCTGATCTCGCTGAGGTCGACTGACCGGCGGTTTTGCAGGTAGTATTCGGCTAGCACTGTGGTGCCGTCTCCTGCGATGACCTGCGTTGGCTCTGCGACGAGGTAGGCATCGGCGGACTGGTAGTCCGGCAGATCGGACAGCCAGTTGTTGACGACTGTGCCTATCGAGACTGCGATGGCAATTGCCAAAAGGGCGATGAAGCCGAAAAAGCCCAAGATGCCAAAACCGACGATATGCGTGCGTGAATGACGGTGAGCCCTGCGTTGGCGGATGCTCATTCAGCCCTCCTAGTGATATGACATTTGCATCGACATTATAGGTGCATGTCCTGCTAAGGTATGTGCGGACTATATTTGTGCGGCCAAACAACATTACGGCTGCGCTTGCGGGTCAGTTGCATGTTGTAGTACCGAAGCGGAGGTATGACGTTGTTAGCAGTTGAAGAGCAGTTGAGGACTATCGTTTCTGGCACAATGCAAATAGTGCCTCTAGAAGAGCTGAAGAAGAAGCTTGCCCGAGGCGTCCCTCTCAACATCAAGTTGGGCGTTGACCCGACGTCCCCGGACCTTCATTTGGGCCATGCGGTACCCCTGCGCAAGATGCGCCAGTTTCAAGACCTCGGCCACAAGGTCACTTTGATCATCGGCAATGGCACGGCTTTGATCGGAGACCCTTCAGGTCGCGATTCAACCCGGCCGCAGCTTACGAGCGCGCAAGTCGAAAAGAACGCGAAGACGTATGTCGCGCAGGCGATGAAGATCCTCGATCCAGCAAAGACTAAGATTGTCCACAACGGGGACTGGATTCTCTCGATGGACCTCGGCAAACTCCTTGGCCTGCTGTCGAAGTTCACCGTTGCCCGCATCCTGGAGCGCGAGGACTTTTCCAAGCGCTACGCCGCCAAGCAGCCTATCGCGCTGCACGAGTTCATCTACCCGGTGATGCAGGCGTATGACTCAGTGATGGTCAAAGCCGACGTGGAGATGGGCGGTAACGACCAGATATTTAACTTGCTGGCCGGCCGCGATCTGATGGAGAAGATGGGAATGGAGCCTCAGGTCGCTTTGACCATGCCGCTTCTGGAAGGCACTGACGGCGTCAAGAAGATGTCCAAGTCCTACGGCAACTACGTCGGCCTCACTGATGCGCCAGACGACATGTACGGCAAGCTCATGTCGATACCTGACGCGCTCATCGGTCGCTACTATCGCCTGTGCTCCACGCTGCCAATAGATGAGGTCGATAAAATAGATGCCTCCTTGGCAAAGGGTACCGCCGACCCCTACGAGCTTAAACGCGCCCTTGCGCGTAACATCTGCGACCTCTATCACGGCGCCGGCTCCGGCGATGCCGCACAGGCCGTTTTTGACAAGAGGTTCAAGGAGCATGTCGTTGTGGACGCGACTGAGTTTTGCGCCAAGCTAAACGACAGGCTCAACGACAGTGGCTTGGTGTATCTTCCCAAGCTCCTAGCCGATGCGGGTCTTGCGAGCTCTGCAGGCGACGGCAGACGCAAGATTGATCAGGGGGGCGTAAAGGTCAACGGTCAGAAGCTGCCCACGAAGAGCTATAACGTCGACCCGGCCAAGCTTGCAGGCGCCACACTGCAGGCCGGCAAGCTTCATGTGGTACGGCTCGTCTGAGATGGGCGTGCAACGAGAAAGACGCCGCAAGATACCTGAGCTTCTAGCTCCTGCTGGAGGCCCAGAGGCCTTTTATGCAGCCCTGTCTGCTGGCGCAGACGCGATCTACTGTGGTCTCGGCAATGATTTCAATGCCCGCCGCGGCGCCCGTAACTTTGATGATGAGAGCTTCAAGAGGGCCTGCCGTGACGCTCACCTCGCGGGTGTGCGCGTCTACGTTACGGAAAATATCGTGGTCAAGCAAAGCGAGATGTCCGATGCGCTTGCGCTCGTGCAGCGCGCATGGGGCCTTGGCGCAGATGCGGTGATTATCCAAGACATAGGCCTAATGGCCGAAGTCAAGCGCCTGTGGCCGGAAGTGGAGCTGCATGTCTCCACCCAAGCCAACGTCCACGACACCCGAGGCGCGCTGTTTTGTCGCGACGTGCTTTCGGCAGATCGCGTGACCCTTTCTCGGGAGTTGTCCCTGGCGGAGATCGCACGCATTGCAGACGCGGGAGTGGATGTAGAGGTCTTCGGCCATGGGGCCCTGTGTTTTTGCTATTCAGGAATTTGCATGATGAGCTCACTTGCCGGTGGGCGCTCCGCCAACCGCGGCCTTTGCGCCCAGCCTTGCCGCCTTCCTTATGACCTTGTAGATAGTAAGGGAAATGTGGTTGCCGCCGCAGGTCGCACTCGCCCCCTGTGTCCGAAGGACTGCTGTACAATAGAAGATCTTCCTCAGCTCATAGACTCACATGTCTCATCACTCAAGATAGAGGGACGCATGAAGGCGCCTGACTACGTCTGGGCGGTGGTAGCGACGTATCGGGCCGAGCTGGATGATTTGGCGACGGGGCAGGCTCCGACGCCTGAGACTGCAGCGCGACGCCGTCGCATGCTGAAGCGCTCCTTTAATCGTGACTTCACGGATGCGTATCTTCATGGGCGCTCCGGCGACGAGATGATGAGCTACGAACGATCCAACAATCGCGGTGAGCTCGTTGGCAGCGTCAGCGCGAGCCGGGATCTTGGCACATACCGCCGAGCGCGGACGACCTCCGTCAGCGACAAGCAGCGCGTGCGCTCCCATCACTATGCCGAAGCTACCGTGCGCTTTGAAAAAAGCGTCGGCGCCGGGGACCTTCTCGAGATACGGCCAACCGATGATCCGGCACAGTTTCTCACGACCCATGCCGATAAGAGCTATGCGCCGGGACAAAGCGCGACTCTGCGAGTGGTGCGCCCGATGCCGATTAGAAGTCCCGTCCGGGTGATTCGCTCACAAGCAATTCTCGATGAGGCCGCGCGCGCCTCTGCCGCCCAAGCGCTGCCCCGCCGCGCTGTCACGGTGTGCGTTGAGGCACATAGGGGCCAACCTCTCAGCATCAAGCTTACATTGCTCGATGCCGATGTGTCAGTTTGCGCTCTGGGTCAAACTGTTGAATCTGCCCGTACCAAAGAGCTGACCCGCGAGGAGCTTGTGGAGCATGTTTGCCGGATGGGATCGTCTCCATTCGATCCTGTTGACGTCCATGTGCACCTCGATAGCGGCTGCGGCATGGCCTTTTCAGCGATACACGAGGTGAGGAGACGGGCGTGCAAGCTTTTGGAACAAAAGTTGCTCGCAGGATATGAGCGCAGCTGCAGTCACCTGGCTGCTGTCCCAAGCCTGGACAGCCTTGCTTTAAGCTGCGCACACGCGCGCAGCGAGCTGCGGAAGGAAACCTTGGGCCACAACGGTATGGTGGATAGCAGCGAAAAGGCGTCTCCTGTCGCAATTTGTGCGCTCGTCACGACACCAGAGGCAGCACACGCTGCTGTCGCCGCCGGGGCGACACGGATATATGCTTCCGCTGATGCCCTTGCCACAGGAGCGTGGCCGCAAGAAGGCATCGCATGGCTTGACGAGATCTGTCGCGAGCAAGACCATGCGCGCCTTGACTCCTTCGTGCAGCCACATAGGCCTGTTGCGGTGGGCAACCTCTCAGAGCTTTCCCTCGCGGCAAGGAGATCGGCCTTTGCTGAGGTGCGACCCTGCATTCCCGTGCACAATGAGAGCTGCCTCGTCAAGTTGGAAGTGGCTGGGGCATGTGGGCTTTGGCTCTCTCCTGAGCTTACGCTCGAGGAGATACGCGAGCTTGCGCCTGCTGCTTCGGTTCCGCTAGGGCTGATTGTCTCAGGTCGTACGCGTGCCATGACCTCTGAGCATTGCATCCTGCAGACGACAGGGCGCTGTGTCCACGACTGTGCTCGCTGCCCTTTGCGCGCGCAACGGCTTTCCTTGCGTGATCGTGACGGCGCCCTTCTTCCTGTGCGGAGCGACCTTCACGGGCGATCGCGTATCTATGCTGCGCACCCATTGGACATAACGCCTCAGATACCTGACCTTATGGCCTGCGGAGTCGTGCGGTTCATGGCGGACTGTACGCTGCTCTCTGTCGGGGAGACGTCTTTTGCCGTTGGTCGCGTGGAGCGTGCGGTGGCTGCTGCATTGGCTGGTCGAAAGAGCGCACCGCGACTTGCGGGAGCTACGTCGGGGCATTTCTTCTCAGGTGTTGGTTAGGCAGGCGTCGTCTTCGGAAAGCAAGGAAAGGAGAATTTTCGAGCCTTATTTTCGAGCCTTAGGTTGCCTTTGAGGAAGCCGCATTTGCTATGGGCGACTGTGCTGCGCATATGAAGAATGTTTTCTGTCATATTGATAAGGCCATAGGGCTTTGGGTACGATACGAAAATACCTAGTGCGTAAGTAGAGTATGGGTTCCAAAGTTAGGCAACGCATGAGACACCTTGAGAGGTGTTGGAGGGGATTTGCGATGGCAGTCAACAAAGAGCTGTTGGAAAAGACCATAGATGTTATCAGGCAGAGCTTGCAGGCCGATGGGGGAGATGTCGTTCTCGTCAATTGCGATGATGATGGGGTCGTTACCTTGGAGATGCAAGGCGCTTGCGCCGGCTGTCCTTTGTCAACCTATGACATGAGCGAGGGAATTGAGAGGATTTTGAAAGAGCATGTGCCTGGGGTCACCAAAGTTCAGCCCTCGATGGCATTTTAGCGTGGAGTGCGCATGTGGCTTGATGAGCTCTATCACTCGATAAGCCCTATCGCGTTCCAGATCGGCCCTCTCGTTGTGAGATGGTATGGTCTTGCCTATCTCGGGGGGTTTGTGTTGGGTGCCCTGTGTATCTGGCGGACGCAAAGGCGCTGGGGCCTTGACCTAAGTTTGGATGATCTGCTCTCTGTCATCATTGGCATTGCCTTCGGTGTCATCATTGGCGCTCGTGTGGCCTATGTCATCTTTTATGGGGCAGGCTACTATCTTGTGCATCCTCTCGAGGTTTTTGCGCTCAACCAGGGTGGTATGAGCTTTCATGGGGGCTTGGTCGGAGCCATCATCGGCGGCTCGATTGCCTGCCGCCAACTGCGGATCTCCATCTCCACAATGTGTGACCTCGGAGTGATTGCAGCACCGATTGGCTTGTTTCTTGGGCGCTGTGCGAACTTTGCCAACGGCGAGCTTTGGGGCAAGCCAACGGACTTGCCGTGGGGCGTCATGTTCTATGATACCGGCGGCGGCTATATCTATCGCCACCCGTCCCAATTATATGAGGCCCTTTTGGAAGGCGTCGTCCTCTTCGTGGTGCTCTCTTTGCTCTCGCGCAAAAAGCCCCTCTACCCGCAAGGGACATTCCTTGGCGTTTTTTTGATGCTCTATGGGATGTTTCGCTTCTTCATTGAATTTGTGCGCGTGCCAGATGCGCAACTCGGCTATCTCATAGCAGGATTCGTGACCATGGGGCAGCTTCTGTCCCTTCCGCTGGTGGTTGCGGGCATAGTGATACTTGTAGTGGCACAGCAGAAAAACCATCCGCAGACGGGACATCTTCCAGCTTAGAGCATGAGGAAGGGCTCTTCCTCATGCTCCTCGTCGAAGTCTTGCTCTTCGTCTGCACTTTCTTGTTGCTCGTCTTCGCTGTTGCGAAGGTCCTGTTCGTCCTCATCGTTCCAGTCATAGGCGGCAGCTGTGTTTGCAGCTTGAGCTTCGGGGAGGGTAGAGGTGATGGAGCAGAGCCCGTCGACTTCAGGAACGATTTTCTGCCATTGGACGAGGGTAGCCTCTTGGGGCGTTTGGTCGAACTCGACGAGAGAATCGAGGTAGATCTTGTGCGCTCCATCCAAAAGGTCAGATGAGCTGTGTATGCGCTCAAACATTTCTTGGAATTTGTCAAGCGCCTCTTCTGCATTCTCTGCCTCAACGACAGCTGGCATGAGACAGTAGTTATCGGCGTCGTCCTGATTGTCGTTATAGTTGAAGTTACCTACATAGAGCATGCGTTCCTCCCCTGACGAGTGCGGACTTGTGCGGGTGGAGTCTTGCCTACCCGCTAGTACTTTATCACGGTCCATAAAAGACAGTCGAGGCGTCGGCAGACGGCTTGCGCTGGTTTTATTGCGACGAACCCTCCACAACAACACGGCAGGGGTTTTCACGAGGGTGTGCTTTTAGTAGTATCTATATGTTTCCCCATTCACGCTAAGAAGGAGCCATGCATGTCCGGACACTCTAAGTGGGCTACTACCAAACATAAGAAGGCCGCCATTGATGCGAAAAGGTCTTCGCTGTTTTCCAAACTCTCGCGCAACATAACGGTTGCGGCGAAGCTTGGCGGTGATCCCAGTCCAGAAAATAACGCTACGCTCGCCTCTGCTGTTGCACGAGCCCGCATGGTCTCCATGCCGAACGCAAAAATCAAGGCAGCAATTGATAAGGCCTTTGGCGCCGGCGCAGATGCGTCTGTCTATGAGAACATCATCTATGAGGGCTATGGCCCCGCAGGGGTGGCGCTGTATGTCGAATGCTTGACCGACAACAAAAACCGCACAGCCGCCGATGTCCGTTCTGCCTTCACACACGCAGGAGGCAACCTGGGCACTTCGGGCTCTGTGGCCTTCCAGTTCCAGCGCAAAGGTTCCTTGGCTGTCGAGAAGGTTATAAAAAGCGATGACAAAAAAGTTCCCGACCGTGACAATGCGGTCGACGAGGATGAGTTCATGATGGCTGTGGCCGAGGCCAATGGCGAAGACTATGAGGATGCAGGTGACGAATGGATCGTCTATACCGCCTACGACGCTATGCAAGATGTCCAAAAGTCTTTAGAAGACCAGGGCATCGAGGTCAAGGGATCTGAGCTCACGATGGTTCCGAAGACCCCAACGGACGTGAGCGTGGCTGACGCCAAGAAAGTCCAGCGTCTGGTTGATCGGCTCGAGGAGCTTGAAGATGTGCAAAACGTCTATGACACGATGAATCGCACTGACGAGATAGAAGAAGCGCTGGCAGAAGAAGAATAATAAGGCATCTATCGGCGTGCTTAGCATTTTCACGGAGGCTCTGTGAGCCAACGGGACGACAGCTCTGTTCGTGATGACGACCTCGAGGCAGATGATCTCGGGGTCGCTCGTCTACCTCATGCTCAAGGGACGCTGAAAAGCGGATCGGCGTTTAGCCGAAAGCAAAGCAGTAACGTCTCATGGGGAGAGCAACAGGAAGGAAAGGGGCAGGATGCGCTGAATGAGGCTAGTCCTTCTAGGCCGCAGTCCTACGGAGCCATGCCAAGAAGCGCCTCGGCCGATGGGCTCTCGCAGCCTGCGGACTCTGGCCAAAGAGCTTATGCCGCAACGCATGCCCCCGTCCCGCCTGCGTCTGCGCCGCCAACGCAATACAGTCCTGCTGCGCCCCGTGCGCGCAACGTGGGCTCACGTCCCATTGACCCAGAGGCCAACCGCGCCGCCTTCGACGCGCGCTACTCACGGAATGACCCGTACGACGTCGATGCCGGCTATGACGAGAGGGCGGGGAGGGGCCACGGCCATCGGCTGCGCCGTGACGCGCGTGCCGCATACTACAACACTGCCGACGATGGGGAGATGGCCTATCGCTCTCATCGATGGCATCATCCCGTGCGTAATCTGTTGCTTGTTTTACTGGCACTCATTGTGGTGTTATACGTTGTAATTTGCGTCCCTATCGACAGAGACATCGCTTTCGACGACGCAACGCAGCAGAGCCTGTCGGAAGAGCTGTCGCCGCACATTCCTCTCACACCCTATTATGTGCTGCTACTCGGGTCGGATGCTCGCAGTGAGGACACCACGTCCAGAACCGATACGATGATCTTGCTGCGTGTCGATCCCCTTCTGAACAAATACACGCTCGTTTCCATCCCTCGCGACACTAAAATCGAGCTTGCCGGCCATGGCACGCAGAAGATCAATGCTGCCTACACCTATGGAGGAGCCTCTGCAGCTGCCAAGGCGGCAAGCGAACTGCTTGGTGTCAGCATCTCACATGTGGCACTCATAAACTTTGATGGCATCCAAACGCTCGTTGATGCGATAGGTGGCATCACCGTGACCGTTCCGGTGGATGTCAATGACCCAACTTATACGGGGCTTGTGATGTCTGCCGGCACCTATGAGATGGACGGACAGACCGCCCTCCTCTTTTCTCGCGTGCGACATGGGTTTGCGCTTGGTGACTTTCAGCGGCAGGCTGATCAGCAGCTGGTCATTCAGGCGATCATTGCAAAGATCCGCACCCTCCCAATTACCGAGCTTCCTGCCGTCGCGCAGAGCATGGGGAGCCTTCTGTCTACGACGATGCGTTGCTACAGCATCCTGCCGCTGCTGGTGCGCATGTCCATGACAACGCCAACCGTCTACCAAGCGTCCATACCATCTACGACACAGACGATCGACGGGGTCTCTTATGTGGTTGTTGATAGCTCGGCGCTCTCGCAGATGATGGAGGTCGTCAACGCTGGCGGAGACCCCTCGACGGTCACTTCAGGTTTGGAGTAGGGCTCCTGCGCAATGCTGCCATCCGCATGGGGTATCCTTGGGAAGGTGTCCTCTGCAGAGCCGTGGCATGTCGCCATGTGCCGTCGGAAGGGATTTGGGCATGAGCAGTTTCAAGCGTTTTTGCATGTTCTTGTTTGGGCTTTCCGGGCTTGTGTGCTTTATCGTGCTAGCACTGTCCCAGTATGGCATCGCTGTGGACCAAATTGCCATCGCGCTTGCCATCCCGTGGGTCTTTGTCACTTTCCAGGTCTGTTTGGGAATTACTGTCTGTGGCTTGATCTTCTTCTTCTTTGGTGCGCTGTTCGCGCCGCGCAGCCATCGATCTGTTGTGATCTCAAGCGTGGGTGACGATGAGATCCAAGTGACACGTAACGCGATCAAGGCTCAGGCCGTGCATATTATTGAGCGCGATGGCTCCATGGTTGCCAAAAATGTGACAGTGCATGCCAAACGACAAGGGCATATCTGTGTTTTTGCCCGTGTACAGCCCAGCCGGCCCGTCAATGTCGTCGAGGCGGGCGAGCATCTCCACGAAGATTTGGAAAAGGGACTTGCAGACGTATGTGGCGACAAGGTCGAGAGTGTCGGCCTTGAGTTCATCGATGCCGCCTCGCAAGAGGACCTTACAGATCATGTTGAGCCGCTGCAAGAAAGCACTGAGCTGCTGCAGGAGGCTGCGCCTGAAGTTGAGGGTGCGACAGGCAGGGCAGCCAGTTCTGCACAGGGCAGCTCGGATGACATCACTGTGGCGATGGGGCGAAGCTCCTCGTCTCTTGGCGCTGCAGCAGAGGATAAGCAGGCCAAGCCGGCTACCGATGCGGGAGAGGAGGCCTAAGTCATGGCTGACAAGAAACCTAAGACGACTGTGGAGTCGACTCCGAAGGCACGTGAGTATTCCGAGCGCTCTGCAGATGAATCTGAAGATGCCCACAAGCAAAAGCAGCAAGCTTCTGCAGCTGCGTCCGAAGGTGAGGCGGAGCATCCGATCAGGCAGGTGCGCCGTAGCTTCAACGAGTGGCTGAAGGCAAACTATCCTGGTCACGAGCATGCTTTCGTAGGAGGGGCGACGGGCTTTGTAGTGGCGCTGCTGGTGTTTGTGATTGGCTTTTGGGCGACGCTTTTGATTGTTGTTTTCGTGATCGCAGGCATTGCCATCGGTCAGTACTTCGACGGGAACCCCCAGATCGCGCATACCATCCGGCGGCTCTTTGAGGAAAGCCATGAATAAGGCTGGATGCTGGCCGGCTATCGAGAGAAAGGGACTATACCTTGAGTGAAGAAAGCCAGACGCACGTGGCGATACCTGATGGAAGTGTTGCTCCTCTTGGCGCAAAGGCACATGAGATGTCGCCTGCAGATCAAGGGGGCTCTGACATCTCTGCCGAGCTGATGAAAGACAGTGAGCTCGACAGCGAGGACTCCCTTACTTTCTCTAACGGTGTGATCGAAAAGATAGTGGCCATTTCCATGCGGGACGTCCCCGGGGTCATTGGCCTGAAGGGAGGCTGGCTCAACCGCGTGCAAGAGACCTTTGGCGCACGTGATCCACGGAAGGGCGTTTCAGTCGAGGTCACCCCTGAGTCAGCCGTCAAGGTCAACGTCTCGGTGATGATCGAATACGGGGTCTATGCGCCTCAGGTGTTTGAAGACGTCAAGAAAACTGTGGTCAAGCAAATCACGGGCATGACAGGCCTTGATGTTGCTGGCGTCAGCCTCCGCATCGAGGACGTGCTGACGCCTGAGGAATATGCAGCAAGCAAGAAAGCGGCGAGCGAGGAAGCGACTGCAGAGCCTGAGGCCACTGCAGCTCCTGAAGACGAGGCTTAGACGTGAGCTTGAAACAGGGGATTGCATGCGTGGCGGGCAGGTCATGCCGGTGGTTCTTGCGCTCGGTTCTTCATCGGAGTGCCTCTCAGCTACCGGGACGCGTGGCATTGGGGATAGACCCTGACCTTATGGGCGAGCTAGCTAGCCACCTGCGCTTCGGGTCTCTTGTCGTGTGTGGCACCAACGGAAAGACTACGACGAACAACATCATTGCTTCTGCGCTCGAGGCTGCAGGGCTCCGCGTGCTGTGTAACCGTGCTGGTGCGAATATGGCAGCGGGAGTCACGACGGCCCTGCTGCCCACAGGACATGCAGACTGGGCCGTTATGGAGGCAGATGAGCTGTCTACAATTCATATTCTGCCGCAGCTGCGACCGCGCTTCCTTGTGCTACTCAATCTCTTCCGTGATCAGCTTGACAGAGCTGGCGAGATAGACCATGTGCAAGACACGATCGTCAAAGCCCTTGCCCTTTCGCCCGAGACGGTCTTGGTTGCTTGCGGGGATGATCCCTTGTCCATGGGTGTGGCCTTTCGGGCGGCTGCCGCGGGGACGCATGTGCTCGCCTTCGGGATAGGAGAAGATCTGCATCTTCCTCCGGATAGGGTCCCCGAGGCGCGCTTCTGCCAAGTCTGCGGGGCGGAGCTCTCCTATGACTATCGCAGCTATGCGCAGCTTGGGGCCTTCCATTGTCCCAATGGGGATTTCGAGCGCCCAGGCTTGGACTTCGTTGCAACTGGGGTAAAAGTTGGACGGCAGGGCGTTTCCTTCAGCGTCGCGCAGCCTGTATCACGCGCAAATAGGGGCAGCTCCCCAAAGCCCGTGTATATTACAGCCGGTTTTGGCGGGGTCTACATGGTCTATAACCTGCTTGCCGCCTATGCCGCGGCACATTGCGCAGGTGTTGACGCGCAGCTCTTCCAGCGTGCTCTGGATGCGTACCATCCTGCCAACGGTCGTCTGCAGCACTTCAGTGTCGCGGGTCGCGAGGTCATACTCAACCTCGCGAAGAATCCGACTGGATTTAACCAAAATATCTCGCTCCTCATGGCTGATGAGAGGCCAAAGTCCGTCTTCTTCGTCGTCAATGACGACTTTAACGATGGCAAGGACATCTCTTGGATTTGGGATGTGGATTTCGAGCGTCTTGTCGCGGACGAGCGACTTCGAGTCGTCGTCGGTGGGCACCGGGCGAACGACTTGCAGGTGCGCCTCAAATATGCGGGGCTTGAGGCCCCTATCTCAGGGGATGTCGAAGAGGCCCTGCGCATTGTAGGAGATACCGACATAACGTGCCCGCTTTACGTTCTTACGAACTACTCGGCCTTGTGGCCAGCAAAGGCTGAGCTTGAGCGATTGGGGGAGCGTCATGACTAACGGAGGACAAGGGGGGCGCTTTCTGCGAATTGCCCATCTCTATCCCGAGCTGTTGAATCTTTATGGGGACTCAGGCAACATACTCGTCTTGCGGCGGCGCCTTGAGTGGCGCCACATTGGCTGTGAGATCAGGCAATGCCACGTGGGGGATCGTCCGAGCTTTTCAGATGTCGACATCGTCTTCATTGGCGGCGGATCCGACCGGGAGCAGAAGATCGTTTGCGACAAGCTTCTTGCCGAAAGGGAAGAGCTCGCTGCCTACGTCGAAGATGGTGGTGTCCTTGCGGCAGTGTGCGGAGGATACCAGCTACTCGGTGAAAGCTATCTGATGGGCGACGAGAAGGTTCCTGGCCTTGGCCTTGTGGATCTTTTCACAGACCGCGGCACGCCGCGGCTCATTGGCAACATTGCAGTGAAGAGCCGCATTTCTCTGCAGCCTGTCGTTGGCTATGAAAATCATGGCGGGCGGACCCATCTCGGAGCAGACGCCGAGCCGCTCGGGAAGGTCGTCTATGGCCATGGGAACGATGGCGCAAGCGGCGAAGAGGGCTGCCTCTACAAGAATGTGGTGGGAACCTACATACACGGCCCCTTGCTTCCCAAAAACCCAGGTGTGGCAGACTATTTGATTGCACATGCCCTTGAGCGCAAGTATGGGGAGGCAGTCTTGGATCCTCTTGACGATAGCGAGGAGCTTGCCGCAAACAAGGTCATGTATGGCCGCCTGCTGTCTCATGAGGTAAAAGAGCAGTAAGATGCTTTCAGCAGATCACGGTTTGCATCACGGGCCACATCATGCAGTGGCAAGGGAGCGGGCGATGACGCTCGCGTTCCAAATGCCGTATGATAGAGGGGCCAAAGATCTATCTTGGGGGTGTAACGTGCAAAGAAGGAACACGCGGCAGCGGCAGTTGGTGCTTGACACCATCCGCGAGCTCCACGATCATCCGACGGCTGACGAGGTCTACCAATTCGCCCGAAAGAAGGACGGCAAAATCAGCCGTGCCACTGTGTATCGCAATCTGAGCCTACTTTGTGACACAGGCCAGCTTCTTAGCATCCGAGTTCCCGGCAGCAAGCGCTTCGATGACACGCTCGAGCCTCATAGTCATCTCGTCTGCCGAGAGTGTGGCTCCATCGTTGACGTGCCGCTGTCCTATGACAGAGAGCTTGATCGTGCCGTAGAGAGCAAAAGCAGCTATACCGACGTCAACCATGCGACCGTCTTCTACGGGCTGTGCCCTTCCTGCCATCGCAAGCTGCCGCTCGCCTAGGTACGTTCGCAGTATAAAGAGTTCCCCCCGCAAATCTGTCATCGACAAGACGTTCGGGGGGAGCTTTATGGTTGCGGCTGTCGCCTACTTCTTAACTTTGCCTTGGTTTGCTACTGCGTCGATCTTGCGCGCGATGGTCTCAGGGTCTCCGATGTAGTGCTTGTCGACGACATTCCAATCAGGATCAAAGGTGTATGACAGTGGCACGCCCGTTGGGATGTTGATTTTGAGGATCTCATCTGGGGTGAGGTGCTCGAACTGCATGTAGAGTGCACGCAGGCTATTGCCGTGAGCGACAATCAGGACGCGCTTTCCAGCCTCGAGCTGCGGCTTGATGGTGCCCTCGAAGTAAGGCCAAGCGCGCGCGATAGTGTCCTTCAGGCACTCAGTGTAGGGAAGGTCTTTTTGGGGGACATCGCGGAATTGCGCTTGAATATGGGGGTCGCGCTTGTCGCCAGGGGTGAGTGCCGGTGGCTGAACGTCAAAGGAGCGTCTCCAGATGAGGACCTGCTTCTCACCGTGCTCTTCGGCGGCCTTTGCCTTGTTCAAGCCTTGTAGGGCTCCGTAGTGGCGCTCATTGAGACGCCAGGTTTTGTAGACGGGCAGCCATGCCCGATCCATCTCGTCCAATACGATGTTGAGGGTGTGGATGGCTCGCTTGAGAAGTGACGTATAGCAGACGTCGAAGTCGTAGCTCTGCTCCTTGAGGGCCTTGCCGCCCGAGGCTGCCTCAGCGCGTCCGGTGTCGGTGAGGTCAACGTCTGTCCAGCCAGTGAAGAGGTTGAGCTTATTCCACTCACTTTCACCGTGTCGAATGATGACTAGATGCATGTTCTGGTCGTCTGCCATAAGGATCCTCTCTCGAGTATGCGAGTTACGCGCGATGCGAAGCGCGCTCTTTCGTCAATATTGTATGCGTCATGCGCAAGAAGAGCCATGGCACAGCGCAATAAGTAGGCGATATGACACTTACGGCCCTATGCCGTTTATTTGACGGAAGCCTACCGCTCGCAAAAGGTAACAGGTTTGAAACTTGTTTATGTAAGACTGTGCCGATGTTGGAGATAGTAATAAGAGGAGCGGGCGCGTGCTTACTACGGATTATTGTGCTCGCTTACATGGGTGGTTCGTGCGCCTCTCATGCGCGTGTTAGCCACAAGGAGGCAGGACATGAGTGACGACCGCAATATCGACTTCGTGCTCAGGACCGTCGAGAAGCGCGATATTCGTTTCGTGAGGCTATGGTTTACTGATGTGCTGGGGACCCTCAAGTCCTTTGCCATCTCGGCCGAGGACCTTGAGGAGGCCTTTGAAGAGGGGGTTGGCTTCGACGGCTCTGCGGTAGAGGGATTCGTACCGATGGAGGAGTCCGATATGCTCGCCTTCCCGGATCCTTCGACGTTCCAAATTCTGTCGACGAAGTATGCAAATGGCCCTTCTGCGCGTGTGATCTGCGATATTCGGACGCCGCACCGTGAGCCGTTCGAAGGAGATCCTCGCTCTTGTCTTGGCGCGCTGTTCCGCAAGATGGAAGAGCGTGGATATGTGGCAAATGTTGGACCGCGCATCGAGTACTTCTACTTCAAATATGACGGCAGCCCGCTTCCAGTGCACCCCCAGCCGCTCGACTATGCGGGCTACTTCGACCTAACGTCTTTCGATGCCTCCTCTGATCTGCGGCGTGATACGACAATGATGCTCGAGCGGATGTCAGTGCCGGTGGAGTATAACTTCCACTCGTGTGCCCCATCTCAAAGCGCCGTCGAGCTTCGCTATGCCGAGGCTCTCACGGCAGCGGACAACATCGTTACGGCGCGCTATATCATTCGGGCTGAGGCGCATGCTGCTGGGCAGCTCGCCTCCTTCATGCCCAAACCGATGACAGGGGTTTCCGGGTCTGGCATGTTCTTATACCAGTCGCTGTTTGATCGTGAGGGCACCAATCTTTTTTGGGCACCTAAGGAAAGCGACTCAGCTGGCGCCGTTGCCCATCTGTCTGACCTTGCCAGCCACTATGTCGCCGGCATCCTTAAGTATGCCCCGGAGTTTACGCTCGTCACCAACCCGACGGTCAACTCTTACAAGAGGCTGGTCCCAGGAGGTGACGCTCCTGCCTATGCGACATGGGGACGCAAGAATCGCTCCGCTCTGGTGCGTGTGCCGATGCATAAGCCTGGAAAGCATCAGTCGACCCGGATAGAGCTGCGCAGTCCCGATCCCGCCGCCAACCCATACCTTGCGATTGCCGCTGTGCTCGGCGCCGGCTTGCGCGGAATAGACGAAGGTTTGCCTCTGCCCGAGGAGATGAGCGCTGAACTTCTATCTGACACTCCTGCTGAGCTCGCACGGCGTGGCGTCGTCCGCTTGCCGTCCACGCTCGGGGAAGCGATAGAGGCCTTTGAGGGTAGCGAGCTGATGCGCGATGTGCTCGGAGAGCATATTGCGGAGTATCTTGTTGCTGCCAAGCGCAAGGAATGGGATGAATATTGCAGCGCTGTCACAGATTGGGAGCGCTCAAAATATTATGCCGGCATCTAAGGCTTGCCTCTTTGCATATCGACTCTGTGAAAATGCAGCCCTGTGCAGAAACGAGAAACTGTGACCTCAATCCAAAAGAAAGTAACGAATACGGTACGGCTTTATATCAGCCCTGTTACAATGATGCCTTGTTCCGTTGAGTGAGCGATCACAGCCCCAAACTATCGTTCATGCAAGCGTCGCTTATTGGCGGCGAACACAGCAAGAACAAGGGGTGAGGGGCTATGAAGAGCATGGATAAGAAGTCTATCCGCACTACAGGCAACGTGGGACTGTGGTCTCGTCGCCAGTTTGTCTCTGGGCTTGTTGCAGCTGCGGCTGCGACAGCGGCCATGCCAGCTCTTGTGGCGTGCGGGTCGTCGTCTGCCTCGTCAGGCAGCTCTAGTTCGGGCTCATCTTCGGACGAGAGCTATACGTTGGTTGAGGCTGGCAAGCTCATCGTCGCCTCAGATCTGGCATACCCGCCGATGGAGTCAGTCCCTGACGGCGCTACCGATCCTGTGGGTTTTGAGGTGGACATGATGAAGGAGATTGCTTCACGCCTAGGCCTGACCTGCGAGTATCTGCCGGCCCAGAAATTTGACACGATCATCGCGACGATCAAAGAGGGTGGCAAGGCAGACGTGGGTGCTTCGAGCTTCACGATTACTGACGAACGCAAAGAGGAAGTTGACTTCACGGACTCCTTCATGGACTCCAACCAAGCGCTCGTCACGAGGACAGATGCCACTGACACGACGGAGGATGCCCTTAACGTTGCCGGCAAGAAGATCGCCGTGCAGTCAGGCACGACAGGGGAAGATTGGGCGAAAGAAAACCTCACGAACGCGACTGTCGTTCCTCTTGACGATACGATCCAAGCGCTCACAGGTTGCCAGACGGGCTTATACGACGCTGTGGTCGCAGATCTTCCCGTCATGAAGTATGAGTGCACGAACTCCTATACGGACTTGCAGGTCGCCATCGAGATACCGACGGGGGAGCAGTATGGGATTGTGGTCTCGAAGGACAACCCGGGGCTTACCAAGGCAATCAACGAGGCTCTTTCTGATATGGATAGTGATGGTACGATGGATAAGCTTGAGACAAATTGGTTTGGCTCCGCGCTCTAAGAGCGTCTAGGGTAGGAGGGGCAAGTCTGTCTGGAGGCTTCATGAGAGAGGCAAAGTGTCACAGGGCACATTATTTGGTTATGATATGCGTAGCCCTCGTGGCGTCGCTGCTCGTAACGGGAGCGGCTGCGCTAGTTCCTGTCAGTGCAGCCGCAATGACCATCAACAAGGCGACTGCGCGTCCTAACGAAGACGGTGGTGACGGTGTTCTCGGGGGGCTGGAGACACGCTTGACCTGGGAAGCCACAGTCGACGACGGTGAGAGTGTCTCGTCTTTGACGCTTAAGCTACCGGAAGGCTCCAGTTTTGACTCGACAACGACGCGCATTACAGTGCTGGACGGCCTGACGCGCATCTCGGTGGAGGGGCAGGCGCAAGGTGATGGTTCTGAACTGGACGTGAGTTTTTCTGAACCAATATCTTCTGGCTCTTTGCTGCGTCTTGAAGTTGAAGGCGTTGTCTTCCCTGAGGCTGGCGGGGACATTACGGTTACTGGCGACTATACGACCAGCGACGGGCAGACCGAAGACCTTCAGGCTTCTTCGCCCATCACCGTTGAGGCCAATACACCTCTGCAAAAAATGGTCACTGCATTAGATGAAAGCCCGGCCGTGCAGGCATGGAACTCCATTCCGTTCTGCGGCATGTTCTTGAAGCCGCAGCTTTTGCTCACCGGCTTTGCCTCTCTGTTTCCTGGCTGGCTCATCTGCTTGCTCATCGTTTTGATCGCGTATCCGTTTGCGATCGTCTTAGGTCTCATTTTCTCGCTGCTGAAGATCTCCCGCTTCAAGGTCCTGCGCGCGATCGCCGCAGTCTATATCAACATCTTGCGCGGCACGCCACTATTTTTGCAGATATACATCGCATTCTTTGGTCTGCCAATGGTAGGCATCAATATCAATAACAACGTGCTGGGCGTTATCGTGATGGCGATCAACTCGTCGGCCTATTTGGCCGAGATCTTCCGCGCTGGCATCCAGTCGATCCCCATCGGCCAGTATGAGGCTGCAGACTCGCTTGGCATGTCACATATGCAGACGATGTTCTCAATAATTTTGCCGCAGACTATCCGTCGCGTCATTCCGACGGTGACGTCAGATTTCATCACCTCCTACAAGGACACGTCGCTTCTCTCCTCGGTAGGCGTGATGGAGCTGATGATGTATTCCAAGAACCTCACTGCCGTTACGGGCAACATCACTCCGTACATGGCTGCGGCTATTTACTACCTCATAGTGACGCTGCCGCTTATCAAGATTGTCAGTATCGTGGAAAAGCATCTCGCTGCCGCTGAGCATGGCGGCGGACCGCGCCCGAAGGACACAGCCAAGGCCGCTAACGCGAAGCAGGTGCAAGCCTCGTCTGCAGAAGAGCCGGGGCAGACTTCAGCAGCCGAGCAAGCCTCGACTTGGAGCGCTCTGATGTCACCATTTACATCTCATCCACTTGCAGGAGGCGCAGAGGATGTCAATTAAGGTGAAGTCCAAGGACAAGAAGGTTGATACGCCAGTTGCCCTCCCGGCAGACGAGGCCGCAAAAGAAGCTTTTCTCAGGGCAAAGGGCCGCACTCGCCATCATTTTGTTGAGGGAGAGCACCCAGTCATTCGCATAGAGCATCTTGGTAAGACCTTTATTGACACGCCTGTGCTGCGTGACGTGAATCTTGCGGTGTGGCCTGGGGAGGTCGTCGTCGTACTCGGACCGTCTGGGTCCGGCAAGTCGACAATGCTGCGCTGCATCAACTTGCTTGAGACGCCTACAGCTGGGCACATCTTGATAAACGACCATGAGATTACTGGCGTCGGCGAGAAGCAAAAGCAAAAGGTTCGCCGCAACCTCGGCATGGTGTTCCAGAGCTTCAACCTTTTTCCGCATCTTACTGCACTGGAGAATGTGATGATCGCCCAGCGGAAAGTGCTGGGAAAGTCCAAAGAGGAAGCTGAGGTTGAGGCACGCGAGCAACTTGACGCCGTCGGCTTGGCGGATCGCGCCAACTACAAGCCCCCTCAGCTCTCTGGAGGGCAGCAACAGCGTGTCGCCATCGCCCGTGCCGTGGCTATGCATCCGGAGGTCATGCTCTTCGACGAGCCGACGTCGGCGCTTGATCCGGAGCTGGTCCGTGGCGTGCTTGATGTCATGCGCGAGTTAGCAGAAAATAGTGGCATGACGATGATCGTCGTGACACACGAAATGGGCTTTGCCCGCGACGTCGCAGATCGCGTCGTATTCATGGAAGGTGGCGTTGTTGTCGAGCAGGGTCTGCCCGAAGACGTTTTTGACCACCCTCATAACAAGCGTACGGCGTCTTTCCTGGGGAGCATCAAAGAAGTTTAAAATATTTACTGAAAATATTTACTGTCTATATTGCCGTGGGCTTTCGCCAAGACATGCTCTGACTTTGCAAATGCGAGAAATTGGACGTTTCTATGCAGTTCGTAAACAGAAATGGAACCGAAAGTACCGAAAATATGCTAGTCTTTGTTGACAACTCAGGCAATGTTGATCAAAGTGCCTTACCATACAGGACACGGAGCAAGCACATGCATCATAAGAACATCTTGCTCATAGCTAGATCTACGCGATACCACGACCGTATGCGCGATCTGTCGCATAAGCTCGATGTCTCCATTGCGTTGGCGACGCCTGCGACGTTCGCTCAGGCCATTTCGTCTGGCCATGACTTTTCTCTTGTAATTGTCGATCCACAAGACATGGAGCGGGAGACGCTCAATGCCGTCGACTCATATGTCGCCGACAATGGCTTCATACCACGCTTGTTCATCATGGAGGAGTCCAAGCTCTCGAAATTCCATCTGCCCGTCCAAGGACGAAATGACTTTATTCTCTCGACGGCTGGCGACACCGAGTTTGAAGTCAGGTGTTCGCTTCTTCTGTGGCCAGGCGAGGAGAACGCGCCGGACGACATCGTCACAGTAGATAACATGACCATCAACCTCGCGACCTATCAGGTTTACATTGACGACGAGTCAGTGGACTTGACGCTGATGGAATACTCCCTGCTCTCATTTCTGGCCACACATCCCTCTCGCGCGTATTCGCGTGAGGCGCTTCTGCATCGCGTCTGGGGATTCGAGTACTGCGGCGGGACGCGTACGGTCGATGTCCATATTCGTCGCGTGCGCTCAAAGGTGGGCCCCCAGATTGCCGCTCATATTGTGACGGTGCGTGGTGTTGGGTATCTCTTCAAGCTGTAAGCGCCAGGGAGTTCGGCAATGAGGTGGGTAGGGCGCTCACATTTTCAGGAAACACAAAGGCTTGTCATCGTAGCGTGTTGTGAGGGGGCAAGTTGTGGTACATGCATCCGGTCAGGGTATATTCACCTCCTGAACAACGATAGTTGCCGACGGGCGTACGGGCGCCCGTCCCACTAAGGAGGCTTCAATGGGTGAAACGAGAGACGGCCGTCCGCCTTTCCCGGGAGGTGTCGACGGAGACTCCCAAAGCTCTAGCTCGTCGTCGACGCCGCAACAAGGACAAAATCAGCAGAACACTCGCTATGTCTATGATCCGCGCGGCACGCAAGACGAGCGGCCTGCTGGCATTGGCGCTACCGAGCAGCAGCCGACTACAGCATATCAAGCGCAGCTTACACAGTCATCCCAACAGCAGTCAGGCGGCATCGGCGATGCTGCACAAGGCTCGCCTCATGCAGGATCAGCAGGCGCGCACCAGTACGGAGGAGCCAACGGACCCGTAGGGCCGATACAGAATGTGGGGAATGCCGGAAAGCGGCCAAAAAAGGGCCATGGCGGCGGCAAGCGGTTCTTGTTGGGGCTGCTCGGCGGTCTTGCCGGAGCGGCGATCCTCGTTGCAATCCTGCTCTTCACGGGCGTGATAGGAAAGTCAGCAGCCACAACGTCTTCGAGCGGCACCTCGACGGGGCAGTCGATCACCATCAACTCGAGTGACGAGGACGCATCCACAGCCACCGCTGTCGCATCGAAGTGCTTGTCGTCGGTTGTGTCCATTACTGTGGAGACCTCAGACGGTGAGGCTCTTGGCTCGGGCGTGATTTATGACACGGATGGGGACATCATTACGAACTACCATGTGATAGATGGGGCAACATCGATCACCGTTGATATCAACGGCACGACCTACGATGCGTCGGTTGTCGGCTCAGACAGCTCGAGCGACATCGCAGTCGTCAAGGCTGAGCTCAACGGTGCAAGCGTGACGCCGATAGAGGTCGGCGACTCCGACGATTTGGTGGTGGGAGACTGGGTCATGACCATAGGCAGCCCCTTCGGCCTTGATCAATCAGTGTCCACGGGCATCGTGAGCGCACTGTATCGCTCCACCGTGCTGTCGTCGAGCTCTGGCAATACCGTCTATTCCAACCTGATCCAGATTGATGCGGCAATCAACCAAGGAAACTCCGGTGGGGCTCTTGTGAACAACAAGGGTCAGCTGGTGGGTATCAACACCTTGCTTGAGTCGACCAGCGGGGACTTTTCTGGCATAGGGTTCTCGATTCCGGGCAACTACGCCGTGTCCATTGCGAAGAAGATCATCGCGGGCGAGACGGTGACGCATGCCTACATTGGCCTTTCAATGCTGACGGTTAACTCTCAGAATGCGAAGTCCAACAACCTGTCCGTAAACTCTGGCGCCTATGTGGCAGAGGTGACCTCAGGAGGCCCGGCTGACAAGGCGGGCATCAAACAGGGCGATATCATCACCAAGATCGACGATACCACGATAACTTCGGCTGACGGCATGATCATTGCTGTGCGCAGCCATGAGGAAGGCGACGTTGTAACTGTGACCTTCAATCGCAATGGGACCGAGCAAAGCGTGCAAGTCACGCTCGGAAACGATGAGCAGCTCCAAGAGGAGCAGCAGCAGCAGGAAAAGCAGCAAAACTCACTGCTCGAGGAATTCGGCTACGGGAACAACAGCAGCAACAGCAATAGCAACAGCGCATACTAGGCCTACGCTACGCTGCCCGATAGCACAAGCAGATCGTTTTAGCCCACCAGGACCAAGCTCCTGATGGGCTTTTACGTCATCTCAAACATGCACGCATGGCGTTTGACGTCATTGCTATCGGGAAGTTCAGACGCGAGATTACTTGGTTTAATATATACCCCCGCGGGGTATAGTGTCTTTGGCGGATAGACCCCATGGGGTATAGGGAGGCCATCATGGCAGCAAAAGAAGAGGCAAAGCGCATGCCAGCGTGTTGTCGGCACAAGCAGACTCCTCGTTCCAGCGAGCTCATTCGTGACATTGACTGTCGCATCAACAGGGCCATAGGTCAGCTCAACGGGGTGAAAGCCATGCTCGATGACAACCGTTACTGTGGAGACGTGCTGACGCAGCTCGCCGCTGCGGATTGTGCGATTAAGGCCGCAAGTCGCATCGTTCTCCAAGAGCACCTTCAAACCTGTGTGGTCCAGCAGGTACAGGCAGGCAACACCGAAGTCGTCGATGAGGTCATGGACCTGCTTAAGAAATTCGGCGCATAGCACGCGTGAAGGGAAGGTCGTGCTGACTATGAAAGAGACGCTTGATATTACAGGAATGACCTGCGCGTCCTGTTCGGCGCGTGTCGGCAAAGCAGCCGATGGCGTCGCTGGGGTCAACGAGGCAGATGTCAATCTTCTGAAAAACAGCATGGTGCTTGACTATGACGGCAAGCAGTCAACCATCGAGTCAGTGATCACCGCGATCAAAAAGGCTGGTTACGGCGCCCAACGCCGTGTCAAAAAAACAGCTGTCACCGTCTCTGGTGCCTCACAGGGGGCGCGCCCCGGGGCCATCGCCCGTAGGGAGGTTGACCAAAAGCGGCGGCAGCTCATAGCCTCCGTCGTTTTTGAGGTTCCCCTGTTCTACCTTGCGATGGGAACCATGTTTGGCTGGCCGCTGCTGTCTTACTTTGATGGGGCGCAAGGCCTTATGGCGAAGGCGTTGACGGAGCTGCTGCTGATAGTGCCCATAGCGTTCGTAAACCGCAGCTACTTCAGCGTCGGTTTTCGTACGCTCGCGCACCGCTCGCCCAACATGGACTCGTTGATCGCGATCGGCGCAGCGGCATCGATTGCCTACGGGCTTGTCGCAACCTACCGCATCGCCTGGGCCTTAGGCGCTGCTGACGTGGCGACGGCGCAAGCAGCCTCCAATGACCTCTATTTTGACTCTGCCGGCGCGATTCTCACCTTGATAACGTTGGGGAAGTTCTTTGAGGCACGGGCGAAGAACAAGACGACGGATGCCATTACGGCGCTAATGGACCTCGCTCCTAAGACCGCAACGGTCGTCCGCGATGGCGCGGAGTCGGTCATCCCGGTTGAGCAAGTTCGCGTCGGAGACAGGATCATCGTGCGCGCAGGAGAGTCGGTGCCTGTTGATGGCAGCGTCGAGGAGGGCTCAGGGTCGATAGATGAGTCCGCGATAACCGGGGAGCCGGTTCCCGTCGAGAAGAAGATCGGCGATTCGGTAACAGGCGCGACGGTCTCCAAAGGTGGCTGGTTTGCGATACGGGCAACCGCCGTGGGCGACGACACCGCGCTGGCGCAGATCATCAGGCTTGTGGATGAGGCGACGAGCTCGAAGGCGCCGATAGAGCGCATGGCCGACAGAATAGCGGGCGTCTTTGTCCCTATTGTCCTAGGCATCTCCTTGGCGACGCTTCTCGTCTGGCTTGCGCTAGGAGCTGGCTTCTCACAGGCTTTGACCTTTGCCATCTCGGTGCTGGTCATTTCGTGCCCATGTGCGCTTGGGCTGGCGACGCCGACTGCCATCATGGTGGGCTGCGGGCG
>ENA-UOOM01000180-UOOM01000180.1-fermentation-metagenome-genome-assembly--contig:-NODE-180-length-79342-cov-7.199352_pt1 | contig 79342 bp, 71 predicted proteins | sample MGYA00245781_ERZ724031 | MGnify/ENA primary metagenome ERZ724031 (study PRJEB28704, sample SAMN03018317) | fermentation metagenome | biome: anthropogenic terrestrial biome; feature: soil; material...
GATGGCAAGGAAACCCTTGCTACGCAAGGCATTCCGTCCCACCGCACATGTCGCTGGGGCGGATTTCCATCAGAGGGCTACGCCCTCCGATACCTCCCCGAATATACTTCTTTGACAGTCTGGCCCTCACCCTTTGGGTGGGGGCGCGGCTTTTCCAGTTGCTATAGCTTTTTCACCGCCGAATACAATTGGCTGCGACTGTTGATGCCCAGTTTCCGGTAGATGTTTTTGGCGTGGAACTTGACCGTGGCAACGGATATGTCCAGCCTGTCCGCACATTCCTTGATCAGGAGCCCATCCAGCAGGAGGGCGAGGATTTCCTGCTCCCGGGGGGTCAGCCCCTTTTCGTCAAGGACGGCATCAAGCGCCTTGTCAGGGCTGTCATCCGGGCTTTTCGGGCCGGCGGGCTGCTCCAGGGCGCTCAAGCCAAAGAGCTTTTGTGTATAGACCGGGGATAAAAGGATGAACAGCACAAAGAACCCGGCTGCCACCGCGATGGCTGCACCCGGCAGCGCCTCCGGATTGCTGGCGGCGATCAGCCCCGGCACCATGTAGATGAGCATGGCCAGGTTCAGGGCGAAAAAGATGATCCACTTGAACAGACGGAAGCCGGCATGCTGGCTCATCACCAGACCAAGCAGGCAATAGGAGGCGATGAAGCCCATCTGCTCAAAGCCGTGGGCGAAGCGGGAAGCTGCCAGGGCAAGGGGGCTTGTGCCAAAGGAGAGCAGGGTGACGGCGACGACCATGCCCATGAAGAAGAGGTTGCACATATGCCATATGCTGAACCTGACCCTGAAATAGAGGAAAAGGCTGAGGAAAAACACCAGGATGCCGGTCCAGGCGTTGGCACGCAGCGCGTCCATGCTGGAAGCGCCCGGCAAGTATGTGTAAAACACCTCCACGGTCTTATGGGCGAAAAAGAACAGCAGCATCAGAGCAATCGGCGTGTTCAGGCGGGTTTGGCTGTTTTGCCGGACGCTCTGATAGTCCTCCCCGCGGTACAGGTTCAGGCAGATGGTGTTGCCAAGCACCAGGGCGGTCATATAGGCCTGGGGAAACAGCCCCGAGATCAGCTGAGAGGAGAAATCCAGCTGCCACAGCATGCAAAACAGCGAGATCAAAGCGGCACCCAGAATGCGCTCCTGGTTGTTCAGCGCATAGGAAAAGGCGAACGCCGCAATGCCTGCACACCCGCCAAAGCAAAACATGAACACAAGCCCGGTGATGAGGCCGGTTGCCCCGGGCGGCAGGGCAAGCCAGGCGGCAAACATAAGCGCTGTGACCAGCGACAGCGCGCTGGCATAGCGCCTCAAACGCTGGAGGCTGGCAAAGGCAAACAGCACGCCGGCGCCCAGGCAGTATGCGGCCCCCAGCAGGCTCATGGCATCAACCCCAAACAGGTGAGGCTGGCTTGCCAGCACCCCCTCCTGCATGTTGGCAAACACAGGGGCGAGGGAGAAAATCAGCATATATTGCAGCCGGCTCAGCCTGATGTTCCGGATATTCTGTTCAATGCGCGGCCGAAGCAAACCCGCAAGCAAGCCCCCGGCTTTTCAGACGCCTGAGCAAGGTGCATGGCCATCCTCTCTTTTCCCGCCCGGCGACGGGGCTGTCGCCCCCGGGCAATTCGTTTAAATTGATTCTATCATATTAACGCGGCTTATAACAGGGGGTTCTCCCGCTGGACAAAAACCCCCTGCGGGCGGAATTTGCCCCGAAAATGCGGCCGGTTTTTGTCCCGGATGTTGAAATATGGGGCAAAAGGGTATAACATCGTTGAGGATTATTGTTAGGGAGGAAAGACATGAAGATTACATCCATCAAAGGCCGCCAGGTGATTGACAGCCGCGGCTTCCCCACCGTTGAGGCCGAGGTCAAACTGGATTGCGGCCATGCAGGCGTAGCAGCTGTGCCAAGCGGTGCATCTACCGGCCAGTTTGAAGCCCATGAGCTCAGGGACGGCGACAAGGCCCGCTATAACGGCAAGGGCGTTTCCAAGGCCGTGTCCCATGTGAACGGCGAAATTGCCAAAGCCCTGGTGGGCAAGGAATGGAAAAGCCAGGAAGCCCTTGACCGCGCGATGATCGACCTGGACGGCACTGACAACAAATCCCGCCTGGGCGCCAACGCCATCCTGGCGGTGAGCCTGGCCTATGCCAAGGCCGAAGCCGCCTGCCATGGGCATTCCCTCTACGCCTGCCTGGGCGGCGAGGAAGCCTGTGAATTGCCCGTGCCCATGCTGAATATTCTCAACGGCGGCGCCCACGCTGCCAACAACCTGGATGTGCAGGAGTTTATGGTGATGCCCGTTGGCGCCAAAACCTTTGAAGAAGGGCTGCGCTGGGGCGTTGAGGTGTACCAGTCCCTCAAAAAGCTGCTCACCTCAAAGAAGCTGGCCACCGCCGTGGGCGATGAGGGCGGCTTTGCCCCCAACCTCAAGAGCGAGCGGGAAACCCTGGATTTGATCATGGAAGCCATCCGCCAGGCCGGATACGAGCCGGGCAAGGACATCGCCCTGGCCATTGACGCCGCCGCCAGCGAGTGGAAGGCTGACAAGGGCTACCATATGCCCAAGTCCGGCATCAACTACACCACCGATGAGCTGGTGGAGTTCTGGGCCAAGCTGGCTGAGGATTATCCCATCGTTTCCTTGGAAGATGGTCTGGATGAAGAGGACTGGGAGGGCTGGGTCAAGCTCACCCAGCGCATCGGCGACAAAATCCAGCTGGTGGGCGACGACCTATTTGTCACCAACGTGGAGCGCCTGAAGACCGGCATTGAGAAAAAAGCCGGCAACGCCATCCTCATCAAATTAAACCAGATCGGCTCCCTCACCGAAACCCTGGACACCATCCGCCTGGCCCACAAGCACGGCTATAAGACCGTCATCTCCCACCGCTCAGGCGAAACTGAGGACACCACCATCGCCGACCTGGCCGTGGCCGTGAATGCCGGACAGATCAAAACCGGCGCCCCCGCCCGCAGCGAGCGCGTGGCCAAGTACAACCAGCTGCTGCGCATTGAGGAAGAGCTGGGTGAGAAGGCTAAGTATCCCGGGAAGGACGCGTTTAAGAGGTAAGGTTGGGAAGGAGACGTTGGGGATGTCTTGAAAGAAATCCCCAAACCCCTTAGAACTTTAATAGGATTCAAAAACTGCCGCAGGGAAAGCTTTCTGCGGCAGTTTGTTTTGTGCTTATATGTTAATAACGAAAGCTGTGTTCCCCCACCACAAATCCGGGCTGGGGGGATTCACCAGGATAGGCTTTTCTGATTTCAATGAGATTGAGGACATCATAGCCCTGCTTTTGCAAAAAAGCGATGATGCGGTGGTTGTTGGGGTGGACGTTGTTATAGACCATGCTCTCCCCCAGAGATTCGGCCAGTTTCTCAGCCTCTTGGAAGAGGGCGCTGGCGATGCCCCGCCGCCTGGCCCGGGGCATCACATAGAGGGATTCGCACCAGACAATGCCGCCTTCCACCCGGCACACCACATAGCCCAGCGGTTCTCCCGCCTCCATATAGCAGTAGATAGGATACCCCTTGTCCAGGTATTCCTGAAACTCCGCTTGCGCGGCGTTAATGTCAAGGAGTTCGCATCGGCCTTTCATCCCGCTTAGCTCCCGCCTGAACTGCGCGATAAGAGGCGCAATTAGCTCCGCTTGGGCTGCTTGAGCCTTGACCAACAATCTCACCGGCTCCCGTCCTCCCGGATGGTGACGTGGATCATATCTCCCGGCCCTTTGCCGATCTGCTTCCTGATATCCTTGCGGATGCCGATGATATGCCCGGGCGTTCCCATGCGCACCAGCGACCCCTGGTAGGGGACACCATCAAAGGTGGCGATCACCTTGACCCGGCCCTTGCCAAACTCCGCCTTCACATCGTAGGGGAACTCAATATAGGCCCCGTCTATCCCCGGCACCGCCAGGATTTCGGCCTCAAAGGCATAGGTTTTGTCGTTCATGCCCCTTCCTCCTGACGCACACACCAGGCCGTGATCTCACCCACCAACGCCAGGGGCAGCTCCTTGTCATTGGGCAATTGGATGGTGCCCTTGCTGTGCTTGAAATCATCCAATTCAGGCTCAAAGTGCGCCACCGCCTGAGCCCCGGGGTACAGGCCGATGTGATGCTTGGCCGGGGCAAAGTGGATGATGTTGCGCTTAAGCCTGAAGGTGGGCATGCCCCAGGAGATCTTCTCCTCAAACCCCGGGTTCACCTTTAGGATGGCCTCACGCAAGGCGCGCAGCCGCGGCTGGATGGCCTCGGGCTGCTCAGAAATGTACTGTTCAATGGGGGTCATGGCGTCACACCTCCCTTTTCCTCAGTATAAAAAAGACGGGCATCGCCCGTCAAGCAAGAGTAGCAACGCTGGTTTTTACAACAGCGCCAGCAGCACAAAGTTCAGGATAAACAGCACCGTTGACACCCACAGGATGGGGTGCACTTCCCTGGCCTTGCCCTTCACAGTTTTCACGATGCAGTAAAAGACGAAGCCAAAGGCGATGCCGTAGGAAATCGAGTAGCACAGCGCCATGAAGATGCCGGAGAAGAACGCGGGCACCGCCTCTTCCAGGTCGGTCCACTCAATCTCTTTAAAGCTGGCCAGCATCATGATGCCCACGATCACCAGCGCCGGTGCCGTGGCGGCAGAGGGAATGGCGGAAACAAAGGCAGACAGGAAGGCAGAGGCGATAAAGCACAGCGCCACCACCACACTGGTGAGCCCTGTGCGCCCACCCACGCCGATGCCTGCGGCACTTTCCACATAGGTGGTGGTGTTGCTGGTGCCCACCACAGCGCCGATGGAGGTGGCAATGGCATCGGCAAACAGCGCCTTGTCCATCTTGGAGGAGAAACCGGCGCTGTGCGCCATGTTATCCTCATCCTCCTGGGAGAAGATGCCGCTGCGCCGCCCGGTGCCGATGAAGGTGCCGATGGTGTCAAAGGTATCAGAGAGGCTGAAGGCAAAAATGGTGATCAGCACCAGGGGCAGCTTGGTCATGTCGGTAAACAGGCTGGCCAATCCCTCAGCAGTGAAGATGGCCCCAAAGGTGGTGGGCAATTGCGCCGCGGCTTCAGAAAAGCTCACCGTCTGGCCCAGCTTTGTAACGCCCAGGGGGATGCCAATGAGGGCGGTGACGATGATGGAGATCAGGATCGCCCCTTTCACCTTCATCACCGAGAGGATGATAATCAGCGCCAGGCCAATCAGGAACACCCACAGCACGGGCTGGTTCAAGGCGGGCAATGAGGGCACACCCGCGCCAAAGTTGATAATGCCCACGTTGAGAAGCCCAATGTAGGCGATGAATACGCCGATGCCGCCGGAGATGGCGTGCTGCAGGCTCTGGGGGATAGCCCGGATGATGTGCTTGCGCACCTTGGTGACGGTGATGAGGATGTTGATCACCCCGCACAGGAACACCATGGACAGCGCCTGCTGCCAGGTGAACTTCAGCGTAAAGCACACCGTGAACACGAAAAAGGCGTTCAGCCCCATGCCGGGCGCCTGGGCGTAGGGCACGTTGGCAAAAAGCCCCATCACCAGGGTGCCGATGACCGCCGCGATGATGGTGGCCAGGAACACCGCCCCCCAAGGCATGCCCGCCTGGGACAGGATGGCGGGGTTGACGGCGATGATATACGCCATGGCGAAAAAGGTGGTCAGCCCCGCGATGACCTCCGTGGTGGCTTTGGTTCCGTTGGCCTTCAGGTGAAACATCCTCTCCAACATCTGGCTTGTCTCCTTTGCGAACTGCGTTTTATAACCGGGGGCATTATAGCGCATGGGCGGGGTTCTGTCATTGGTTTTTCGAATATTTCGGAAGTTCTCTCATAAAACGTTCGCATATTTGAGCACAGACCCGGTTAGATTGAGCACAATCGGCTGGCATGCTATAATCTATCCACCAATCAAATCAGGAGGCAGCATTTTGCAAGCAGCGGATACACGGGGCGAGCCCCTCATCAGGCGGGACTGGAACCCGCCGGGCATCGCCTCCTTCTATACGCTGTTTGGCTATCTGTATTGCATGCTGGCCTCCTCCGCCCTGGCGCTTCACCCGGTGGTGGGCGGCGCGCTCTACCTGGTGGGCCAGGTGACCATTCTGGCAACCCATACCCTCAAGCCGGACCGGCGCATGTACCTGCCCCGTTCCCAGCGGGTCACCAGCCTGATTCTGGGCGTATGCTGCGGGCTATTGGCCTTTGGGCTGCTCCTCATCTATCCGCTGGCGGTTGATCTGCCGGTGATCTGGCTGATGTTCGCCATTGCCACCTTGGTTCATTTGATGGACCGCCTCGCCAGCCGCATGTACCTCTCCGGCCTCAGGCGCGGCCATGACCGGGTGCGCCGGGTGGTGCGCCTGGTGGAAACCATGCTGGGGTTCATCGCTATCGCAGCTGTGGTGTTCTTCCTGAGCCGTCCCCCCCAGGCCGCCTGGTACTTGCTGGGGGGCTATGCCTTGTGCTGCCTGCTGCGGGCGATCAACCTGCTGCGCACCGAAGAAGCGCCGCTGGAAAAAGCGTCGGACACCCCTCAGGAGGTGCAAGCCTTCCTCTCCCAGGAGGAGCGGGTGGCCCAGGTCAACACCTACAAAAGCTACCGTGCCATCATGCTCATCACCATGACCGCCTTGCAGGTGACGATGCTGCTGGTGTACACCTTCATCGGCACCCGGGAAGCGGGGCTGATCGCCAGCATGCTCATCGCGCTGCTGTGCACCACGCTGTCCCAGTGGGCCACCAAATGGATGCTGCGCAACCGCGCCCAAAAGCGGCCGGGCACGGAGCCTGCCACGGTGCTTTTGATCGGCCTGGCGGTGTGGCTGTTGAGCCTGGCAGCCTTTGCCCGCTACGGCATTGACAGCCGCATGGTCTGGAGCTATCTGGCGCTGGCATTTAGCACCGCCGGGGTCACCATGGCAACGGTGAGCCTGCACGCCCTGGAGAGCGATATGCGCCGGGTGGTGCAGTTTGCCACCGGCGAGAAACCGGGCCGCGCAGTGGAGATGGCCCATGTGGCCCTGGCTGAAAACGCCGCCCTCATCGGCGAAATGCTGGTGCTTTTGGGGCTGATGGGCATCACCCTGTTTTCCCAGGGGGCTTTCCAGGCCGACCGCATCACCTTAAGCGCCCAACCGCTTTTGCTGGTGCCCGCCCTGGCCCTGGTGGTGGCCGCCTTTCTGGCCGCCTTCCGCTTCCCCCTGGACCGTCGCCTGGCGGGCAAGCTGCGTGCGTTTCTGCAGCTTCAGGAAAACGGGGAAACCAACCTCCCGCTTCAAAAGCAGCTGGAGGACACCGTGGTCAAGGTGCACCACAAGCGCTATGGCATCAAGCTGGTCATCCTCATCCTGCGCCCGCTGTTTTATGTGAAGGTGATCGGCAAAGAGAAGGTACACCACACCCCCGGGGTGAGCACGGTGTTCACCTGCAACCACGGGGAGATCTATGGCCCGGTGGTCACCAACCTGTATATCCCCTTCTCCTTCAGGCCCTGGGTGATTGACGAGATTGCGGAGCCGGACACCACGGCTTGGTACCTCTATCAAAACACCGTCAGCCGCCAGCGCTGGATCCCCCCGCGGCTAAGGCTTCCGGCCGCCAAACTGGTGATGGTGTTCCTCGCCTGGGTGATGCGCTCCCTCAACAGCATCACCGTATACCGGGATAACCCCCGGGATCTGGTCAAGACCTTCCGGGAGACCGCCAGCGCCATGGAGGCTGGGGACAACATCCTGCTCTTCCCCGAAAACCCCAACGATGAGAGCCTTGAAAAGGCCGGCTACCTGCAGGAGGGCGTGGGCGAGTTCTTCACCGGCTTTACCCTGATCGCCCAGATTTATCACCAGAAAACCGGGAAATGCGCCCAGTTTGTGCCGCTGTTTGCCGACAAAAAGCGCCGCACCCTCACCTTTGGTGAGCCGGTCTTCTATAACCCGGCCAACCAGCCCCAGGCGGAAAAGCAGCGCATCGCCGACCATCTGCGCGCTGAGATGCTCATGATGGCGGGCCTTGGGGAGGAGGAAACCACGGCATGACCGGCGTGTTGTTTCTGTTCATCTATCTGGCGGCGGGCGTTTTCATCATCCGCTTCCTGCTGCCCCGGCAGGGGTTCATCACCCGGGTGTGGCTGGGGCTTAGCCTGGGCATGTTTCTTCTCATGTGGCTGCCAGCGCTGGTGGCCTTTTTGCGGCCTTTTGACGCCGCCAGCCAGTGGCTGTCGCTGCTTATCCTGGGGGCCCTTTCAGGCGCCGCCTGGCTGGCCCGGTCAAAGGCCGATGCCGCCAGGTTTTCAGAAGGTGACAGGCGGACCCTGCGCCTTCTTGTGCTCTTTGCCCTGCCCATGAGCCTGCTGGGCGCTTATTTGCAATACACCCATGTGCTCCGCCCGGTGGAGGGCGCCCTGCATGTGGGCCAGGCCACCTATGGAGACTTGCCGCTGCACCTGGGGATCGCCACCTCTTTACAGGGCAGGACCCTTCCGGCTGATTACAGCATCCTGCCGGGAACGCTGCTGGCCTATCCCTTCCTGGTGGACAGCCTGGCCACCAGTTTCCTCACCCTGGGATGGAGCCTGCGCCACGCCATGATCGTCCCGGGCAGCATCCTGATGACGCTGGTGTTTTCGGGCTACCTGATCCTGGCACTCAGGGCCTGCGCCAGCCGCCGCGCAGCCGCCCTGGCCTTCCTGTTTGTGTTTTTAAACGGCGGGCTGGGCTTCCTGTACGCCTTTGACATGGCGGGGGTCAGCCTGGGCAGCGCCGGGCAAAACCAATTGCAGCAGGGGGCATGGATTGAGCGGCTCCAAAACATCATCACTGGCTGGTACCAGACCCCGGCCAACCATGCGGAGTTTACCACCTACAACCTCAGGTGGAGCAACATCATAGCCGACATGCTCCTCCCCCAGCGCACCTTCCTGGCGGGCTGGGCGGTGCTCTTGCCCGCGCTCTATCTGGTGATTGACGGCATGAAGGATGGGGATGCCTCCCTGAGGCGCTGGGCGCTGCTGGGGGTTTTGGCGGGCGGCCTGCCCCTTATCCACACCCACTCCTTTGTGGCGCTGGCGCTGTGCTCTGCCGCCTGGTTCCTGCGCAACCTCTTCAGAAAAAAGCCTGCCAAGCCCTGGCTGGTCTATGGCCTGACCGCGGCCCTGCTGGCCCTGCCCCAGCTGATCGCCTTCACCTTCCGCCAGTCCGGCCAGGAGGGCTTTCTCAGGCTGCATTTCAACTGGGTGAACAACCTCAACGGCGCGGGGCTTCAGGATGGCTACCTGTGGTTTTACCTGAAAAACATCGGGCTGCCGCTGCTGCTGGTGATTTTTTCCCTGTTTGAGAAAAACCCGTGGCACAAGCAGCTCCTGCTGGGAGCGCTCATCATCTGGCTGCCCGCCGAAATCGTGCTGTTTCAGCCCAATGCCTATGACAACAACAAGCTGCTGTATGTGGCCTGGGCGCTGATGGCCATCCCGGCGGCGGACTATGGGGTGCTGAGCTTTAACCGCTTAAAGGGAGTGCCCGCCCGGCCGCTGATGGCGGCGCTGGCGGCAGTGTTAATGTTTTTAACCGGCACCCTGGCCCTCATCCGGGAGGCGGTAAGCGACTATTCCATGTTCTCCCCCGAGGACGTGGCCCTGGCCCAGTATGTAGAGGACAACACCCCCAAAAACAGCCGGGTGATGACCGGATTTCAGCACATCAATCCGGTCGCCTCCCTCGCCGGGCGCGAAATCGTGGTGGGGCCTGACCTGTGGCTGTACTACCATGGCTTTGACACCCAGGCGCGCCAGCAGGCGCTCAGGGCCTTTTATGCTGACCCGACCAACAACCGGGATGTGCCCGCCCGCTACGGGGCGGACTATGTGCTCCTGGGCCCCCAGGAACGCTTGCTGGGCGGCAGCAAGCCCGCCCTTGATGGGCTGTATGAAGCGGTGTATGATCAGGCTGGCTACACCCTCTACCGGGTGCCGGAGGGCTGACATGGTACGCCGATTTCTTGAGTATTCCCTGCGCTATCACCGCCCCATCAAGGCGGTGTGGCTGGAGGAGGGAAAGATGGCCTCCGGCAACCTCACTGTGCTCACCCTGGCTGAGGACAGCTTCACCTTCGTCACCAGCCGCGCCAAAAAAACGCCCCGGGAGATGGCGCTTGACGACCTGCTCTCTGCCGCCTACGCCCGGGGGGACGATGGGGACACGCTAAAAAACACAGAACGGATGAAAGATGAAAAAACTGATTGAACGCATCAACGCCCTGGCCCAGGAGAAGCCGCGCCTGTATGAAGCCCTGGCCTACCTGGTCTTTGGCGTCCTCACCACCCTGGTCAACTGGCTGGTCTACCTGATTCTGACCACCGTGTTGAACCTGAAGGGCTATCCCCAGGGCAGCGGCAGCTATGTGCTCATCGCCAACATCGCCAACATCACCGCCTGGATATTAAGCGTGGTTTTCGCCTACCTCACCAACCGCCGCTATGTTTTTAAAAGCAAGGCTCAAAAGGGGCAGATGTTAAAGGAGTTCTGGCTCTTCGTCTCCGCCCGGGCCCTGGGCTATGTGCTCTTTGACCTGTTGCTGTTCAGCCTCTTCCTCACCTTCATGGCTGACCGCCCGGCAAAACTCATCATGAACGTGCTGGTCGTCATCTTCAACTACCTGGCCAGCCGTTTTGTCATCTTCTCAAAAAAAGAAAAGACCGGGGAGGAAAAGACCTGATGGAGTTCATCCAGCACAGGGGCAGGCCCGTTGCGCTGCTGACACTGCAGGACCTGAGCGCCGAGGAACACGCCCTGGCTGCCCTCATCGATGAGGCCATCGAAAAGGGTTGCTCCGCCTTCATCCTGCCCAGCGAGGTTGTGAAGCGCGGCCTGTCCCTGCTCAAGGGCGGGCTGATCGATGCCCTGCGCCAGCGCTTCACCAACACGCAGTTCAAGGCGGTTATCGCGGGCCCCCTTCCCCCCTTGTCCGGCCTGGCTGTCAAAAGCCTGGTGAAGGCCTATGGGGTGGGGGATTCGGTGTTTTTCGCGGACAATGTGGAGGATGCGCTGGATAGGCTGGCGAGCGCATAAAAAAACGCGGCTGGACTGACCGGCCGCGTTTTCATTTCCCAAAGCTTCAATCCCGCCTGCTGGATACACCTCTGGACAGCAGGAGCAGCCGGAGCAGCTGCAGCAATGCGCCGATAGCACTGGCCATATAGGTCATGGCGGCAGCATTGAGCACCTTGCGGACTCCCTTTTCCTCCTCCTGGGTAATCAGGCCAGAGCCGTTTAGCATCTGGACAGCGCGCCTGGAGGCATTGAACTCCACCGGCAGGGTGACCAGGGCGAAAATCACCGTCAGGGCAAACAGCGCGATGCCCGCTGTCACCAGCGGCCGCCAGGACATGATCAGGCCCAGGATGAAAATGGGCATGCTGAGCATGGAGCCAAAGTTCACCACCGGCACCACCAGGGTGCGCAAGGAAAGGGCAGCATAGCCCTCTTTTTTCTGCATGGCGTGGCCCGCCTCATGGGCGGCGATGCCAAGGGCCGCGATGCTGGCAGAGTTGTACACCCCTTCTGACAGGCTGAGCACCTGGCTGCGGGGGTCATAGTGGTCTGTCAGGGTGCCGCTGCCAGGCGCTACGGAAACCTCACTGTTGCCGTTGTCATACAGCATTTTTTGCGCCGCCTGGTAGGCCGGGACGCCCGCTTGGGTGCGGATTTTGGAGTATTTATTGTAGGCGCTCTTCATCCAGCCCTGGGCGAGAAGCGCCAGCAGCAGGGCAGGGATGAGCAGCAGCATTGTGGAATCATAAAACATGGGCTTCCCTCCTTTGTCGCTGACCAGGCTTGCGCGCATGCGCCAACCCGGCTACCATGATTATACCACAGCCGCATGGCTCCGGAATATCAGCGCATCTTTTCGCCATCAGCTCCGTATACAGGATAGAAAGCTGCTTTCACCCCCCTTTGAAAGGAGGACGCCCCTTGCTAAGCGCCCAGGTTTTTGCCCGGACGGCGGAAGAGGCCTTGAACGGGCTGTACAAGCTAGCCTTCAGCATCCTGCGGAATCACGCCGATGCCCAGGATGCTGTGCAGCAGGCGCTGCAGAAGACCTGGGAAAAACGGGCCGGCATCCGGGAGGACACCTTCAAGGCCTACCTCGCCCGGGTGGTGATCAACGAGTGCCGCAACATCCAGCGCCACAGGATGCGGGTATCCCCGCAGGAATTGCCAGAGTTGCCAGCGCCCCAGGCGCCGGAGGAATACCTGGCGCTCTACGCGGCCATTGACCTGCTGCCGGAGCACTACAAGCTGCCCATCATGCTCAAATACTTAAACGGCCTGTCTGAAAAAGAGGCCGCAAGAACCCTGAACATCCCTGTGACGGCCTTTAAAAGCAGGCTGCACCGGGCCCGCAAAGCCCTCAGGGCGCATCTTGACCGGGAGGTGGTGTTTGAATGAAGCCTGAACTGCGCCTGAATCAACAAATTCTCAACGCCTCCCTGCCGGATATGCCGCCCGGGGCCGAAAGCTGCCTCAGGCACCAGATTCACCGCCTGAGCGCACAACAGGAGGACAAACCCGTGAAAAAGAAACTATCCCTGGGCCTGGTCCTGGCCCTGGTGATCACTGTATTAACCCTCAGCGCCCTGGCCGCCGTGCTCATTGGCGGGAAGGATTTTGTAGAACAGTTCCTGGCCCCCAAGGCCGTGGAGAACCAAAGCGAGATATGGACCCGGGCTGAGCTGGATGAGCTGAAGCGCATCGCCCAGGAAAATGGCCTGCCCATCACGGAACAATTGGAGAAAGCCTTTGACCGGCCCGAGGGCTATTTCAAGCAGGAGGTGATCCACGCCGTCTTGCGGGATGCCCTGGGCTTCCACTACTCCACCTGGTCGGTGGAAGACCAGGCCTGGCATGAGAATATTCTGGTGAAGACCGGGCTTAAGGACTTCACCTGGGCCACCGTTCCCCAGCCAGGGGACGTGAGCCTGAAGGACGCCCAGGAGATCGCCGAAAAATACATCGCGGATGCCTGGGCTCCTGAGCCCGATCTCATGAACCCGGAGATCTACCGCCATCACCAGCAGTTTCAGAACTTCAAGGAAAACCAGCATCAGCAGGGCCGCCGCTGGTATCTGGAGTTTGAGGCGCTTGATTTATCCCATGACGGATACAGCTTCACCATCGAAAGCACCGGTAAGGTGGCGGAGGCAAACCGCCGCCCAGGCATGGGGAAAGAAGATCCCACCGCCTATCAGGTATTTGACCGATATGAGAACGTATCAGGCAATATGGCGCATTGGTCTGCCGAAACCTGGCTCAGTTTCCAGCGGGATTTGAAGCGGGCCGTCAACGCCCATGGCGATGGTGGGATGATCTCCAGCTCACTTTATTTGAGCCAGGAGTATGCTCTGCCCACACCCGATATGATTACAAAGGAGGCTGCCATACAACTTGCTAAAGAAGTTTCTGGCGCACCTGGGCAAGACCATATTGACAGAGCGAACGCTGTGCTTCTGGCAGATGAGGGAACGCCAGTCTGGAAGGTATCCCTCCCCCATGCCATTGAAGGACCAATCAAACGCGTGCTACCTTTCTTGGTGGAGATTAACGCCCTAAATGGTGAAGTACGAAATGTCTTTGTGCCTACTCCTGAAGATTTCCGGGGATATCACCCCTTTATCCTGACCCGGCTTATACCAGACCTTAAACCCACCTCTACACCCGGCCCCACCCGGCGCCCAGACGGCAAGCCCGGTTTCTGGTATTCAGACAGGGCGCCAGAGTACTATTGGAAGGTCCTGGATGACTATGGCTACACCAAAGGGGACCAGGGTGGCCTGATTGAGTCCTGGTACAAGAACCATGGCACTGACCAATCCTTCTGGCCGCTGGAGGCCCAGGCGCTCATCGCATTGTGGCACAGCTTGCCAAACCTGGAGGGTGCCTTCCCCGGCCTCCCCGCGCCAGGGGACATCAGCCAGGACAAAGCGTTGGCCACCGCCCGCGAAGCCCTGCTGGCGGATAAAACCACGGGCCTGAACCTGGACGAAGCCGCCCTGGATGCCCTGGCGGTTCAGTTCACCTTCAGCTTCCATTCCCTTCACCCCGGCAGCCGGGTATGGCAAGTGGCCTTTGTTGAATACCCGGAGGGGCAGAAAAATGTGCTCGCCAGCGTCACCATCAACGCCCGGACCGGGGAAGTGATGGAGGTGGCAGGCGGGGAGGCCGGCAACGGCTGAGACACAGCCCTAACCACAGGGGGCTGCCGCTTTTGCCGCGGCGGTCCCCTGGTTGTTCTATGGCTGGGCCAAGCGGGTATACTCCCAATCCACCGGTTCACCCGGTGGAAATAGCACCCAAGGGAGAAAGACTTTTGAAAAACAACAAGAAGCTATTTCAGATTTTGGTGCCGCTGGTGATTTTGGTGGCCATTGGCGGCATTTGGTTCCTCAAGGATTCCCAGAAGATCACATCCGCCGCGCAAGACAACACGCCCCTTGAGATCACCCAGGTGGACCTGAAGACGCTGGGCGCCCAGGGGCTGCCGATGATGATTGACTTTGGCGCGGACGCCTGCCTGCCCTGCATCCAGATGGCCCCGGCGCTCAAATCTGTGCATGAAAAAACCCAGGGCAAGGCGGTGGTGAAGTTTGTGGATGTGTGGAAGCACGAGGAGGCGGCCATGGGATTCCCGGTGCAGGTGATCCCCACCCAGTTCTTCATCCACCCGGATGGGACACCCTATGAGCCCAGCGATGAGGTGGCCATCCAGATCCCATTCACCCATTATACCAACAAGGACAGCGGTGAGGCTGTCTTCACGGTGCATCAGGGCGGGCTTACAGAGGAGCAGATGCTGCTCATCCTCAAGGACATGGGGGTGAAGACGCTGTGACCGGCTGGCTTGACGGCCTCTCGGGCCTGATTCAGACCAGCGGCTGGCTGGCGCCGCTGCTGGCCCTCCTGGCGGGGGTGCTCACCTCGTTTACGCCCTGCTCGCTGTCCGCGGTGCCCCTGGTGATCGGCTATGTGGGCGGCACAGGCCAGAAAGACACCTGGCGCGCGCTGCGGCTGTCCCTCACCTTCGCGGCGGGCTCAGCCGCCACCTTCACCGCCCTGGGCGTCGCCGCCACCCTGGCCGGCCGCCTGATCGGGAGCTCAGCACCCTGGTGGTATGTGGTGCTGGGGGCGCTGATGGTGCTGATGGCGCTGCAGACCTGGGGCCTGTTTGAGATCATCCCCTCCAGTTACCTGATCTCAAAAAGCACCCGGCAAGGCTATGCCGGCGCGTTTATCGCCGGCGTCCTGGGGGGTGTGTTCTCCTCCCCCTGCTCCACCCCCATGCTCATCGCCCTGCTTGCCATCGTAGCGGGCGGGGGCCAGCTGTTGTGGGGGATTCTGCTGCTGTTCCTGTATGCGGTGGGCCACGGGATGCTCTCGGTCATCGCAGGCACCTCGGTGGGCTTCGTGCAAAAGCTCTCAGCCAGCCAGGCCTATGGCAAGGCCAGCCAGGTGCTGAAGATTCTGATGGGTGCCGCGATGCTGATCATGGGGCTATACATGTTCTACCTGGGGTTTTGACCCAGAACCACCGCAAAGCACAGGGGCGGCCGCAATGATGCGGCCGCCCCAGGCTTTGCCCTCTTCTCCAGCTTATTTAAGCGTCACGTAGTTCCAGATCACATCGCCAGTGGGCATGATGATGAGGCCTTCCACGTTGGGCTTGGTCATAGCGGGGTTGGTGTAGTAGTACAGAGGGGCGACAGAGCCAGTAGCCATCAGGACTTCTTCAGCCATCTGAGCGGCCTTCACACGGGCAGCGGGGTCAAGGGTGAACTTGACTTCGCTGGCCAGAGCGTCATAGGCATCTGCCCAGGTCTTGTTGCCTTCCAGGCCCCAGTAGGCACCGGTGCCCGCATCCTTGCTCACGTCGCTGGCGCGGGTGTAGGTGCCGATGTCGCGGCCCAGGCGGGGATAGTTGTTGCCAGAAGCAGAGATGAAGATCTCCAGGAAGTTCAGCACGTCGTTGAAGTCAGCAACCCAGCCCATACGGGCGGCTTCCGCGTCGCCTTCCTTCAGCTTGGTCTGCAGGGTGGCCCAGGCTTCCTGGTTGATAACGGCGGTGATGCCCACCTTGTTCCAGGTTTCCTGCACGTACTGGATGATGGCGGCGTTGGCACCAGAGTTGTTGAAGGCGAATTCCACGGTGGGGAAATCGGTGAACTGGATGTTGCCCTCGGCCACGGTGCCAGTGTGGGCATAGCCCAGCTCAATCAGCGCGTTGATGGCGCTCACCTGGTCCACGGTGTACTCTTCGTTCTCAGGAGAGATGGTGGCGGTATCAGCATACCAAGTTGTATAGCCTTCTGCCAGACGCACATCAGGGTTCGTGCCGTCGGACAGCTTGGTGGGATAGAAGCCCTTGGCAGGAATTTGGCCGGCTTTGGTCACATACTGCACCAGTTCTTCACGGTTGACCATCTGGCCAAGGGCGAAGCGGGCCTTGGACTGCTCCTGCACGGAAAGCTGCTTGCCCGCAGGACTCATGTCCTTATAGACGTTGAACAGCACATAATAGGTGCCCTGCATTTCGTGGAAAACCAGTTCGCCGGGATAGGTGGCGTTGAGGCGGTCAAATTCCACGGGGTCGATGGAGTTGATAAATTGGGCGGTGTCGTTCTCGTAAGCGGCCAGGATGGCGGCGTTGTCTTCTGCCAGGTAGCAGTTGACGCCGGCCAGCTTCACATTTTCGGCGTTCCAGTAGTACTCGTTCTTCTCAAAGGAGATGACATCGTCCACTTTGTAGGCGGTCATGCGGAAGGGGCCCATGCCGATGTTGGTTTCGGCCTTGGTGGCCCAGATGCCCTCGTTGTCAGCAACGGCTTCTTTCACCGGGTAGAAGGTGGGGAAGGCGGCCAGATCCTTGAAATAGGGGGCGGGGGCAGCCAGCTTCACAGCGAACACGCCCGCTTCGTCATCCACGGTGATGTTGAGGTTTGACGGATAGCCGTCGATGATCTCATACATGTAGCTGTAATCAGCGCCCAGCTCCGGAGAAGCGGCGCGCTTCCAGGAATAGGCGATGTCAGAGGCCTTAAAGTCAGAGCCGTCAGACCATTTCAGGCCCTTGCGCAGGGTGAAGGTCCATGTGAGCTGATCTTCGGAGATAGTGTAGCTCTCGGCCAGCTCAGGGGCGATTTCGGCCTTGCCGTCCACCCACTGGAAGCCCAGCAGACCCGCGTGGGACAGCTTAATGACGTTGCTGCCGCTGGAGGCCGAGTTGAGCGCCGGGTCGCCTGATTTGGGGGTGCCACCGCCGTAGAACACGCTGACGACGTCACCTTCCGCCATGGCGGGCACCAAGCCAACCATCAGGCAAAGTGCCATGAGGAGTGCGAACAATTTTTTCATGATATTCCTCCTGTAAGGTAATTTATAACAAGCGCTCAGGCGCCGGTTACCGGGATACGGATGCAGCTGACAGAGTGCCCGGGGCTTACTTCGCGCAGGAGCGGGCAGGAATCGGCGCATGCAGGAATGGCGTCGGGGCAGCGGGTGCGGAAGGCACAGCCCGAGGGGACTTTCAGGGGGCTGGGCACGTCACCCTTGAGGATGATGCGTTTCAGTTCTCTGGCCTTGTCCGGGTCAGGCACAGGGACGGCAGACAGCAGGGAGCGGGTGTAGGGGTGCAGGGGATTGCGGTGCAGATCCACCGAGGAGGCCATCTCCACAATGCGCCCCAGATACATGACGGCGATGCGGTTGGAGATGTGCTTGACCACGGAGAGATCATGGGCGATGAAGAGGTAGGTGAGGCCAAGGCGCGCCTGTAAATCCTCCAGCATGTTGATCACCTGGGCCTGGATGGACACGTCCAGGGCGCTGACCGGCTCATCACACACGATGAATTCGGGCCTGGACGCCAGGGCGCGGGCAATGCCGATGCGTTGGCGCTGGCCACCGGAAAACTCATGAGCATAGCGGGTGGCCTGCTCGGATGAAAGACCCACCAGATCCAATAGCTCCGCCACCCGATTGTTGCGCTCTTTCTTGGATTGGTAGAGCTTGTGCACATCAATGGGCTCGGCCACAATGTCGCCCACGGTCATGCGAGGGTTGAGGGAAGAGTAGGGATCCTGGAAGACCATCTGCGCCCGCCGGCGGAAACTGTCAAGGACAGGGCCGGGGGCAAGCTTTTCCCCGTCGAAGATGACCTCTCCCGCTGTGGGCAGGTAAAGGTGCATCAGTGAGCGGCCCACCGTGGTTTTCCCGCAGCCGGATTCGCCCACCAGCCCCAGGGTTTCCCCCGCGTTGATGTCAAAACTCACATCGTCAACCGCTTTTAAGTGGGTGGAGCGGAAGAGACCGGTGGAAATATTGAAGTATTGTTTGAGGCCTTTGACCTGCAGCAAGGGAGTTTGTGTCATCAGACGCTTTCCTCCTTCAGCTGAATCATGGGCCGTTTACCCGGTACCTCGGGAGCAAGCGTGCCTTCTTTCACATTGCGCCAGCAGGATGCCAAATGATTATACCCATTAATCCAGTACTCCTGCGGTTTTTCCTCCAGGCAAATTTTCATCGCCCGCTCGCAGCGCGGCGCGAAGGCGCAGCCCTTGGGTAAAAGCAGCATGTCAACCGGGGTGCCGCTGATGGGGATGAGGCGCTCTTTCTCGTCCTTTTCAATGCGAGGGATGGAGCGCATCAGGCCCTTGGTGTACTCGTGCTTAGGCTGGTAGAAGATCTGGCTGGCAGCGCCCCGCTCCACCAGGTGGCCGGCATACATGACAATGACCTCGTCACACATTCCCGCCACAACCCCCAGATCATGGGTGATGAGGATGATGGCCATGCCCAGGCGGTGCTGCAGCTCAGTCATCAGCTCCAGGATCTGGGCCTGGATGGTCACGTCAAGGGCTGTGGTGGGTTCGTCTGCGATGAGAATTTCCGGCTCGCACACCAGCGCCATGGCGATCATCACCCGTTGGCGCATGCCACCTGAAAGCTCATAGGGGTATTGATGCATGCGGCGCTCTGGGTCGTTGATGCCCACCATGCTCAGCATTTCCAACGCCCGTTTGTGTGCTTCTACCTTGGTGCGGGAGGTGTGCAGCAGGATGGTTTCAATCAACTGATTGCCGATAGTGAACACAGGGTTCAGGGAGGTCATGGGATCCTGAAAAATAATGGAGATTTTGTTGCCGCGGATTTTGCGCATCTCCTTTTCGCTCAGACCCACCAGTTCCTGGCCGTTAAACTTGACAGAGCCGGAATCAATGCGCCCCGGGGGTGTTAATATCTGTAAAATGGAGTAAGCGGTGACGGACTTGCCGGAGCCGGATTCACCCACGATGCCCAGCACCGAGCCTTTTTTTAGTTGAAAGCTGACCCCGCCTACAGCGGGCACCACGCCGGAGGGGGTGTAGAAGCTGGTTTTCAGGCCTTTGACTTCAAGAATATTTTCCATTTCGTCCCTCCTTAATTGCGCAGTTTCGGGTCAAAGGCATCGCGCAGGCCACTGCCCAGGAGGTTGAAGGACAGAACGATGAGGAAGATGGTCAGTGCGGGAAAAATGAGCAGGAAGGGGTGGCTGACCAGACCGATACGGGCATCGCTGGCCAGGGAGCCCAAGGATGGCATGGGAATGGACACCCCCATACCCATGAAGGAGAGGAAGCTCTCTGTAAATATAGCGGAAGGGATCTGCATAGCGGCGGTGATGATAATGACGCTGATGCAGTTGGGCACCAGGTGCTTGAAGATGATGCGCCTGGCCCCGGCGCCTGAGGCACGGGCAGCCAGCACAAACTCCTGCTCCTTGATGGACAGGATCTGCCCCCTCACCTGGCGGGCCATACCCACCCAGTAGAGTAGGCCAAAAACGATGAAGATGGAGATCATCCCGGCCCCCAACTTAATTACCAGCTCATTTTTTGACTGAGACACAATGTCCTTGATAGCCACCGAGAGCAAAATCACAATCAGCACATCGGGCAGGGAATAAATGATGTCCACGATACGCATCATGATAAGATCCACCTTGCCGCCAAAGTAGCCGGAAATGGAGCCATAGATAATGCCGATGATAACCACAATGACTGCGGCGATGAAGCCCACCATCAGGGAGATGCGGGTGCCGTAGATTACCCGGATGGCATAATCCCGGCCCAGATTATCCGTGCCCATGATGTGCGGGAAGATGTTTTCCCCCTTAGCGATTTTGGCCTGCTCCTTGGCGGAGTATTCAAAGGGCTTGAGGTACTGGGCGGTGACATCTTGCTTGGTGTAGCTGTAGGGGTAAATGATGGGGGCGATAAAAGCCACCAAGGCGATGACGATGATGATGCCCAAGCAAAGCATGGCCAGTTTGTTGCGCCTGAGGCGGGCCATAGCATCCTTGAAGAAGGAAACACTGGGCTTGGTCAGCACCTGCTGGGCCTTGTCCTCCTCGGTGGCCGGGGCAAACAAATCGGGCGTTTGCTGAAGGGTGAAGAAGCGCTTGCTGCGTTCCTGATAACTGTCGTTGTTTTGCATAATCACCTTAAATCGATTCTGGGGTCGAGCAGTTTGTAGAGGATGTCGCTGAGCAGGTTGAGGGAGATGATCAGCGTGGCCAGGAAAATGGTAACTCCCATGATCATCATATAGTCAGTGCGCATCATGGAGTTGACAAACAGGCGGCCGAGGCCTGGGACAGCGAAGATGTTCTCCACCACCATGGAGCCGGTGAGGATGTAGGCCATCATGGGGCCGGCATAGGTCACCACCGGGCCCAGGGCGTTTTTGAGCGCGTGTTTATAGATGATTTTGGGGCGGGGAAGGCCTTTGGCCCTGGCAGTACGCACATAGTCTTGCCCCAGCACATCCAGCATGGCTGAACGCTCAAGGCGCGTGGTGTATGCCATGGGGTAGAGGGATAGGGAGATGATAGGCAGCACCAATCCTCCCGGCTGGGAGCCCATGGTGGGGAACCAGCGCAACCTAAGAGCAAAAATGAGCAGAAACAGCGTAGCTACCACAAAAGAAGGCATGGAAACCAGGGCTGTGGTGACCACCTGGATGATCTTATCCGGCCATCGTCCCCGGGTGAGGGCGGCAAAAGCGCCTAGGACGACCCCCAGAGTAAGCGCGATGATGGCGGCTGAAAGGCCAATGGTGGCCGAATAACCAAAGGCATCGCCAATCAACTCTGACACGGTTTTCCCCACCCAGGCTGTTGACAAACCAAAATCAAGATGGAACAGGTTGCCCAGATAGTTGAAAAACTGGACAATTACGGGTTTGTCAAAGCCATATTTTGCTTCCAGGGCCCGGATAGTGGCATCGTTAAGGGCTTTTTCGGCCGAGAAGGGACTAGCCGGAATAGCATGCATAATAAAAAAGGTGAGAGCAATGACCAGAAAGATGGTGAAGATCGCCATGCCGAATCGCTTCAGCAGGTATAGAAGGAAGCGTGAGGACACAATATCCTCCTTTCGAGTACAGAAAATTTTGAATAATGATACATGGTTTTTGTTAGTTGTCAATCCAGGCGGTCTTGTAACGTTTTAAACTTCCTACATCTTAGCAAAGATCGAAGCGGTGTGCAAGAACAAAAAACAAACAAAATGAGTTGTTTTGGAATTAAAGAGCCTTTGATTCGTTCAGTCACGCTCAAAGGCTTGGTAGCCGGATCGTGATGGCCATAGCACCAGGCCAGTTCATATGGGTTGTTAGGGTTGCGTAGCAGTTCCCACCAAAGGTCACCAGGTCATAGATTCCTTATTCCAGGGCATTGATGATCAGCTGATCCTCATCCAGGAAGTAAGTTGGTGACGGCCTTGCGCCTGGCGCGGTTGATTTACAGCGCGGGTACTGCACCCTGGGACTTGATGACCTGGATCAATTGCTTCATCCAAGCCATCTGGGCATCGTCCCACAGCCCCAGTCATTCATCGGTGATGCGGACCTCATTGCGGATGCCGATGGCCTCCGCAATGATAAGCCCCACCTGCCCTATGGCCGGGCGGCGTAGCGAGCCAGGTGAAAGGGGCCACCATGCCGCTGTTTTCTTTGGCAGAATACATGCATAGGGGCAGCATCACAAAGCGGTTCTTCAGCACCATGTTTTTGATGGTGACGGATTTCAAAGGCTTTCATGAGCGGCCTCCTTTGTGCGTTTTTTCACTCAGCCATGATAGAGCTTGCGCGTCTGATACTTGGGGTCGCAGGTGAGGTTGACGCCCAGGCGGCGAAACACGTTTTCATCCACCGCCGAGAGGATCACCGAGGTGTGCACCTCACAGCCCTGAAGCCGCGGCAGCTGGGCCAGCGCCAGCGCCGCCAGGGAGCTCTGGGCAGCGGTGATGGACAGGGCCACCAGCACCTCATCGGTGTGCAGGCGGGGGTTGCGGTTGCCCAAATACTTCAGCTTCAAATCCTGCACCGGGCCTATCACCTCAGGCGGGATCAGCTTTTCCGCCTTGGGGATACCGGCCAGGAACTTCAGCGCGTTTATAACCAGGGCTGCTGAGGCGCCCAGCAGCGGCGAGGTTTTGCCGGTGACGATCTCCCCGCTGGACAGCTGGATGGCGGCAGCCGGCCCGCCGGTGGCGTCCGCCCGCTTGCGGCTGGCAGCGATCACCGGGCGGTCATCGTCGGAGAGCTTCAGCTGCTGCATGAGCAGGTGGAGCTTGGCCACCTCTTCCTCGGCCACATTGCCCCGGCGCTGCTCGCACAGGCTGGTGTAGAGCCGTCTGATCACCTCCTGCTTGGCGGCAGCCTCCACCAGCGCCTCATCGGTGATGCAGTAGCCCACCATGTTCACCCCCATGTCTGTGGGCGACTGGTAGGGCATCTCCCCCCAGATCTTTTCCAGGATGGTGCGCAGGATGGGAAAGACCTCGATGTCCCGGTTGTAGTTGGTGGCGGTCACCTGGTAGGCCTCCAGATGGAAGGGGTCAAGGGCGTTCACGTCCCCCAGGTCCACTGTCGCCGCCTCATAGGCCACGTTCACCGGGTGCTTGAGCGGCAGATTCCAGATGGGGAAAGTCTCAAACTTAGCGTAGCCGGCCTTCACCCCCCGCTGGTGCTCCTGATAGAGCTGGGACATGCACACCGCCATCTTGCCTGAGCCTGGCCCCGGCGCTGTCACCAGCACCAGGGGACGGGTGGTCTCCACAAAGTCGTTCTTGCCATAGCCCTTGTCGCTCACCACCAAATCCACATTGGTGGGGTAGCCTTCGATGAAATAGTGCTGATACACCTTGACGCCCTGGGTCCTGAGCTTCCGTCGGAAGAGCTGAGCATGGCGCTGGTTGTGCCAGTGGGTGATCACCACCGATCCCACCTTCATCTGCGCCGCGTCAAAGGCGTCTATCAGGCGCAGCGCGTCCTGGTCATAGGTGATGCCCAGGTCGCCCCGCACCTTGTTTTTCTCGATATCGTCGGCGCTGATGACCAGGATGATCTCAATTTGATCCCTGAGCTTGGCCAGCATGCTGATCTTGCTGTCAGGCAAAAACCCAGGCAGCACCCGGGCGGCGTGATTGTCGTCAAACAGCTTGCCTCCCAGCTCCAGATACAGCTTCCCGCCAAATTGATTCACCCGCTCCATGATCTTCTCCGACTGGGTGCGGGTGTATAGCTCATGATCAAATCCGATGCGCATGTCCCCTCCTCAATGAAAAGGGCACACTGGTATCTGTGCCCTTGTTTTTTCAGGCGCCTGAGCGCCTTCTAACAGCCTGTTTCATTGTAGCGCAGGGGACCGGGGTTTGCAAGGCGCAAAAACGCTCAGAACCGCAGCAGCGCCATCCGGCCGCCCAGAGCGTCCAGGGTGTCCCAGTCCAGGGAGAAGACCTCACCGCCGTTTAACAGCACCTGTTCAGCCGCCTCATCCAGCGCCTGCCGCTCGTTTTCCTTTGGCGTGCCCGGCACGAGCAGGGTTTCCACCCTACCCTCCCGGGCGGCCTCCCGCAAGGCGCCCAGGTCGGCTGCCACCCGGTTTTCCTTTCGTTTGTTGCTGATGGTGGTGCGCAGGGCCCCAAGGGCTTTCTCTTGATGGGGCTGCATGATCCTGCGCAGCATCTCCTGCAGCTCCTTTTGCTCCATGGCATCCAGCGGTTTTTCGATGGCGCCCTCCAGGTAAAAGTCGCCCTTGGCCAGCTGGCGGAACTCCGCCAGGTTGCTCTGGGTGCCCGCCAGGATCAGAGGAAGCCCGGTATCCCGGTAGAGCTTGGCAAAAGCGCCGTCCAGGTAGCGGAAATACTTCTCGCGGTCCTTCTCTATTTCCTCCGGCCTTGCCCGGTGCCCATGATGGGTGCCGATGAGGCCGGAATAGGTGCCCACATTGAGGTTGGAGCCAGCGTCAAAGTCATCAAACAGCTCGGGAAAGCTGGCCTTGATGTCGGGCAGCTCCACCTGCTCCACGCCCTCCCGGCTCACCTGATGCACGGTGAAGCGGTCCCGGCTGATGTCCGCCAGGTAGGCCTGGGAGATGGACTGCAGCATGGGGTAAATAGGCGGCAGATGATACTGGCTGCCCACGGTGTTCATCGGGCCCACGGGCGCGTCCAGCCGGAAGGTGGCCATTGTATTCCCGCCCGCAAGAACCGCCAACCCCTCGGTGGTGTGGTTCCAGAAGTCGGTGTCCTCCAGCAACTCCTGGAGGCGCTCCAACATCTCCTGCCACTCCCGGCGCGGGTAGGCGGCTGCCAGCTTGGCCTCCGCCTCCTGGAGCTGGTTCTTGTAGGCAATGGGGTCCCGCCGGTTGTCCGGAAACGCCCGGTGGGTGGGGATGAAAATGGATACCCGCGGTCCCTGTGCCTTAAGCAGTTCAGCCATCTGCGTATCGCGTTTATTTAAGTCTATCATAGTGCCTCCTTACAAAATCGAGATGAATAACCCCTTATAGGAGAACTATACCCGTTTATGCAAAAAGGCTGATAAAGCCTTACAGATCATCCACCAGAGCGCCCGACTTGGCGTAGGCGGTGGAGCGCGCCTCAAAAAAGTCGGTCTTGATCATGTTGGCGTTGGAATACTGGCTGACCCACTTCATGGTGTCGGGCTCCTTGTCGTGCCCGGCGTAGATGGGCTCCAGGCCGATGTTGGTGGCCCTGAGGTTTCCCAGATATTTGATATAATCGCTCACCATCTGCCCGGTCAGGCCCTGGATGTCCTCGCCAATCGCGTATTGGCCCCAGGCGATCTCCTGCTCGCAGCCCTCCCTGATCATCTCCCGGTACATGGCCTTCATCTCAGGGGTGAACAGATCCGGTTCCTCCTTTTCCAGCTCCGCAATGATGTTGCGGAACAGATACAGGTGGGTGGCCTCGTCCCGGTTGATGTAGCGAATTTGCTGGACAGAGCCGGGCATGCGGTTGTTGCGGCCCAGGTTGTAAAAGAACATGAAGCCGGAGTAGAAATAGACCCCTTCCAGGATGTAGTTGCCCATCACCGCGCGCATGAAGTTGGTGAGGGATTTCTCCTCCTGAAAGGCGTTGTAGATATCGCCGATAAAGGTGTTGCGGCGCAGCAGGCGCTCGTCATCCTTCCACTGGAAGAGCACCGCGTCCCGCTCATGGGGCTCACAGATGGAGTCCAGCATGTAAGAATAGCTCTGGGAGTGGATAGCCTCCTGGTAGGTCTGAATGCACAGGCACAGGTTCACCTCGTTGGCGGTGATGTATTCGCCGATGTTGGGCAGGTTGGCGGTCTGGATGCTGTCCAGGAAAATCAGGAAAGACAGCACCTTGTCATAGGCCCGGCGCTCAGCGGGCGGGAGCTGGGGGTATTGTTTTTTGTCGGTGGCCAGGTTGATCTCCTCCGGGATCCAGAAGTTGTTCATCGCCTGGCGGTACCAGGGGGAGACCCACTGGTATTTCATGTTGTTGAAGTCGTTGAGGTTGGTGGTGTTGCCGCCGATCATCCGGCGCAGGTGGACCTCGGTGTCGCCCTTGGGGTTGAACAGGGGCTTTTTAATCAACTGACTCATGGTTTCTCCTCCTGATATGACATGCTTTATTTATGATACCTGAATCGGGTTCAGCCAGGCCTTTTTGCCCGCCTGGTCGATCGCCACCACGCGCACAAAGCGCTCGCCATAGTCCAGGCGCACCTGGTAGCTGGCCTGGGTCAGGCCCTCGCCTGACACGCAGCGCTGCGGCGCCCAGGGCATATTGGAATGGAAGGTGATGTGCCTGACGGGGCTTGTTTTCACGTTCACAAAACCATTTTCATAATGAGCCTCCAGGATGCGCGGGCCCTGGGAGGCGTGGTAATCCCCATTTTTAAGGGCCGCCATGATGCTGGCCCTGTTTTTCCTGGCGTTTAGATAGATGAAGCCCTCAAAGGCCTCCTGGCCGTAGTAGTGGCTGTCATCCGTGGCGATGGTGGGCAGCAGCATGCCCTCTGAGGCCGCAAGGTCAAGCAAATAGGTAGCGTCCGCCCGGTCCGGGTTGTAGGGCGGGTGGGAGACGCTGTTGTAGATCTCCACCCCGTTCAGGCGCTTCATGGCAAGCAGGGTATCCAGCCGGTTCATGGACCAGTGGGGGTGGCACAGATAGCTTAGACCGCCTGATTGATGCACTGCGTCAATAAACCCCTGGGCGCTGTCATCCGCATGCCGGGCATACGAAAAGCCCTCTCCCATGCCGATTCCCAGCAGGTGGACAGCCTCCCCGTGCCGCTTGACACGCACATCCCACTCCATGCCCGGCAGCAGCAGCATCCCACCCCGGTAGCTTTTTTCTATTGTCAATACCCGGTGATCGGTGATCGCCACCGCGTCATATCCTGCCTGCTCATAGGCCTTCAGGGCCTCCAGGGGCATCCGTTCCCCATCGCTCATGGTGGTGTGCATGTGCAGGTTCAGTTTCAGGGGCTTCTCATCCAGTGCAAAAAAACGCATCCTTCACCTCGTCAGTTCATCTCACCAGGTGAAGGATAGCATGATGCCGGGGGCCTTGCAATCAGTTGATACGTTTATCAGGCTTTCCCAGCCAGTACACCACCCAGGCGGCAAACAGGAAGACGGCGGCGCTCAGAATATAGCCCATGTCCCGCCACATCTCCCAGGAAACATTGGTAAAGCCCCTGATCAGCAGGTGCCCGGCTGCCCAGGAAAGCGGCAGCCCCAGAAGGAGTATCAGCACCCGGCGCGGTTTCTCCTTCTTTCTGAGGAAAAACAACGGGATCGCGATTAGCACCGCCAGGGCCAAAGCCAGCATCACATAATAGGCCAGCGCCAGGCGCGGCAGCGTCATGCGGCCACCATGAGGAATGGGATCAGGGCCATGGACCAACCTGTCCATGCGGTCAGGCTCCAGGTAGTAAACCGCGGCTTTCTTCCCCTTTTCCACGGCGGTATACAGCTTCGCTTGCCCCTGGTGATCTGTCCGGGCAAAGGGATAGGAGTAGATCTGCAGGTCAAAGGACTGGATGCTTCCGTCCTCGCCGTCCGGCACCCCTGTATAGGACAGGCTGGCGCCATATCCCGGGGCAAAGGTGACTTCAAGCAGGGTATCCGGCAGCGTGGTCTCCCCGCCGCTATGCCTGCCAGGGCGCAGCATTTCCTTGATGAGGCTGTCATTCCCCGATGCCATCAGCGTTTCAGCTGCCACGCCCAGGATGCCTGCCCGGGCTAACATATCAATGGTTTCCTCATTCATCTCCCCGCTGAGTAGATCCGCCACCATTATCTCCCGGATGGAAAACAGATCCTCCGTATAGGGCACATACCGGGGCGTGGTGAAAGCGGAGAAGGCGGCGGTGGCAAAGGCCAGCACCAGAAACAGCGCCAATAGCGCCGCGCGCAGCCGCTGCATTTTGATATTCCGGCTGATTTTCTTCATGGGAAGCGCCACGGGTTTATCCCCAGACATCTCCCGCTTCAACTCCTCAAGCGCCGCCTGGCAACCTGGGCAGGTGTCCAGGTGTTCCTCCACCAGCTTCCCGGACGCCTCACTTGCCAGGCCCTCCGCATACAGCGGCAGCAGGTCTTTAATCACATCACAGGTCATCCTGTTCCTCCCATTCCTCGCGGATCATCTTGCGGGCCCGGTGATAGACCACGCAGGCCCAGTTGGCGTTTCGTCCAAACAGCGCGCCGATTTCCTGAAAAGGCAGCCCGCCCCACACCCTCAGCGCAAACACCTGGCGGTGAGGTTCCTTCATGCGGCTGGCGAGCGTCATCAGGTCGCGGGCCTCTTCCCGGTCAAGGAGGGCGGCCACCTGATCCTCTCCCTCGGGCTCTGGCAAATGTTCCAGGGGCACCAGGCGCTTGTGCTTTCTCAGGTGGCTCAGGTACAGGTTTTTGGTGATCTGGCACAGCCACACCCGGATCTCGCACTCGCCGCGGAAGCGGTCTATCGCGTCCATGGCTTTTAAAAAGGTGTCGCTGGTCAAATCCTCGGCCAGCGCCTCATCCCTCGCCAATTTCAGCGCGAAGCGATATACGTCCTGAAAATAGGCCCGGTATACCGCCTCAAACCCCCGCACCTTTCCCCCACCTGCCTTTCACCCATAGGACGCACGAAAACCAGGAACATGACACGATGACATTTATTTTAGCACAGAGGTCGTGGTACAATGCCCCAAGATGGGAGGGCAAAGCCAATGCCAAGAAAACGCTGCGAAATCCTCTGTGTGGGAACCGAACTGCTATTGGGGGATATTCTCAATACCAATGCCAGGTTTTTGGCCCAGGAGCTGTCCGCCCTGGGGCTTGACCTGTATTACCAGACCGTGGTGGGCGACAACGCCAGACGTTTGGAGGAGGCGGTGCGCCAGGCCCTCACCCGGTCGGAATTTCTTTTGATCACCGGCGGCCTTGGCCCCACCTCCGATGACATCACCAAGGAGGTGGTGGCCCGGGTGTTTGACCGGCCCCTCATCATACATGAGGAGAGCCTGGCCGCCCTTCAGGCCTTTTATGAAACCGCCCGGCGCCCCATGCCCAAAAACAACGAAAAACAAGCCCTTACCCCCGAGGGGGCCATCGTGCTTGAAAATCCCCAGGGCACAGCCCCTGGCTATATTGTGGAGGATGAAACCGGCCACGCCGCCATCCTCATGCCCGGCCCGCCCCGGGAGATGAAGGCCATGTTCCGGGAGAAGGTGGTGCCCTATTTGCGCCGCTTTTCAAAAGGCATGTTGCTCTCCCGCATGGTCAGGGTGATTGGCCTGGGCGAATCCCGGATGGCCGAGATGCTGGAAGACCTGATCGTGGAATCCGTCAACCCCACCCTGGCCCCCTATGCCCGGGAGGGGGAGGCCTCTCTGCGCGTCACCGCCCGGGGAGACAGCCAGGAGGAAGCCCGCCGGCTGACCGAGCCCGTGGTGGAGGAGATCATCGCCCGCCTGGGCCGGCATGTCTACGGCGTGGATGTGGACAACCTGGAGACCGCCCTGACTGGGCTCCTGAAACAGACAAGTCTGCGGGTGGCCTTTGCCGAGGCCGGCACCGCGGGAAGGGCTGCCTCCCGCCTCCTGTCCGTGCCCGGCGCCCGGGGCCTGGTGGCACCCAGCCTAAGCGGCGAGAGCCTGGAAAGCCTCCTGGCCCTGCTTGACCCGGGCGCCGGCCCCCTCCCCGAAAACCCCGAGGAAGCCTGCATCGCCCTGGCGAGGATGATGTGCCAGAAACAGGCGGTCCCCGCCGCGGTGGCCATCAGCCTGAATGACAAGCGCCAATACGCCTACGCTGTGTGCCTGGCCGGCCACGCCCTGGCGCTGTCCGGCGCCTCCCCTGCCCAGCGCGACCTGGCCTTTGTGCGCACCCAGGCCGTCCAGGCCGCCTATGATATGCTAAGGCACCGCCTGCTGGATGTGCTGGAGGAAGGAGAGGGGCGGCGGGGGATTTTTTGACTGACATTTATTTTTTGATCATTAGCAGCATATCGTACTCGTCTCTGCCATTCTCTACAAATCCGAGCGATTTCCAAAACCTGATAGAATCCTCTTTTTCGCTGTTAAGTTCATAATAGTTTGCACCATCCTCCTTGGTATATTGCTCTAAAGCTTCAAAGCAAAGATGCCCTGCGCCGTTTCCTCGATGTTCAGGAAAAACCCAATAATCCAGGATAAAGCATTTTCCATCTTCACTTTGATATGTGCAGAAGGAAGCTGCTCCGATTCTTTCTCCCTCTCGGATGAAATAGACCATGTGATGTTTATCCAGGCTCCGAATCATATGGGCTTCCAGTATGCCGCGATACTCCCTGCCGGAAAAATATTCGATGTCTTCCTGATCAGCAATAATATCATCATCAACTAAATATTTGATGTGACTATCCCAAAAACCAGCAAGTTCATCTGTCTTTATTTCTTCGATTTGAATCATATCATCTTGCATGCTTTTCCTCACACCTGATATGGATGTGCACACATCATTGCGCATTTCAAGAAATCCCCGTGGCAGCCTCATGTCTCGTCCCCATCCGGTGGCGCCATGCCGCAGTTGATGGGAAGCCCCTGTTTCATCATATAGCTTTCACCCCAGGTGTACATCAAATCCAATACAGGCTTGAGGCTCTGGCCAAAGGGCGTGAGGGCGTATTCCACACGGGGCGGCACCACCGGGTATACGGTGCGGGTGATGAGCCCGTCGGCCTCCAATTCCCGCAGCTGCTGGGTGAGCATTTTGGGCGTGGCCTGGTAAATCAGGCGCGCCAGCGCGCCATAGCGCTTCTCCCCCGGCACCAGGTGCCAGAGGACGAGCGCCTTGTATTTGCCGCCGATGAGGCGCAGGGTGGCGCTGACCGGGCAGTTGAGCTGCTGGGGCTGTGGGGTCATATCTTTACTATCCTTTCGGTAAGTATATGTTGAAATAGTGCGTACTTGTCACAAGCGCCATGATGTGGGTATTGTAGGAGTAATGGGATAGGCTGTCAAGCATAGATCCCATGGAAACGAGGTGATTTGTTTGGAAACCAAGCAATTTGACATACAGGGCATGCACTGCGCCTCCTGCGCTGCCAGCGTGGAAAAGCAGGCGGCCCAGCTGCCCGGGGTTGAGTCGGCCAGCGTCAACCTGGCCAACGAGAAATTGCAGCTGCGCGTTGATCCAGCGCTGTTTTCCCCAGACGCCCTCAAGCAGGCCATTGACAGCCTGGGTTTTGGGATGACCCCTCCGGCTAAGGAGGCCCAGGTCACCATCCCCATTGAGGGCATGCACTGCGCCGCCTGTGCCCAGGCTGTGGAAAGGGGCTTAAGCCAGCTCCCGGGCGTCACCCGGGCCTCGGTCAACCTGGCCAGTGAAAAAGCCACCGTGCGCTACCTGCCAGGGGAGACCGGGCCAAGAAAGTTCCGCGAGGCCATCCAGCAGGCAGGATTCACACCCCTTCAAAGCCTCAGGCCCTCCCAGGCGGAGGAGGACAGGGCCCGCCGGGAGCAGGCACTTCAAAAAATGTGGCAGCGGGTCATCATCGCCGCCCTCTTCTGCCTGCCCCTGCTCTACCTGGCCATGGCGCCCATGATCTGGGACAAGCTGCCGATACCCGCTTTCCTTGACATGAACACAAAACCCCTGAACTTCGCCCTGGCCCAGCTTGTGCTGCTGCTGCCCATCCTCTGGGCGGGGCACCGGTTTTATGTCTCCGGCACCAAAGCGGTGCTGCGGGGCGCGCCCAACATGGACACCCTGGTGGCCATGGGCACCGCCGCCGCCATCGCCTACAGCCTCTGGGAAACAGCCCTCATCGCGGAGGGCAGCCATCACGCCGTCCACGGGCTTTACTTTGAGTCCGCAGGCGTCATCATCACCCTGATTCTATTGGGGAAAACCCTGGAGGCGGTGTCCAAGGGCCGCACCGGCGAGGCGGTGAAGGCGCTGCTGGCGCTGACCCCCAAAACCGCGATTTTAATAAACGGGGACCAGGAAAAGGAAATCCCCATCGACGAGGTGGAGGTGGGCGACACCCTGCTGCTGCGCCCAGGCGCCCGGGTGCCGGTTGACGGCGTGGTGGTTTCAGGGGCCAGCGGCGTTGACGAATCCACCCTCACGGGGGAGAGCATACCGGTGATGAAGGAAGCGGGTGACAAGCTCTATGCCGCCACCCTCAACACCACGGGCGCTGTTCGTTTCCAGGCCGAAAAGGTGGGCGATGATACGGCGCTGGCCCACATCATCCGCCTGGTGGAGGAGGCCCAGGGCTCAAAGGCGCCCATCGCCAGGCTGGCCGACAAGGTATCGGGCATCTTTGTGCCGGTGGTGTTTGCCATCGCCCTGCTTGCAGGGCTTGCCTGGCTCATCGCCACGGGGGACATCAACTTTGCCCTCAGGGTCTTTATCCCGGTGCTGGTCATCGCCTGCCCCTGCGCATTGGGGCTGGCCACGCCCACGGCCATCATGGTGGGCACCGGCAAGGGGGCTGAGCACGGCATCCTCATCAAAAGCGGGCAGGCGCTGGAAACCGCCCAAAGCGTTGACACGGTGGTGCTGGACAAAACCGGCACCCTCACCCAGGGGGAGCCGCAGGTGAGGGATATCCTGCCCCAAGCTGGCATCAGCGAAGAGGAGCTGCTCAGGATCGCCGCCGCCATCGAAACCGGCAGCGAGCACCCCCTGGGCCAGGCCATCCTGACAGAGGCCCGGGCAAGGGGCCTTGACCTCATCCCAGCGGAAGGCTTTGAGGCCATGGCTGGCTTTGGCGTCAAGGGCCTGGTTGAAGGCCGCCAGGTGCTCATCGGCAACCAGGCGCTGCTGCATGGCGCCGGTATCCCGCCCGAAACCCTGGAAACCCAGGCCCAGCGCCTGGCCCAGGAGGGCAAGACCCCCATGTACATCGCCCTGGATGGCAGGCCCGCGGGGCTCATCGCTGTGGCCGACAAGCTCAAGGACACCAGCGCCCAGGCGGTTACAGCCATGCGGGAAATGGGGCTTGAGGTCATCATGTTGACCGGCGACAACGCCCGCACCGCCCAGGCCATCGCCCGGGAGGCCGGCATCACCCGGGTTTTGGCCGATGTAAAGCCCCAGGACAAGGCAGACGCCATCAAAGCCTTGCAGCAGGAAGGCCGCAGGGTGGCCATGGTGGGGGACGGCATCAACGATGCCCCCGCCCTGGCCCAGGCGGACATCGGCATCGCCATCGGCTCTGGCACCGATGTGGCCATCGAGTCAGCCGACATCGTGCTCATGCGCGGCAATCTTCAGGATGTGGCCACCGCCATCAGGCTGAGCCGCCGGACACTGCGCACCATCAAGGAGAATCTTTTCTGGGCTTTTGGGTATAATGTGCTGGGTATCCCCATCGCGGCAGGCCTTCTCTACCTGTTTGGCGGCCCCCTGCTAAGCCCCATGATCGCCGCGGCCGCGATGAGCTTCAGCAGCATCTCGGTTTTGACAAACGCACTTCGCCTCAAACGGTTCAAGCCATAGAAAGGAGAAACACACCATGAAGACAGGCCCTCTCCCCCGCCTCCTGACAGCCCTCCTGCTGATGACCTGTCTGGCACTCCCCGCGGCTGCGGATTCCCCTCTGGAAACGCTGCTTGCGCAGGTGCCAGCCTCAGCCTTTGAGACCGGGCACATCAGCTATATAGACTACCAGGCCTTGGTGGCCGCGCGCCCCGGTGCCAAGGCACCACCAGACACCGGCGATATCCCGGCCTATCAGGCCACCCCTGAAGGACAAGCCTATTTCCTGGCCATGCAGGGTGCTGCCTCCGGGAGCAGCGCGATGACCATGGCCCTGTTTCTGGCGGACGAAATGGCAGAGATGAGCGGCATCAACCCCTTCCGCGTGGCACAGAGCCTGGAGGCCGGCGCCCCGCCCAGCCAACAGCTGTGGCTGCAGGGCGGCATGGACCCGGCGGCGGTGACAGCGGCGCTCCAGCGGCAGGATTATCAGGCATCCGGAGGCACCGGGGCGTGGGCGCTGTGGTGTGAGGGCGGCGCGTGCGAAAACGGCGCGCGGATAGATTTCTCACGCCGTGACCCAGCCTTTCTCTTTGGTGGTGACCTGGGCCGCCGATGGCCGGTGGTGCTGGGGGCAGACCGCCTGGCCTCCTCGCCCGATGGCGGGGTCATCCGGCAGATCGCCGCGGCCCAAGGCCCCGCCCTGCTTGACCTGCCGGAGGTCAGGGATGTGCTGGCGGCGGTCTCATCATTTCCCGGCTCAGATCAGGTGACGCAGTTCCAGCTGTTCGCCCCTGAGACTTTGAACATCATGACCCAACACACCTTTGGCGCCATCGGGCTTTTTCAGCTGGATACGCCGGAGTCCCAGCGCGTGGTGCTGGCGCTGCATTACCCTGAGCCCGCAGCCGCAATGGACGCTCTCCGCCATTTTGAAGCAGCCCTCCCATCAGCCCAACTGGCAACCGGGCAGCCCCTGATGGCCCTGGTGGAAAACCAGGCGGGTAGCCTGGAGCCTCTTTTCATGCGTGAGCCTGAAGGCGGGGCGGCAGTCCTCATCATCCCCTTCCTGTTCCCCTCCCAGGCACAGGCCGCGACCCTGAAACCCGACAGCCCATCCGCTGTGCCCTTCGCCCTCTTTCGCAACATGGTGCTGAAACGCGATATGGACTGGCTGGCCCAGTAAGCCAAACACCTTCCCTCCACAGCAGGCCCCGCCCACCCGCAGGGCCTGTTTTTTGTGCTTTTTTCTTATTTATAGACATTTTACGATAAATCGGGAACCAAATTGAATTATGTTCGTCTAAGATATCGCAACGGGGGTATACATCCTAAACTGTCGCTTCCCCCGCTGCGCACGATTTGGAACAAAATGACGCACATGGAGGATGGATTCATTGAAAAAATCGCTGATTGTTCTTCTGGTTTTGATGCTGATGCTTACAGCAGTGCCCCCGCCTGCCGCCCGGGCCGATGGGCCCCGAACCCAGACCATCATGGTCTATATTGTGGGCAGCGACCTGGAAAAGGATCACGCCCTTGCCACCATAGACATTCAGGAAATGCTCAGCTCCGGCATTGACCACAGCCAGCTCACTGTGCTGGTGATGACCGGCGGCACAAAAGCCTGGGGCAACAGCCTCATCCCCCACGACAAACTGAGCATCTACAAAATCGAAGGCCGCGGCCCCACCCTGCTCCACCAGGAAGACGCCCGCAGCATGGGAGAACCGGACACCCTGTCCTTTTTCCTGCAGTTTGGCGTAGAGCATCACCCCGCCGAATCCTACGGCCTGATCCTGTGGGATCATGGCGGCGGCCCCATGATTGGCTTTGGCGTGGATGACCTTCACAGGGGTGACGGGCTGACGCTCATTGAGCTGCGCCAGGCCATGGCAAACAGCCCTTTTGTCAACGGAACGCGCCTGGAATGGCTGGCTTTTGATGCCTGCCTCATGGCCTCGGTGGAGGTGGCCAGCATGATGGCGCCTCACGCCAGGTACATGATCGCCTCTGAGGAAACCTTGCCCGGCCAGGGCTTTGACTATGGCTTTCTGGGCCTGTTGGGCAGAAAAGGTCTGACCGGGGACGTGGTGGCCAGGGAGATCATCAACTACACCGCCGAGTTCTACCAGACCGCGATGGCAAGAAGCCCCAATTTCAAACCCAAGGTGACGCTGTCGCTGGTGGACCTGGACCTGATAGCCCCGGTGGAGCAGGCTGTGGACCGGCTGTTCTCCGACCTTCTCCACGGCATGGAGGTGGAGGTCTACTCTGACCTCGCCCGCTCCCGGGATGCCTCCAAGGTCTATGGGGAGACCGCTACCACCAGCCACTTTGACCTGATCGACCTGAACGACCTGGCAGGCCAGATGACCAAGAAGTACCCCCAGGAAGCGGGGGCGGTGCAGCAAGCCATCAAAAACGCGGTGCTCATCAACTACACCAATATCCCCCGCTCCGCGGGCCTGGCGCTGTACTTTCCCCTGAACAGCAAAAAGAACTATCAGAAGGCCTGGCGCCACCTGTACAAAGCCTTTGAGATCATGCCCGGTTACCAGGCTTTCATGGACCGCTTCGGCGATATCCTGGTGTCAGACAGCCTGAGCCTCTGGCAGGGCAGCGATGCCCCGGCCGTGGTCTATGACGAGAATACCGGCGCCTATCATATCCAGCTCACCCCTGATCAAGTGGCCAACTACGCCCGGGCGGAGTATTACGTCCTCGCGCGCCTGACGGGGGAAGAGTACCGGCTGGTCTTCACCTCAAGCGATGTGACGCTGGATGAAACCGGGCGCCTCACCGCCAACTTTGACGGCAACATCCTCTATGTCTCTGACGATCAGACAGCTCCCTTGCCCGTGCCCTTTCTCAGGGAGACTGAGAGCCTGGACGGCATCGCCCAATACCAGATCCCCGGCATGTTCCAGCGCCGGCTGGAGGATGGGACGCTGGAGTCCTTGAGCGGCAGCCTCCTGGCGCAGCTGGACAAAAACACCGCCGCGGCGCAGCTCACCGGTGCCATCCGGGACGAAACCCCGAATATCCAGGTGGGCAAACAGGATGTGAACCTGGATGAATGGCAGCATGTGGTGCTGGCCTACCTCTCCTTTTACCTCACCCGGGGCGAGACCGGAGACCCCCTGGTGCTGGGGGACTGGGCCGCCAGCGACAACCTTTTCGCGACCTCCTTCTCCGCCCAGGACAACCTGCGCGTCAGCTACATGCCTCTTAACCGGGACAACTATGACTACTTCGTCATGATGTCCGTGGTGGACACCCAGGACTATGCCTACCCGTCGGAATTGATGCCCTTGCCAGCGCCCCAAAGCGCCCAGGCGGACGCCGGACCGCCCATCAGGCCCCAGGTCAGGGAAGCCGCCTTTGACATGGACGCCCCGGCCCCTGTTCTCCTCACCCAGGAACACGATCTGCGCATTTCCCTGATGAGCGTTGACTTCTCGGCTGATCAGACAGGCGAGCGCCAGGCGCCTGACAGCCTGCATCTCCAGCTGCTGATGGAAAACAGTGCCCCGGAAACAGTTCACCTCACCGCCGACTGGCTGTCTGTCAACGGCGTGATGATACCGGTTGAGTTTGCGGTGTCTATTCCCGCCAAACGCGGGGCCACCCAGTCCCTTTCCATCCCCATCGCACCTGCGGGGGACGGCAGCAGCCTGGTGGAGCGCGGCATCAAGCAGGTGGAGGATATCCGCTTTGCGTTTAGCCTCAGACCTGAGGGAACCGCCCTGCTGGATGGTGACCTGCAGACAGAGGAGCTGCGCCTGAAGACCTTGATCCCCGTGGGCGCTGGCTATGAGGCGCCTGAAACCCCGCCCTTTGACCCTGTCCTCTTGAGCGATACCGAAGGCCTGCTGGTGGAGCAGGCGGGCCCGGTCAGCATCGTGGAGGGTGAGCTGCGCTTGCCGCTGAAGATCACCAACCACTCCGACATCTTCGACCTGGTGCGTGTATCGGCCAGCGCCGTCAACGGCATCATGGCGCCCCTCGACCTGTCCCAGGAGGATGTGATGCCAGGCAGTGTCCTGTACACAACCGCCTCCATCCCTCTGTCCGGCACAGAAATCCCTCCCGAGTTGGAGGAGTTCCGTGACTTCATTGAAAGCCTCCCCTCCCTGGACAAGCTGGGCATCCAGGAGGTGAAGGAGATCTCCCTGCGCCTGGAGATAACCGCCAAATCGCGCGCTAACAGCGTCGGGCGCCTGAACATCACCAAGAAAACCGGGTACCTCACCATCCCTGTGCCCGGCATGGAGGAATACCAGCAGCCCCTTGACACTGCCGGCACCGTGCTGGTGGATGAGGCCGGCGTCCAGGTGGTGCGCCTGGACAGCGACCCGGATGGCAAGCGCCTGTACCTGCACAACGCCACCGACAAAACCATCAGGCTCATCAGCTTTGGCAAGGTATGGGTGGATGACCAGCCCTACGGCGAAAACATGCCCGTATTCCAGCTGCTCGCCCCCGGCGCCTCTGCTTATCACAGCCTGTTTTCATATCTTCCGGGCATAAAGCCCCTGGGGAGTGAGCTGAGCTTCCTCCTGAGTATCCTTGACGCAGACCAGAACAGCCTGCTGCATCGCACCGACAAAGTCACCCTGACCCTGAAATGAACCAAAGCCACGGCAACAAAAAATCATTAAGGAGAAACCCCATGAAAAAACTGTTTGCACTGTTTCTGACCCTCGCTTTGTCCCTCAGCCTGACCGCTGTCCTGGCCGAATCGCCCACGCCCGAGCCGGATGCCCAGGTGGTGCCAGCCCTTGAAATCCAGCTCAACGAGGATGTGGTGCGCTCCGGCGTGTTCCCGGAAACCCAGGACAAGGTGAGCCTGGAAAACGGCGTCTACACCCTGGAAACTGGCGGCTATACGCTGAAGTTTAAGCCTCCCTTTGGCATGCTGGTCTTCACCCAGGATATGCAGGGCCAGCTTCAGGACTTCCTGCGCGCCAAGGATGGCCGCGCCATCGCTGAGTTCCTCATCAATAATAATTTGAGCGGCGTGTTTCTGGATTCCACCAACATGAACGAGGCTCTGCTGATCATCAAAGAGACAGCCATGAGCAGGATGTTCGTGGATTCCGACAAGGACTTCCCCCTGGTGCTTGCTACCGTGCAAAGCATGTTGCTGGACAACGATGAAGCCAGCGAAATCCAAATCGCCGGCAAATCCTTTATCCGCAAGGTCGAGCCCCATGAGGAAGGAACTTACCTCCTCTACTACACGCTCAACGCCGGCAAGTGGGTGGGCCTGCAAGTCTACGAGACCGAAATCACCCCCGAACTGGAAGAGTTCATGGTCAGCATCGTGGAGGGCTTCATCTTTCCATAACCACCCACCAAACCTCGTCAAAGGGCTGCCTCACCCGGCAGCCCTTTGATCTGGCATCCGTTTATGCTATAATGCCCCGCAGACAACAGCGTAAATGAGGGATGAACATGGCTGAAGACCGGGTGCGCATCCGTTTTTATGAACAGGGGGATGACAGCCAGGTCATTTTTTCCATCATCCCCTGCACCTACAAGGGCCAGTGGATCTGGGCTCAAAACAGGCAGCGCGTGGGCCTTGAGATCCCGGGCGGACATGTGGAGCCCGGTGAGACCCCCGATGCCGCCGCCCGGCGGGAGCTGGAGGAGGAGACCGGCGCAAAGGACTACCGCATCTGGCCGGTCACCTACTATTCCGTCAGCATGAGGGAGGCGGACGGCAGCTTCTCCCCGGAGCGCTTTGGCCGACTTTATTACGCTGAGATCACCTCTCTGGGGGAGATTCACTCAGAGATCGAGGGCATCACCTTCACCAACACCCTGCCCAAGCGCCTCACCTTCCCGGACATCCAGCCGGTATTCCTGAGGTTTGTCAAGGACTGGCGCAAAGCGCATAACCTGTAAACCAAAAAAGCCCCGGCACAAACGCCGGGGCTCCGTCTTTTGCCAGGCGGGCTACCAGATGTTGAACCACTGCCCCATCGCCCAGGGCTTGATCAGGTGCAACAGCATCAGCAGAAAGCTGATCAGCACCATGGCCTTGTGGGCCTTGAACACCTTGCGGTTTTTGGCGAAATGATGCCAGATGCCCAGCAGCACCGTCACAAAGAAACCCACATAGACCAAAAGCCCCGTGTGCAGCGCGATTCGCCCGTTTAAGGCCATATAGCCATGCACCAGGGCGATGACAGCCAGCATCAGGCCGGCTGCCTTGTGCACCGGGCGCAGGCGCTTAATCAGGTTGAAGAAGCGTTTATCCCTGGTTTTCACTGTCCACTGGTTGAGGGTGCGCAGCCAATAGGGCGAGGTGGCGATAACAGCCAGAACCAGGCTGACCCAGCCTAACACTCTAAAATCCATCGCATTCATTTCCAAAGCCTGCCGGCAGGATGAGGCCGGCAGGCTGTCGCTTTCCTGGGGAATGGCGCTTAGTCCTTCAGCACGCCGATTTCCACCACATTTTCAAGTTTTCCAACCCCGTGGGGGGATTTTTCCTTGATGGCCTCGGTCAGGTCCTGCCCGGCCTCAAAGCCGTTGTGGCTGCCATCCTTCCACAGGGCGCTTGCAGTCACGTCATAGATGACACCGTCCACCGCCACATAGGCGGGCTTGCCGTCCTTGCCGTTGAACTCCTTGAGCTCTTCCAGGGTCAGCTCCACCTTCACCCGGCCGATTTCCTTGACGTTCTCAAGTTTCTCCACCCCGTGGGGAGCTTTTTCCTTGATGGCCTCGGTCAGGTCCTGCCCGGCTTCAAAGCCGTTGTGGCTGCCATCCTTCCACAGGGCGCTGGCGGTCACGTCATAGACGACGCCGTCCACCGCCACATAGGCGGGCTTGCCGTCCTTGCCGGTGAACTCCTTGAGCTCCTCCAGGGTCAGCAGCACGGGTTTTTCTTCTTCGCCCTGGATGGCGGCCTTCACAGTCTCCGCCGTCTCATCGGCCTTTTGGGCCAGGTCATCCGCCGCCTCAGCCACGGTCTCCCGGGCTTCCTCAACGGTTTCCTTCAGCTCTTCCGCGGCCGCCTGGCCGGTTTCCTGCACCTGGTCTATGACCTTGCCCACTTCAGCTTCAGCGGTTGCCACCGCCTCCTCTGCCTTCTCCTCCAGGGTTTCGGGCGCGTCTTGCGCGGCCGGAGCCTCGGTCACGGTGGGCGCAGCCGTCGGGGCGGGGTTGGCCGGGGTGCAGCCCGCCAGGAACAGGGCTGCGGCGATCATGAGCGCCAGGGCGATCAGTTTCTTTTTATGGGTCATGGATAACTCCTTTCGTGTCCGCGAAAAATACCTACAGTAGAGTAGATACCCAGCTATTCGTGGTCTAAACGGATAAAAGCGCTCAATCCGTTGCAATTGCAACTGAAAAACCCAGCCCCCCTGATATAATGATGGTGCCGGGCGGATAAGCCACCAGCCCGGCATCAGAAGGAGACCGGATGCTGCGCGAGATCATCACCATTGACCAAGACAAATGCATCGGCTGCGGCCTGTGCGTCAAGGCCTGCCAGGAAGGCGCCATCGGCCTGGTGGACGGCAAGGCCCAGCTTTTGCGGGACGATTACTGCGATGGCCTGGGCAACTGCCTGCCCGCCTGCCCGGTGGACGCCATCAGCTTTGAAACCCGGGAGGCTGCCGCCTTTGACCCGGCCGCGGTGGCCGCCCGCAAAGAGGCCGATCAGGCCCAGGACGCCGCCTGCCCCCATTGCCCGGGCAGTGCGCCGGTTAGTCTCAGGCAGTCCGGCACGTCCGCTTCCATACCCCATGCCATGCCCAGTGAGCTTCCCAACTTCCCCGTGCAGCTGCAGCTGGTGGCGGTCAACGCGCCCTTTTTACAAAACGCGAAGCTGCTCATCGCTGCCGACTGCGCGGCCTATAGCCATGGAGATTTCCACCGTCAGTTCATCAAAGGCCGGGTCACCCTCATCGGCTGCCCGAAGCTTGATGACGCGGACTACGCCAAAAAACTCACCGACATCTTAACCTATAACAACATCCGCTCCCTCACCGTGGTGCGCATGGAGGTGCCCTGCTGCGGCGGGCTTGTCCGCTCCGTCACCAAGGCGCTTCAGGACTGCGGAAAAATGATCCCCTGGCAGGTGGTGACAATCTCCACCAAAGGGGATATTATCGAAGAATAGACAAATGAAGAGGAGGTTTCACCATGAAAGCCATCGTTGACCACGACCTGTGCATCGGATGCGGCCTATGCGCCGACATCTGCCCGGAGGTTTTCCGGATGAACGACGATAACCTGGCCGAGGCCTATGCCGACATCACCCCCGAAACCCAGGAAAAGGCCGAGCAAGCCCGGGATGAGTGCCCGGTGGAAGCCATCACCATCGCCGAATAAGCAACCCCTGCCCAGGAAGGGCTTCGCCAAGACGCGAAGCCCTCTTTCTCATTGGATGAGCGGTTATGTACCCGCCTGCCCCCTAAAACCCTTGCCAAGATGGCCGTGGCATGGTATGATTCCCCCGTCGCGGGATTATAGCTCAGTTGGCTAGAGCGCCACGTTGACATCGTGGAGGTCGTTGGTTCGAGCCCAATTAATCCCACCAAGAAAACCCTTGATTTCATTGAAGAAATCGAGGGTCTTTTTTATGCATCACGGTATATTTTCAGTTTACCACCCTTACTACCACCCTTACCAGGTTTCAACTGGCTTACATAACCTCCCCTACAGCCAGCATTCCTGCACGTTTTGTTTCCATGTCAGAGTGAACATATTGCTGGAGGGTGAAGGCAACTTTTGTGTGACCTAGTGTCTCTGATAAGTTCTTTAAATCTACGCCAGAATGCGCCCATAAGGTTGCGAAAGTATGCCTTAAGGCATGTAAACCCATGGTCGGCAGGTTGGCTGCCTTTAGGCACGCTCTCAGAGTCCTGTCTAGATTGTTTCGGTCGTAGTATGTGCCAACTTCAGTAGCAAAGACTGGCATATCACCCATACCAGGCTGACCACCCAACCAAGCAGCACCAACAGAAATGCGCTGTCTGACCTGTTCCTTGCGCTGCTGATCAAGTATCGAAACCGTAGCATCGGTCAGAGGAATCGAGCGTCTTCCGGCCTTTGTTTTTGGTTCCGCAAAGAGAAAAATATCGAGGTCTGGTTTGAAAAAGAAAACATTCAAACGCTGGACTCCAAGGGCGAGCTTCTCATCACTATCATGCAAAGATGCAGAACATCGCGGAAACTATCCCGGAATACAAGATCCTCAGGAACATGAATGGTGTCGGAGACCGACTCGGTCCGATCATTCTGGCTGAAATTGGCGATATACGTCGTTTTCATAGTGCAAAAGCCCTGAACTCTTATGCTGGAAATGATGCTCCGCCATATCAGTCCGGACAGTTCGAGAGCAAGAACCGCCACATTTCAAAACGTGGCAGTTCCGCCCTCAGAAAAGCTTGTTTTGAGGTCACGCAGGCGCTCAAACTTACAACACCTCAAAACGACCCTGTTTATCTTTTTATCCTCAAAATGGAACAGGAAGGGAAACCGTACAACGTCGCAAAGATATATTTGCCAATACACTTTTTCAGCTTATTCCAACGTCTATAGACCATTGCTTTTCATGATGTAGCTTCTTGTTATACCATTGTCTATAAATCCATTTCTAATATAGAATTTCTGAGCTATCTTATTGTTTATCGCTGTATCCGTATGCATATATCTATATCCTTTAATCAAACAATGATGAATTACATGATTTAAGAATTCTGTACCTCTTCCTTTTCCTTTAATACTATTGTTAATACCAATCCAGACTAAATAAATTATATCTTTCGTACTAAATCCTGTAAGATTATCTATATATTTTATCTCTGCATTTCCTATTGGATTTTTATTCTCATCATATAGTATTAACTTTTGCCTATTATCATCTAATTCAGCTGCTCTCAAGTAACTATTATCTGCATATTCTAATTTCTTTTCTTTCATATCGCATACATAGCAAATATTTTCATGCTCAATTTCAAATCCTACTTCAAACAATAAATTAGCTATATGATCAAATTTTTCGTGTAATTTCCCATGATTTCCATTGCAACTCATACCCATTGCATGGTAAAAGGCATATATATCCTTAATATTATTGATTTCAAAAAAGTCCATAGCTAAATCTAATAATGCCCTACCAATATCAGGTCTTGTTTCTTCAAAATATATATTGCGAATAACACCTATATTAATATCTTTTGTAATTTTGCCTGCCTTAGTAAAGTGAAATGTAGGTATCCCATATTGTATAAACCCTTTGACTTGATCATCTTCACTACAAATAAAAACTTCATTATTTTGAAGAATAGGCATGCCTTGAAATGTATCATCAAATAAGGATCTTTTGAATGATTCATATGTTGTGTTATAAAAATAGGGTATGCTTCCCACAAATTTATTCCAATAATCAAATAATATCCCGATATTTCCATTGTTAACTTCAATAATCTGCATTATATGCCCCCTTAGTAATACTTCCTACTCATTAGAAGTTTTTGGTTCTTCGCTGATTAGCCTTAGCATAAGTAGAATTCATCTTAACTGCCATAAAAACATAATAATCTTTTATCTCCCAAATCTGTTCGAGCCCAATTAATCCCACCAGATAACCCCCTTGATTGTCAGGGGGTTTTTGCTTGCAGAGAACGGAGCTACCCCTGCACAGGGGAAACCTCCACGCCACACTTCCGCGCATACTCAATAGTGTTCTTCGTGCCCCCAGCCACGCCGTCGTACACGGCGATGACCCGGGAGGCGTGGTTCACCATCCATTCATCCCGCTTTTGGTAGCAGGCTTTGTGATAGGCGGGGCTTATGGCCACCACCTCATCGGCAGCTTCCAGCAGCTGGACATATTGCTTTTTCCAGGCGGCTGCCCAGCGCTTTTCGCCGTTTGGATAGGCCAGGGCGGCCACCAGGCGGAGGGCGGGGTTAGCCTCCCGTCGGCACAGCACCATCTGCCCCGCCCAGATGTCCACCCCCTGGGCCATGCCGGTGATAAAAGTGGTGAAGCCGTCCTTGATCGCCTGGTCGATGGCTGTCTCCAGGCCTTTCTTGATGTCTTCTTCCGCTTTCTTCAGCTTTTCCGGGCGGTGGCCGGTGAAGCAGCAGCTGCGGGTCACGTCAGCCATAGTACGCCACTGCCGCCCTAAACATGGGGTCTGGCCCGGTGGTGGGCAGGTTCAGGTAGAGCCCTTCTTGCATACGCTCAGCGTGGCCCATGCGGCCCATCACCAGGCCGTCGGAGGAGGTGAGAGCCTCCACCGCCCAGGCTGAGCCGCCCGGGTTAAAGCGGATGTCCATGGAGGGGGTGCCGGTGAGATCGGCATACTGCCCGGCGATCTGCCCCTTATCGGCCAGGGTTTTAAGCAGTTCCTCGCCACACAGGAAGCGGCCTTCGCCGTTTGAAATGGGCATGGTATAGCTCTCCCCCAGCTCATACAGCTGGAACCAGGGGGAAAGCCTGGAGGCCACCCGGCTGCGGATGATTTTTGACTGGTGGCGGCCGATGGTGTTCAGCGTCAGCGTTGGGCTATCCTCCTGCGCATCCAGAATCTCGCCAAAGGGCAAAAGCCCCACCTTCACCAGCGCCTGGAAGCCGTTGCAGATGCCGCCCAACAGGCCCTGGCGCTTTTTGATCAGGTCCATGATCGCCTCTTTCACCGGCGCGCTCCTTAAAAACGCGGTGATGAACTTGCCGGAGCCGTCCGGCTCATCCCCGCCGGAAAAGCCGCCGGGGATCAGCACAATCTGAGACTGCTTGATCCGTTTTGCCGCCTCAGCAATGGACTGAGCCACCTCCTGTGCGCTGCGGTTGCGGATGATAAATACATCGGCCACAGCACCAGCCTGTTCAAAGGCGCGGGCGGTGTCCAGCTCGCAGTTGGTGCCGGGAAACGCGGGCAGCAGCACCCGGGGGCGGGCGACAACCGGGCCCCTGGGTGCGGTTTTGCGGCTGGTGATGACAGGGGCTTTTGGCCCAGACGCTTCCGCCTTGAAGGGATAGACAGCCTCCAGCGTCTTATCATAAGCATCCAGGAATTCCTTAAGCGGGACCACTTCACTTCCCCAAGTGATGGTGGCATCAGCCACCGTCTGCCCCAGCACCTCGCCAACCGATTCGCCGGGCGCCATTTCCAGAATCAGGGAGCCATAGGCTGTTTCAAACAGCGCTTCCTTCTGCCAATTTTCTGCAAACCGGAAGCCAATGCCGTTGCCCAGGGCCATCGTGGCGATGGCATAGGCGGCCCCGCCAAAGCCCACCGTCTGGCAGGAGCGGGCTTTTTTCTCTCTAAGCAGGCGCTCCGCCGTTTCCAAAACCTCCCTCTGGGAGGCGGCCTCCGGCAGCCCGTCAGCCCCCGCCCGGGGGCGCAGCCACACCACCCGGGAACCCGCCTGCTTAAACTCAGGCGACACGGCCTGGGAGGCCTTGCCATAGCCCACCGCAAAGGAGATCAGCGTAGGCGGCACATCCAGCTGCTCAAAGCTGCCGCTCATGGAATCCTTGCCGCCTATGGCCGCCGCCCCCAGCTCCATCTGGGCCCGGAAAGCCCCCAACAGGGCTGCCAGGGGCAGGCCCCAGCGCTTGGGGTCGCTCCCCGGCTTGGGGAAAAACTCCTGGAAGGAGAGGTACACATCCTTTGACGAGGCCCCGGCAGCCACCACCCGGGCGATTGACTCCACCACCGCCAGGTAGGCGCCGTGGTAGGGGCTTTTTTCAGACAGACTGGGGTCATAGCCCGCGGCCATGAAAGAGGCGGTGTCTGTACCCCCGGGGATGGGCAGTTTGTGCACCATGGCGCAGGGTGGGGTCAGCTGGTGCTTGCCGCCAAAGGGATAGAGCACCGTGGCAGCGCTGATGGTGCTGTCAAAGCGCTCGCCCAGCCCCTTTTGGGAGGCGCCGTTCAGGTTTCCAGCCAGCGCCAACAGGGTCTCTCCAAAGCCGCCCACCGCCTTTTTCTCGGGGGTCTTGGGGGGCTCAATCACAATATCCATGCGCTTTTTAGCACCATTTGAGTCCAGGAATTCCCGGGAGATATCCACAATCCTGTCTCCCCGCCAGCGCATCACCAGCCGGGGTGACTGGGTGACCGTGGCCACCACCGTGGCGTCCAGGTTTTCAAGGGCTGAGAGTGCAATAAACGCTTCCGCATCCCCAGCCGCCACCACCACCGCCATACGCTCCTGGGATTCGCTGATGGCAAGTTCGGTGCCGTTTAAACCCAGGTACTTGACCGGCACCTTGTCAAGGTCAATGTCAAGGCCTGCGGCCAACTCCCCAATCGCCACCGACACGCCGCCCGCGCCAAAGTCATTGCAGCGCTTGATGAGCTTTGAGGCCTCAGGGTTTAAAAACAGGCGCTGGAGCTTTCTCTCCTCTGGCGCGTTGCCCTTTTGCACCTGGGCCGCGCACACATCCACCGACTCCACCGTGTGGGCCTGGGAGGAGCCTGTCGCCCCGCCGCAGCCATCCCGCCCCGTGGCACCGCCCAGCAGAATCACCGCATCCCCGGGTGCCGGGCGCTCCCGCCTCACATGGGCTGCCCTTGCCGCGCCCAGCACAGCGCCTGCCTCCATGCGCTTGGCGACAAAGCCCGGGTGATAGATCTCCCGCACACAGCCGGTGGCCACGCCAATCTGGTTGCCATAGCTGGCAAAGCCTGCCGCCGCCTCCTGGGCGATGCGCCGCTGGGGCAGTTTGCCCGGCAGGGTGTCCTTAGGGTCCTGGGTGGGGTCAGCGCCGCCTGTCACCCGCATGCCCGCATACACATAGGCGCGGGCGGAGAGGGGGTCCCGGATGGCACCGCCAATGCAGGTGGCAGCCCCGCCAAAGGGCTCAATCTCGGTGGGGTGGTTGTGGGTTTCGTTTTTAAAGAAGAGCAGCCAGTCCTCTTCGCCCTTTGCTGTGTCCGCCTTGATACGGATGGTGCAGGCGTTGTTCTCCTCAGTGTCCTCAAGCTCCGGAAGCCTGCCCTGCCCTTTCATCACCCGGGCGGCGATGGTGGCCACATCCATCAGGGTAACAGGTTTTTTCCGTCCTAAAGAATCCCTGGCGGCCATATATTCCTGAAGGGTTTTTGAGATCACCGGGTCATCGCAGGCAACGTCCGTGATTTCCGTCAAAAAGGTGGTGTGGCGGCAGTGATCAGACCAGTAGGTGTCAATCACTTTCAGCTCCGTCATGCTCGGATCCCGGCCTTCTTCCTTGAAGTAATCCATCAGCACCTGGAGGTCGTCATCATCCATGGCCAGGGCCTGCTCTTCCCGCAGGCGCTTCATCGCGGCTTGATCCATCGCGCAAAACCCATCCAGGCGCTGGGTTTTCCCCGGCTCCTCGGCCTTTAGCGCCAAACTTTGGGGCTTATCCATCGCCGCTTCCCGGCTTTCCACAGGGTTTAAGAGATAGGCTTTGGCAGCCGCCACATCCCCCTGGCTCAAGTCACCTGATAGCACATAGATTTTGGCGGTGCGCACCAGGGGCCTGGCCCCCTGGGTCTGCATCTGGATGCACTGGGCGGCGGAGTCCGCCCGCTGGTCAAACTGCCCGGGCAAATACTCCAGGGAAAAGGCCGCGTCCCCCTCAGGGATATCCAGCGCCCGGTAAACCCGGTCCACCTGGGGCTCTGAAAACACGGTGGGGATGGCGGCTTCAAACGCCGCCTGGCTCAAGCCCTGGGCGTCATAGCGGTTGATGACCCGCGCTTTTTTTAGCCCCGTGATGCCCGCAAACTGGGTAAGCTCCCGGGTCAGCGCCTTTGCCTCAAAAGCCAGCTCGTCCTTTTTCTCCACATAAATCCTGTAAACCATCTTATGCCTCCAGCGCCCGGGCCCCGATGTCGGGGCGGGCCATCATCCCATCAAAATGCACCAGTTTCACAGCCTCATAGGCCTTGTCCACCGCTTCTTGCAAGGTGTCCGCCGTAGCGGTCAGGCTCATCACCCGGCCACCGGCGGTCACAAGCCGCCCCTCTTTTTCCGCCACCCCGGCATAAAAGACCTGGGCCTCAGGCGCGCCTTTCACCTCAACCGGGAACCCCACAGGGAACCTTCCCGGGTAGCCGCCAGAAGCCAGCACCACACAACAGGCGTGGCCGGGGCTGAAGGTGAGGTGGCTGTCCTGTAAGCCCCCCTCCCGCACCGCCAGCATGGCGGAAAGCAGGTCGCTTTTCAGCAGCGGCAGCACGGCCTGGGTCTCCGGGTCGCCCAGGCGGGCGTTGTATTCCAGCACCTTGGGGCCATCTTTTGTCAGCATCAGGCCAAAAAACAGGCAGCCCTTAAAGGGCCTTGCCTCTTGCTTCATGGCGCGCACGGTGGGCAGGAAAACCTCATCCATCGCCTGGCAGGCGATGTCCTTAGTATAAAAGGGGTTGGGCGCCACAGCGCCCATGCCGCCGGTGTTGGGGCCCTCATCCCCCGCCAGGGCGCGCTTATGGTCCATGGCGGACACAAAGGGCACCACCGTCTCCCCATCGGTAAAGGCCAGCACAGACACCTCCGGCCCCTGCAAAAATTCCTCCACAATCACCCGGGCGCCGCTTGCGCCAAAGCATTTTTCCACCAGCATCTCCCGCAGGGCCTGCTCTGCCTGATCCAGGGTCTCAGCAATCACCACGCCCTTGCCCTTGGCCAGGCCATCGGCCTTGATCACCAGGGGCAGGGGATGATCTTTCACATAGCGAAGCGCCGCGTCCAAATCGTTAAACGCCTCATACATAGCGGTGGGGATATGGTATTTTTGCATCAGATGCTTTGAAAACACCTTGCTGGATTCGATTTCTGCCGCCTTCTTATCCGGCCCAAAGCAGCGGATGCCCGCTGCTTCCAGCGCATCCACCATCCCCGCCGCCAGCGGGTCATCCGGGGTGACCACGGCAAAGTCGATCTGCTTTTCCAGCGCCTTTTTCACCACCGCGGGAATATCCATCACATCCCCCGGGATCAGCTCCGCCTCTTTCATCCCCGGGTTGCCGGGCAGGGCATAGATTTTTTCCGCCAGGGGGCTTTCGGCAATTTCCCGCACCACCGCGTGCTCCCGCCCGCCAGAGCCTATCACCAATACCTTCATCCTGCCCTCCTCAGTGATGGAACAGGCGCAGCCCGGTCAAGGCCATCACCATGCCATAGTCATCACAGCGGGCGATCACTTCCTCATCCCTGACCGAACCGCCCGGCTGGGCCACGTAGCTGACCCCGCTCTCATGGGCCCGGACGATGCTGTCATCAAAGGGGAAGAAGGCGTCGCTGCCCAAGGCCAGGCCTTGGCATTCTCCCAGATAGGCCCGTTTTTCAGCCTCCGTCAGCCAGTCCGGCTCCCGGGTGAAGGCGGATTGCCACTTACCCTCCCCCAGGTATTCCCGGGCGCGGGGGGAGAGGAAGGCATCCACCGCGTTATCCCGGGCCGGGCGGCTGGCGTCCTCCCGCCAGGGCAGGGCCAGGGTTTTCTCATGCTGGCGCAATAGCCACAAATCCGCCTTGTCCCCGGCCAGCCTTGTGCAGTGCACCCGGGACTGCTGCCCCGCCCCCACGCCCACCGCCTGGCCATCAAAGGCGAAGCAGACCGAGTTGGACTGGGTGTATTTGAGCGTGATGAGGGCCACCAGCAAATCCCGGACGGCGGATTCGGGCAGTTCCTTGTTTTTTGTCACGATGTTTTTCAGCAGGGTTTCATCAATCACCGCCTTGTTAAAGCCCTGCTCCAGGGTGATGCCAAAGACCTGGCGGCGCTCCAGCGCCTCAGGTGCATACTCAGGGTCTATCTGGATGACGCTGTATTTGCCGCCCCGCTTGGCGCCAAGCACGGCCAGCGCCTCAGGCGTAAAGCCCGGGGCGATCACACCGTCTGACACCTCTCTTGCAATCAACCGGGCGGTGGTGAGGTCACAGATGTCGCTTAGCGCAATAAAATCCCCGAAGGAGCACAGCCGGTCTGCACCCCGGGCCCGGGCATAGGCGCAGGCCAGGGGTGAATCATCCAGGCCCGGGGTGTCATCCACAAAGCAGGCCTGTTTAAGCGCTGGTGACAGCGGCAGGCCCACCGCGGCGCCCGCCGGGCTCACATGCTTGAAGGATGCCGCCGCCGGAAGCCCCGTGGCCTCTTTCAGCGCCTTCACCAGCTGCCAGGCGTTGAGGGCGTCCAGAAAGTTGATATAGCCAGGCGCGCCGTTTAGCACCTGGACCGGCAGCTTACCGCCCCGGGGCATATAGATTCTGGCCGGGCTCTGGTTGGGGTTGCAGCCGTACTTCAGCTTCAGTTCCTGCATGGCTCTCTCCTTTACACGGTATAGCGGTTGAAAATGGCGACTTGGTCTCCCACCCTCAGATACAGGGCGATTTTGTTGTCCGGGTGCAGGGCCTGCCAAAGGCCCTTGCCAAAGACCTCCGTATCTTGCGGGATATTGACCCTGGCCGGTTCCCCAAAGAAGGGGGGCAGGGGGCTTCCATCCGCCTCATAGGTATGGATAAAGCGGCCTTCGCCGGGGATCGGCGCGTACTCATAAAACAGCCGGTCACAGGCGCTGCCCCTGTCATCAGACGACCGGAGGATGGACAGCTTGTAGTGCCCGGTTTCCAGATCCATGATGCCGGAGATGCGGGGGGTGAAGTTGGGGGCATCCGGCTCAAAGGCCCGGCTGCGCAGGGCCGATTCAAAGCTGCCGCCGCAATTTATGGCCGCAGTCACCGTGTCGGTCTGGTCGCCGTTGGTGACGATCAGCGCTTGCCCCAGCTGCCGCACGGGGTGGTAGATGATCAGGCTGGGGTCGCTCACCAGCTTTTCGTCATAGGGCCTGATCAAAAGCCCCTCCTCCGCCTTCACAAACACCCGGTTCCTGGAGTTCTGGCTGCGGCCCATGATGAAGTAGCCCGCCAATGGCAGGCCACCTGGCGTCATCCCCAAAAAGATGCCCCGGCCCGGGTAGGCATTGGCTTTTAAAACTTCCGGCAATTCGTAGCGTTTATTCTGATACATGGCTTTTCCTTTCCTGGCATACCATTTCCACCGCCTGGGGCAATATCTGCCACTCCGCCTCCTCCATCACCCGGCGCTGGAGGGTCTGGGGGCTATCCCCCGCCTCCACCTGCACCGCCCTTTGCAGGATGATGGGGCCGCCGTCTGGCACCTCATCCACAAAGTGGACGGTGGCGCCCGTCAGCTTCACCCCACGCTTAAGCGCCGCCTCGTGCACCTTCAGGCCATAGTAGCCCTTGCCGCAAAAGGCGGGGATCAGGGAGGGGTGCACATTGATGATGCGGGTGGCATAGGCACTGACAAAAGCGGGGCTTAAAATGCTGAGAAAGCCCGCCAGCACAACCAGCTCAATCTCATGGGTCTCAAGGGCGGCCATGATCTGCGCCTCAAGCCTCTCCTGGCCCAGCGCCTTCTTGTCAAGGGCGAGGGTGTTGACCCCGGCCTCCCTGGCCCGGGTTAAGGCATAGGCATCCGGCTTATCGCTGATGACAAGCATGATGCGCCCGCTTTTAAGCTGTCCTTTTTCCTGGGCATCAAGCAGGGCCTGCAAATTGCTGCCCCCGCCTGACACCAAAACGCCGATGCGCACCGGGCCCATCACATCAGGACCCCTTCATCACCCGGCTGCACTGTGCCCATCACAAAGGCGGCTTCCCCCGCGCCTTTGAGCGCCGACAGGGCCTTGTCCTCATCCTCTGCCGCCACCACCAGGCACATGCCCACCCCCATGTTGAAGGTGGAGAACATCTCTTTTTCAGGGATGTTGCCGGTTTTTTGAATCAGGTCGAAAATGGCGGGCCGGGGCAGGGCCTTTTGATCAATCACCGCCGTCATGCCCTGGGGCAGGCAGCGGGGCAGGTTCTCATAAAAACCGCCGCCGGTGATGTGGGCAATGCTTTTCACCCGGGCGGCTTCAAGCGCCGCCAGCACCGGCTTTACATAGATGCGGGTGGGGGTGAGGAGCGTTTCCCCCAGGGCCTTTCCGCCCAGGGCATCAAGGGGGCTGCGCAAATCGGCCCGCTCCACATCCAATACCTTCCTCACCAGGGAAAAACCATTGGAATGCAGGCCGCTGGAGGGAAGCCCGATGAGCACATCCCCCGCCTGCACCTGCTCCTTGTCAAGAATCCGGTCTTCATCCACCATCCCCACGGCAAAGCCAGCCAGGTCGTACTCATCCGGATGATAAAACCCCGGCATCTCCGCGGTTTCCCCGCCGATGAGGGCGCAGCCCGCCTGCACACAGCCCTCCGCCACGCCAGACACGATCGCCGCCACCTTTTCAGGCCGGTTTTTGCCAACCGCAATATAGTCCAGGAAAAAAAGCGGCGTGGCCCCTGCGCAGATCACGTCGTTGACGCACATGGCCACACAATCAATGCCGATGGTGTCGTGCCGGTCCATGAGGAAGGCCAGCTTCAGCTTGGTGCCCACCCCATCGGTGCCGCTCACCAACACCGGCTTTTTAATGCCGCTCAGGTCCGGCGCAAACAGCCCGCCAAAGCCGCCAAGCCCTGACACCACGCCTGGGATCATGGTCCTGGCCACGCTGTCTTTCATCAGTTCCACCGCGCGGTAACCGGCGTTGATGTCCACCCCCGCGTCCTGATACCGGGCGCTATCGCTTTTCATGCCATCTCTCCTATGCGCATCAGGCGCTTGGTGTATTTATCCCGCTGGCTGGCCTGGGGGGCCTGGGTGGGATAGTTCCCGTCAAAGCAGGCGGTGCAAAACCGCGTTTCGTCAATGGGCGCGGCGATTTTCCGCACATTCTCATGGCTGAGATAGCCCAGCGTGTCAGCGCCGATGATCTGGCGGATTTCCTCCAGGCTGTGCTGGCAAGCGATGAGGCTGTCCTTGGACTTGATGTCGGTGCCGTAGTAGCAAGGGTGCATAAAGGGGGGCGAGGTGACCCGCATGTGCACCTGGGTGGCCCCGGCCTTGCGCAAAAGGCGCACAATCTCCTTGCTGGTGGTGCCCCTGACGATGGAATCATCCACCAGCACAACCCGCTTGCCCGACACCACCGCCGCCAGGGGGTTCAGTTTGATGTGCACCCCGGCCTTGCGCTGCCCCTGGACGGGGTTAATAAAGGTGCGGCCGATGTACTTGCTCTTGATGAAGCCAAGGCCATAGGGGATGCCCGAGCCCCTGGCGTAGCCTATGGCGCCGTCGATGCCCGAATCCGGCACCCCCACCACCAGGTCGGCCTCCACCGGGTGTTCCTTTGCCAGGAAGGCCCCCGCCCGCACCCGGGCCTCATGCACGCTCACCCCGTCAATCACCGAGTCGGGCCGGGCGAAATAGATGTACTCAAACACGCACAGGCTCTGCTTCATCTCCCGGCAGTGCCGCCGGTCACTTCTGACGCCCTCCCGGGTGAAGATCACGATTTCCCCGGGCTCAATGTCCCTGATAAACCGGGCGCCCATCACATCCAGCGCGCAGGTTTCACTGACGACCACATAGCTGCCGTCCTCCTTTTGCCCGATGCAAAGGGGCCTGAGGCCCATGGGCCCCCTGATGGCAATGAGCTTCTTGGCGGACATCGCCACCAGCGTATAGCTGCCCACCAGCACATCCATGGCCCGGCTGATAGCTTCCTCTGTGGAGCCTGATGTCAGCCGCTCCCTTGTAATCACGCAGGAGATCACCTCCGCGTCGCTGGTGGAATGGAAGATGAAGCCCTCATCCTCAAACTGATCCCGCAGCTGGCTGTAGTTCACCAGGCTTCCGTTGTTGGCAAGCGCCAGGCGCCCCTTGCGGTGGGATACCATGATGGGCTGGGTGTTGATGCGGCTGCGGCTGTCATCGGTGCCATAGCGTACATGGCCCACGGCCATGCTGCCCTCGCCCAAGGCTTCCAAGGCCTGGGGGGTCATCACCTCGCTCACCAGGCCCAGATCGGTGTGCAGGCGGATGAGCCCCTCATCGTTGATGGCGATGCCGCAGCTTTCCTGCCCCCGGTGCTGCAATGCGCACAGCCCCAGGTAGGCGTCCTGGGCCACGGCGCCCGTTTTGGGGCTAAACACCCCCAAGATGCCGCATTCCTCATGAAATTCAGGCATTTTTCGCCTCCAGGCCCAGGATGCGCGCGGTAAGCTCCAGCGCCTCCACATTCTGCCCCTGATCCTTGGCCCGCATGTTTCCGGCGGAAATCTCGTCGATGAGCACCACGCCATCAGCAGTCTTTCCAAACTCATACTTGATGTCATACAGCTCCAGGCCGTGCTTTTGAAGCTCCTCTGCCACCATCTCGGTGATCTTCCTGGTTTCCGCAGCCACTGCCTCATACTGGGCCTCATCCATGATGGAAAGGGCAGCCAGCGCCTCTTTGGTGATGAGGGGATCGCCCTTGTCATCATCCTTCAGCGTCATTTCAACATAGTCAGGAAGGGGGGCCCCCTCCTTGATATACGCGCCATAGCGCCTGATAAAGCTGCCCACTGCCCGCCTGCGGCAAATCACCTCCACGCCCTTGCCAAAGGGTTTGGCGGCCAGCACCTCCATGGTGCCCTCCGCTATATCCGCCCCCACATAGTGGGTTTTGATGCCCGCTTTCTGGAGCAGCTCAAAAAAGTGCACCGTGGTCCTGAGGTTCTGCTGCCCCATGCCCGCAATGGACAGGCCCACGGTGTTGGCGCCCGGGTCAAACACGCCGTCAGTGCCGGTGACATCATCCTTGAACTTCAGCAGATAGTTGCCATTTTCCAGGGCGAACACGTCCTTGGTCTTCCCCTGATATACCAAGCGCAAATTCTTCATGCTTCCTCCCCCATTTCCCGGGCGATCTCCCGGTCTGCCGCCACCGCGTCCCGGGCCATCTGCGCCCGGTTCTCCTCCAGTTTATGAGCCAGCCCGCTGTCCTCCACCGCCAGCATCTGCACGCACAGGATGGCGGCGTTCTTTGCCCCGTTCACAGCCACAGTGGCCACAGGGATGCCAGAGGGCATCTGCACGGTGGACAGCAGCGCATCAAGCCCGCCCAGGCCGCCGGAAGCAACCGGCACGCCAATGACAGGCAGGGTGGTGTTGGCCGCGATGGCCCCCGCCAGATGGGCTGCCATCCCCGCCACCGCGATGATGGCGCCATAGCCTTCTTCCCGGGCCCCGCGTGCAAAGTCACGCACCGCCTCCGGCGTCCGGTGGGCAGAGCACACCCTTAAAATATGGGGGACGCCGTATGCTTTGAGCACCTCCGCCGCCTGGCCCGCCACCTTCAGATCGCTGGCGCTGCCCATGATCACCGCCACTTTTTTCATGCCCTTCTCCCTCCTGAAAATAGAAAGGGGCAGCCCGGAAACCGAACAACCCTTATCCTTTTTTCTTTTCGCGCGGGCTTTCCCGCGCCCAGCCAGATGGAATTCATCCGGCCTTTTTATGATAACGCCCCCAACCGCCCTTGTCAACAAAAAATCGAACAATTTACATCTTTCATATTTTAATGTTCGTGTTTTTTCTTGAATCGGGCACCCCTGTCACAAACAAGCGCTGTTTCTGGGGTTTCCCATCCCCTTTCCTGTCTGAACCAGAGGCAGACAACAGATTTTACGAGAACTTTACTTTACATCATGTATAGTTATCTTTACGCCGGGTATGTGTTGGTGTATCTTAAGGGCAGATGAGCCGGCCAGCTCAAATCCAGCATCATGCTGCTGATGCGTGGGGAGGAGGCTTTATGAACGGGAACATGGACCCCCGCCGCATCCAGCTGGCGGCATGCTGGGTGGCGCTGATGCTGATCTATCTCTTGGGCGATGTGCTGCGCCTGTATGAAAAGGGGCAGGCCGCCGCCCTCATTGACGGAAAACCCATGACCCAGACCCAGCTGATGATGGCAGCGCTGTTGATGCTCACCCCCATCCTCCTGGCCCTGGGTATGGTCTTCCTGCCCCAGGGCATCGCCAGCTGGGCCAGCCTCATTGGCGCTGCCGCCTTGTTGGTCATCAATGTCTTTGGCATCGCCAGCTACTCGGGGCTGTTTGACCGGGTGCTCATCGGGCTCAGCCTGGCGCTCAATGTCTTTACTGCAGTTTGGGCCTGGCAATGGTGACAAAAAGCCGGGAAAGGCGCTTGCGCAGACCTTTCCCGGCTCATTTCCCCTGTTGCCTGATGCCCCGCTATGCTCCCGGCACAATGAACCGCACAGCCCCCGGCAGCAGCCGGATGTCAAACTGACGCCCGGTGATAATCTCCCCGTCCAGACATAGGGTGATGTCCTGGCCGCTTGTCAGACGCACCGCTTTTGCCCGCCGGTAAACAATGCGGTCCTTGAGCCGGTGGTCATCCAGATGGTTCCCCTTTTTGTAAGCACCAATGACGCGGGCCAGGCGCAGGCGGCTGATGGGCTTGACAAGGGCCAATTCCATCAGGCCATCGTTATTTTTTGACCGTGGCGCGCACTGGAAGCCCCCGCCGATAAATTTGCCGCAGGCCAGCGACAGGGTGAGCAGGTCGCCCTCATGCAGCGTTTCCCCATCCGCCGTGACGGTGCAGGGGGTGCGCATGTGGTGGATGACCGCGTCCAAAGCCCCCGCCAGGTAGCCGTTCTTGCCGTTGAAAACCGGGTGATGGCGCAGGCCCAGCATGGTCTGGGCGGCCTGAGCCTCAAGCCCGGCGTTCACCGCATTGATGGCGCAGCGATCCCCCACCTGCATCACGTCAACCGGCACGCTGGGGGCCGCAAGCTGGGCCGCCAGGTCCAAAAAACCCGTCTCCCCGCCGTAATACTTCACATAGTCGTTGCCGCTGCCGCAGGGCCACACACCTACCTCCGCCTGGGGATGACCCAATGCGCCCGTCACCACCTCCCCCAGGGTGCCGTCGCCCCCACAGGCATAAAAGCGCAGGGGGCCAGGCAAATTCCCGCACACGCCACTGACATACTGGGCCGCATCCCCGGTGCCATTGGTGGTATAGAGGGTGTAGCGCTCAGGCTCAAGCGCCGCCAGCGCCGCGTTCAGGCGGGCACTGGCGCCGCGTCTGCCCGCAGCGGGGTTAAAAATAAAAAAGTGCCGGACGTCTTTTTCTGGCATGTTCTCTCCTAATAAATTGCCCGGCCGGAAAAGACCCGGCCGGGCTATTGTGCGCCGATCAGGTGATTTTTCCCTTGATATCCTCGACGATGCCGGACAGCATGTCCTTGCCCAATTCAAGCAGGCCTTCCGCCAGCCCGTCAAGCACGGTCTCGCCTTTGGCGCTGCCCGCAGGCTTCCTGGCCGCAGGCTTTTTGGTGGCGGTGTTTTTTTTGGCAGGCGCCTTTTTGGCTGCCGTGGTCTTCTTGGCAGGCGCCTTTTTGGCTGCCGTGGTCTTTTTGGCGGTGGATGAGGCGGTCTTCTTCGCGGCCGTGGCCGTGGTCTTCTTGACCGCCGGTTTGTCCGCCGCCTTGCTGGCGGTCTTCTTCGCGGCCGTGGCCGTGGTTGTCTTGGCCGCCGGTTTGTCCGCCGCCTTGCTGACGGTCTTCTTGGTGGCTGTGGCCGTGGGCTTCTTGGCCGCCGGTTTGTCCGCTGCCTTGCTGGCGGTCTTCTTGGCGGCTGTGGCCGTGGGCTTCTTGGCCGCCGGTTTGTCCGTAGCCTTGCTGACGGTCTTCTTGGCGGCTGTGGCCGTGGGCTTCTTGGCCGCCGGCTTGGCCGCTGCCTTGCTGACGGTCTTCTTCGCGGCTGGGGCCGTGGTCTTCTTGGGCTCCGCCTTGTCCTTGCTGGTTGTGGCGCTCTTTTTCACCGGGGTGGTTTTCTTTTCAGCCATGGCATCCTCCTGCGCGGCCATTTTGCCGCCTGTCGTTAGATTGCGCCTGAAGGGTTCTCAGACATTATACCCGGCCCCACCATGCGAAAAGCGCCCTCACACCCGTTTCTCCGCCCATTTCCCGCTCTCAAAGCGCCGGTGGAAGAAATACAGCCGGATCAAAAGCTCCGCCAGGCTGATCAGCCATACCAGGGCCAGCCCCAGCTGGAACACATTCACCGCCAGATAGGAGGCGATGGGCCTGATGATGGACACACACACCATCATCACCGCCGCCACATACAGGTTGTCCCCCGCCCCCCTGAGGCACCCGGCCAGCACCACGGAGGTCATCTGCACCGGCTGCATCAGCGCCACCACCAGCAGCGTATCCGCCGCAAAGGCGATGACCATCCCCGCGTCCGGGGTGGCAGGGTCAATAAACAGCCTCCCCACCGGATAGCGCATCAGCGCTGTGAACAGCCCCAGGACCAGGCTCATGCCAAAGGCGATGCGCTGGGTGATCTTGCCATACATCAGGCTCAGGTCCCGGCGCTCCCGGCCCAGGTTCTGCCCCACCAGGGTGGTGGAGGCCACCGCCAGGCCGTCAGCAAAGTTGAAGGTGAGCGCCAGGAACTGCATGGCGATGTTATGGGCCGCAAACATCGTGACCCCCAGGGAATAGATGATGCGGGAATACAGGAAAAACCCCACCCGCATGCTGGCCTGCTCCACCACCGCATTGCCGCCCACCCGGACGATGGAGCCCATGGTCTGCCGGTCAAGGCGCCAGTTATCCCGCAGGCGGATATGCAGATAGCTGTCATCAGCCCGCATCACCGCCTGGAAGGCCAGCACCATCCCCGCCACCATGCCAATCACGCTGGCGATGGCAGCGCCCCTGATCTCCAGGCGAGGAAAGCCAAGATGGCCGTAGATCAACAGGTAGTTGAACACCACATTCACCAGGTTGGCGATGATGTTCACCCGCATGGGGGTGCGGGTTTCGCCCACGCCCCTGAGAGCGGCGCTGACGCACATGGACAGCGCGTTGACCGGCAGGGCGATGGCCATGATCACAAAATAGTCCACAGCGCCCCTTAATACCAGCGCGTCATCCGCCGTGCGGGTGTGGCCGCCCGCCAGGCGCATCAGGGGCTCTGCAAAGAGGACCGCCAGCCCCGCCACCACCACCGACAGCCCAAAGCACAGCACCAGCGCGTTGCGCAGGGTCAGGTTGGCGTCCTCCTGCCGGCCCTGGCCCTTGCGCCGGGCCACGATGGCCGTCACCCCCACGTTCAGCGCAAAGAACAGCGCCAGCATGATCATCCGGGGCTGGGCTGGCAGGGACACCGCCGCCAGGGCATTCTTGCCCAGCTGTCCCACCATGATCGTGTCCAGGCTGCCAATCAGGCTCATCAGCACCATCTCGGCGATGGCGGGCAGGGCGATGTGTATCACCCGGCCATAGGCATCCCTCCCGCCAGGCAGGGGGCCCAGGCGCCGCTCCGGCGCCACCATACGCCCAGGCGAAAAAAAACGCTGTATGATCTCCCGCACGAAAAACTTCCCTCCATATTATCGTCATAAATGATAGCACCGCCCGAATTATTATGCAATCCTGCACGCCACACGGCCCCTCCGCCATCCCGGGGGCCACGCGCATCATTAAATATAATTTCCGCCGGTTTCCGCCTTTGTTTTTTTTGGAACCACGTTCTTTTTCCCATGCTGGTTTTGGGTTTCTCACAGGCTTCCGCTGCCTTGACACAACCAGTGCAAATCCTTATACTTTAGGGGTCTGAAATATGCCGTTTTTTCGGCAGGCTTTAGCAAGAAATCTTGTCAGGAGGATCATCATGGCGAAAAAATTTACCATTGACGGCAACGGTGCCGTCAGCCATATCGCGTATGCTTTCAGCGATGTAGCGGCCATCTACCCCATCACCCCCTCTTCCACCATGGCGGAATATGTGGACGAGTGGTCCGCCCAGGGCCGCCTCAACCTGTTTGGCCAGACGGTGCACGTGGCTGAGATGCAGTCAGAAGGCGGCGCGGCAGGCGCGGTTCACGGGTCTTTGGCCGCCGGCGCCATGACCACCACCTACACCGCCTCCCAGGGCCTTTTGCTGATGATCCCCAACATGTACAAAATCGCGGGCGAACTCTTGCCCACGGTGTTCCATGTCTCAGCCCGCACCATCGCCACCCACGCGCTGTCCATCTTCGGCGACCATTCAGACGTGATGGCCTGCCGGCAGACCGGCTTTGCGATGCTGGCATCCGGCTCCGTCCAGGAGGCGGAGGACATGGCCCTGGTGGCCCACCTGGCCACCCTCAAGTCCTCTGTGCCCTTCCTGCATTTCTTTGACGGCTTCCGCACCAGCCATGAGTTCCAGAAGATCCAGGAGATCGACTACGAGGACATCAAGAAGCTGGTGGACTGGGACAAGGTGGCGGAGTTCCGCGCCCGTTCCCTCAACCCCGAGCGGCCCCACCAGTCCGGCACCGCCCAGAACCCTGACGTCTTCTTCCAGAACCGGGAAGCCGCCAACAAATACCACCTGGCCGTGCCCGGCATCGTGGAAGAGTGCATGAAGCAGGTGGAGGGCCTGACTGGCCGCAGCTACAAGCTGTTTGACTATGAAGGCGCTCCGGATGCTGAGGACGTGATCATCATCATGGGCTCAGGCGGCGAGGCCGTGCACGAGACCGTCACGGCCCTGAACAAGGAAGGCAAGAAATACGGCGTGCTGAAAGTCCGCCTGTACCGCCCCTTCGCGGCGGACCGGCTGCTGGCAGCGCTCCCCAAAACCGTCAAGCGCCTCTCGGTCATGGACCGCACCAAGGAGCCCGGCGCCCTGGGCGACCCGCTGTACACCGACGTGCGCACGGCGCTGGTTGAGGCCGGCAAGCATGACGTCGCCGTCTACGGCGGGCGCTATGGCCTGTCCAGCAAGGAATTCACCCCCACCATGATCAAGGCCATCTATGAGAACATGGAAAAGGCCGAGCCCAAGAACCACTTCACCGTGGGCATCGTGGATGACGTGACCCACTCCTCCCTGGACCTGGGCGAGCAGTACAACGCCGCGCCCGAGGGCACCATCGCCTGCAAGTTCTACGGCCTGGGCTCTGACGGCACCGTGGGCGCCAACAAGAACTCCATCAAGATCATCGGTGACCACACCGACCTGAACGTGCAGGCCTATTTCGCCTATGACTCCAAGAAGTCTGGCGGCCTCACCGTATCCCACCTGCGCTTTGGCAAGCGCCCCATCCAGTCCACCTACCAGATTGACGATGCCAACTTCGTCGCCTGCCATAACCCCGCCTATGTGACGGCCTATGACATGGTCTCGGCCCTCAAGAAGGGCGGCACCTTCCTGCTCAACTGCCCCTGGGATGAGAAAGAGCTGGAAGAGCGCCTCCCCGCCTCCATGAAGCGGGCCCTGGCCAAGAAGCAGGCCAAGTTCTACACCATCGACGCCATCGACCTGGCCGAGCAGGTGGGCATGGGCGGGCGCATCAACACCATCATGCAGGCGGCCTTCTTCAAGCTGGCCAATGTGATCCCCTACGAAGAAGCCGAAAAATACATGAAGGACTACGCCCAACAGACCTATGGCAGCAAGGGCGACAAGGTGGTCAAGGCCAACTGGGCCGCCATTGACATCGCCATCAGCGGGCTTAAAGAGGTGAAGGTTCCGGCCGAGTGGGCAGACGCCACCACCGGTGCTGCGCCCATGAAGCTGGCCGCCACTGATTACTTTGACGCCGTGGTCAAGCCCATCCTGGGCCAGGCCGGGGATTCGCTCCCCGTGTCCGCCTTTGATCCGGCAGGCGTTGTGCCCACTGCCACCACCCAGTATGAGAAGCGCGGCATCGCCGTGAACGTGCCCGAGTGGCAGATTGAGCACTGCATCCAGTGCAACCAGTGCGCCATGGTGTGCCCCCATGCGGTCATCCGCCCCTTCCTGGTGCCCGACGGCGCCGAGAAGCCCGAGAGCTTTGAGACCAAGAAGGCCCTGGGCAAGGAATATGCCGGCCACGGCTTCCGCATTCAGGTCAGCCCCCTTGACTGCACCGGCTGCGGCAACTGCTACGAAGTCTGCCCTGCCAAGACCAAGGCCCTGCAGATGAAGCCCCTGGACAGCCAGCGTCACCAGGAGAAAAACTGGGAGTTCGCCATGAAGCTGCCCGAGCTTGACCTGAACCACAACCTGAACACCGTCAAGGGCAGCCAGTTTAAGAAGCCCCTGTTTGAGTTCTCCGGCGCCTGCGCCGGCTGCGGCGAGACGCCCTATGTGAGGCTGGTCACCCAGCTGTTTGGCGACCGGATGATCATCGCCAACGCCACCGGCTGCTCCTCCATCTACGGCGGCTCCAGCCCCACCGTGCCCTACGCCGTCAACGACAAGGGCCACGGCCCCGCCTGGGCCAACAGCCTGTTTGAGGACAACGCCGAGTTCGGCTTTGGCATGAACCTGGCCATCAACCAGCGCCGCGCCAAGCTGGCCGACAAGGTGGAGGCCTTAAAGGCGGCCAACGCCGGCCTGGCCGAGGTCTGTGATGAGTGGCTTTCCAACATGCACAGCGCCGAAGGCTCCAAGGCCGCCAGCGCCAAACTGCTCAAGGCCCTGGAAGGCAGCGATGACAAGCTGGCCAAGGACGTGCTTCTTGACAAGGACATCCTGGTCAAGAAATCCATCTGGATCATCGGCGGCGACGGCTGGGCCTATGACATCGGCTACGGCGGCCTGGACCATGTGCTCGCCCAGAACCAGGACGTGAACATTCTGGTGCTTGATACCGAGGTGTACTCCAACACCGGCGGCCAGGCCTCAAAGGCCACGCCTACCGGCTCTGTGGCCAAGTTTGCCGCCGCCGGCAAGCGCACCAAGAAAAAGGACCTGGGCATGATGGCCATGTCCTACGGCTATGTCTATGTGGCCCAGGTGGCCATGAGCGCCAACTACAACCAGGTTCTGAAGGCCTTCAACGAGGCGGAGGCCTACAACGGCCCCTCCCTCATCATCGCCTACAGCCCCTGCATCAACCACGGCATCAACATGTCCTTCTCCCAGGCCCAGATCAGGAAGGCCGTGGCCTCCGGCTACTGGAACCTCTACCGTTATAACCCCATGCTGGCCGAGGAGGGCAAGAACCCCATGATCCTGGACAGCAAGGACCCGACCGAGTCCTACCAGGATTACCTCAAGAGCGAGGTGCGCTACACCTCCCTCCTCAAGGCCTTCCCGGATGCCGCCGGCACCCTGTTCCAGCGTGCCCAGGAAGAAGCCTCCGAGCGCCTGGACAGCTACAAGCGCCTGGCCGCCGAAGGCAACAAAGAGTAATTCATTCCCAACAACCATACTCCGGGGAGCCTGTGCGCAGGCTCCCCGCTGCTTTCCAGAAAGGAAAACTCGATCAATGACGCTGCAAACCCAACGCCTGATCATCCGCCCCTATGAACCAGGCGACCTGGATGACTTCCACGAGATCTTCTCTGACCCTGTGGTCATGCGGCACTGCGAGCCGCCCTATGACCGGGCGGCAGCGGAGAAATGGCTTAACCATTTCATTCAGGAGCCTATAGCCTTCGCCGTCGTCATTAAGGAGACAAGCAAACTCATCGGCCACGCGCTGTTCAAGCAGCTGCCGGGTGAGGAAACCGGCATTTATGAAATTGGCTGGATATATAACCGCCGCTACTGGCGGCAGGGTTATGCCTATGAGGCCGCCAAGGCGCTGATGGACCACGGATTCACAGCCCTGCACCTGCACAAGATCTGCGCGGAAACCATTGACCCTGCGGCCTCTGTCCCGCTGATGAAAAAACTGGGCATGCGGGAGGAAGGTATCTTCCGCCAGCATACCCTTGGCCCCGATGGCGCCTGGGCAGACCTGTACTGGTATGCGGCGCTGGGGTCAGAGTGGCTCAAAGGCTGACCGGTGGCAAGCAATATGGGTTTCCGCCTGGGCGCGGAAGCCTTTTTTATGCTTCGTGCTGCCCGTGGATTAAGCTCTCCCGCAGCTGCCAGAGCTTGTCCGACAGGTCTACTTTGTAGGGCTGGGGGTTCACCAGGCGCAGATGCTGCTCCCAGATGGTCTGCTCCTCCCGCTCCCGGTAGGCCTGGATCTCAGGCAGGGTGGGGTTTTCGCCCACGTCCTGGCCTGCCTTGATCATGGGCTCAAGGAGTTTCCGGGCGGTGTAGTTTTCCAGCCGCATCTTCTTCCAGGTGTCCTGGGGGTGGAAGATGGTCAGCGGCCGGGTGAAGTCAATGCGCTCCTCCTGCAGGGTGATCAAATCGGCAATGGCCATGTTGTTCTCGTCATAGAGCCTGTACACCTCATGGGCGCCCGGCAGGGTGATCTTCTCAGGATTGTCAGACAGCTTCATCTTGGGCACAAGGGCGCCGTTTTCCTCCAGCGCGCTCATCTTATAAACCCCGCCCAGGGCGTAGCGCCCGGCGCTGGTGATGAGCTTGGTGCCCACCCCCCACAGGTTGATGCGGGCGCCCTGGAGCTTCAGATCCCGGATGATGTGCTCATCCAGGTCGTTTGAGGCCACGATGATGGTGTCCGGGAAACCCGCCGCGTCCAGCATCTTCCGGGCCTCTTTGCTCAGATAGGCCAGGTCGCCGGAATCAAGCCGGATGCCCAGGGGCTTGCCGCCCTGGGCCCTGACCTCCTCAAACACCGTGATGGCATTGGGCACGCCTGAGCGCAGGGTGTCATAGGTATCCACCAACAGCAGGCAGCTGTCGGGGAAATCCTCCGCGTAGGCCCGGAAGGCCTCCAGCTCGCTTTCAAAGCTCATCACCCAGCTGTGGGCGTGGGTGCCGCTGACGGGGATGCCAAAGCGCTGCCCCGCCATCACATTGCTGGTGGAGTGGCAGCCGCCAATCACCGCCGCCCGGGCCCCCAAAACCCCCGCGTCCGGCCCCTGGGCGCGCCTTAAGCCAAACTCCATCACCTTATCCCCCTGGGCGGCGCGGGCCACCCGGTTGCCCTTGGTGGCGATGAGGGTCTGGTGGCCGATGAGGTTGAGCATGGTGGTCTCAATCAGCTGCGCCTGGGAGAGGGGCGCTGTCACCCGCACCAGGGGCTCCCCGGGAAAGATGATGGTGCCCTCGGGCATGATGTCAATATCCCCCTCAAAACGGAAATCCCGGAGGCTGTCCAGGAAGCCCGCCTCAAATATCCCCAGGCTGCGCAAATAGGCGATGTCCTCCGGGGTGAAGCGCAGGTTCAGGATATAATCCTTAAACTGGGCGTTGCCAGCCATCACGGCATAGGAGAGGTCATTCCCGCCGCGGTAGAACATATAAAACACCGCCTTGCGCCCCCCCATGTGGTGGCGGCGATAGCCGGAGAGCATGGTCAATTCATACAGGTCCGTGAGCATGGTCAGGTTTCTCATGGTCATTCTCCTTTTTGCTGGTCGGTGAGTGCATCAATCGCGCTGGTCCACAGGGTGGCCGCGGCGTCAGAGGGCATGTCAAGCCCGCCCCGGGGCGAGAGGGAAATCCCCAGCACCTGGGGGCCATCCGGCAGGCAGCTGCGCTTGAACTGGCTGGCAAAAAAGCGGCTGAAAAAGCCGCGCATCCGGCTTAAAATCTCCTGGCGGGAATATGCTGGGCCAAAGGCGCTCTTTGCCAGGGAAAGCAGCTGGGCCGGGGTGGGCCTGCTGTCCAGAAAATGGTGCAGGAAGAAATCGTTGAGCACATAAGGCCCCAGGATATCCTCGGTCTTTTGCTTGATTTTTCCATCCTCCCCGGGGATCAGTTCAGGGCTGATGGGGGTCTCCAGAATATCCTGGAGCACCCGGGCCAGGGCGGGGTTACCTGTGTCTCGGGCAGCCTGTGCCACCATCAGGCGGATGGCGGTTTTGTAAAGCCCGGCGTTGACCCCATACATGCTCATGTGGTCGCCCCCAAAGGTGGTAAAGCCCAGGGCCAGTTCGCTCATATCCCCGGGGCCAATCATGAGGCCGGAAATCTGGTTGGCGATGTCCATGAGCACCTGGGTGCGCTCCCTGGCCTGGGCGTTTTCAAACACCGCGTCATGCTGGCCTTCCGGGTGTCCGATGTCTCTGAAATGCCGCGAGACACTGTCGGTGATGTCAATCTCCCGCGCGGGGAGACCGCAGGCCAAAAGCAGCGCCTGGGCATTGCCCCGGGTTTTCACGCTGGTGCCAAAGGCAGGCAAGGAAACCGCGTATAGATTTTGCCTGTCAAGGCCGTTTATCTCAAGCGCCCGCAACGCCGCCAGCAGCGCCATGGTGGAATCAAGCCCGCCGGAAAGCCCCAGGCTGAGCCCCTTGGCCCCGATGCGCGCCATGCGCACAGCAAGGCCCCGGGCGGCGATCTCCAGCGCCTCCCGACACCAGATGGCCCTGGCAGGCCCTTCAAGGGGCGCATAGGGCATGGCAGGGTCAGGCTGCCATGCAGAGGCACTGGGGGGAAGCCCGGTCAGGCTGCTGTTCATGAGGATGTGTCCATCCTTAGTCACCAGCGCCTGCCCGTCATACACCCGGTCGGTGGTGGATTCATTGACCCCGGCGTTAGCCCAGGCACACAGGGCATGCCCGCATAGGCCGGTCAGCCAGGAAACCCGCTCCCCGCCGCCGCCAGCCACGGAGGGTCTATTGCCCAATAGCGCCAGCACCTCGGCCGCGGGTTGAATGCGCATATCATCCGCGAAAGCCACCTCCAACGCCCTGCCATCAGCCAGGCGAAAACTGCCCGTTTCCTGAGAAAACACCGGGCAGGGCCAGCCAGAGCCCGCCTGTTCACTTCCCGGCGCAAACACCCGGCGCTCCCGCCAGGTGAGCTGTTCTTTTAATACAATGCCTTGAAAGCCGCCTGTGCCTGTTACAGCGGCAGCGTTAAAGACCCTGTTCCCAATCTGCACCGGCAGCCCAAACACCACCGTCAGCGTGCCTGCTGCGCCTGCAATCTCCCTAGCCGCCAGGCGGCAGGCCTCAAGCACCAGCGGATGGGCGGTCAAGTCGCCAAAGCTAACCCCAGTCAGGCACAGCTCCGGCAGCACCAGCAGGTTTGCCCCGGCGGCCTTTGCCTCCTCTACCCGGCTTAAAACAGCGCGGGCATTCGCCGCCACATCCCCCGGCCTTCCCGCCGCAAGCGATGCCGCCATCACGCGCAGGTCTTCCAAACGCGCACCCCCTTTGCGTGAAGTTATACCCATTGATGCCTTGTATCATAATCCCCTGCGCGGTATTTGACAAGGAAAACCGGCTTTTGCCCGCCATTGCGGGTATGATATACTCGCTTTATCCCATATCAGTATCAGGAGGCCGGAATGAAACTGGGCATCTTGGGCGGCACCTTTGACCCCATTCACCTGGGGCATCTGCATGTGGCCCGGGCCGCGCTCAGGGAGGGCGGGCTTGACAGCGTGCTTTTCCTGCCAGACGGCGACCCGCCCCACAAAACCCCCGAAACCCCCGCCCGGGAGCGGCTGCGCATGGTGCGCCTGGCCATCTGTGATGAGCCCTGCTTCTGGGTGTCGGACATGGAAATCAGGCGGAAAGGCCGCACCTACACCGTGGACACCCTGCTGGCCCTCAAAAAAGAGGAGCCCCAGCGGGAGCTGGTCTACCTCATCGGCTCTGACACCCTGTTTCTCTTCCCCACCTGGCGCACGGCGGAGAAGGTGGCGACATTGTGCACGATGCTTGTGGTGATGCGGGAGGGGGACCAAAAAGCAGCGGTCCAGGCAGAGCAGCGCAAGCTGCATCAGGAATATGGCCTGGTAAGCCGGCTGCTGGAGGCCCGGGGCCTGCCTATCTCCTCCAGCCAGATCCGGGAGGCCCGGGAAAAGGGCGAGGACATTACCGGCCTGGTTCCCCCGGAGGTGGCGGCATACATTAAAGACCAGGGGCTTTATCTGGGCTGAAAAAGGCTGCCGCGACCATGCGGCAGCCCCGGAGCATAGAAAAATTCAATACATTTTGAGGGAGTGAGGCAAATCGCCAGAGTGGTTAAACAAAAATTCCTCCAGCTTCACCACCCGGCCGGTGCGGGCCTCCAGCTCCGCCTTGTAACTAAAATCCTTCAGCGGGTTATCCAGTCCGCCTTCCAGGGTGTTCCACTTAAGAGCGCCGGCGTTAAACAGAAACTTCCACAGCGGGCGCTCAGGGTCGGTCACATCAAAGAACACGATTTCCTCTGAATACCGGTTAAAAACGCTGCGGTCTATCCCAAAATGCTCGGACAGTGCCCCCTTGGCCAGGTCAAAGGCCTCCGCCTGGGGCAGGTCCCCCTCCCCCGGCAGGCCATAGAGGAAGCTGGCGCTGGCGATGACCTCCATGTCCGGCTGCCCGGCGTTGATCAGGTCGCTCAGGTCACCACTTTTCAGAATCTCCTGTACCCGGGGCCTGATCTCCTGGGTGTAGCGCGCCTTGAGCTCAAGGGGCCAGATGCGGAAGCTAAAGGCTCCCTGCTGCTCCGCCTCCCGGTGGAGGGCATCAACGGCCTGATAGAGGCTGTTGGTGGGGCGCTGATGCAGGGGTGGTGCCATCATCTCCTCCACCGTCCGCATGAGCACGCCTGTTTCCGGATGAACATACACCGGGAAGAGAATAAACAGCCGCTCCTCCTCCCCCATTCCCTCGGGCGCTGAAAACCTCACATGCCACCAGGCCTGCTCATCCCCCGGTGCATGGGCCTCTGGGATTTCAAAATCCACCTGCATGTCATAGGAATCCAGGGCGCTTTCAGGCACCTGATAGCCTTTTGCCACTTCGCGCCGGGCGATGGCGATGGCTTCCGCCTCATCAACAGGGCCTGATGGTTCCACATAGAATGTTCTGCCCTCTGTCACCTCCCCCACCTCCTTCATCAGCTGGGAGTACCAGGCCTTTTCCTCATGGGTCCATGTGGCAACCGGGCCCATGGGCACCTGCATGATGGACAGGAAGCTCACCTCCCGGACCTCCTGCCCAGTGTAGGCAGCCATCATCTGATCCGCTGTGCTGTGGGCCTCAGCCTCCGGCATCCCGCCTGCCATGAGCCGCTTCATCCTGTCTGTCTGCTGGATATAGCCCAGATCACCGAGGGATTTGATCAGCTTGGTCTTCTGGGCAAGCGGCCAGTCCACAAAGTAGCCTTCCTCCTGCTGGGTCTGGGCGATGTGACGGGCCACCTCCTGGATGGTCACCACCGCCAGGGCGGTTACCGCCGCCATGATCAATACCACGGCCAACACCAGGGCCAGGGATATTTTTCTTTTCACTGTGATCTCTCCTCTTGCTTTTGTCAGGATGTCATGCCGCAAAGTGGGCAGGGCCAAGACGCCTGACAGGCAGTCATCAATGGCGCTGCGCACCGGGTTATCCGTCATGGCATCAGGGTTCATGCCTCTCGCCTCCTTTAAGGGCGCTGCCCAGCAGCTTTCTCGCCTTCACCAGCCGGTTTGACACCGCCGAAGGGGTAACGCCCATGATCTGGGCGATCTCCCGGATGTTCAGGTTCTGATAGTAGTACAGCAGCACCGCCTCCATGTGCTTGCGGGGCAGGCGCATGATCTGGCGGGTAAGGTCGATGTGCTCCGCTTTGGGCGGGGACACGGGCAGCGGCAGGCTGTCCAGGTTCACCCTTCTGTCCACATACCGGTGCCAGGCGCTGCGGCGATAGTCCCGGCACACGTTCATGGCGATGGTCATCAGCCAGGTCTTTTCGCTGGCCTCCCCGCGGAAGCTGGCCATGGCTTGATATGCTTTGAGGAAGGTATCCTGCACCGCGTCCTGCGCCAGGGTGATGTCCCGCAGATAGACGCAGCACATGCGCAGCAAATCTTTTTCATACTGCCTCACCATGACTGTCAGCCGCGCTTCACGGCTCATGTCCGGGCCCTGGACAGTTTCCATCCGCGTTCACCTCCTCACCCATATAGACGATGGGCAGCAGAGAAAATCAAGTGATGCGTTCAACCCATTCTATCATCCCTCCCTTGCCATGCACTTTCCCTGTTTTTTCTTGACAGATGGACCCCCGCAATCCTATACTTCTGTTGCGAAAGGGCTGGCCTTGCCGCAAGCAGCCCTTTTTTCAGTGGGAGGGGAGAATTGATGGACCAGAGCAAGCGCGAAACGATTATCAGCCGGGTACGCGACGAGCAGGTGCGGTTTATCCGCCTGCAATTTACTGATATCTTCGGCCAGATGAAAAACGTGGCCGTCACCGCCTCCCAGATTGAAAAGGTGCTGGACAACCAGATCACCATCGACGGCTCCTCCATTGAGGGCTTTGTCCGGATTGAGGAGAGCGACATGCGCCTGTTTCCCGACCTGGACAGTTTTGTGCTGCTGCCCTGGGAGGAGGACGGCATCCGGGTGGGCCGCTTCATCTGCGATGTGCACAACCACGATGGCAGCCCCTTCCTGGGCGACCCCCGCTATGTCCTGAAGCGCGCCCTCAAAAAGGCGGAGGACATGGGCTACACCTTCAACGTGGGGCCGGAGCTTGAGTTTTTTCTTTTCCATCTGGATGAAAAGGGTCGCCCCACCACGCATACCGGGGATGAGGCGGGCTATTTTGACCTGGGTCCCCTGGACCGGGGGGAGACCGCGCGGCAGGAGATCTGCCTGGCGCTGGAAAAAATGGGCTTTGAGATCGAAACCTCCCATCACGAGCTGGCGGCGGGCCAGCACGAGATTGACTTCAAATACGCCGGTGCCCTGGAAACCGCCGACCGCATCATGACCTTTAAGCTGGCGGTCAAAACCCTGGCCCAGCGCCACTGCCTGCACGCCACCTTCATGCCCAAGCCCATCTACGGCATCGCGGGCTCGGGCATGCACACCAACATGTCCCTGTGCAAAAACGGAGAAAACGCCTTTTGTGACCCCAAGGGCCGGCTGGAGCTGTCGGGAGATGCCTACAGCTTCATCGCGGGGCTGCTCGCGCACGTGCAAGGCATGGCCGCCATCACCAACCCCCTGGTCAACTCCTACAAGCGCCTGGTGCCCGGCTTTGAGGCGCCCTGCTACCTCTCCTGGTCGGTGACCAACCGCAGCGTCCTCATCCGCGTGCCTGCAGCCCGGGGCCAGCGCACGCGCCTGGAGCTGCGCAGCCCGGACCCGGCCTGCAACCCCTACCTGACCCTGGCGCTGTGCCTCACAGCCGGGCTTGACGGCATCGCCCGGGGGCTCAAGCCGCCGGAGGAGATCCAGGAGAACATCTTCACCATGACCCCCCAGAAGCGGGAGCAGCTCAAGATCAAGGGCCTGCCTCCCTCCCTGAAGGACGCCATCGGCTTTATGCAGCAGGATCAACTGGTGCTTGACACCCTGGGCGAGCATGTGGCCACCCACTTCATCCGCGGCAAGCAGAAGGAGTGGGCGGAGTACGCCACCCGGGTTTCCAGCTGGGAAGTGGACAAATACCTGGTGCTCTACTGACACCGCCATTTCAATTCATCACAGAATTGTTGCAATTTTGATAATAAAAGGTTACAATACTGCCTGATACTGATTGGCCGGCGAACCGGCATAGGTATAAAAGGCGGTGAACGAAGTGCCCGAGCTATTCGAAAATCTAACAGGCAGCCTGATCAGCCTCTTGATATATGGCGCCATCGCGATCAGCCTTGTGCTGGGCTTTGCCAAGTGCATCATCCCCCTGCGCAGGCTGGCGCGGCTGTTCCGCAGGGCCATCCACAACATGGCGGTGTTCAAACCCCAGGATGCCTCCCGGCCTGACTGGCAGGACAGCCTTTTTTTGGGCAAGCCCATGCAAAAGCAGTGGGCACGCTTTCTGGTGAACGCAGAGCAACTCGACCAGAGGGGCCTTAGCTGTGATGTGGAGGATTACATCAACGACCAGGAGGTCTTCCCGGAATATGCCCATTTGCAACTCTCAGAGGTGATCCCGGGGCTGCTCACCTCCCTGGGCATCCTGGGCACCTTCATCGGCCTCATGCGCGGGCTGGGGGAGCTTGACCTCACCAGCGCTGAGCGCACCATGTCCTCCATCACCACCATGATCGGCGGCATGCGCTTTGCCTATGGCACCTCCATCGCGGGCCTTGCCGCCTCGCTTGTTTTCAACATATTTTTCCGCACCGCCCAGGGAGCCGCCACCAGCGCCCTGGATGATTTCAACGAGGCCTTCACCCAGGCGGTGATGCAGCGCCCCTTGGACGACCATGTGCGCAACACCTGCTACCTGGAGGACCAGGCCCTGTTCTTAAACGGCGCTTTTGGCGATATCAACCACAAGCTGGAGACCGGCATCGGGGTAGCCATCGACCGGGCCTTTGCCCCCATCGGGCAAAACATGAACGCCTTCATCATGGCGGAAACCCAGGCCCAGGTGGAGGGGCTGAACCACATCGTGAATGAATTCGTCTCCCACCTGAACCATGCCCTAAATGGCCAGTTTGTGCAGCTGGCCAAGACCATGTCCCAGCTGAACCAAGCCCAGACGGTGAGCGTGGAATCGGTCAACCACGCCATGAGTGCAGCTGACACCATCATGGACAGCATCCAGCGCACCAGCCTGGTCACCCAAACGGTGATTGACCGCTTTGACGGGTATATCGCAGAGCTCAGCCAGGCCCAGAGCGGGAGCGCTGAGGTCTCCCGGCAGACAGCGGAGCTGCTCTCCGGCATGCATGATGACCTCAAGCAGCAAAACGAGCGCTACAAGGCCCTCCAGGAGGCCCAGAGCGACCTGGCCGAGCAGATGCGGGAGTATGCCTCCTGGTCCGGCCGGGTGCTTGAGGCGGTGGAAAAGCAAAGCGACAAGGCGGCGGAGCGCAGCCACGAGGTGGCCAACGAGATGGGCAAATCCGGCAAGCTCCTCCAGGACAGCTACACCAGCTTTGTGGAGAACATCTCCACCGGCCTGGCCCGCACGATGGGCCTGTTTGAAGAGAACATGCGCGATATGACCCAGGAGATGGTGGGCCAGCTGAAAAAAGCGGCCGAGGCGGACGGCGAGCCCAGCCCGCTTGATCTCAAGCAGTTCAGCCGCGTGCAGCAGGCGCTGTCTGACATGACCCAGGCGCTGGGCCGTGCCACCAAGGCCGCGGAGCGCATGGCCGAGGGCGCTTAAATGCAGCGTATCAAGCCCAGAAAACGACGGCTGATCACACGGCCTGATGTGGGGAGCTATTGGATATCCTTTTCCGACATGCTCTCCTCTTTGCTGTTGGTGTTCATCCTGGCGGTTTTTTTCAGCATCTATCAGTATTTCAGCCTCCTTGACATCAAAACCCAGGAGCTCAACGAGCAGCAGGCGGAGCTGGACCGCACCCAGATCACCCTGGCGCAAAAGGAAAAGGACCTGGAGACCGCCCAGGTGACCCTCATGGGCAAGGAGGAGGAAGTGGCCTCCATCCAGATCCAGCTGCAAAAGCAGGAGGAAGACCTGCACGCCGCCCAAACGGCGCTCAAAACCAAGGAGGAGGAGCAGGCGACGCTCCAAATCCAGCTGCTGGCCCAGCAGGATGCCCTGGCCAGCCAGGAGATACTGCTGAACAACCAGCAGCGGCAGATTGACGAGCTGCTGGGCGTGCGCACCGACATCATCCGGGAACTCAGCCAGAGCTTTGCCGCCAACAACATCGCCGTCAAGGTCAACACCGCCACCGGCGACATCGTCCTTGACAGCCAGCTGATGTTTGAAACCGGCAGCGACGTGATCTCAGCCGCCGGCCAGGCGGAGCTGTCCAAGCTCATCCCGGTGTATCTGAGCGTGCTGCTGCGGCCCGAGTATAAGCCCTATGTGGCCGAGGTCACGGTGGTGGGGCATACCGACTCCAAGGGCAGCTACCTGTTCAACCTGGAATTGTCCCAGAACCGCGCGCTGAAGGTGGCCACCTATTGCCTGCAGCTGCCCCAGCTCACAGGCGAGCAGCGCCAGCTGCTTCAGGAGATCATTACCGCCAAGGGCCGCAGCTTCTCTGACCGCATCATGAACCCGGACGGCACGGAGAACATGGATGCCTCACGCCGCGTGGAGATCCAGTTCAGGCTCAAGGACAGCGAGATGATCCAGAAGATGAACGACATCCTCAAAACCCGCTGATCCATGAAAAAATTCGCCATGATTGTGGCCTTGATCGCGCTGCTTCTCTGCGGCGCCACGCTTTTTGGCATCAGCCAGGCCACCCTGCAGGTTGATGCCCAGGATGCGCTGGTGATGCCGGCGGATACGCAACTGGGCGAGTTCACCCGGCTGATGGGGCTGCTGGACCACAACGCCGTGCGGGGCACGGTGTTTGACAAGGCAGTTACCGGCGATCCCAACGACTACACCATCCTGCGCTATACCTTAAGGGTTAAAAACGGCGGCTTCCTGCCGGCCAAAATGCTGGAGGCCATGGTGGTGCCAGCCAAGGGCGATGTGCTGTGCTATTCCCAGCAGGACGCCCAGGGCCAGGACGTGAACCAGCCGCTCAATTTGGCCCCGGGCCAGGAGACCACCCTGCACTGTTACCTCCTCACCAAACGCGGCATGCACGCGGTGCGGGAGTTGCACATCACCTATTATATCTGGGGACATCCCTTCCTGGTGAAGATCACCTACGGCTAACAATCAAGACATCAAAACGCTATATTTTATGGAAGTGGAGTTGCGGCACAATCACTTGAGTATAGTTCAATTAACCGCGGGGCTGTCGGTTGACAGCCCCGCGGTGTTGTTTCAATCGCCGTCACATCATCGATAAACGATTTCATAGTGCGTTCCAGCACCCGCCACAACGCCCCATTCACCACCCAAACCAAGACTTGAACCAAAGCCAGTGGTCACATCACGCAGCCCCCAGAAGTGATAGTTGCCATCTGCGTCCTGTTCCGCGATGTAGTCACCAATGTAAACACTCATTCCATCAAAATGGAACTCCAAGCCATGATGCGCGCAAACCGCCTCAATGAGATCAGCCACCATCATCTCGGGAACTTTGTCGGCGTTGACATAAAGCTTGTATAATCCCTCAGCCAGGACTGTCTCGGCTTCAGGCTTGATGGTCATTGTGAAGTCATAACAGACGGTATCGTTCTGCTTGAAAAAGTATTTGTTGGCATATCGGGCTTCCACCTTGCCCGAAAGTGTATCAGACGCAGTGTACACTAATTGAACCAGATCGTCCTCTTGCACTTTATAGGCCATATCCTGCTTTTCTCCGTTTACTAACACCTTCCAGCTGAGGGTGTCTGTGTTTTTCCGTTCCGGATATTCGGTGATAGGATTGGTTTCATAAGAAATGCTTTTTAGCCCGGTGAATACACCAGCCTCATCCCTGAATATGGTGAGACTCATCAGTTCCTCTGCCTTGTCTAAGTGACTAGCGATGGTCTTATCCATCAGCCGGGATTCATAGGCCAGATCCAAGTACACGGTGGCTTCCGGCACTTGGTCATCTTGGGCAGCATCGATAATTTGCATCCGAAAATTCACCATGCTCACCCCCAACTCAATCGGCCTGGGGGCAGTTTCTGCAAAGCACGCAGCTGTAATAAGCAATAAGACTATCAGAAGCACGACAAACCTTTTCATGGCTTTCTCCTTATTTCTATTCGCAGTATATTGGATTAGTCAGGGCATATCCCAAGTTTTCAGCTTCCACTTCCAGCACAACATGCTGTCCCGCAGAAAGCGTCAGATCGATATGCCCAAAAGCAGTCAGACCCTCAAGCGGAATCTCCTGGACGGCTTTGCCGTTAATATACATCCTTAGCAATCTTAACGCCTCATTGTTGAGGATCTCGTAGCTAAGCTTCCTGTCCCCTGGAGGCACAGCCTCTCCATAGGCTTTACCTGAGATATCAGCGATGACCAGCGGGCCGTTTGACAAGAAGACTTTCCCTTCTTTTAAGGCTTGAACCAAAGCCGAAGCGGTGAGTTCAGGCAACTTTACATAGGTTCGTGGCATACCAACGAAGGTGCCCCGCGTATACCAGGCTAGGGTTAAGGGGTCCAGATCCTTCCTGAGGGAGTTTCCAATCACGCTGTGTACATCCGATGAAGCAGTAGCGGTGAGCCTGATGCCTTCATTCAGCAGCTCAAACCATTTCTCCTTAGCACTCAAATTGGTGGAGGAAAGCGGTGGAATATCCTTGCCGTTCCATACCTCAATGCCGTCAAAACGATCTATGATCTCCCAGTAGGCAAAGCCGAGGATATCCCTGCGGCTGGGGTGATTGACCTGGACAAAACGCTCCTTGCCCTTCGCCTCATCCACCGAAATCGCGAAATCTTCCGCACTGACAAAGGTGAAGGGATAGACCTTGCTAGTATTAATCACATTATAATGCCCTTTGTCTTCGGAGGTTACTTCCACCCCTCCCAAGGCAAGAAACGAATCTGACCCATTTCGGAGGCAGGAAAACTCCATATACTCCGCCTGTCCCGTCACTTGGTTATGGTCGGTGACTACACCAAAATCAAGCCCTGCTGCAAGTCCCGCGGTAAGCAGTGCTAATGGGGAATCCGCCCCATCACTAAAAAAGGTGTGCTGATGCAAGTCGCCCCCATACCAACCCCGGGCACTTAGATGATACAAACGTGTTAAAACAATCGCTTTCAAGTCTTTGGGAATACGGCTTGTGATATTGATCGTGGTCTCCACTTTTTCATACTGGGAACCCTGTTGGAAAGTGAGATGATATTCTCCTTTTGGAAGCTCCAACGCAAACCGCCCGGTTAAGTCTGTAAAGTGAGTACGCCGCGTGTTAGTGGCAAGGTCTTCGACCAGTATCATGGAAACCAAAAACTGTCCAGTCTCGTCCATCACCTGGCCGGTCACCCGGGCGACGGACATGGATTGACTTGCTGTAGCTGACGCCAGCATCAGCAATAGCGCAATAACTACCAGCAACGCTCTTCGCATCTAACAGCCCCCTTTGCACACGATACTTGCCTGACCTTATCCCAACCAAGTAAAATGGTAGCAAAGAGGGAATTAAATATTGGTAAATGATATATGCAACTCATTCATCTTTTGTGCTTGGATCCTGTTTACGCCAGGGTCATCAGCCTGCTTTTCCCCGCACCGTGGCAAAAACCATGCCGGCAATAACCAGCGCCATGCCCGTCACACCCATCACCGTGATCCTCTCCTGAAGCGCCACCGCGCTCACCACCAGCGTCACCAGCGGTACGATGTAAATATACAGATTGGCTTTCAGCACGCCGATCTGTTTCACCGCACCCGCCCACAGCCAATAGCACAGCGCGCTGCCCACAAAACCCAGATAGGCCAGCTTCATGGCGCTTTCCCACGTGATGAGGGCTGAAAACACAAAGGGCTGCCCCTGGGCGATGACCAGGGGCAGCACCGTCAAAATGCCATAGAACATCAGCTTTCTGATGATGAGGACGCTGTTGTAAGCGCCAGACCAGCGGCGCAGCAGGATGCCATATGCGGCCCAGGACGCCGCCGCCAGAAGGGCCAGCAGGTCGCCCATGGGCTGCAGGCGCAGGCTGACCGCGCCGTTGAACACCACCAGCACCACACCCGCAAAAGCGGTGCCAAAGCCAATGGTCTGCTTGCGGCTCAGCCGCTCCTCCCTGTACAATGCCGAGAGTGCCAGCGCCGTGATGATGGGCGAGGTGGTGACCAGGATGCTCACATTGGATGCCTGGGTTAAGGTGAGCGCTGTGTTCTCGGCCCAGGCGTAGAGCGTGTTTGCGAATATCGCCATCAGCAGGAACCGCCATTCCCCCCGCCAGTGAAACTGCCACTTGGGGTGGATCACCCACAGGGCGCCATAGGCCAGGATGAAGCGGATCAGCATCAGTTGCGCCGGCCGGAGATGCGCCATCAGGCTCTTGGAGACCACAAAGGTGGAGCCCCAGACGATGACGCACACCAGCGCCATCAGGTGGCCGGATGATTGTTTGGGTTGATGGCGAGCCTCCATAAAGCCGCAAAACCTCCAATAGCGAGCGGGGAGAAATCTCTGTGAGCACAGACTTCTCCCCGCTGCTTATTCCGGTGAAAAAACTCAGCCCTTCACGATCTCCCCGTAGACCACGCCGCCCGCTGAGGCAGCGTTTGACTCGTCGGTGTCAATGTGCATGGCCAGCAGGTAGGTGGGATGCACCCGCACCACGGTGTCGCCAAAGATCAGGGAGCGACCGTCGGTCTCCACCTTGACAGACACCACGTCCTTGTCCTTCACACCCATCTTTTCCGCGTCCTCAGGCTGGGCGTGGATATGCCGCTTGGCCACGATGACGCCCTCAGACAGCTCCAACTCCCCCGCGGGGCCAATCAGCTTGCAGGGGGCAGAGCCGGCGATGTCGCCAGACTCACGCACCGGGGCCTGCAGGCCCAGGGTGCGGGCATCGGTCATGGAGATTTCCACTTGGGTGGCCTTGCGGGTGGGGCCCAGGATGGTGACCTTCATCTCGCCCTTGGGGCCCACCAGGGTGACCCGCTCATTGGACGCAAACTGATTGGGCTGGGACAGCTCTTTTTTAACGGTCAGCTTGGCCCCTTTGCCAAACAGCGTCTCCAGGTCCTTGTCCGACAGATGGCCGTGGCGGGCTGATGTTTCAACGATAAACTTCATGCATGCTCCCTCGCTTTCTTATTGATACAATTATAAAACAAAACGTCTGCACTGGCAAGGGTGAGCGCGCCGAAGGCCCACAAAAACGCCCTGGCCTGCAGCCCTGATGGGGTGACCCAGGATGTTTTTTAGCAAGATGCCCGAATTGTATGAAAACAATTGACTTTTGCCCATCCTTCCTCCGGTTTCTCCCTCAGAACGAAGAATATGCTGGCCTGACAAAAAATTTCCTGTGAAAACCCTATACAATTTGTAAATAATATGTTAATATCGCAATCGGACCAAGCCCAGGGATTAAGGTGTTCCTACCGGTATTGTCCATCAGGTAACTGATGCGTCGCCACGGAAACACTCATCGCATCGGTTTGGACAATACTTTAGGAGGGGCATGATATCATGTACACCGACAAAACCCTTGCCTGCCGTGAGTGCGGCGCCGAATTCGTTTTCTCCTCTTCCGAACAGGCTTTCTACGCCGAAAAAGGCTTCCAGAATGAGCCCGGCCGCTGCCCCAGCTGCCGTGCCAACCGCCGCAGCCAGAACCGCGGCGAGCGCCAGATGTACTCTGTGATCTGCGACGAGTGCGGCGCCACCACCCAGGTGCCCTTCCAGCCCCGGGGTGACCGTCCGGTCTACTGCCACGATTGCTTCGGCAAGCACAACCAGAGGAGCTTCTAAGAGCAACTTAATAAAGGGCCGCAAGGCCCTTTCAGAGCGAAGACAAAGCGGTTTTAGCGATTAAGCTAAGACCGCTTCGTTGTT